>Ga0055584_100000041_pt1 | contig 105703 bp, 65 predicted proteins | sample OSDHelmetaG_FD_58716 | JGI IMG/M metagenome (GOLD analysis project Ga0055584, IMG submission 58716) | Pelagic marine sediment microbial communities from the LTER site Helgoland, North Sea, for post-phytoplankton bloom and carbon turnover... | ecosystem: Environmental > Aquatic > Marine >... | reverse complement strand
CGGAGAGGGGGGGATTCGAACCCCCGGTACCTTGCGGCACGCCGGTTTTCAAGACCGGTGCATTCGGCCACTCTGCCACCTCTCCAAAAGCCCGAAATTCCTTGAAGGACTAGGCTTCGGTCGAAAGTATACAGTCTCTTTCCAGGCTTGTAAAGCCATATAAAACCACTGGTTTGTGCTGAACTTTTCGACATTTCATGCGATTTTTTACAAAATCTGCTCTGACGAATCTGAATCATAAAAACAGTCATCAATAAACCATGCAATCACTTTGCTGACCCGGAAGTCCTGCTATAACAAGAAGGAGCCTTCATAGAAAAATCACAAAGGTCAACGATTTTTATTCAGACAGAGGAAGTGAATTATGTTAGAACGCGGAAAAGTCCATTTGAATATGATCGTCACCAAAACAGGCGATCAGGGCGAGACCTACCTGAACGATGGATCGCGTGTCTCCAAATCGTCTGCTCGAATTAAAGCACTCTCTTTATTCGAACGAATTTCCGTAAAGCTCGGGTTTTTCATTCATGAATGCAACCAGACGCCATTACAAATCCCACTACCTGATGAAAAGATTTGTCAGATCGATCTGATCGCACTTGCCAACTCATTTCAGCAGGAAATGTTTGATCTGGGATCCGATTTATGTACTCCGATCAAACCGGAGGAATCTTTAACTCGCTTTCCCGCTGAAAAAGTCGAAGAAATTACAGCAATCATAGCCAGTTTGACACCAGCTCTGACGCCCCTCGATTCCTTCATCCTGCCCCAGGGAAGTCTACGTATTTTAATGTCACACGATATCAGAACTATTGTTCGACAGGCAGAGATTCAGGTCTGGGAAATCACAGATGAGATCAACCCGACTGTGCCTCAATACCTCAATCGATTGTCAGACTTCTGGTTTGTGTTAGGCAGAATATTGCAATTCGAAGAACAGGAATCTTCGAGTGCAGAACCACATCAATGGCAACCTAATCAGAATCACGAACGAGGAATTCTGATTCAAAAAGCGAACTCGTAAAGAGAGCCAGTGATTAGTTATCATCAAGAAGTACAGGACGCAACCAGCGCGTGATATCGTCCAGACTCATCCCTTTTCGCTCAGCCAGTGATGCCAATTGATCTTTATCAATTTTACCCGTATGAAAATAACGTGAATCCGGGTGGGAAAAGTACCAGCCCGAAACCGCAGCAGCCGGGAACATGGCGAAATGCTCGGTCAGCTCGATTCCAATTTCACTCTCGGCTTGTAACAGCTCAAACAGTGTCGCTTTTTCGGTATGATCGGGACACGCTGGATAGCCGGGTGCAGGTCGAATGCCGCTATACTCTTCTTTAATCAAGGCTTCTTTATCGATCGCCTCGTCAGGCTTGTAACCCCAGAATTCTTTTCTTACACGTTCGTGCAGATGTTCGGCAAACGCTTCGGCCAGTCGATCCGCAAGCGCTTTCACCATGATACTATTATAGTCATCATGTTGTTCTTCGTAAGATTTAGCTAACTCTTCTGCGCCGATGCCAGCCGTAACGGCAAATCCACCAATGTAATCAACCTTTTCACTTTCCCGCGGGGCAACAAAGTCAGCCAGCGAGATCAACGGCTTCTCTTCCTGGCCTCTTTTACGGATCTGCTGGCGAATATGATGTAACCGGGCGATCTCATTATTGCGGTCTGCATCCTCATAGACTGATATATCATCACTGTCAACCTGACTGGCAGGCCAGAATCCAATCACAGCGCGGGCCGTCAATAATTTCTCGTCGATGATTTTCTGGAGCATGGTTCGTGCATTCGCATATAGATCGCGAGCTGCTTCTCCCACCACTTCATCATCAAGAATTTTTGGATATTTTCCGACCAGATCCCAGCTGATAAAAAACGGTGTCCAGTCAATGTAGTCAACCAGTTTTTCCAACGGATAATCATCAAGAGTTTTTGTGCCGGTAAACGTTGGTGCGGGAGGTGTGTAATCTTCCCAATCGATTTGAACCCCCTGCTTAATTGCATCAGTATAAGGAACGGGAGTACCCAGCGGTTTTCGATTCGCCACTCTTTCACGAACCGTCACATATTCTTTCTGAATTTTTTTCACATAACTATCGCGTTGATCGTCCGATAGCAAAGCAGCCGCGACACCAACGGCTCGCGAAGCATCGGCGACATACACAACCTGATTCCGGTCATACTGCGGGTCAATCTTGACGGCAGTGTGTGCTTTCGAAGTCGTTGCGCCACCAATCAGAAGCGGTAAATCCATACCCTGTCGCTGCAGCTCACTGGCGACAGTAACCATTTCATCCAAAGAAGGAGTAATCAACCCCGATAAACCAATAATGTCACATTGCTTTTCCCGTGCCGTTTGTAAAATCGTTTCGCAAGCGACCATCACCCCTAAATCAATGACTTCGTAGTTATTGCACTGTAAAACGACTCCCACAATATTCTTCCCAATATCGTGAACGTCCCCTTTGACGGTCGCCATCAGGATTCGACCGTTGGGTTTACTCGCTTCAGTTTTTTCTGCCTCAATATAGGGTTGCAAATGAGCGACTGCCTGCTTCATCACCCGCGCCGATTTCACAACCTGCGGCAGAAACATTTTTCCTGCACCAAATAGATCGCCCACCACGTTCATTCCGTCCATCAACGGGCCTTCAATCACATCCAGTGGCCGGGACAGTTCCTGTCGCGCGAGTTCTGCGTCTTCGACGATATACGTTGAAATACCTCTGACCAATGCGTGTTCGATGCGTTTCGTCACGGGCAGTTCACGCCAGGTCAGATCTTCCTGTTTTGCAGAACTGGAAGAACCATCACCACGATAACGCTCTGCGATTTCCAGCAACGCTTCTGTTCCCTCCGGAGTTCGGTTCAGAATGACGTCTTCCACTTTGTCTTTTAGATCTGTCGGCAGGTCGTCATAAACGGCTAGTTGGCTGGCATTCACAATCCCCATATTCAAACCAGCGCGAATCGCATGATAGAGAAAAACCGAATGAATGGCCTCACGGACTGGATTATTTCCCCGAAACGAGAAAGAGACATTCGACACTCCGCCAGAAACACTTACGTGCGGCAGGTTGTTTCGGATCCATTCTGTCGCTTCAATAAAATCAACGGCATAGTTATTATGCTCTTCGATCCCCGTCGCGACAGCAAAAATATTAGGATCGAAAATAATATCCTGCGGTGCAAAATCTAACTCATCGCGCAGTAAGCGATAAGAACGCTCACAAATTTCGATCTTGCGTTTTTTCGTATCAGCCTGCCCTTCTTCATCAAAGGCCATCACCACTACCGCGGCGCCATACAGCTGACACAACCGTGCCTTCTCTAAGAACTCTGCTTCACCCTCTTTCAGGCTGATCGAGTTCACAATGGGTTTGCCCTGAATACATTTGAGCCCCGCTACAATGACATCCCACTTGGAGGAATCCACCATCACAGGCACTCGTGCAATATCTGGCTCAGTAGCCACCAGATTCAGGAAAGAAGTCATCGCTGCGAGCGAATCGAGCATGCCTTCATCCATGTTAACATCCATGATGTCTGCGCCATTTTGCACTTGCTGCAATGCCACTTCGAGTGCAGTATCATACTCGTCTTCTTTGATCAAACGTTTAAAACGCGCAGAACCGGTTACGTTACAGCGTTCGCCAACATTGACGAACAGACTGTCTTTTGTGACGTTGAAGGGTTCCAGTCCGGAAAGGCGCAAAGCCGGTTCAATCTCCGGAATTTTTCGCGGCGAATGCTTCACCATTGCATCTGCAATCGCCTTAATATGTGTCGGCGTGGTTCCGCAACATCCACCTAAAATATTAAGAAACCCACTACTGGCGAATTCATCCACAATCTCCGCCATTTCAGCAGCCGACTGATCGTATTCACCAAATTCATTCGGCAGTCCTGCGTTGGGATGAGCCGACACGTATGTATCCGACACCCGTGATAACTCTTTGACATACTGTCGTAATTCGGTCGCGCCCAAAGCACAATTTAAGCCAATCGAAAATGGCCTGGCATGCGATAGCGAATTCCAGAATGCTTCCGTGGTTTGTCCCGACAAGGTCCGCCCGGATGCGTCAGTAATGGTACCCGAAATCATGATCGGAAGTTCGATCTTTTCGCGATGAAAATAAGTCCGAACCGCAAACACCGCCGCCTTGGCGTTCAACGTATCGAAGATCGTCTCAATCAACAGTAGATCAGCCCCCCCCTTCACCAGGCCATCAATCGATTCCAGATAATTTTCAACCAGTTCATCATAAGTGACATTCCGCGCACCTGGATCGTTCACATCTGGGGAGATCGAACACGTACGGCTGGTAGGACCCAGAACTCCAGCTACCCAACGCGGCTTATCGGGTGTCTTCGCGGTGATTTCATCCGCTACAGATCGTGCCAACTGTGCCGAGGCCAGATTCAGCTCATGAGCGAGCGACTCCATCTCGTAATCACTTTGAGACAACTGAGTACCATTAAACGTATTCGTCTCCAGAATGTCCGCGCCCGCTTCGAGATATTCGCGGTGAATGCCCTGAATAATTTCAGGCTGCGTCAGCGAGAGAAGGTCATTATTACCGGCGATGTCCATGTGGTAGTCCGCAAAGCGTTCTCCCCGGTAATCTGCTTCTTTGAGTTTATGATTCTGAATCATAGTCCCCATCGCTCCATCCAGAATCAGAATCCGATCCTGTATGGCTTGATAGAGAGCTTCAATTCGAGCGGCGCGATCAGACATACGTTTAAAACCTGTACTCATTTATTAAGAAGTTGTCTTATTGATATTATTGAACACCGCTACACACATTGGTGAAATTCGCTCGACCAATCGAAATTCAGAGCCCCGTCAATCCAGTCGACCGTAGTCCATGATAATCACCCCATATTCTATGCGGGTGGAACGACAAACGACGTATGCTGGCATTCTAGCAAATCACCTGAAAAGAAAAACAGTATGCGACATGCTTTTATTCAGCTAGCTGATTCATTTTTTCACGCGGCTGAGCCCCAATCATGCCTACCAGCTCTTTCAGATATTCCGCAGAGGAAACATGGGTCAACTGCTGTTCTACCCATTCTCGTCGTTCTGATATTTTGAGCCGCTTACATTCCCGCATATAGCCGGGATGCTGAACGAACTCATCAAGATACTCGAGATGACGTTGCAACAGGGCAATCTCCTGACTCTGCCGTGCGACAAGGCGATCCTGATACCAGTCACTATTGAGAAGCGACTCCTGTGTGAATAGTGAACGCACTTCGGAATCGTGAATCGTATGATCCTTCCATGTTCCGTAAGCCATAATTGAGAGAATTGCCTGTAATGGAGGGCAGACTTCTTCATAAGAACCATCCTCAAAATACTGTAACGCAACCCTCTGCTGTGCCTCAGCGATATACTGAATTCCATCGACAAAGGAATCGAGATCCTGTTTTTCCGGCTTGAGAATAGTCTCATCAAATACGGAAGCCGGGTTATCAAAGACACGACCAAAGAAGCGATTGAGAAATTTTGAGGTAATTCGATAACCTAACCGGCTGGCGGGAATTACCTGGCCATTGTGTTCAAAATCATTAATGGGTTCCAGTAATTCTTCCTTGATCAGACATTGCGGATCGCGTTCCTCAGGCTGCATGCGACACCAGATCTCCGGAATCAATAAACTGACATCGTGATCCATTCTGACATCAGGACCAATGTGGCCGGCGGCCGTTGAAAAACCGGCGTATCCGGTCAGTATAAATCCAACGAGTGCACTATTCAGATCGGCCGCAGGACTCAGCGCATTAAAGGGTCCTTTGGTCAGGGCCCCCTCACTTCCCGCTCCTGTGGTGGACGGGCTTTTGCCTGTCAGCGAACAGATGAAGTCCATAAACAACTCTGGTAATTCCTGATAATGTATCGGGGAATACACGGCAAGACTGCGAATCCCTTTTTCTCGATCGGGCGGATTATTACGACGCCCCAGCATGACCGCATTCACGGGATTATTCACAGGTTGGTCAGCGGGAATGGCTCGAAACAGACGCGTGGCACGTTTGGTAACATAGGAATGGAACGGCTTCACCAAATCGGGGCGAATCTGTAAATAGCGCGGATTTTTAGTCGGTTTTCCATCAATCTGACGCGGATTGGCAGAACAAACCACATAACTGCTGTCTGTCTCTTCAGCAGCACGCAACATCTCCTGCATTGGAGAACTGAAGGCATCAAAATCCACAACGTATTTACTCATCTCGCGCACTTGTTGATTTGTCAACGGTTCGAAATTCGAGATGAAATTTCCAGGGCGAGAGAGATCGGCTTCCGTCTGTTTATCCAGCCCCCTGATAATCGCATCATCAGGACGCTGAAACAGACGGTACTCACTGTTTATGACAAACTTGCAACTGTAATTCTTCTCACCTTCCGCAAGATGACTCAACACTCGGGATGGCACAACGACAGAAGCACTGATATCGTCTTCTGTCTGTATTTTCATGGAAGCGATAAAGTCCTGCCGTAACTTGAATGTCCGCCAACCCAGCAATGAGAATAATCCAACGCGTAAATAAGTACCCACTAATTTTCGTTCCCGAAATTTCAGTTCATGCCCATAGGTACCATTGACGATGTCCACGCCAAAGTGTGTCGACCAGTCTTCCCCTGCACTGGTTCCGTAAATTCGTTTGATAATAAAAACTAACGCGCGAAGATGATCTGGGATTTGATTTAACCACTCGTTGAACTCCTGAGTATAAGCAGGAGAAGGAGTCAGTAACTTAATCACACTTCCCAACGAACGGTTTACATCCAGTACGCGTCTGCTCGGTCGATAGTCAGGATGATCTGGTGACAATGGCTCTAACCAGCGCCCTGAATAATCTTTCTCGATTATTTCCCGCACGTATTCCATGTCTTTTTCGTAGTCAGAAACAAATACAGGGCCATAAAGCATGTAATCACGCAGAGACTTGCTGATTTCACTTTTACCACCGCCCGAAACAGTACACGGTTTATGACAGAAAATGCCTTCACCTGAAGTGCCCACGATTCTCCAGGAGGGAGCAGCAGGGTGTTTTTCCATACGCAGGTGATATCCAGACGGAGCCATATAAACATTGCCAGGCAATAAGGGAATCGAACATTCCTTCCCAGAGCGTGACCAGCGAATACATTGTTCAGGCAGACTGGCATAAGCATCTTCCGGAATGTAAATCAACTCTGGATAATATTTATCAATTCCATAACCCTCTGCCTTTCCCTCGATCTGGTCACCATAATCACGAATCACATCGTCGAAGGTTCGACCGTTATAACGCACACTGTTGACTTGAAACCCTTCGCCCAGATTATAGCTGGGATACGCAATGGCACCTCCGGCATGTTCTTCTTCTGCATTCCCATACAGGTTGGCAGAATAACTGATTTGTGTCTTCACTTCTTTTTTGCAATAACCAAAGTAGTTATCGGCAATCAACGTTACAATAACACCTGCATCCGTACGACAGGTCATTTTAAACGCCAGACCATCGTTATAAAGTTCCTCTTTCGATTTCCAGCACATACTGTCATGTCGCTGTCGTTCGGTTGCGTCATCCCAATGCGGAAGCCCCACTTCACATTTTGTCAAAGCCGTCAGGTGCGGCGCCAGGATGACGGCACCAGTGTGTCCGGTCCAATGCTTCACGTCCAGACCGGCATCATTTTGTGGCACATACGGATCACCGGCATTCCCAAAAATGGATTCCACAAAATCCAGATTACTCACCAGCGTTCCCGGAGTGAAAAACCGAATCTCCATCCGTTTTTCAGAAGTCACCCCTTTAACTTCAGGACAGACGATAGGACGCAACATTAACGAAGCCCAGCCCGATGCCTGTTCTGCCTGTTGTGAAGTAAATGGAAACAACATCATTTCCTCGGGTGGCCGCATGGCATTCAGAAACATCTTCACAAATGTCGCGCGCGGAACGGCACGTTTATCCCCCGGGATGGGCAAGCCACCCTCCGTAATATGAAACGTCCCCACAGTTGTGCGTCGGTCATGTTTCGGATTATGTAACACACCATTTTTGACACGATAAGATTGAACCAGGTCACTGGAAAACTCATCATCTTCAACGGGAAGCGATAATTCTCTGGCCAACCCGAACCGATCCAGCACAAGGGTGCGATTCGGTAATTTCAGCTGATCCGATCCTGCAACATCACTCAAATACGATTGTAAAAAACTTTCAATCCGATGATCTACGGGACAACGATGACTCGACAGCAACCGATTTTTTTGTCGGTGATTTTCCAGCAAACCTTTCGAAATATCAGCAAAAGTACGGTCAGCTTCTTTCAAAGCGGCCGGGTAACCATTGGCCATTAACTGAAGATTAAGATAACGCAATAGTTCATCGCGATCCTCATTACACGTTGCGTTACCATTTTCATCGAGACCGAGTGCCTGACGAAATTGCTCATTTGATTTTTCAGAACGGTCTTTAATTGACCTGGGAGGCGAAATCCGAGGTTCTGCACTGTTTGGCATTATTGAAATTCTTCTGGTAAAAAAATTAGATCAGAGCGTCATCTCATTCGAAGGAACTGATGATCGAGTCTCAAGCGCATTGAGAGATTTTTGACTGATATTCTGGCGCGCGATACGCAGTCAGATGTAGCTTGCAGTATATGCGATATAATTTTCAGGTCAACGGTTCACAACTACTGTACTAGAACGCATCCCTTTAACCAGAGCGCCCTTCATTCCAGTAGACTCGTTTCAAATGACCTTGGAGACGCTACAGTGAACCGGGACACAGGCTTGTGAACATTACTCTCAGTAAAAGGTCGACACATAGTTAAAAAGTATCGTCTTAACCCAATTTTAACAAAATAGGAGTTTGCTCTATTTCCAATTCAATTAGAGCAGATGTCCTTGAATTTTGGCAGCATCGAAAAAAACTGAGGAGTCTTCTGCAGAAAACTAATAGAGCTCTCGAACGGGGCGTCGATTTTCATCGACAAGGTAACGAGGACGACCCGATAAATCCGTAATCTGAGCAGATAAAGTATCAATTCCCAGGTTATTGAACAGCGTGGCAAATATTTCCTGAACATGAACCGGTCGATCCAGAGGAACTCCACCGACTCGATCTGTCTGGCCAACAATACGGCCTCCCTGCAATCCGCCACCCGCCATCAGAACCGACTGTGTACCCGGCCAATGATCACGGCCTCCCTTGGCATTGATACGGGGAGTCCGGCCAAATTCTCCCCAGACAATCACCGTCGTCTGCTCCAGTAATCCCCGTTCGTCCAGATCTTGTAGAAAGACGGCTAATGCCTGATCAAAGACGGGCAGATATTTCTTGGACAAATATTCGATACTGCCCTCTCGATTCGCATGCCAATCCCACGCACCAAAAGCCATACTGACACAACGTACGCCTGCTTCAATCAGACGACGTGCTAATATGAAATGCTCAGGGCTTTGCGGAGCCCCCCCGAAACTGGGATCTGTTTTCTGCAACGCACCATAACGATCACGTATGGACTGCGGTTCCTGCTCCAGATCCATGGCTTCCGCAAAACCACCCGAAGTCAGCATCTGAAACGCCTGATTTTGAAAATCATCAATCCCGGCAACTTCAATTTTTTTCTGGCTGCTTTTGAATGCCTCCAGTAACGATCTGCGTTCTTCAAATCTCGAGAGATCAATGCCATTTAAAACCAGATCAGATTTCACTTCGCCTTCAAGCGTAAAGGGAACGTGTTTATAGCCGGTAAATCCAGGCCACGATGGATTTCCCTGCAAGTGACTCCCATTGTTATTGTATGGGTTGTATGCCATCCTGGGAGCCGCATCCACATAGGGAATCATCCCATTCTTTCCCGGTCCTAATAGTTGAGATACAATCGAACCGAATGAAGGCCACCCACCCGCGGGTTCCCCATCTTCGGTTCTCCCTCCGGCGCGACCCGTATAACATTGAAACGATTCATGCCGATTTTCCATGCCAACCAGTGTACGCACTATCGAAAACTTGTCCGCTATTGCTGATAACTGAGGTAATAACTCACAGTAATGGATTCCAGGTACTTTCGACTGAATGGGTGAATAAGAGCCACGAATTTCACTGGGGGCGTCTGGTTTGGGATCAAACGTTTCAAATTGCGTCGGTCCTCCTGGCAGGTAGATCATCACTACCGACTTCTGGCTCACTTTTTGTACCGTGCGGGCCTCAATTTCGCAGCGCTGCGCAAAAGACAACCCACCAGCCAGTCCCATCGAACCGACCTGCAGGAAATGTCGCCGCGAAAGACTCCCGGCAGTAAAGAACTCACTCATATGCATTCTCCTTGATATCTTGTAAAATATCAGACTTCTACAACACTCTCTACCCCTTTCCATAATTAAACCAACAGAAGTCGTTTTTCTGTGATCCAGTGAACTCGTAACAGCTTATAAAGCCCGAAATCCTGATAAGAAGGCCAAAGCTTGTGGCACGCTGGAATTAAATCCCACCAGACGAATCTGATCGATAGTAGCCCCCAATTCAGAAGCTGATTCAATTTGCCTGGGCTCATTTATGATCCACAAAGTGACTTTGACCACAAAATAAAGAACGAGAGGTTTCTCACTGAACTGACCCGATGATGCCTTACAAAATACATGGACTCATTAGATCACACGATGCCATAAGCAGTCTGTGAAAAAAAATGATCACCTTCTTAATACTTTGGAGACATTCCAAACTCCGGTTTCCCCTTTGAAAGTTCCAGAGTTGTAAAGAACACTTTTTGAAAATAGTAATCACTTCCATCTGATACAAATCAGGACTGCGAAATGATAATAAGAAATTTCAGTTAAATAATGAGGTTTCTTGCAGAATGAGTTTTCATTTCTGAGTCTGACTCTTAATATTCGTAAACCATCATAAATAACCCCTGCCATGTAGATTAAATCTTAGGATTAGATTGAATGGTTCACGACCAATATGTGGAACGTCTTGTTAATCTGCTTGACTCCCAAGCAAATTTACTCTTTAACATGACTTTTGAAGAGGCGACGGAACGAGTTGGAAGTGGTTCACCCGAACGTGTCAGAGAAATCGCAGGGCAGTTTGCGATTGTTCATAAAGACGGCACTCTCATTCGAATGGCCCGATCGATCGGCAGGCCGATGAGATTCTTTCTGGCAAAACGTGCAGAAGGCCCTTGCCTGGTCATCGCTGAACGCATTGATGAAATTTATGCGTATCTCAAAAATGAAGGACTGGATGACCAGTTTCACCCATCTTACACACGCATGGTTCCAGCACACCATATTCTGGAACTCCAATTAATCGGCTGCCCCGACCCCAATCCGAAAACAACGCGATTTCTGAATCCAAATCGAAATTGTCTTTCAAATCAATTGGATGAGATCGGAAATGAATATATTAGTGCCGTCTACAAGGAAATTAATAAGTGGCTCGATGCCATTCCTCCACAGGAACCACTGGGAGTTCTCTTTTCCGGTGGTGTTGACAGTGGCGCGCTATTCATCCTTCTATACCATGCACTGATCACACGCAATGAATCGCCATCCCGCATGAAGGCGTTTACGCTTTCAATTGATGGAGAAGGCACCGATTGTCAACAGGCGTTACAATTCCTGGAACAAATGAATCTCAGCTTCTTCCTCGAAGTCCTCGAAGTTCCACAAAGTAGTTTACACTACGAAGAAACCATCAAAGTTGTGGAAGACTATAAGCAACTCGATGTTCAAGCTGCCACAATGACTTATGCCTTATGCCGGAAAATTCGTGAACTTTATCCACGTTGGAAGTATTTAATTGACGGCGATGGAGGCGATGAAAATCTGAAGGATTATCCGATAGAAGCCAATCCCGAATTAACCATTCGAAGTGTGCTCAACAATACAATGCTTTATCAGGAAGGCTGGGGAGTGAATGCCGTTAAACACTCCTTAACATACTCCGGCGGCCAAAGCCGGGGACACGTCCGAACATATGCACCCGCGCGAAGCCTCGGTTTCCAGGGGTTCAGCCCTTATGCTTTGCCGAACGTAATCGAAATAGCAGAAGGAATTCCCTACATCGAACTGACCGACTGGAATCACAAAAAACTTTATGCACTCAAAGGTGATATCGTGTGCAGGGGCATCAAACAAATCACAGGCATTTCCATGCCTGTCTACCCAAAACGCCGTTTTCAGGAAGGCAGCCTCAACAACGACTCTTTCCAATCCGTTTTCGCTGAACCGGAAAGCGTTTATCGGCAAGCCCTTTTATCCCTTTACGAATAACCTAAACAGATTACCAATCTAAGCGGCGATGCATTTCATTAATCTCAACATAGTGAGCGTCTCTGGTAGAAGCAGATTTTTCGAAAAGATCTGCTTTGCACTTTATCCCATCCTGGGTCGTTGAAGATTGTAAAGTCAGATTAGCCCAAATATGAATCTTTCATATCCCTCATTTAGTGATCAGGAAATCCTCGCTGCAAGACCATCGAAAAACCAGGTTTCTGAAAAGATACCCTATGCGTTTTTAAATGAAACAGAATGTAGTGCAGACGGCTCACTCGCAGAAATAGCAACTATCTTTCTTACAAATCACGAGTGCCCTTTTCATTGCCTGATGTGTGACCTCTGGAAGAACACAACGAATCACACCCTCAGCCCCGGCATGATCCCACATCAGATAGAGTATGCCCTTGCACGACTTGTTCCATCCAGACAAGTAAAATTATATAACAGTGGTAATTTTTTTGATCCTAAAGCAATTCCCCGTGAAGATTTTGTACGCATTGCCGAATTAACTCTGCCTTTCGAGATCGTCATCGTCGAAAACCACCCTCTGCTTTGCAATCAGTCTTGCCTGGATTTCCAACAGTTAATACACGGACAACTGGAAATCGCATTAGGACTGGAAACCATTCACAAACAGGTATTACAGTCACTAAACAAGAGGATGACACTGGATGACTTTTCAAAAGCAGTTGAGTTTTTAAACAGCCATTCGATTCAGACCAGAGCATTTATCTTGCTGAAGCCCCCCTTCATGGAAGAACAGGAAGGCATAGAGTGGGCCATTCGCTCAGTCGAATATGCCTTTTCACTGGGAGTGGAATGCTGCTCTCTGATCCCAACCCGCTCGGGCAATGGGATTCTCGAACAACTCGAACAGGCAGGCCAGTTTTCTGCTCCACAATTCTCTTCTATCGAAACGGTATTTGAAGCCTGCCTGAAACTCAAACGGGGAAGAGTATTCATGGATCTCTGGAATCTGGAGCAGCAATATCAAAACGAAACCAATCTGGAACAACGACTGGAACGCTTAAAAAAGATGAACCTTTTACAGAAAATTCCGATTGCGGAATAGTGCCCCCTACTCCACTCTATTATTTTCATTCACCATTATTAAAAATTCTGCTTCCGACAAAACAGGTACATTCAACTCTTGCGCCTTGGTCAATTTACTACCTGCTTTTTCACCAGCCAGAAGATAATCGGTTTTCGCGGAAACACTGCCGGACGCTTTACCACCATGTTCCTGAATCAGCTCTTTCGCTTCATCCCTTGTCAGGCTTGATAAAGTTCCGGTCACAACCAGCGTTTTCCCTTCGAAAATCCCGACTGTTGTTTTTGTCTGTTTCACGGGGCTCCCCATATTCAGCCCCGACTTTTTCAATTCACTGATGAGCTCACTGCCAAAGTCCGAGTGAAAGAAAGTAAATACAGACTCGGCAATCACAGGGCCAATTTCATCAACCGCCGCCAGGTCTTCAACACTCTGATTGGCAATTTCATCCATCGTTCCAAACTGTTTTTCCAGAATACGTGCATTGCTGGTACCCACATGCCGAATATTTAATCCCGTTAACAGTCGCCACAGCGGTTGCGTTTTCGAACGCTCAATACCGGCCAGTAAATTTTCAATCGATTTATCGCCTTGACGCTCCAAATTCACAAGTTGCTCGTAGTGATCCTGAAGTCGATAAACATCAGCCAGACCGCTGATCAATTTCTGATCAAGCAGTTGCTCAATCATTTTGATTCCCATCCCTTCAATATCCATCGCCTGACGTGAAGCATAAAAACGTAAAGTTTCGCGTATCGAAGCGGGACAAGTCGGATTCGGACAGCGGATGTAAACCCCGCCTTCATCTTTCACTAGCGTGGCGTCACATTCTGGACAATTTTGTGGAAACTTCAGTTCCTGCTGGTTCCCATCGCGACGATGTTCTTCTACGCGAACCACATGAGGTATAATTTTCCCGGCTTTCTCAACCACAACCCAGTCGCCAATCTGAATACCCAGCCGTTCCATCTCATCTCGGTTATGAAGACTGGCTCGGGAAACGGAAGTTCCCGCAATTTGAACGGGCTCTAAATTTGCCACGGGAGTCACCGTACCGGTTTTACCCACTTGAAAAACAATCGAATCTACTTTGGTCACCGACTCATAACGTTCCCATTTATACGCAACGACCCAACGCGGACTTTTTGATGTATTGCCCAGCAATTCCCGCTGATCAAAACGATTGACCTTTATGACAATGCCATCGACTTCAAAATCAAGTGTATGCAAATCATCCATCATCGCCTGCACGTGCAGCAATGTCATCTCCAGATTGGGAAACGCTTCGACATTGGGGGTGGTGGGAATCCCCATGTTTTGAATGGCATCCAGATAATTGACGTGGGTCTGATAATCGACCCCTTCGATCGCCCCGATCCCGTGAGCAAAAAAACGAATTTTCCGTTTTGCACTCAGCTTGGGGTCCAGCAGCTTTAACCCACCGGCTGTCGTATTTCGGGGATTCGCAAAAGGCTCTTTTCCCTGCTTCTGCATTTCCACGTTCAGAACTTGAAAATCAGAATTGCTGATAAATGCCTCACCTCGAATCTCCAGTAACTCAGGCGGATTTTCCGTTTCCAGACGCAACGGAATCCCACCGATGGTGCGCACATTATGGGTAATATCATCTCCCTGCTGCCCATCACCACGTGTGACACCTTGAGTTAAAACTCCCTGCTCATAAATGAGTGAAACCGCCACACCGTCGATTTTATATTCCGCGGTTAACTCTATCTGTTCTTCGCCAAGCAGTTTACATATCCGGGTTTCAAACTCTTTGAGACCATCCACTTCAAAGATATTATCGATCGACAACATGGGTAATCGATGGGCTACCGTCTGGAAACCTTCTATGGGAGCACCACCAACTTTTTTTGTTGGGCTGTCTGGAGAATCGAATTCTGGATGTTCCGATTCCAGCTGCTCCAGCCGTTTCATATCCAGATCAAACTCACGGTCAGATATTTCCGGTTTTGCCTGGATGTAATAGAGACGGTTATGATGCTCGATTTTCTTTCGGAGCTCTTCGATTTCTTTTCGAATTGACATTGGGTAATCCGCGCTGGAAGAAGAAAAGAAAGAACGGCATCAGGAAGTGGCGTCGCCGAGGATTTTCTCCTGCTGAGTCAACTTCATGTCGGCCTCAACCATCAGTTGTGCCAGTTCTTCAAATGAGACTTTCGTTTTCCAATTCAGTTTCTCTCGTGCTTTCGAGGGATCTGCACAGAGCAATTCCACTTCCGCAGGGCGATAATACTGAGGATCAATCTCGACATACTTCTTCCAGTCAAGATCGACGGCATTAAAAGCAGCTTCCAGAAATTCGCGAACAGAATGCGTCTCTCCTGTACCAATCACAAAATCATCTGGTTGATCCTGTTGCAGAATCAACCACATCGCTTCAACATAGTCTCCTGCAAAACCCCAGTCTCGTTTCGCGTCAATATTTCCGAGAAACAATTTGTCCTGCATCCCTAACTTGATCCGCGCAACCGCTTTGGTGATTTTGCGAGTCACAAACGCTTCGCCGCGCCGAGGAGATTCATGATTAAACAGGATCCCATTGCAGGCAAACATTCCATAGGATTCCCGGTAATTGATTGTCTGCCAATAAGAGAATACTTTGGCACACGCATAAGGACTTCGAGGATGAAAAGGAGTCGTTTCACTCTGTGGTGATTCAACAACTTTACCAAACATTTCGCTTGAAGATGCCTGATAAAAACGAACTTTTTTTTGGCTTTGTTCCTCGTAATAGCGTAATGCCTCTAGAAGCCTGAGTGTGCCAACTCCCGTCACCTCTGCTGTATAAACAGGGAGATCGAATGAAAGTCGCACATGGCTTTGGGCCGCCAGATGATAGACCTCATCTGGCTGCACTTCATTGATGATTTTATTGAGATTGGAACCTTCGGCAAAATCACAATAGTGACAGTTCTTCGGTGGCTCCCCGATCCCTGGCTTACTGCAAGAAGTGATACCATGAACTTCATAATTCTTACTTTTCAGAAACCTGGAAAGATAGTATCCATCCTGACCATTAATTCCCGTGATTAAAGCAACTCGATTCACCGTGAAATATCCTGTATCGAAATTTGGATTTTCTGAGACTTGTAACGCTATCGTATCACTCTATTCAGTTTAAACGTTTTCGACGAAATCGCAATAGCCCGCATGTGCCGTTCCATTGTCAGTCACTGAGTTTAATGGCCTGACTGAGTATCAATACCCTGAGCAGATTTATGACCCTTGATATAATACTTCAATATTTCCCAACGCCGAATCACACCCAACATTCGATGCGGTTGCTCTCGAGAAACAACGGGCAAACAATCATAAGAATCTTCCCGAAATTTACTCCAGACACGCGCCAGTGTATCATCGGGATAAATGACGGTTTCCAGTTGACTCGCCAGGTCTGCAGCGCGAACCAAAGATCCAATCTTGGGGTCGAACAATGTATTACTCAAGTCCTGATAACGAATGACTCCTACAACCTCATCATTAGCACCAAGCACAGGAAAAGTATTGTCATGACTATGCTCAATAAAGGAAATCACTTCATTAAATGTCGCTGTCTGTGAAATCCCTTTGATATTCTTCCGAAAGAGTTGTTCGACTATAATTTCGTCGTGTGGCTGCTCATTTTCAGTAAGCAGGCCAAAGGAAACCAAAAAGCGTCGAATTAATGCCTGAAATTCGCTGATCGGATCACCGGCAGTATGGTGAATCGCGTGAATCAAAGGAACCTCGCCAGCACGCAAGACAGATTGGCGAATCATGATGGGACCCACAATTTCAAAAAATACTACCGACCCCAGAATGATCGTCTGCAGGTGTCCTCCTAATACGGGATCTCGAGTCACTGCTATTGCCGACAAAGTAATGGCAGCACCAGCTTGGGCAAACAGAGCGGTTCCCAACCACTGACATACCTCTGGTTCTTCCTTTCGGATTTTTGTAGGTATCAAAACGCCGAGATATTTGCCCAGTAACCGCAGGACAATATAACCTCCCCCAATCCATCCAGCATGGATGAATCGATCAGGTTCTAACTCGGCTCCATGTATCATAAAAAACAGCACACATAAAAAACCGGTCAGTGGATTCAACTCGGTTTCTACTTTGGGCACGTCTTCTTCTACCAGAGAATTCGCTACCGTAAACCCCATCGCAAGAAACGTCAGCATATAAGGTAAACCTGTGGTCCGACATAACCCCAGAGCTAATGCGATCAAGGCGATCAGCATAATGATCCGGCCGCTTCCTTTGACCACAGCATTACCATAGCTGATCATCAAACCGCCAAAGACACCGATAAAGATCGAACCGAAGATATCCAGACTCAGATGCCCCAGTTGCGTAAAAGCCGAAACCCCCTGTCCATCACTCTGGAAAAAATAGACAGCGACAAATATCACTTCAAACGCGATAATGGAAACCAGGTTATTCAACGCAACCATGATCCCGGTATACTCGGAAATCGGACCTTCCGATTCCATTTCTTTGAGAACCAGGATCGTTGTAGCCGGGGCTGTGGCAATCGCCAAAGCTCCCAGCAAAATGGAAGCACTACCAGATTCACCAATCAGGAATAACCCGATTGAGACAGCAAAAAAAGTAGCAAGTATTTCGCTGATCGAAATGGGAAGAACGCGATGGAATAAGCGTTTCAAACGAGATAAGGTAAAATGACATCCCAGATTAAACAGTACCAACGCCATGGCCAGATCAGCCAGCGGATTCAACTCTTCCAGGTGTTCATGTGGAATTACACCAAAAACTGCCGGACCCAGAATGACACCCATTAATAAATAAGCGGTCACTTTTGGAAGACGAAGTAATTCCCCTAATGTGCCTGATATCAAACCGGCAGCCAGCAAGACCCCCAGTGTAAAAATGATATGCCATGGTCCCATTCGAACTTCCTGTTCCAGATAAATTGAATTCAATTTTGCGGCGATTATAGCAAAATTTGTTTGCTGGTCGATCCTTACAGCACTAATGAGATCATAATTCAATCACACTAAACTACTATGAGATAATAAGTTCGAACTCCTGTTTTATAGACTTGGCTTAGAAAATGGCCTTTTCGTCGGTCAATCCACTCAATCAAGGCTCATCGTGACCGTCTTCAGTTCGGTATAAGCAGAAAGACCCGCTGCCCCCAATTCTCGACCAATTCCGCTTCTCTTAAACCCACCAAAAGGGGCAGCAGCATCAAACACATCATAACAGTTCACCCAGACTGTGCCCGCTTTGATGCTGTTCGCCAGATGATGAGCTTTTTTTACATCGCTGGTCCAGACAGCGGCAGCCAGGCCAAAATGAGTATTGTTGGCGCGGGTGATCACTTCATCAACACTTTTGAAAGGTAAGATGCTCAATACCGGACCAAAGATTTCATCCGTGGCGATGGGCATTTCATCGGTCACATGATCAAAAATCGTCGGCTCTACATAATATCCCTTCTCGCCAAAACGTGAGCCCCCGGTAACACACTGCGCTCCTGCATCATTTCCCTTTTTGATGTAGCTTAAGATTTTCTCCATCTGATCCCGATTAACCTGTGGGCCTTGCGTGGTTTCAGGATGGAGCGGATCACCTAACTTTCGGGATGCTGCTTTCTCAACGATCCGAGCAACAAATTCTTCATGCACAGACTCCTCAACAAACAAACGACTTCCCGCACAGCAACATTGTCCCTGATTAAAAAACAGACCGAATTCCGCACCGGCGACAGCAGCTTCCAGGTCACAGTCAGCAAAAACAACGTTGGGACTCTTGCCTCCTAATTCGAAGGTGAGTCGTTTCAGAGTGGCAGCCGCATCAGCCATAATAATTTTTGCGGTTGCATCTTCACCTGTAAATGCAATCTTATCGACATCGGGATGCTTCACCAAAGCAGCACCTGCCGTCGGTCCATAGCCGGGAACCACATTGATGACTCCAGGGGGAATCCCCGCTTCCAGAGCCAGTTCAGCCATTCGCAAACAAGACAGCGGTGTCTGTTCCGCAGGCTTCATCACAATGGTACAACCTGCAGTCAACGCGGGTGCCCACTTCCAGGCTGTCATCAGTAACGGAAAATTCCAGGGAATGATCTGCCCTGCTACACCCAGCGGTTCACGTCGGGTATAACAAAAATGATTACCACGAATCGGAATGGTGGTCCCTTCAATTTTGTCAGACCAGCCCGCGTAATAACGCAGACAGTCAATCACCAGCGGCAGATCGGCGGCGCGGCTGTCACGAATGGGCTTTCCGTTATCCAGGGATTCTAAAGCAGCCAGTTCCTCAATATTACTTTCAACCAAATCCGCCAGACGATAAATTAAACGCCCTCGATCACGGGCATCCATCTTGGACCATGGCCCCGTTTCAAACGCTTTGCGAGCTGCCTTGACTGCCAGGTCGATGTCAGCGGCATCACCTTCTGCGACTTCTGCAATCACCTCTTCCGTAGCAGGATTCACCGTTGAAAATGTTTTTCCACTTAGAGCATCACGCCATTCGCCATCGATCAGGAGTTGTGTTTGACGGATACGTGGTGCGTCGACTACGGAATCAAGAACGTCTGTCGCCATGACTGAATCTCCTGAGAAAATAATGAGCGATTAATAGCAGAGAATGAACTGTTGTCCGAACAGTGGCGCGAATGCCAGACTGACCAGTCTGTTATTCTGATCGTTTTCGATCAGGTTCTCAAGAGGGATACCCGAAAGCGCGCAAAAAAAGCCGGGAAGAAGAAAGAAGGTGTCTCTCGCAAGCTCTTAAATCGCTCGCAGAATCGCTGCGGCACTCTGGCCAAACGAGGTTCGGCTGACAGTCATTGCAGTGGGAACAGTCAGTGGTCGAATTCCCCCATGAATAATATCGAGATTACATAAGGGATCAGGAGTTTCATAATTCAGCGTGGCTGGTGTTGCGCCGTGACGAAGTGAGAGAATACTTGCCGCCAACTCGACAGCACCAGAACCCGCATCAAAATGCCCAAAATAACTCTTGAGAGCAGTAATGGGAATTTTTGCAGCATCATCACCAAACAGTCGGTGATAGGCTCTCGCTTCGACCTGATCATCAATTTTTGTGCTCTTGCCGTGAGCATTGATGTGACCAAGTTCACGAGGCATTAAGTTGGCTTGTTTCATCGCCGATTCAATGGCGCGAACCAGACCGGTATCATTTTGCTGAGTGGTGTCAGAAAGTGTGTGCCCATCACAGCCCGCACCTAATCCGATCACTTCTGCATAAATATCGGCACCACGACGAACCGCATGCTCATAGTTTTCAACGACAAAAGCAGCTGCCCCTTCTCCAAGAATCGTTCCGTTCCGATCACGGTCAAAAGGTCGACACGCGCGTTTGGGGTCTTCATCTCGCGATAAAAGGTCAATCAGGTTCTTACGAGAAAGATCAACGGGATTGATATTCGATGTGCAAGCACCTACTACCATGCAATCGACGGCTCCACGTTTAATCCAACGCATCGCTTCGGACAACGCCAGCAGAGCTGATGAATCCTGACTGGTGATGGTATTATTGGGGCCTTGTGCATTATGCTCGATTGAAATATGACAGGCAGGCATGTTGGGAAGCTGCCTCAGCATCCACAAGGGAGTAATCTGTCCCATGAAGTCTTCGCCCCATCGTGTGACTTCAAAAGATTCACCAGCACAAAGCTCAACGGCTTCAACCAGTTCATCCGGGGTCGTAGAGATATGGCCTGCACCAAAAGAGACACCAAATCGATCCGGATCAACAGTACCGCCTTTGATTCCCGCGTTCCGAACCGCGTCTGATGCTGCAGAAACACCAAGCTGAATGTCACGTGACATGACTTTCAGAAATTTTTTGTTGTAAAGGTGTTCTTCGGGATCAAAATCTTTGACTTCGGCTGCCAGCTTGGAAGGCAAATTTTCTGTCGGAATAGATTCAAGACGGCTTATGCCGGAGCTTCCTGAACATATGCTATCCCAGAACGCATCGATACCGATACCGATGGGTGACACCACCCCAATACCGGATATAACAACTCGTGTTTGATTTGACCCAGCCATCTTAGCCTGACCCTTAATCTCCTACAGAAAAAACAATGTAAGTCCATTAACAGCACTGTTTCAATTGTAGAAGTAAGATTGTTGATACTCTCAGCTTAACACGAAACGTGCTCATTACTCTGAGAATTACCACCTCAGTCTCATTGAGTTCCTTCTCTTTATAGTTTATCGGAAAAAGACAACCAGAAATCTGAGAGCGATCTCAATCCCAATGCAGAAAATACTTAAACTCCGAAAATTAAACAGGTTATAAGGCTATAACCCCTTTTCAGGTCACGCAATGGCAAAGAAAAGCTTTGTTTCTCGACGTGTTGAAAGTACTTAAGGCAGGTGCTTTAAAAGCAAGGGTGTGATAGAGAGCAAAACTCCCAAATTGTAGGTTGGAATTCCTTTTCGCAGGTTCGAGAGAAATCAAATCAGATCAAACTATATCATTGAGGTCCCCTTCAATGATATCTTGCGTCTGAAAGATACCAATCAGATACTATTACACACTTTATAGGCCAGTTTGTCAAGCGAATTCCCAGAAAAGCCTGTTTCGCTGAAATAATCGCTGTAAACGACAACAATACCTCTCTTGGCCTGACCAGATCAGTTTCTGGTTGGGAAGGCCTGTTAGGCGTCGACGATTTCAAAAATAGCTTCAATTTCAACAGCAACTCCCGTGGGCAAAGCGGCAAACCCCAATGCACTGCGAGCATGAAATCCATCACCGGTCTTACCAAACAAATCATGATACAGATCTGAGGCTCCGTTAATGACGAGATGCTGATCGGTGAAATCCGGAGTTGAATTCACACAACCCAGTAATTTAATGACTTTCAAGCCATCTAAAGTGCCATGTTCATCCCGAACAGATCGTAAAATTTTGATGGCACAATCGCGGGCGGCAGCAATCCCCTCTTCCAGACTCACGTTCTCTCCCAGGCGACCTTTCTGGTCACTGACATGGCCAGAGGTGATTAGTAGATTTCCCGTTCGAATACACAGATTGAGATAACCAGGTTCAATTGGTTCAAAAACAAGACCTGACTCAGCAGCTTTTTGTTCGGCAGACATGGATTCTTCCTTCAGAGATAAACGTTCCAGAAACAATGCAAGTTAATGTAAAGAGATCAACTCTGATTTACAATCGATTCGCATTAAGTAAAAAACTGAAACTCACCCGCAGGAGCAAATGCATTCTGGAAATGCTGGATTTCTGGTGCTGATTTTTGAACAGGCCAGAGAATCGAAATCACATCAAACCGGGCAGGACTGTTCAATAACTGATGATTCTTGAGAAACGAACTGGCCAGTCGTGTGAGCTGACTTTGTTTTTGTCGCGCAACGGCTTCAAAAGGTTGACCTTTCAAATCGTTTTGTCGCGTTTTAACTTCAATAAACACGACCGTCTCGCGATCCAGGGCGATAATGTCGATTTCCCCCAGATCCGTCCGATACTGCTTTGCTAAGATCGAATACCCCTGCCGTTTCAGAAACCTGACGGCAGCACGTTCGCCTTTATCGCCCAAAAGCTTTCCGAACCATTTACCAGCCATAAGCAATTACCTGAAAACAAAGGTAAAGCTGAACTCAAGCTGAGATACCCGAAGCGCTGAAACAGCTCCAGCGCTTCTGCCATCTATCCTGTTGCGATTTACTCTTCGACTTTTTTCACTTTAGCACGGCGTTCGGTCAGACGTGTTGACTTACCAACTCGATCACGGAGATAATAAAGCTTGGCACGACGAACTCGACCATGTCGTTTGATTTCCAGTTTGGCGATTTTTGGTGAATTCACCGGAAAAATTCGTTCGACACCTTCGCCGGCAACGATTCTTCGCACTGTGAAATTTTCACGCGTTCCGCTTCCACGTCGAGAGATGATCACACCGCTGAAAATCTGAATACGCTCCTTATCACCTTCTTGAATTCGGGAGTGCACATCAACGGTATCACCAATTTCGAATTGAAGTGGCTCTTCGCGAAGGCTGGATGCTTCTACTTTTTTCATTAATTCCTGCATGACTCAAAGTCCTCTTTGCATGATTACCATCATCTGAATAAAATGACTGAAACCGTGCTGTTTTCATTAAGTTTAGTTCAAATTGAATTTGATTCCGACTCAGTTAAAAGATCATTACGCCGCTCGCGAGTTCGAATCAAACTCTGTTCGTGACGCCAACGTGCGATCTCCTGGTGATTTCCACTTAGTAACACTTCCGGAACTTCCATTCCACGAAAGTTTTGAGGCCGCGTGTATTGAGGATGTTCCAACAGCCCCGATTCTGAAAAGGAATCGTACTTGGCACTGCTTTCATCTCCCAACACTCCGGGAATCAACCGGATCACAGTCTCGATTATCAACATGGCTGGCACTTCCCCTCCATTGGTAATGAAGTCACCTGCCGAAATTTCCATTGGCTCCAGACCAATGCGGATTCGCTCGTCGAACCCTTCGTATCTTCCACATAGTAATGTCAGTTGTCGTTCTTTTGACAATTCCTGAGCCAGACTTTGATTCAACGTTCTCCCCTGGGGAGTCAGCATGATCAATTTGCCAGTCTCTGGAACCGTTTCCTGAACGTGCTCTACACATCCAAATACTGTTTCACAACCAATCAACATCCCCGGACCACCTCCATAAGGGCGGTCATCTACTGAGGCGTGCTTGTCTGTTGCCCAGTCTCGAAAATTCCAACGTTGTATCTCTACTAATTGATTTTGGATCGCTCTCCTCAGCAGACCCTGCTCAAGATAGCTATCAAATAGCTCGGGAAACAAAGTTAGAATATCAAATCGCATTGTGCTCTCTCAAAGAGCGAACTTCTGTCCAAACATCTCAGGAACTTATTCTGAGGGAGTGTCTGCTTCAGGGGTCGCTGCCTCTTCAGAAGTAGCTTCTGCAGAATCTGCTGTCTCCGCTGATTCTTCCTGAGTTTCCGGTTCCGGTTCAGGAGCTGGTTCCTTAGGAGCAATCAGAGGTGCAGGTGCAGCCGCTGTTCCAAATTTATTCTGTTTTACTTTTTTGATCAGTGTTGCAACGTTATCAGATGGTTTCGCACCGACTGACATCCAGTAATCAACACGTTCCATGTTAATCGTCACACGCTTTGATTTATCGGCAACGGAAGTATCGTAAGTACCGATCTCTTCTATTGCTGCACCATCGCGCTGCTTGCGTGAATCCATCACACAAATACGATAGAAGGGACGATGTTTTCGACCCATTCTTTTCATACGAATTTTAACTGCCACTAAACTTCTCCTTTTGACTCTTACTTTATGAAAGATACACTTTGTTATACATGCGAAACAACTTCAGATTCCGCTAGTCCGACTAACGGTTTTTCTTGCGTTGTTTCTTCTTGGCTTTTCTCTCTTTTTTCTTCTTTTCACGAAGCTTCGCGGGATCACCACCACGTTTACTTCGCTCTTTCTGTCTGCCCATGCCTCCGGAGGGATCCATCATCCCGCCCGACGACAACTCCTTCATGGCTTTCATCTTGTCACGCATTCCCATGCCAGCCATCTTCTGCATGACTCCTGCCATGTTATTAAAATCTTTGACCAGACGACTGATTTCAGAGGGATCCGAACCACTACCCAACGCTATACGGCGACGGCGACCATGATCAATCAGATCGGGATTTTGACGTTCGGCTGGTGTCATGGAACCAATAATGGCATCGATGCGTTTCATTTCCGAGCCCGGATCAACATCCGGATTCGTATCCAGCATTCCCCCCATGCCGGGAATCATTTTCATGATTTCCCGCAATGGTCCCATTTTTCGAATGGTTGCCATCTGCTTCTGGAAATCATTCAGATCAAATTTACCCTGAGCCATCCGGTTCTGAAGGTCGGCAGCATCTTCTTCATTAAACTGCTGTTGTGCTTTCTCGACCAGAGAAACCACATCCCCCATCCCGAGAATACGTCCCGCCATCCGGTCAGGATAAAATGCTTCCAGACGGTCCAGAGCTTCCCCGACACCAATAAACTTGATGGGAACTCCGGTGACTTCTTTCACACTCAGTGCAGCACCGCCGCGTGTATCACCGTCTAATTTTGTCAGGATAACGCCATCGAGTTCCAATGCTTCGTTAAAGGCGTAAGCACTGTTAACGGCATCTTGCCCGGTCATGGCGTCACAGGCAAATATTACCTGATCTGGCTGGAGCTTGCGTTCAATCTGCTCCAGCTCTTTCATCAATTGTTCGTCTACGTGCAAGCGGCCTGCCGTATCGAGAATGACCGTATCAACATTCCCCAGCTTCTTCGCCTGACTCAGTCCATTCTGGCAGACTTTGACCGCGTTGTTTCCATCCGGTGCCTCGGCATGCACGGGAACATCGACCTGACCGGCTATGACTTTTAACTGTTCAATCGCCGCGGGACGTTGTAAGTCGGCTGCCACCAGCATCGGCTTACGCCCCTCCTCTTTCAGGAGTCGCGCCAGCTTACCACAGGTTGTCGTTTTTCCACTTCCCTGAAGTCCACACATCATAATGACGGTGATACCAGTTGGTCGGTATTCAAAACCCGGTTCGACAGGCCCCATCAGGTTGATTAATTCCTGATGGACAATTCCAATAATCTGCTCATCAGGTCGAAGAGACTTGAGAACTTTTTCACCGACGGCCTGCTCTGTAACCCGCTCAATGAAACTGGTTGCAATTTCATAATTAACATCAGCTTCCAGCAATGCCTGCCGTACTTCGCGCAGACCATCCTTGATATTGCCCTCGGTGAGTTTCCCACCGCGGGCAAGACCGCTGAGTGCACCTTGCAGACTGGATGTTAATCCTTCAAACACGTGTGATATCCAAATCGCTGTAAACAAAAAACGATGTATTAAACCAATAGAAATATATTGGGAACACAGTCTCAAATCACGTCAAGCAATGCAAAAATGAGCGCAAAACGCGTACGCAAACCTAGAACATACAGGATGTTAGGGCAAAACGCCCAGACTTCCGTCGGTGCCGGAATTCGCAAAGTTGTGATGAGACAATAACTTGCATCAAGCGGTGGAGTTTAAAAGCTGGCTGAACAATATACAACGGCTCCAGCATTACTTTTTAAAATTCTTGCCCCTTTTGCTCTTCGGAATTCCTACAATGTTATACAACCTGCTGAAATCTTCGCCGTAGAATTCATCATTCAGGCATTCAGTAACAGCGGATTTTATCAGTTAAATTGAATGCATTCAGTAAATGACTTTGATTTTTGGTTTTGTCATGCTCTGAAACCTTATATTCAAGGCTCAAATTGTGTATGTTTCTTGGTCCCGTTTGCTGATTCCCGACAAAACGTATCCCCATGTATACATGAACCCCGCTGGCAATCCCCGTGTCAGAGCGGATAATCTTGATACACCTAAAACAAATTAAGAACGACAGTATTTCACGATCTATTTTTAATAATTCGAGTTGGAACGAAACAAAGAAAAGATGAGTAGCACAAAAAATCTGTTCGATAAAGTCTGGGATTTACACTCCGTCAAAAACCTTGATTCCGGTCAGGATCAATTGTTAATTGGTTTACACCTGATTCACGAGGTCACCAGCCCGCAAGCGTTTGAAATGTTGCGCGAGCGTGGCCTGAAAGTGATGTTCCCTGAACGTACAATTGCGACCGTGGACCATATTGTTCCCACATTAAACCAGGAACGTCCTTTTGCAGACAATCTTGCGGAACAGATGATGTCTGCCATTGAAAAAAGCTGTCGTGAATTTGGAATCACATTGCTCGATGTCAATGACAGCCGTCAGGGAATCGTGCATGTCGTCGGGCCGGAACAGGGGCTGACACAACCTGGAATGACGATTGTTTGTGGAGACAGCCATACCAGTACTCATGGCGCCTTTGGTTCGATTGCACTCGGAATTGGTACCAGTCAGGTCGCCCATGTGCTGGCAACACAGACAATGGCTTTGGGCCGCCCGAAAGTGCGACAAATTCTGATCAATGGTGAACTGGGCCCTGGGGTAACGGCTAAAGATGTCACGTTATATATTATCCAGAAACTCGGAGTTCAGGGAGGCGTCGGCTATGCTTACGAGTATGCCGGTGAAGTCTTCGATCGGATGTCGATGGAAGAAAGGATGACTGTTTGTAATATGAGCATCGAGGGCGGTGCCCGCTGTGGTTATATCAATCCCGACCAGACGACCATTGATTACCTGAAAGGCAGACCCTTTTCTCCTCAGGGAGACGCAATTGAAAAAGCAGCACAGTGGTGGCTCGAACTGGCTTCCGGCCCCGATGCGAAATTTGATGATGTGGTTGAACTCGATGCCGCTGATATTGAACCAACTGTCACATGGGGAATCACACCCGCACAATCTGTAGGAGTCTCCGAAAATCTGGCTCCCATTAGCAGTTACCCGGAAGAGGAACAGACACTGATTAAAGAAGCGTTTCGTTATATGGAACTTGAAGAAAACCAGCCAATCAAGGGCCAGAAAATCGATGTCGCCTTTATCGGTTCCTGTACGAATTCACGCATATCTGATCTCAGAGAAGCCGCCAAAGTCGCTGAAGGATGTCATGTATCTGAACATGTACGTGCTCTGGTTGTTCCCGGATCGCAACTGGTTCGCAAGCAGGCCATTGAAGAAGGCCTCGATAAAATTTTTATCGACGCAGGCTTTGAATGGAGAGAAGCCGGTTGCTCCATGTGTCTGGCAATGAACCCGGACAAACTGGTTGGAAACGAACTGTGTGCATCCTCCAGCAACCGTAATTTCAAAGGCAGACAGGGCAGCCCGACAGGCCGTACTTTGCTGATGAGCCCTACGATGGTCGCAGCCGCTGCCATCAATGGCTGTGTGACCGACGTTCGAGAAATGTTAAAACCTGCCACCGTTTAATTTACTCAAAAAAAACACATTCGACCCTATTCAAAGCTAACAAAGACAAAAAAATGAATCAGATTGAAAGCATCACCGGAACTGGAATCCCGCTCTTACTGGACGACATCGACACCGATCGTATTATCCCCGCACGTTATTTGCGTTGTGTGACCTTTGAAGGTCTTGGGGAACACGCTTTCGAAGATGATCGCAAGCAGGACCCGGAACACCCCTTTGATAAGCCACAATATCAGAATGCCTCGATACTGCTTGGCGGACGAAATTTTGGCTGCGGTTCATCCCGCGAGCATGCACCCCAATCGCTGATTCGCTGGGGAATCAAGGCTATTATCGCCGAATCCTATGCTGAAATCTTTTTTGGTAACTGTACGGGCCTGGGAGTTCCCGCCGTTTGTGCCAGCCGTGACACACTGGAAGCCCTCGATCAGACCATTCATAATCAGCCGGAACAGGAACTCACCGTTGACCTGTTAACGATGAAAATCAAAAGTGGCGATCAACAGTTTGATTGTACTTTACCGGATAATGCCCGTGCTGCTCTGACATCAGGCACTTATGACTTTTTGGCGCAATTACTGCAAAGCGAATCAGAAATCAAAGAACAGGCTGCAGGTGTGCCTTACTTTTCATCCTTCGCCTGATCCAAGCATAAAGGCTATCTGCATCCACCTTCTGAGTCTGCGCGGATTAATGCATTGACACACCCTGTGTTTTGCAGACTCGACTAATGTGTATTTATGCCCGTGCTCTTATGGCGAACGTGCTTCTATGTCTGAGAAAAATACGAACAGTAATCGTCGTGAATTTCTGACGGGACGCGTCTTAAAAAATGCGATCGAACAGACCGGAGAGAATCTGGCTGACTATCTCGGCGATGCAACAGAAGAATTTGCTGCGCCCGCAGGTGGTTCTAACGTTCGTTTGAGTACGCGCGCAATGGCAACGGAATTTGCCGTGGTGATGAATCCCGGCCCGAGCCAACAGGTGACCCAGGCTTCTGATGCCCTGGATCTGCTTCACAATCTGGAGCAGTTAATGACCGTTTACCGATCAGACAGCGCGATGTCGCTTGTGAACGCCCAGGCCGCCGAACGTCCTGTTACCGTCGATTCACAATTGTTTGATATCCTTGATTTAGCGCGACAGATCTGTCTGGAAACGGAAGGAGGCTTCGATCCCTCAGCCGGTCCACTGATCGCGCTCTGGCGGGAGTGCAGACAACAGGGGCGTATCCCCTCGCAGCAGGAAATTGATGTTTGCCTCACCCTTACGGGCATTGAGCAATTTCAATTTGACCCGGAAGCGAAAACCATTCAATACCGAACTCCTGAAAATGAACTGAATCTGGGAGGCATCGGTAAAGGCTATGCACTGGATGTGGCAGGAGAGTTTTTAACTGAACAGGAGTTAGAAAGCTGGCTGTTTTATGGCGGTTTCAGCAGTATTCTTGCCAAAGGCACTCACAATCAACTACCGGGCTGGCCGGTGGGTATCAAAAATCCACTCTTTACAAGTCAGCGTTTGGGAACGATTTTGCTGCAGAACAATGCCCTGTCATCCAGTGGGTCTTCAGTACAGCATTTTCGTCATCAGGGAAAACGATATGGCCATATTCTGGATCCTCGCACGGGGTGGCCTGTTGCGGAACTCCTGTCTGTAACGGTTATTGCTCCGACGGCGGCTTTGGCAGATGCACTTTCGACCGCTTTTTATGTAATCGGGATCGAAAAAGCCCTGGAGTATTGCGATAATCACAGTAATGTCGGTACGATTTTAATTCCAGCACCCACCCAAGGCCGAAAACTCTCGCCGGTAATTCGCGGAATTCCAAATGAGTTTCTGTTCCTGGATCGCGACCAATTGTTGTCACAATGATTTGTCGCTATAAAGGAATATACTGACCACAGGCTCATTCCTGGTATGAAAGCCAGATCACTTCATGAAGTGTTCGCGCCGATTAGCAGACTTTCAATACCGTTTGAGCTAAATTAATGAGCATGCCTGTTAGATATCATCCCTTAAAAAACAAAGGGTTTATAGAGTGAAAGATTTAAAGAAAATCACAGGAATCACAATCCTGTTCATTGTTGTATTACGGCTCTCGATCGGCTGGCAACTGCTGTATGAAGGCTTGTGGAAAATTGAAGCTTTAAGTTCTCCCCGACCCTGGACGGCTGCCGGTTATCTGAGGAACTCCAAAGGTCCTTTCCGCGATCATTACCGCAACATGACGGGTGACCCCGATGATCTGAACTGGCTGGACGCTGAAAAAGTCGAAGCAAAGTGGCTCGCATGGGAACAACGCTTTCTCAATCAATATCCGAACCTGACCGATGCACAGAAATCAAAATTGCGGCAGATGATCAATGGCAGTAAATCTTTCGCAGCAGAACTGAGTGCATTACCCCCAAGCGTCAAATTCAGGGGAAGCGTGGGAAATGCGATTAAGTATGATGCAAATCGGAAACGATTGATCGTAGACGGTCAACGCCATTTAACACCCGCAGAAAAGCAACGCCTGCAGAAAATGGTGCCCGTTGAAAAAGGCCCTAATGGCAAATTGATGGGTGGAACCAAGCTGGACCAGGAATTTTATGATGCTGTTGAAAAAGTTTACGCACGCTCTGCCCGGCTCAGCTACATTGAGCAAATGCGGGCTTCCCTGCTTGGCAATCCTGAAGTAGCTGGCTCGATCAATAAAAAACAGGAAGGGACGATTGACGGCAAAAAGATCGGCAAAATCGAGCAGTACAAAAAGTCTCTGGAGCGATATGAACAAAATCTTGCCAAAGCAGATCAGACCTATAAATTAGACCATCTTAATAAACACTGGGCTGAAATTCAGGGAATGAGGGCCAATCTCGTCAACCCGATCCGAGGTCTGGAAGACGAAATGAAAACCGAAGCCGCAAAACTGCTCACTGCAGAACAAATTGCTTTAGGGCCCGTCCCGCCTGCAGACACGCAAATGTATCGCGTGAATATGTTAACGATTGCCAGCCTGACCATACTCGGAATCATGCTTCTGGTCGGCTTCGGTACTAGAATCGCCGCGATCGGGGCAGCAGGTATGCTGATGTCATTCTATCTGGTCATGCCCCCCTGGCCGGGAGTCCCACCAGCACCGGGGCCTGAACACAGTTTGTTTGTGAATAAAAATATCATTGAAGCCATCGCATTATTAGCCATTGCCAGTCTTCCCACTGGAACCTGGTTTGGCATCGATGGTTTGATTTCTCGTTTTTTCCGTAAAAAGAAAAAAACCACTAAGTAAAGCCCTTAATTCCACTTACAATTGCGTAAGAACTGCAGGAAAATCTAACAAAAACCTTATTTCCAGACTATAATCGAACAACTTAATCATTCCAGACCGGAAATCGATACGCGATGCGTATCAGGAGCAAAAATATGAATTTAACTCCCGAACAGGAACAAATCGGCAAAGATAACTTTAACGAAGCAGTAGCGTTTTCAAGGCGTGATTTCATCACAGCAGCCGCTGCAGCAACTACAGGTTTAGGTGCCGCCTTTTTTGGGTATGAAAAACTTAAAGGCGAACCAGTTAAAGTCGGCTTCATCGGAACCGGAGACGAAGGTAGTGTGCTCATCACACAGCATCCTCCTGAGTACATGGACATCGTCGCAATTGCCGACTTGCGACCATCAAACCGCATGAATGCATTGCACGGTCATGGTAATGAGCACCGCGTAGGTCTGATCAATAAACTGGGCCAGGAAAAAGCATCAAAAATCAAACAATTCGATGACCATAAGTCCTTGATAGACGCCAAAAATGAATTAGGGCTGGAAGCAGTTGTGATTGCTGTCCCCCTCAGTCAGCATGCCCCCATTGCAGCTGCCGCTTTAGATGCAGGTTTGCATGTGCTCTCTGAAAAGCTCATGGCACATAATATTACCGAATGTAAAGACCTGATTAAAAAAGCGCGTGACAAAAAACTGCTACTGGCGGTAGGCCACCAGCGGCATTACAGCGTGCTCTACGAAACTGCCAACGAGCTGATTAAAGAAGGCAGGCTCGGTGACATCCGACACATTCGCGCACAATGGCACCGCAACAACAGCTTCCCGGGCCGCGACAGTTGGCGCAAAAGTGTTCCCAAGGAAGACACAAAAGCACTGGAAGCCAAAGTCAAAGAGTATGGCTACGATGATATGGACGAACTGGTCAACTGGCGTCTGTATAACAAAACCGGTGGTGGATTGATGGCAGAACTCGGAAGCCACCAGCTGGATGCCTGCAGTATCTTTCTCGGAAAAGTCCACCCCATAGCCGTGCAAGGTTATGGCGGGAAGAACTTCTATGGCGTCAAAGGCATTGGTTCCAAGGACAAACAGGAAGACGATCGCGAAATCGATGATCATGTCTATGTGACTTTCGAATTCCCAGGTCCCAATTACGATGCCAAAACCAATCCACGCGATATCTGCATCGTGACTTATTCATCAATCAACACCAACCGCTGGGAACCTTATGGGGAAACGGTACTGGGTAGCCGCGGCACACTGATTATGAAAACCGAAAAAGAGGCACTGCTCTTCAAAGAAGCCAGCCCCTCGACAGGTGGCGGTGGACCAGACCAGCGCCTCTGGGTCATTAATTCCAGTGATGGAAGCGGCCCGGTTCTGGACGCGTATGAAACAACGGCTCCTTCTGCTGCCGCTTCGGACGTAAACCAGGCCATTGGAGAGAAAATCAGCCGCGGATACACGGAAGAAATGGAGCATTTCTGCCACTGCGTTCGCACCAATAACTTCAAAGGCCCTTATGAAGGTGGTTTGAAATGTAACGGAACAGTTGCGATGGCCGATGCGATTATGGCCCTGACTTCCAACCTGGCGATGAAGCACAAAATTCGGATTGAATTCAAACCAGAATGGTTTGATCCTGATAACCCGGCCACACCGGAAGCTGATTTTGCAGATAAAACTGCTTGATCATTGTCTCTTGAATTCAAACGCTAATTCAATCATGATTCAACAATGCCGAGGAATAACCCCCTCGGCATTGTTTCTTTTAAATAAACTCGGCAACTCAGTTCAAAGGATATTCACGTGTCGCAAGGACGCAAGGCAGGCCTGTTGCTTATATTCGTGACGGTCTTTATCGATTTGCTCGGCTTCGGAATCGTCTTACCGTTACTGCCTCGATACGGAGAACACTTTGAAGCAAGTGGCGGTACACTGGGCCTGCTGATGGCATCGTTTTCAGCGATGCAGTTTCTATTTGCTCCGATCTGGGGCCGTCTCTCTGACCGTGTTGGACGACGTCCAATTCTGATTCTCGGACTCGCAGGCTCCACCATCTTTTACGGCATGTTTGGCTTCGCAACGTCTCTGGGTAAAGAAGGCATGTTTCTGGGAATTGGTGCTTTGTCCTGGTTATTCATAACACGCATCGGTGCAGGAATCGCTGGTGCAACGATCCCAACAGCGCAAGCATATATTGCAGACATTACCGGGCCCAAAGAACGAGGAAAAGGCATGGCGCTCATTGGCGCGGCATTTGGTATCGGCTTCACGTTTGGACCTTTGATCGGGGCTGCCTTTGTCTCTTCTGAAGTGGGCGCCACACCGAGCGCTGCGCCCGGATATGTTGCCTGCGTTCTGTCGGGAATTGCCGCTTTACTCTCGATTTTCATGTTGCCCGAATCTCTCAGTAAAGAGAAGTCAAATTCTCTTTCCAAACGTCTGCACTGGTTTGATGTCAACAGTTTCCAACATGCTCTGTCTCGCCCACGAATTGGTTTGATCCTGTTTACCATCTTTTTAACCACTTTCGCCTTCGCACAATTCGAATCCACTCTCTCCCTGCTGACTCAAGAACTGGGATTTGCCGCCCGTAGTAACTTTTACGTTTTTGCATACATCGGATTAATCCTGACTCTCAGTCAGGGATTTCTGGTCAGACGATTGATCCCCAAAATTGGTGAATATCGAATGGGAATGGTGGGGATTATCTTGATGGTGGCAGGCTTGCTCCTGATCGGCGTTGCGGGTAACACCGGATCCTACGCTTTGCTGTATGCCGTCCTCCCTATCTCTGTCATTGGTTTTTCTGCAACCACCCCTTCCCTCCAATCACTTCTGTCACTCAATACGCCAGATGATGAGCAAGGCGGGGTTCTGGGAGTCGGACAAAGTATCTCGGCTCTGGCCCGCATTCTGGGTCCACTGGCCGGGATTGTTCTGTTTAAAGGAACGCAAAACGGCTTCATCCCGGGCAGTATCAACTCCCCTTATTACGTCGGTGCGGGCATCATGCTTTTGGGACTCCTGTTGATGAGTGGCCTGAAATCTCAGACCACAAATTCAGACAGTACACCTAAATCAGATACCTGAAATAGCACTAAAAGTAACCCAAATAACCCGATCTTGCCCTGAAGACTCGATTGTGTTAATGATACATCACATTTGAATTCAAAATTAACAGACCGACATTTTAACAGGCACGGATGCCATGCGTTATAGACTCTTAAATTCCAGATGGACCAGACCCGTTCTACTGTTCCTGGCCACTCTTCCTCTCATTACGGCCAGTTATGCTCACTTGGCCGGATCACGAGAGCAAAAATCTAAGGCGGGTGAGCCTAGGCCTGCATTGGCATTCGAAACCTATCTTGTTGACACCGGCACTGTCAAAGAAACAACACGCACCGTCGGAGCTCGTTTTCGTTTTAAGAACCTCAGCAAACATACAGTCACAGTAAAAAAACTCATCCCCAGTTGTGGATGCCTTAATCCTCAACTGGAGAAAAAAGTCTACCTGCCCAACGAAGTCGGCGAATTTCAACTCAAAATGGCAACTGCGGGAGAATCACCCGGCCAGAAAGAATATTTTGTCGATTTCAACTATGAGGATACGCAGGAACGCTCGACAAGGTTAACACTCAAACTGGAATTACCAATCCGCAGACTTATCGTGAAACCAAAAGCACTGGTCGTCTATCAATTCACACCAGGTCGCACCACACACCCTGTTACCGTTTCTGATTATCGCACAGAAACCGATTTCAAAGTCATCAGTGTCGAAAGCACGACAAAGTACGCCAAAGTAGAACTCGGCAACCTGGAAATTAAGAATGGACTTCGACAGCAGAAACTGGATGTGATCGTCGAGGACACTATCCCCCCTGGAAAGCATAATGGATTGATTGTCATTAAAACCAATGACGCCGATTTCCCAGAACTTTTTGTTCCGATCATCATTCAGGGTCCCGATCGAAAGACGGCTCAAAGAAACAAAACTGTTTCTCCCAAGGCTAATTAGACCTCACTTAAACGCCGTTCTCCTTGAGACTTGAGCGAATTCTACAAAACCGTTTCCTCAATCTTTCGGGAAATCCTTCAGATTCTTGTACGGAATTCCGTCTGGAGGGTCACTATTAATGATAGAGACCCGTTTCTCATGTACTTTCGCGGGTTCTGACTTCAATTGAACAACAACGGCTCGTAATTTCTTTAACGGACAATGGTGCTTTATGCGTTTGACATTAAGAACATTAATCGCCTACCTGGATGACGTTCTTGAACCGAATCAGATTAAAGAAATTGGGATGAAGCTCGAAGAAAGCAGCTATGCTTCCTCGCTTGTTGACCGAATTAAAGACGTCATGCGCCGACGCCGCTTAACCGCTCCAGAAATAGATGGGACTGGCTCCAACCCGGATGCCAATACGATTGCCGAATATCTGGATAATACATTAACACCAGAGATCGTGGCGGATGTTGAAAAAATCTGTCTGAATTCTGATGTCAATCTAGTAGAAGTTGCTGCATCTCATCAAATATTGACACTGGTTCTAGGAGAACCAGCAACAGTCAATGCAAATACACGCGAACGGATTTATGCCTTAGGCCCCATCGCTGATGAACACGTTCTGGGATCCGTCGCTCCCGGAGTAGAGACAGAACCCAACCAGAGCACCACCACTTCAGAACCAGACCAGCAGCCAGCACAAGCTCCTTTAAGAAGTAGCGTTCCTGCAAAAGAGCCTGAACCTTTTTCTTCCCGCATTCCGGATTACCTCAAGACGAAACCATTATGGAAACGGTTCACGCCTTATTTCCTGATTTTGTTAGCAGGTGGCATCTGGGCTGGTCTTTTCTTTGGCGATCCCACTTTCTTTTCAAGCCAAGACATGTCAACACAATTAGCAAGTCATACACCTGATAATCAGGTAGCCCCCATTCCAGTACCGGAAGACACCGAACAGACAGAAACCGACCCTGCTGATAATCAGCCAGCAACCACACAAACAACAGCCACAGATGGCCAATCTTCAACGAAAAATCCTCAGTCAGCCCCGATGGACAAGAAACCGCTGGCATTCGATGCGCCACCTCCAGCAGATGCAGAGAATGAGACCGTCTCTATACCTAATCCGACAAAAACCCCCTCTGCTGAACCACCCGCAACGACACAGACTGTAAAGACAGACACGACGAAAACCAAACCTCTTTCGACACCGCCTGCAACTACAGCTCCCGATAAAACCGTCGCATTAAATACCGCTAACATCCCAAAAAACAAAATTCCACCAAAAATTGAATTAGCAGATGTTCCAGAAAAAGCACCGGCTGCGCAAATTGAATCTGAAAATGGTTTCTTTTTGACTCGAGCTGGAGACAAACGCGAATTCGCAGACAAAAATGACTGGGTCACCCGTTCAAAAGTCAGTCCGATTCAAGCTGGTATGCCCGTTGCTTCACCTGAACCGTTCACCGCACGAATCAATATACCAGAAGCCCTCTGCAAGGTCGTACTACTTCCCGGCACCGCTGTCACGTATGAAGGCAAAAGTAAAGCCGCTGAAATGGGTTTTAAGATCCAGGAAGGCCGAATCCGTATTGAAGCATCACGTGGATTAAATGAAGCAAAAAATGCAGCGGGTCCGATTCTGTCTATAAAAGTAAGAAACGAGCTCTGGAGAATTGAACTTGTCACCACAGACAGTGTTTGTGGGATTGAGATCGATGCGGTACAGCCAAGCAAACCCGGGGAGGCACTTGGCGAAAACAGTTATACCGGAATTTTATATACCTACTCAGGCATGATCCGTTTCTCTGATGGCAAAGGCAAAGTACAGACCATTGATGCAGGAAACTGGATGTCCCTGTCTGCCAAAGATCGTGCTGAGGAAAAGATTCACCCTTCCGGTCAATCAAAACCTTTACGTGTCCCCCGCTGGGTCGAACCTGACTTTAATGACAACTCTTATCTTTCGCGCCGCTCCATCGCAGCCTTTGCCAAAGAATTGAATGATGACCAACTTATATCGCTCACAATGCCTGCAATCACCAAGGATTTGAAGCCGAACATTTCAGACTTAGGAACAAAATCCCTGGTGATGACGAACCGCTATCAGGAATTGGTGAAAGTGCTTGATGAAGTGGACCACCATGAATCGCGGATTACCGCGATCAACGGAATCCGTAACTGGCTGTCGCGAGATCCTGAAAATGGAAAATTATTGACAATCGCGCTGAAAGAACAGTTTTCTCCAGAACTGGCTGAGATCATGGAACGACTACTTTGGGGATTCCAGAAAGAGGATGCACAGGATCGGTTCATTTCAGGCAGGCTTGTGGAATGGCTTGAGCATCCTCATGTTGCTGTCAGGGAACTGGCCTTCAATTATATCCATCAGCTCACAGGCAGACCGATCGACTACTCATCCATTGCAACACCAACACAAAGACGCTCCACTGCGCGAAAATGGTTCTCGCATATTGAAAAACAGGGATCACTGGTCGAACCCGAACCAGCTGCACCAGCCCCGCAAAAGTAATCTATGTGTCTGTCCCAAAACTCTACGACTGGAATCACATCACCCAGCATTAAATACGCCTATTTCTTTTACCAGGAACAACTTAGCGTTCTTATTGTTTTTTATCCCCGCATTCGATTTCCGTAAAAAAATCCGAAGATTCCTCTTGCCGATATTTCAAAGGATTGTTATCTTTCCCGCACTTCCTCCTGGTCATCTCATGACTTAAACGACTCACACAAACAATTCAATTCCTACCCAGACCATTTTCTGCCAGCATCAATCCAGCCTCTGATTTTGTTTTCATGCTTACAAACGATGGAGATGTGCACGATGCACTCAACCCGAATTAAAAATTCGTCTATCAGCTTCTTGATCATTACCTTATCGCTGGGAACTTTAATATTTTCTGGTTGCAATTCGATGCACGGAGTTGCCAGTAATGAAATGGGAAATGGCTATTATCAAAGAGGCGAATACGCCAAAGCGCAGGCAGCTTTTACCCGAGCCATTGCTGATAATCCGGGCAATCCGGATTATGTCCACAATCTGGCAATCGTTATGGAAAAAGAAGGCAACCTGGCAGGGGCCGAACAGACCTACCGCAATGCATTAAAAATTGATCCCTCTCACCAACCTTCGCATCATGGATTAGCCGAATTGATGATCAGCCAGGGACGTCAGCAGGAAGCAGTGCAACACGTCACCGCATGGCGAGACACCCAGCCTTACATCGCAGAATCTCATCTTGAAATGGCATGGTTACAACAACAGTCAGGAGACATTGCTGGCGCAGAGCAATCTTTGAAAACGGCATCGAATATCGATCCCAATCATCCCAAAGCACTGGCACATTTAGGACAGGTCTATCAGCAAACTGGACGGTCACAAGAAGCACTGGCCATGTATGAACAATCTCTCCACTCCGAATGGTACCAACCACAAGTACAATCACGGATCGCTTCCATCAAAAAGCCATACGCGACTCCAAGCTCCAACGACCGAATTGTCGCAAAAGGCTGGGAGCATGGACCACTTGGTAACGGCAGCCTGTTCCGTTATCAGACTCGTACAGCCCATGCAGGTTATGCTCACCCTCTGCCCACATACGGTAGCTCAAATCCGGGGACGATCGCAATGATGAATTCCCAACAGCTAAGCCATGCAGAACCCGTCACCAGCCAGTCACTGGCCTCTCAACCAATGCTGGCTGTACCCGGCCAACCAATTCGATTAGGCTCACCGGCACTGGTGGCCACTCCCGATCCAATCAATGTGGATCCGGCACATTATCCTGCCGCACCAGCCACAGCAGGTGCACCGGTCGTACCACCCTACTAATGATGGCCCAGACATAAACGGCAACGCACTGATTCACCCTGCTGAACGAACAGCCTTCAATCGAGAGGTTTCACAGCAGGGATCAAACGATAGATCGTATCAATGATACGCTGATGATGCTTCGAACGATTCACCGTGTTACTTTGCATCAACAGCACTCCAACCAGTTCTCGTTCAAAGTCGACCCAGGCAACGGGACCGGAATAACCTGGATGCGAAAGAATTCGAGAGTTACCATTTACCCCGCTCTTGTGTATCTGAAAAGCAAGACCATAGCGACCATTGGTTCCCGATTGGGGTTGGTAAAGTTTCTGTAAAGTCTCTGCTCGGATGATTTGCTTTCCTTTGTGAATACCACGATTCAGATGTAGTTGCATCAACATACCGAGATCATCAAGAGTCGTATAAACACCACCGCCGGCCGTAGAAAGACGCTTGTTTTGTCGGTCTGCCACTTCTAACGCGAAAGAATCTGGCTCAAAGACCCCCGGCTTATTTGACTGGTAAAGTGGTGCCAGCTGTTTCAGTTCCTCTGCTGTTGGTTGAATCGTCGAACGGTTTAATTCGAGTGGCTTGAAAACACGGTTCTGCATTAATTCCACGAATGTTTTCCCCGTAATTTTTTCAGCAACACAGGCAGAGAGATCAATCGGCCGACCATAAAGCATGCGTGTCCCAGGCTCGTTCACCAGCCCCACATTCAGACAGCCATCCACAAAATCCTGTGGAGTCCCGGGGAAGAAATAGTTTGACAGTTGTGGAGAATTTTTATCGAGACTCTTTTCTGATTTCAACCAGCGATCGTTTGGAATTCCCGTCGTATGGCTGAGCGCATGGCGTATGCGAACCGGCTGTTTGGGTTTCGTCCCATCCTGCAGACGGATCTCAGAAAATTTGGGAAATGTTTTGGAAATGGGATCTTCAAATGACAACAGTCCTTCATCGACCAGCGAAGCCATCAGTGTGGCGGTAAATATTTTTCCCGTCGAGGCCAGCCAGCAGAGTTGGTCAACAGTAAATGGTTTTTTCGATTTGATGTTAACTACACCATGTGCTTCCCGCATGATAACTTTACCACGGTGGATTAGCAGAACAGAAATTCCCGGGTAATATCCTTCATTGATCACCGCCTGAATTTCAGCACGAATTTTGGATCGGCCCTTTTCACTCAAACTCTGTTTTTTCGTCAGTTGAAAACCGGGAATCGGCATTTTGACGGCATAAAGCGATGTCTTCGCTGTAACATACAATGTTCTGCGATCGGGACCGCCAAAAGTACAGTTGGCGGGACCTTCAGGAAAGGGAATGACTGCCCGGGTATCGCCTTCCGGACCAAACACCTGAATACAATTCGCCCGTGGACGAGTGACATATAAATTTCCCTGAACGTCAACCGTTAATCCGTCGCCACCACTTGCCGGCTGACCTTCGCGTTGAATAAGCGCACCAAAGTCACGTCCCGGTCCAATCTGACCGGGTGCTTTGATCGGATATGCAAGAAACTGTGCCTGCCCCGAAGGGAGCACATACAGCGTTCTTTCATCAGGAGAAAGAAGCACGCCGTTACAACGTAAAACATCGCTCACCAGCTTTGTCACTTTTCCTTCAGGGGAACAGTAAAAGACGCTACTGGGGCCGGGATTCTTTTTCGAACCGCCGATATCGCTAAAATAGACACCACCACTCGAATCGAGAACAAGATCATTGACGCGGTAGAATGATTTTCCCTCACAGGCGTCAGCGACCACTTGATAATCTCCACGAGCGACATCATAGGCAACGATCTGAGATGGTGCGCCCGGAGTCTTTTGACTTCCCGACTGACAGGCATAGAGACGTCCATCCGGATGAAAGAACAGACCATTAGTTCGCAAACTGTCTTCAAGAAACGTTGTCAACTCGCCTGATACGCCAACGCGATACGCTTTTTCTGTTCGCAAATCAGAGAAATAAACGTTTCCCTTTGCGTTCGCAGCTGGCCCTTCTGTGAATTGAAAACCGGAATGCACCTGACGCACATCTCCAATCGCACCGATGCCTGTTTGCTTTTTATTTACTGATGGCTTGATACGTAAATTGCGAAACTCCAGAGCACCCGCCTTTTCTCCCTCTGGCCCGCCCGAGTCGCCACCAAGCCCAAATGTCAGTTTGCGTTCGGCAATGTAATCGGCCTTTACTGTGAACTCCTTATCGTTGACCATAGCTGTCATTGCAGTCCCGTTAAATTGAACGCGGACACGATACCACTGGCCTGCATTTATCCGATGCGGTTTCTGTAATAGATTTTCAGACTTCCCTTTCTTTGCATGTCCAAGAATACGAACCTGATCGCGACTGACAACCAGATGCACAATATGTCCGCGTTCCTGCGAACCATTGAATATGATTCCTGCAAATTTCGCTTTGCCTTCCAGCCGAAACTCGAAATCGACAATCCCGTCGCCTAGCACGAATCGTCGCATCTTAACGGGGCCATGCCGTCTTGGCCCGGACTCGTAGCCGCGCAAAACTCCTTTTTCCGCCTTCCATGTCCCCAAACCCCAGAACCATTCTTTTGAAAGTGGTCCCTGAAAGGACTCTTCAAGTAGAACAAGCGATTCGTCCGCCTTCGCAACGGTCGATGTCAGCAGAAATAGACAAATCAAAATTCGTTTTATCTTCATGGTTTAACGCTTTCAAAAGTCCATTTCTTTACACCGGCCCCTTTACCGATGAACTGAATGGTCTGAATTTCTATCGGCTCTTTTGTCGCCGGCACATAGAGTCTTACAATTTGAGGCTTTCCAGTCACAGGTAGCTTTATAATGACATCCTGCCACTCCTTACTCGATTTAAGAGTGAAGTCCACAGCCTGACCAGTTTGCGGAAACCCCTCTTGCCCGGCAGTCTTCCATCGCACTTTTCCCGTACCACCAGAGGTGCTGCGAATGCGAAGTTTCAGGCTCAACGGACCAGACAGCTTAACCTGTGCGGTACCGAGAAATGGCGTACGACCAGTGCCTTCAATTTGAATTGCACCTTTAACAAACGAAAGCTGACACATCTTCGGAACCAGTCCGAACGAAGGATCACGCACTGCTGCCTGCGATCGCGGATTAAAATCCGGGTTTGGCTTGGGGACGACTGCACCCGTCTCTTTGATGAATTCATCAATCAACGCGTCAAGTTCTGCAACCTTTTCGGGCATTTTAGTGGCAAGATTCGTGGCCTCGCCCACATCATCCTTCAAGTTGTAGAGTTCACGTAGATCCGGATACTTTGGATGTGGTTCCCAGCGACGGATCAGCTTGAAGTCACCCGCCCGAACTGATACGGCTGGAACGAGGTGTGGAAACCAGGTAAAAAGAGCCTTACGTTCCAGCGTCCCCTTCTGTTGCAGCACGGGCAAAAAGGAGACTCCATCCAGAATGTGGTCGTTGGGCTTTTTAAGCTGAACAGCATCCAGAATCGTCGGATATAAATCAATAGATCCGACGATGGCATCCGATTCTGACCCGGCCTGGATCTGGTTTGACCAGCGCACCATCAGTGGCACACGCTGGCCGCCTTCATAGATACGTCCTTTGCCCTCGCGCAAAGGTGCATTGTTAGTTGGTGGCTCAGATCCAGCCCATTTCCGATAACTTTGAATTGTGTTGTATAAACGATGCTTTTCAGTGACATTTCTCAGCCTGGAGTCATCTTTAGTCCAGCTATGTGTATTGCCACCATTATCTGAATAGAAAATAAACAGGGTTTTGTCCGTAAGCTTCAATTCATCCAACTTATCGAGAACACGCCCCAGACTGTCGTCAACGTTTCGAAGCATCGAAGCCATGACCGGATTACGCTGCTCACCACGCGGATCAGTTTTTTTGGCAAACCTGGACGTATACGCTTCCTTGTGTTGCCAGGGACCATGCACAGAGTAATGCCAGAAGTTTAAATAAAATGGTGCACCACGGTTCTTCTCAATGAATTGAATTGCTTCATCTGTCAGTCGGTCGGCAATATGTTCCCCTTCAGGGCCATCGGTAATGTTGCCGACTTTGTGCCTGCTGGATGGCTCTCCCTCCGCGTGAACACCGTAAGGCGAAAAGTAATTTGGTGGTCCCGGGTCGGGCGCACAGTGCCAGATCGTCTCAAAGCCATGTTTGTCCGGCCAATGTTGAGGCATCAATCCTAGATGCCACTTTCCAAAGTGACCCGTACGATAACCGGCTTTCTGAAGCACTTCAGCCAGAGTAACTAATTCAGGTTCAAGGTAATTCCTGCTGTTGGGATAGATAAATTTCTTCGCTGGAGACGTCTTGGCCGGATACCGTGAAGCTCCATCGGGTCGAGGTGATTGATGTCCCGTCGCACTTGTGACGCCATGCCGCGACGAATACTGTCCACTCAGAATGGAAGCCCTTGTTGGCGAACAGAGCGGCAGAGCATAGGCATTTGTAAAACGCATCGACTGTTTCGCCAGACGTTCCATGTTCGGCGTTTCATAATACCTCGAACCATAAGCCGAACTATCCATCCAGCCCATGTCGTCAACAAGAAAAAGTACAACATTAGGCATCGTCTCTTCGGCGGTAGATGCGGGGTTCTGGGAGCAGAGTAAAAAAAGCAAACAGGCGATTGTTTTCCAGAGGTCCGATTCCATTGTATGCATTCCAAAATCAAGAAGTTGATCGTTCGGACGGTTCGTCTTTAAATATTGAGTCGATACAACTGAGGCTCATCGTCGATCCTTCTCTGTCGGTGGGAAGCGTTTGCGCCTGTCGCTATCAATCGGTTTGCCCGATCGTGTGTTCCACCACTGATCTGCACGTTTTGGATCGTAATTCGGATTGGGAATCGGCATCCGTGCAATCACATCCCCACGCCACGCCTTGAGTTTTTGTCTCAAGTCTGTAACACGCCCCTTCTTCTCACCCGCAAGATTTTTTGATTCACCGATATCTTGAGTGATCTGATACAATTCGACATCGCCCGAGCCATCGAGATACTCAATCAGCTTCCAGTCACGTTCACGAATACTGCTGGCCGGTCGGTCGTGATGATAGTGTGGATAGTGCCAATGCAGTGCATCCCGGTTGAGTTTAGCTCCCGGCTCCGAAAGTAGCGGCTTCAAGCTCAGACCGTCGATTGTCTGATTTTTGGGAAGTGTACCGCCGGCAAGATCAACGAAGGTGGGATAGAAATCGTATGTAATTGTCGGTTCTGAGCAGACGGCCCCCCCATTCACAAGAGGCGGATACTTTACGATTAATGGCACGCGGACGCCTCCTTCATGCAACGAACCTTTCTCACCTTTCAGTGGTGCCAGACTCGAAACATTGTCATCAGCTTGCTCGCGATAGTCATAGCGACGGTAAAGACCCCCATTATCGGATGTAAAGACAATCATTGTATTGTCCGTCAATCCGGCATCATCGATGGCATCAACAATTCGCCCCACCATATCATCGCAATGTTCAATCATCGCAGCATAGACGGGATGCGGAAGTTCGCAGTTCAACTCGTTTGCTTTCTTCCGATACTTTTCAACCTTTTCCGACATGGCTCCCAGTGGAATGTGGACTGCATAAGGTGAAAGCAGGAGAAAGAATGGTTTATCCTTGTTACTTCGAATGAAATCGATACTCAGATCTGCTTCAAAATCAGTACGATACTGCGCGGGTTTCGGTTTCAAGTCAGGACGCCTCTGCACGCGATAGGTTCCGGGTAGATGGGGACCACCTATCACCGCTGAAAAATCGTACCCCTGATGATCAGGCTGAAACTGCACTCCGTTGCCGAGATGCCATTTTCCAATATACCCTGTTGAATATCCGGCAGACTTCAATGACTCAGCAATCGTTACCGTATCAAGTGGCAGCGCCATTGTAGGTCGAGGAGTAATCACGCGTTCAAACGGTCGCCAGTGTCCGGAAATAAAATCGGTGATCCCGATGCGAGCCTGATTCTGCCCCGATTGCAATGCACACCGTGTCGGCGAACAGACAGCCCCTGCTGCATAGAAATCAGTAAACCGCATACCTTCAGACGCAAGTTTGTCTATGCGCGGCGTGTCGACAAAATCGTTCCCATAGCACCCAATGTCTTTCCAGCCCAGATCATCGATAAAGATCAGCACAATATTAGGTGGGTCCACTGCTGATGCGGTCGAGGAAACCAGACAGCACAAAAAAGCGGTGAAGCACAAACAAATCGAGCGAATCATGAAGTCTTCTCCAGTTGTGTCAGAAATTGTTTGCTGTCTAAGAAACGACCGGTTTATGTGCCTTGATGCGATAGCTTAATAAGGAAAAGGTTGTGGAGTCATCGAGCGATGTTTCGCTCAGATCGAGAACAGCGGCAATCCTGCCATTTCGCCAGTGAAAACTACCTCCTTGACGACAATTCGAATATCGAAGCAGGTTATTATTTTATAACGAGTTCCAGACCGAAAAACAACTTCCCATTTGGTTCAATGGCCACCTGAAAACGAGTTGCGAGACACTCAAAAAAGGTATTTCGCAAGACGAATCATTCCTTGGCATTCAATTCGTTCAGTTTAGATCAATTCGCAATTCTGAGATCCATTACTATTGAGTTGACCATGTATACTCTCTTGGTAGAATAAATTATCCGACGGGATGTAGCTCAGCCTGGTAGAGTGCTGCGTTCGGGACGCAGAGGTCGCAAGTTCAAATCTTGTCATCCCGATTTTTAAGAAATTGATTTTCAATCTCTTTCACTAGCTTAATCTGGCTAATGAAATTCCTTGGCTGTCCAAAATGTCGCTCGTGAATTCAAGTCGCAAACAATTGCGTCTCGATGTCGTGAAACGCTTTAAATTCCAGGGCATTTCCACTGGGGTCCAGAAAGAACATTGTAGCTTGTTCACCCGGCTGGCCCTCGAATCGAATGTAAGGTTCAATTACGAATTCGATTTCTTTCGCGCGCAATTTTTCCGCCAGAGACTTCCATCGATCCATCGACAAGACGACGCCAAAGTGGGGAACGGGAACACCATGACCATCGACGGGATTGGCGTGCGACGATATTTTTCCTGCAGGACCAATCCCCGGATTTAAGTGACACACGACCTGGTGCCCAAAGAAATTGAAATCTACCCATGACTCGGAACTGCGACCTTCGCTACAACCAAGTAACTCACCATAGAACTTTCTGGCTTCAGAGATGTCACGAACCTGAAACGCGAGGTGAAAGGGATCGAGTGGCATAATGGGGCTCGGCTTCTTGATGGCGACTGAAATCATGGCGAATAAAAAAACTACCCTAATAGATTAGCATAGCCCCTCTGCCCCATCAAGAAGGCGACCGCGAGGGAAAGGCAAATCAAGACTCGCCCCTTCATTCTCCCAGCGTCATTATGACAGCAGTCCTTTTACGACATGTGCGCCTTCGACGCCTGTCAGCTTGAGATCGAGCCCCTGATACTTCACCGTAAAGCGATTGTGGTCGATGCCCAGGCAGTGCAGGACACTGGCGTTCAAATCGTTAATGTGGACGGGATCTTTCACAATATTATAGCAGTGATCGTCGGTCTCACCGTAATCGATGCCCGGTTTAAACCCTCCACCAGCGACCCAGGTTGAGAAACAGCGTCCGTGATGATCTCGTCCGTGGTTGTCTTTTGTCAGTGTACCCTGACTATAAATCGTGCGGCCAAATTCACCGCCAAAGATAACAACAGTGTCGTCTAAGAGACCGCGTTGTTTTAAATCTTTTACAAGGGCAGCTGCTGGCTGATCCACTTTATCACAATTATTTCGAATACCTTTAGGCAGGCTGCCATGTTGATCCCAGCCACGCTGGAAGAGTTGAATAAAGGGCACACCACGTTCGGCCATTCGACGTGCTAAAATACAATTCGCGGCGAAGGTTCCCTTTTTGTTTGAATCAGGACCGTACATTTCAAATGTTGCCTGTGTTTCTCCACTCAGGTCCATCAAACCGGGGACCGATGTTTGCATTCGATACGCCATTTCGTACTGCGAGATCCGCGCATCAACTTCTGGATCGCCTGAAATCGCGGCTTTTTCCGCATTCAGTTTTGCCAGTCCATCCAGCATTTTTCGACGCAGTCCTCGATCAATTCCTTTAGGATCAGACAGATACAATACAGGGTCACCGGCACTGCGAAACTGGACTCCCTGATGACGCGAAGGCAAATTCCCACTACTCCAGAGTCGTGAATAAAGCGCTTGTCCTGGCCCATTACCGACAGAGATCATTACAACGTAGGCGGGCATATCTTTATTAGGACTACCCAATCCATAACTGAGCCACGATCCAAAACTGGGACGGCCCAACTGTTGCGTTCCTGTATTGATGTAGGTAATTGCAGGATCATGGTTGATGGCTTCTGTATTCATCGTGCGGATGATGGCTATGTCATCGGCTATGGATGCCGTGTGTGGTAAAATGTCGCTGTTGATCCATGTTCCACGTTCACCATAACGTTTGAAATTGAACATGGGTGCCACGCAGGGAAACGATTTTTGACCGCTGGTCATTCCGGTGAGCCGTTGTCCTTTACGAACAGACTCAGGAAGTTCTTTTCCGTGAATCTTCTTGAGTACCGGCTTGTAATCAAATAAATCAATGTGGCTGGGACCACCGGCCATGAAAAGATAAATGACCCGCTTTGCTTTGGGAGCAAAATGAGGCAGTCCCGGTAACCCACGTTGATCTGAATTTGTCGGACTGGCCGCGGATAACTTGGGAACATCCCCCATTAAACTGGCGAGTGCAGCAGCGCCCAGACAACCTCGGGAACGCGACAATAACTGCCGACGCGTTAACTGTCGCTGATATTCTTCAATTGGATTCATCGATCTTTACTCACGCGTTAAAGTTTCGTCTAAGTTTAAAATCGTGTTGGCAACAACCGTCCAGGCGGCCTGTTGAATCACGTTTAGTTTTTCATCTCGTGGAGATTCACCAACCTTCATCAGTTCTTCAGCCGCTTTGGGATTTGCCTGATAGTGCTTCAGACTTTCAAGATACACGTTTAAAAGTACTTTGCGTTCTGAAACACGGGGTTCCCTTGCCATTGCCAATAAACAGGCATGTGATATTTTCGCCTCATTTGACGTGCCGCCCTCTTTCAATATTCGATTTGCAAGGTGGCGTGCCGCTTCTACAAACTGGACATCATTCATCGTTACTAATGCCTGCAGCGGTGTATTCGTACGAGGTCGTCTGATTGTGCATTTTTCCCGCGTCGGTGCATCAAATATCTGCATATTAGGAGGGGGCGCAGATCGCTTCCAATAAGTATAGAGACTGCGCCGGTAAAGTTTCTCACCCTGATCCTGAACGAAATCAGGTTTCCCGCTCAGTCCAACTTCTTTCCAGAGACCGGGAGGCTGATAAGGTTTCACTCCCGGGCCTCCCATTTTGTTGTTGAGTAATCCACTGATCGCGAGCGAACTGTCGCGAACAAATTCTCCCTGTAATCGAAAACGAGCACCACGAGCCAACAATCTGTTCGCAGGATCTTGTAAATATGTCTCACGAGATGCGTCTGATGACTGCCGATACGTTGCCGACATCACAATTTGCTTGAGCATCCGTTTGACATCCCAACCAGATTCCCGGAAGTCAACTGCCAGCCAGTCAAGTAACTGGGGGTGGCTGGGAAAGGCGCCCTGTGAACCAAAATCTTCCGGTGTCGTGACGAGTCCTGTTCCAAATAACATTTGCCAATAGCGGTTGATGGCGACGCGTGCTGTGAGTGGATGATCGTTCTGAAAAAGCCATTGTGCTAAACCTAAACGATTTTGGGCAGCATCTTTCGACATGGGAGGTAGAACCGCAGGTGTTCCCGGTTGTACTTTCTGTTTGGTCGGCGCATCGTATGCGCCACGTGCTAGAATAAACGTATCGCGAGGTTTTGCCATGTCACCCATCACCATCACAGACGTCAATGGTTTGAGAAGCGCTGTCTCCTCCGCCTTCAACTCCTGTTTCTTTTTGAGCAAAGCAATATATTCTTTATCTTCATGCTCCAGATAATACTGACGTAATTGTTGCTGTTGCTCTGGCGTTCGCTTTTCAGGAGCCACTGCGAGTAATGTCGTGATGGAATGCTGTTTTGAGAGTGCGACAACTTCAGATTGACTGAGAGCGCGATCGAAGACTGCTACTTCATCAACGGCTCCCGACAGCCGTGAACTGGGATGCCGACTGCCAATAAGCAATGTTTTGGGAGTGCGAATCGATTTGGTTAAGCGGTCCTGCTCAACCTTCCAGTCCCATAACTGACCATCGACATAAATCTTAACACCCTTCGCTTTGGAAGAGCCATCATAGGTCACAAACACATGCTGCCAGGTAGAGGGTTTTAGTTTTTTCTTTGTGGTAACCTTAATCGCATTCGTGGGCCATTTATTAATGATGTGGACCGAAATTTTTTCACCTGAAATCAAAATATCATAACCACGAAAGCTATTGGCATCATCCATTTTTGCCAGCAAAGCACCTGACCCTTTGGGATCGAGATTGAGCCAACCGCCATAAGAGAAGGAATCTGTCCGTTCAAAATCACAAACTGCACCTAAATCGATATATGTTTTACCATCGAATTTAACGGCCTGATCGTGGGGAGACTTCACCCAGTTCGCATTTCCATGAATAGTCCCTATTCGATTCGTATCAACCTGATCGACGACCTGTTTTCCCTCCCCCCGATTGAGCACAAAACGCAGCAACTGACCTTCAACATGCGTGGGACTTGCCTGTTGCTGTGTTTCTTTTGTTTTTAACCAGGCTGTATACGCAGAACCAACTGACTTTTGACGGGCGGTGATCAGTTTCTGATTATCTTTGATTCTGGATCGCGTGGCTGGCAGTTTCTTCTGTTTTTCCGGATCGACCAGCTCCACAATCGGCTTCGCGTTTCCTTTACGTGTCTGACTGCCAGCATCAGCACTGATATTAAAGAATCCAAAAAATCGGTAATAATCTTCGTGCGAGATCGGATCGTATTTATGTTCATGACATTGTGCACATTCCATACTTAGACCTAACCACACAGTCGACGTTGTCTTCACTCGATCAACCGCGTATTCAACACGGTACTCTTCCGGTATCAAGCCACCTTCATCCGTTGTGCCATTATTACGATTGAAACCTGAGGATACCATTTGTAATGGTGTTGCATTGGGAATCAAATCGCCGGCCAGTTGCTCTTTTGAAAACTGGTCGAAGGGAATATTTTCGTTGTACATTTGCACGATGCGATCGCGCCAGGCCCACATATCCCGTGGCCCATCTGCATGGTACACACTCGTGTCACCATATCGGGCCGCATCCAGCCACATCAAAGCCATTCGCTCTCCGTAATGTTTTGAAGTGAGCAGACGGTCTACCACTTTTTCATAGGCATCAGGCGAACTATCGTTTAAAAAGGCATTCACTTCTGCAATGGAAGGAGGCAAACCGGTAAGATCCAAAGAAAGACGTCGAATTAACGTACGACGATTTGCTGCTTCCGAAGGTTTTCCCTGCTGATGTTCAATCTGTGCCAAAACAAATTGATCTATGGGATTACGAACCCACTTACTGTTTTTGACAGCAGGCAGCGCTGACTTTTTTGGTGTGATAAACGACCAATGGCTGGTCCACTCAGCTCCTTCATCTATCCAACGTTTGAATAATTCAACCTGCGCGGGAGTCAATTTCTTATTCGAATCAGCCGGAGGCATTTGTAGATCGGGATCAGTGCTGCTAATTCGTGTGTAAAGCTCGCTTTTCTCTGAATGCCCAGGTGAGATAGAACTTGCTTTCGCCCCCGCTTCAATGTCGAGCCTGAGATCACCTTCGCGATGTTTCGTATCGGGACCATGACAGTGAAAGCAGTTATCCGAAAGGATAGGACGTATATCGCGACTGAAATCGATTTTTGATTTTGAACCCGATTTTTTCGGCTCCGTTTTTTCCGCCAGACAGATATTGACCGAAAGTGTGGAAAAAAACGCCAGACACAAAAGAATTCGACGACAAAGCATGCGTTTACTCAATTGCAAATTGAATACAAATTACGATCGTGGTGCGTCTCAAGAATTTCCGTAATTGCGACATCGCAATACGAAGAGAACAGGTGGGTCCCAAAGGATGATCGTCATTAGATGGTAGGAATGTTGAAAGACGATTGTCAAGGCTTTTTCAATTGTTTGACGAATGTAGTAAGTCAAATCATCAACAAAATCCTAATCTTAGTTAAGTTAATTTTCTCTTGGGGTCGGCTCTTGCGACATTAGTTTATCCACATCATCCAGAGACACTTTCAACACTTCCATGGTCTGTTTCGCACCAGAGAATGCAACCAGTAAAGATCCGTCATGCTCAATGATGTGTGGATAATCAACGTGACGTCTACCGACCAGATAGAAAAGATCCGTAAACACAAGCCCATCCAGGCTGATCGCCAATGTCATGGGATCACGTCGACGCGGATTGGAATTGGACACCATCGCATAGTAACCGCGTGAAGTACGCAATACGAAGAATTTACTGGTGGCATCCGGAAAGTTAGTTTTGACAATCGGACTCCATGTACGACCATTGTCGATAGAATAAGTGCGGAGCAATCGTCCGGAACGGCCATTGTCTCGAATCAAGCCAACAATGTTTTTTCCATCAGGTAGCACGTACCAGTATGGTTCTTCTGGTCGCCCCTTCCCGTCGTAGCTTGCAAGAGGGAGTATCTCCCATTGATTAAATGATTTTTCGCCGCCAAGCATCACAGTGACTTGCCTACGATGATCGCGCCGTGTCATCATGAATTGCCCCGATGGTAATCGCTTGGGAGGAAAATTGTTGAGCGTGTCATCGCGAACAGTGCCATATGCTTCCCAGGTCGCCTCCTCTTTATTCCAGCGGAACGCTTCCAGACTCAACCCTTTACCGGGATAAGCGGGGGCGTTGAAATGACTCGCCAGCGCCAGTAGTTCACCATCACGAACCCAGAGTCCGCGGGCAATCCAGCCGAACCCCTCGATCCAGGGTGGTCCCGATAAAGCAGCAGGCTTACTCCAGTTCAATCCATCTTTACTGGTAGAATATGAAACCCGTGTATCAGGCAGATCATGACCGGGAACAACATTGCGGTGCTGCTCCAGGGTGAGTTTAGCTCGCCTCTTACCAGGCCCGTCGCTCCACATCGCCCAATAGTGGCCATCAAAAAATGCAAGATAGGCATGCTGGTGTACCCAGTTGCCCCCTTGATCACGCACATCACTGATTATGGTGTGTTGGGTCGGCACTTTGGGAAGTTGTGCGAAATCAATCTTCTCAGGATCTTTTCCCGTTTTCGAAAGATTCAACATCAAAGCCGACTCTGGATTCTCTATCGGATGTGGAATCTCTGCGCCGACATAGGAAACGATACTGCCAAAACAAAAGCACATGCCAAATAGAAATAATCGTCTCATTTACAAACCTTCCGGGAAACGCATCATTGAGAAGTGAAATAGAGAGACCGAACGCTTTACGTCCTGACCCGTTCTATTGAGAACCTTCCTTGAGCAGGTCTATAACATGCAGCAGGACAGCTGAGTCGGCTTTAACAGCTTCGGTATCCAGTAGCTTTTTTTGCTGATTCGAAGTGAGCTTTATTCCCGCCTTTTTATATTTCGAGATCAACCGTCTGGCAGTTTCACGCGGCGAGCGATATTTCTTGTCGCCGTCGATATCCAGATAGATTGGGTTTGTGATAGCCTGTGTCGCCTTACCGTAGGTTGTCCAGCCGGGAAGAGTAATACCATCGCCCAAAACAAAAGCCACGACATGCGCATCATGAGCGGGGACTTTGATCTTGAATTCAAGCCTCTGATCGGTAGGCTGGTCAATTTTCGATTTGATCGTTTTCTGAGCAACGCGCTTTCCATTCACATAAATCATGGCATCGCGAGGACGAATCCACGAGGGCGCAGCGACTCTTAAACTGACTTTTATCTTTGTTCCTTCAATCACTTCAGCCGCCGGAACAAGATCTCCCATCCCATATTGCTCGGCAATACTCAAGTTGGCAAAGATACCAGAGGACACGACTGCACGTCCTTCAAGAAAGGCCCGATAGACATCTTTACTATCGATGCCAGCAACATTGTCAGTGCGGCTTTTGAGATAGGTACGTGCTTGTCCCACCGGATCGTTGACCGTATGGGAATCAGTAGCGCCCACAGCGGTAAGCCGTAAGCCTCGATTGAGAAGCGACATCCAATCTTCAAGTGCGTAGAAAAAGTCGGGTGTTTCATTGGCAGGCTGCGCCACTTCGAGCCCATTGAAACTAAACTCCGGTCCTTCAACCCTCCCGCCGGTACTGCGAGTGAAACGGAAACGGCCAAAAGGTCCCTTCGCAATCGTAGGCCAATACGGGTGATTCAGGATCACAACCTCTGCCCCTTTTTTACGCATATCAGCAATCAACTTCGTCCAGTCTTCACTTTTCAGAAACAAAGGGTTCCGCCCTTTTACACCGCCGGGAACGGCCTTTGACGGATCAAGAGGAAAGGCAGTAAAATGCCCATTGTGGGTTGTGACTTCATCGCCGGAGATCGAATAAAAATGAGCATTGGTACCGGAGGCCCGCTGATACTTCGAGTAATCTGAAATGTGATTATGATCGGTGGCGATAGCAATCTCGACCCCTTCCCCGGCAATGGTAATCATGCGCTCTTCATAGGTCGCGTTTCCATGACCGCTGCCAGGCAATGTATGAATATGACTATCGCAGGCCAGAAAGCCTTTGGTATCGACCTCGCGCGAAATCACCAGCTTATGACTCTGTGATTGCCGACCATCAACTACGATTGACTGTTTGGCAACCCCCCATTCCATACCGCGCGTTGCGTACAGGGTATACTTGCCAGGAGGCAATGCAAAAGTATCACCGACCCCAAGCGTGTAGAGAATTCCAGGACGAACCGCATTCGTCGCTGTGCGCACATCATAGAGTTTTACAAGTTGCCCCAGTTCATTCACAACCGTAATACGCGCCGGAACAGGCTGCCCCTCTGCTGTCTTGACCTTCACGGCAATGGTTTTCAGTTGCAGCGCCTGTTTTAATGTGCGGGGATCTAACTCGATTTTGCGTAACACTGCAGGCTGCCCTCGACCAGTTACCGTCAAGATGTTCTCGCCCGCTTTAAGGACATTAGGAGGAACAACCATACCAATTCGATGAAATCCATCGTGTGTTTTATCCGCTCCGGTCTGTGGAAGGTGTGCCTCAAGACGTCCGAGTACTTTCTCATTGAGTTTGACGGCCCAATATCCACCCGAACTTTGTTTCTTCATATTTTGTTCGAACAGAAGCGCAAATTCGGTTGGATTGACAGTGCCCGTAAAAATCTTTTTATATGTTTGCTTGCCTTGAATTTGATGTGAATCACCATCGATAGAAATCGACTTCTCAGCAGCTTCAATCGTGCCTGCGGAAATAGCGATCCCACAGATTCCTGATAGAATAAGATTCTTGATATGACGAATGTCCATAAACTGGACTCCTTTTAATTACTTGATGTTTTCAATGCTGGCACGGCAGCCTTTAGTTTGAACTCTTTCTCAGATATCAAAACCATGAAGCTCTTGATACTCGACACGATCAAACACTCTAACAATACATCTCCTCTCCTGTCTACAATCTCTCTCCCCGGTATGACGGCTCCTACTCCAGTCATACCTGCAAAATGTTAATCTCCAACAGACTCGCTTTTTTAGAACTGAATCGTCCCGGGATTGTTATAGCGCCACAATGAAGATCACTTTCATATGTAAGATCTCCTTTAAGCTGTTTAACTGTTTGTTGTTTGATTTGGATTGATCAGCCTTATCAGCAAGCGTGAATTGCTTCTGCCGTTTTTCAAACAACATTTATAAATTATTAGTTTTGCTGACTTCAACGCTATATTTTTCTCGATTTTTTATTGATTTCTGGTATGATTGACGCGTGCGTAGGTTCTTTGAATCTGTAAATTTTTCAACTGGATCGCACGTACGCCTACCTAAATTCTCTCCAGAGGTGTGAACTGTTTGACCACTGTTCCGTATTCGATAATCCAAGTTTATCTCGAAACATTACACTGACGCAAAACCCCAATGGTTAAAATATGAATGGTTTGAACAAATATATTCTTAGTTATCTGCTTTTGTTGTTATGCACCTGCAGCATTACACCGGCTCACGCCAATCCCGCGAATCGACGCGCATTTGCCCGCTACTTCGGCAGTTATCTGACAGAGAACTTAAATTCTTGCAGCACCTGTCATGTGCGGGCGCATGCCAATGGCGCTGAGTCACTTGATGAGATCCCACACAATCCGTTTGGAAACCAGTTGAAAATTGCCGAGGATAAACTACTCAAAGAAAAGAGCGATACCAGCATCGAAGTGCGATTGAAATTGCTCGCTGAGCAAGATGCAGATGGAGATGGGTTTTCCAATCTGCAGGAAATCCTGATCGGGACTGCTCCCGGTGATAAGACAAAATTCCCTGATGCAGCTTCTGCGAAAAAATTGCAGAAGTTAACGGCTAAATTTACTGAGTATCAAAACCGCTACGCCTGGAAACCGTTCAAGCCGATCAAACGTCCCGAAGTACCCGTTGTGGAAAATGCAAATTGGCCTCGAAACTCGATTGATCATTTCATTGCCGCAGGTCACAAACGAGAAGGATTAAAACACACGATTGAAGCCGAGCCGACGGTTCTGCTCAGACGCGTTTATCTCGATTTAATTGGGTTGAACCCGACTCCGAAGGAAATCCGAGACTTCACCCGGGCACAAAAAACAAACCCTAAAGCATATGAAGAAGTCGTCGCGCGTTTGCTGGACCATCCCGCTTATGGCGAACGCTGGGGACGGCACTGGATGGATGTCTGGCGCTACAGCGATTGGGCCGGTTACAAAAAAGCCCTTCGCGTGAGTCAACGACACATCTGGCATTGGCGGGACTGGATCATAGAGTCTCTGAACGTCGACAAAGGTTACGACCAGATGATTGTCGAAATGATCGCTGCAGATGAACTCAAGCCGGATGACTGGGGTACCATGCGTGCAACGGGATTCCTGGCACGAAACTACCATGCGAAGCGCGATCAATGGATGGACGACGTCGTCAAACACACTTCACAGGCCTTTCTCGGAATCACCGTTGGCTGTGCGAAATGTCACGATCATATGTACGATCCGATTAAGCAAACCGAATATTATAATATGCGTGCGATTTTTGAAACGTATCATGTTCGCACTGACCGTGTGGCCGGTGTGCTTGATACTTCTAAAAATGGTATCCCACGCGCCTACGATAGATCGATCTCTGCTAAGACCTGGTTTCTTGAACAAGGTGATGAACGACGACCCGTCAAAGACAAAAGCGTTCCCCCCGGAGTACCCGCATTTCTCGGCGGAACCTATGAAGTAAAACCGGTCTCACTGCCGATGGTCGCCAGTCAACCAGCGCAACGGGATTTTGAAAAAAAAGATTTACTCACTCAGGCAAAACAAGCGATGGATCAGGCAAAACAGGATGAACAACGCCTGGCTGCCAAAAGTAATCTGGCCGTTTTAGAAGCGCAACTGGCAATCGAAAAACTGGAAATCGCCGGCGACAAAAAGTCGGACACATGGAAGACCGCTGCCAAAAACCTGGTCACCTTGCAGCGACAGGCTGCGATCGAGGCAGCGAAGTGGAAATTAACCTCAGCAAATCAGAGTCAAAAAGAGGCGCAGGAAGCCTTAGAGAAAGCCCAAAAGGCGAAGAAGAAAACGAACATCGCCAGAGCAAAACAACAATTGGATAAAGCTGGCAAACAGCACAAAGCAGCAATGGCGCAACTCAAAAAAGCCAAAGAGGCTTCCGGCAAAGAGCTGACCACGAAATACACGCCGCGTAAACAACTGAAATATCCAAAAGAAAGTACGGGGCGCCGATTGGCTTTTGCGCGTTGGCTGACTGAGAAAAACAATCCACTCACCGCTCGCGTGGCAATGAATCATATCTGGTTGCGCCATTTCGGCCAGCCCATTGTGCCCACGGTGAACGAATTTGGTGGCAATGGTCGTGAACCGACTCACCCCGCTCTGCTGGACTGGCTTGCTTCGGAATTAATCAGGCGAAACTGGAGCATGAAACAAATGCATCAATTGATCGTCACCAGTGCCACCTACCGCATGGCAGGAACTGGACCAAAAGAAAACTTTCAAATTGATCCTGACAATAAGTTTCTCTGGAAGAAACCGTCTCGACGCATGGAAGGAGAAATCGTTCGCGATAATCTGCTGTTTATTCCTGGGCGACTCGACTCTCAAATGGGAGGGGCCGACATCGACAATACGAAAGCCCAGGATTCCCGTCGAAAGAGCATCTACCTCAGACATGCACACGAAAAATTAGTTGAGTTTGTTCAGATATTTGATGGTCCCAGTGTCTCTGAATGCTATATGCGCGAAACAAGTGTCCAACCTCATCAGGCACTGGCTCTGGCGAATAGTCAATTAACGTATCATGCCAGTAAAGATCTGACTGCAAAAATTTATAAACAGACTGCAGGAAAAGTTGATCCGTTCATTGAGGAAGCCTTTTTGCATATTTTGTCTCGCTTACCAAACAAGGAAGAACAGAAACTTTGCCGCGATTTCCTTGCTGATTCAGCCAGGGACCCGAACAGCCCGCCAACTCAGTTGGAATTCCAGAAATTGATTACCGTTCTTTTCAACCATAATGATTTCGTCACGATCCGTTAACGATCAGACGCCGCGTAATATTTGAAAGACATCGAGATGCTCTCACAACCCAATATGAACCGCCGCTCTTTTTTGAACGAGACAGGCATGGGCATGACTGGCATGGCCCTCTCTTCACTTTTATTTCAAGAGGGAGAATTACAGGCAGTGGAAGCTGGCTCAGGTCGGCATCTGGCTCCACGTGCAAAATCGGTGATCTGGATTTTTCTGATTGGAGGCCTGAGTCACCTGGAAAGCTTTGATCCAAAACCGGCCCTCAATAAGTATGCTGGTAAATCCATTGATGAAACGCCTTTCGCAGAGGCAGTCCTCAATAAAGACAAGATTAACAAAGTCTTGCTCGATCCCGCCAAACAAAAACGCGAAGTCTTTAAAGCTTTGATGCCATTGCAAACGGGATTCAAAAAATATGGCGAAAGTGGATTAGAAATTAGTGACTGGTTCCCGAATCTGGGTTCCTGTGCCGATGACCTTTCATTAATTCGTTCGATGTGGACGATTGATAACAACCACGGCGCGCAATTGACTTACCATACTGGCCGTAAAATTACAGAAGGTGCATTTCCCACCGTGGGATCATGGGTCAGTTATGGCCTGGGTTCCGCAAATCAGAATCTGCCGCACTATGTCGTTTTGGGCAACCCCAGTGCTGATTGCTGTGGGGCAGCCTGGACTCACGGGTCTGCCTACTTAGGCCCGGAACATGCCGGCGTTCGATTGAAAGTCGACAGGAAACAACCCCTCCCCTTTGTCCGATCAGCGGATGAAACGCTCAGCCCAGTGGAACAGGAAAAGATGTTCGGATTGCTGGGGAAACTGAATCGACAAACGGGAATTCAATACCCGGACGATCAACATCTACAAGCCCGGATTAAATCTTACGAACTCGCATTTCAAATGCAATCGACCATTCCGGAAGTCATGCGATTTCAGGAAGAGCCAAAACATGTCCAGAACCTCTATGGTCTGAATGGCTCAACAACGAAAAGTTTTGGCGAGAAATGCCTGGCCGCACGACGTCTGACTGAGCAGGGTGTCCGTTTCATCCAGTTATTTCATGGGTATCGCGGAAACGCAGGCGCATGGGACTCACACAGGAATATCAAAAGACTACATTCCCAACTTGCCAAACAGGTGGATCAGCCCATTGCAGGGTTGATTAAAGACTTGAAACTGCGTGGTTTACTGGATGAAACGATGGTTGTAATTGGCTCGGAATTCGGAAGAACTCCCGGGGCCGAACTTCGCAAAGGTGACAGTTCTGTTCAAGCCACAGGACGCGATCATCACCCGCATGGATTCAGTGTTGCCATGGCTGGAGGCGGCATCAAGGGAGGCCATATCCACGGGTCAACTGATGAACTGGGCTTCCATGCTGTCGAAAACCGACACTACGTAACGGATCTGCATGCGACGGTCTTGCATCAGATGGGACTCGACACCACGCGCCTTAACTATCCCGGCAGACAGCGTATCGACCGGGATTACGGTGAAGTCATTCACGATATCATCAGCTAATATTATTCATCTCTATCTACTGAAATGAGAATGACCTTATAAAAATGGACACTTCCGCCAGCTTGCTTGAATCACTGCGCGTGGAACCGGAAGGGATTGCATGGCAGACTTTGTGCGACCTTTATTCTCCAATGCTACGAAACTGGCTCATTCGAAACGGAGCATCGCAATCAGACGTTGAAGATTTAGTCCAGGATGTTCTCGTTGTGATTGTACGTCGAATCCCAGACTTTCAACGGGGGTCACAATGCGGTTCATTTCGTAGCTGGCTAAAGACAATTACCATCAATTGCCTGCGTGATCACTGGCGACGAAAAAAAAGACAGGATATTTCACCTGGTGGGACGGACTTTGTAGCGACAATTAATCAACTGGCGGATCCTCACAGTGGAGTCAGCAAGCTCTGGGATCAAGAGTACAAAGAACAGACCATTCATTATTTACTGAATCAGATTCAAGCCCAGTTTTCAGAAAAAACAAGACTTGCTTTTCAACGATTCGTTCTGGATGATTTGAGTGCAGACAAAGTCGCACAAGAACTCGATATGTCACCCAATGCCGTATTCATTGCCAAGTCACGTGTGATGGCGTGTTTGCGTGAGTATGGGCAGGGTCTAATTGACTGATGGAATGTTTCATAAAATTCTGACTTGTCGTTTTCGTATTCGCGATTCATTAAGCAAACCAAAACAGAAATAAACAATGCCGGAAGACTTCACTCATCATCCGACACGCGAATTATTAGAAGGATTCGTGCACGGAAAACTAAACCTCACAGACCGGCAAATGGTTGAAAATCATGTGGATCTCTGCGACAGGTGCTGCGATATACTCCGCAAAATCCCACACGATGAACTGGTACAGGAAATACGAGCTTTCACCACTTTGGATTTTGCCAGAAAAGAGACTTCGGGAGACACTCTGGCTTCAAATGCCCCATTTGAGAATCCTGAAGCAGAGATTCCCCCTGCTCTTCTCAACCATGATCGGTACCAGATTATAAAACGACTGGGCGCGGGTGGTATGGGCACAGTCTATCTGGCTCAGCACCGAGTCATGGGAAGGACTGTCGCTCTAAAGGTGATCAATGATCGACTCCTGCAAAACGAAGCATTCGTGAAGCGATTTAGACTGGAAATTGAAACAGCCGCCCGCTTGTCACATCCCAATATTGTCACAGCGTATGACGCAGTGCAGTTAGAGGACCTGCATTTTTTTGTGATGGAATATGTTGAAGGTATGGATCTGCAATCAATGGTAATAAGTCAGGGAAGGCTCTCTGTTCAGGAAGCCTCTGATTATATCTTGCAGACCGCATTGGGATTACAACATGCACACGAAGGAAAAATGGTTCATCGGGATATCAAGCCACAAAACTTAATGTGTACTCCCGATGGAATCATCAAAATTCTTGATTTTGGACTGGCGCGTCTGATGAGATCGCAGGATGCCGAAAGTAAATTGACAGGTCTCACAGAAGAAGGTGTCACACTCGGAACCCCCGATTTTATTGCTCCGGAACAAGCCCGCGATTCTCGGCAGGTTGATATTCGATCAGACATTTACAGTCTGGGATGCACGTTCTATTACCTGCTGGCAGGCGTTGTTCCCTTTCCGAATGGAACAGCAGTTGAAAAAGTGATTTCACATTGCGAATTTGCTCCGGAACCTCTGGTAAATTTTCGGAACGATATTCCCGATGCGGTTATTCAAATGATAGAGCGAATGATGGCCAAGAAGCCGGCTGACCGATTTCAAACGCCACAAGAATTGGCAGATGCGATCACAACATCCATCGTGTCTCGACAAATCCCCAATTCGCAGTCCTTGGGTACGAAGATTGAACGCGCTGAAGAACAAAATCTGTCCAGTCTGTTTTCGCGTCATCGAAGAACATTGGTCTCATCAATTATACTTATCTCAGCCGTGCTAACATTGATCATCGCCTACTCCTTACCGCATTCAGCAGTCAACAATCCGGCGACTGCAAACTGGATCGATCTGATCCCGCCCATTAATCTTTCACAAGATGTTGTAGCGGGAGAATGGGCAAAGCGAGGAGCCGAACTTTCCGTCGATGCTGAAGAATGGGCTCGGCTGGCGCTGCCTTTTTCGCCACCAGATGAATATGATTTTGAACTCCAATTCACACGCCATAGCGGAACGCAATCGATCGCGGTTTTCTTTGTTCTGGGGACCGGACAAGCTTCATTTGAAATTGATGCATGGGATGAGCAGTTGGCGGGTATTCAGAACATCGATAATCTGGATATAAGAAATAATCCAACACGAGTCGCCCAAAAAAGTTTACGGAATGGCCAGACATATATCGTTCTGCTAAAAGTGCGACGTGGTACAGTCGAAGTATCCCTGGACGGAATCCCCTTGACCACTTTTAAAAGTGATGGCTCCAACCTGAGCATGCTCGATACCTGGTCACTTCCCAGTTCGAAAAGCCTGGGAGTGGGTGCATATGACTCCTCAACGACATTCCATCGGATCCGTATCCGACCCGTGGAAAGTCGCTGACCCCTCTAAGAAACCTGCTGAATTACAGTTATTTCGCAGAAAATCTATCGAAACTCAGAAATCTTGCAAAATCATGGAATTTTTCTGAAAGGTTTCTTCCAGAACTGCCATTTATCTCCTGTCGAATGATGCATGTGCATCGAAATTCGATAAAAACCGCATGCTTCAGCAGGAGAGTCATTATGTCATTGTTCTCATATTTTAAATCGAGATTGAACAGAAATTCTCGCCGAAAAACTATCAGAAATATTGCGAGTTCCCCCTGTTCGATTTCGTTAGAGCAACTTGAACCACGTCTACTGCTTTCTGCTGATATGCCGGAATCGATTGCCGCCCTCAGCGATGAATTTGATGACAGCAGTACAATCAACGATTGGCAGCGAGTCTATCAGACTGAAGGCTGGAGTGCAGATCAGTTAAATGTCTGGGATGTCAATCAATCTCAAGCCGGAAGGATGGTCATGCAACCGCATACGGTAGTCTGGTTTGATGACTGGCGAGGCCCCATGGTTTACAAGGAAGTGACTGGTGACTTTGTCATCACCAGCCAAATACATATCACTGATCGCGACGAGATCGGTGGTAGCGATTCCGACAATGTCCCCGGTGATGGTCAGTTTTCGTTGGGGGGTGTCATGGTACGAACTCCACGTGATATTACAGACCCGTTGAGTGACTGGGCTCCCGGCAGCCGGGCAGATGATGGCACAAATGATGGCGAAAACTATGTATTCCTGTCATTTGGTTATGCATACGCCAATGGTGCTAATGAATTTGGTCTGGAAGTCAAAACGACACGTAACAGTGCCTCGCAACTTGAGGTGATTGGGCTCGGCCAGGATATCAATACCATTACAGTACAAACAGCGAGAATCGGGGATAGCATCATCACCATGTATCAGATTCCAGGGCAGGCCTGGCAGGTACGCGACCGGTTTAGTCGACCCGACATGCCTGAAACTCTTCAAGTTGGTTTAGTCACATACACCGACTGGGAAAAAGCAAATGATTTTGATCCATTACTACATAATAATAGTGCACTAACCCCCGAAACGATCACAGATGACCCTAGTAACTGGCAGCCATATAACCCCGATTTGACTGCTGCCTTCGAGTATGCACGCTATGCCAGTCCTGATGTTCCAGCCGAGCTCCAAGGTGTCGACCTGACTGATAATGCCATTAGCGATGCACAATTACTCAGTTTTCTGGGAAATAATGCCAACCTGTCTCCTGATGGTACCACAGAGCTGACAGAGGTCATCGTGGAACCGATCACAGAAAGAATAATCGAATCGGGAGCAGGAGAAATTGAAGCATTCGTAATCAGACGATCTGGTGGCAATAATGAAGCCCCACTGATTGTGAATATCGGATTCTCAGGAACAGCCGTCATTAATGAAGATTTCTCTGCTTCTGCAACTACATCCGTCGTAATTCCTGCAGGATCGGACTCAACAACGGTCTTTCTTGAATCGATCAATGATAGCGAAGAAGAACGTGCCGAAACCATCCTGCTCAGCCTCATCAGCGGAAATGAATATCTTATTGGTCAGAGTTCTGAGGCTACGATCTCACTGAGAGATGATGATAGTAGCCTGGCAGTGGGAATGAACCTGGAACGCCATGTCGACTGGGGATCTGCCTGGATCTTTAAAGATGCTTTCCTGCGTGCTCGACCATGGGGTGCATTAGCCTATAACCCACTCACCGGCGCACAGATGTGGCAATACCAGGCAGGAGATGGCCCTGAATTACAGGTTGATGAACAGGGTTGGATTGCTGAACTTCCAACCTGGGTAGCAGCTGATGGTATTGAATATCAGCAAATCGCCCAATCAGTCATCTTTACGGGTGCTGTCGAACAACCTGCTGGAATCTATCGAGCAGAGTGGGATGGGACAGGTGAGGTTGCCATGCCATTTGTAATTGAAACGGGAACGACCTCCGAAGGCAGGAATTATGCTTTAGTAGATATGCCTGCGGGAGCGCACTTTGCAATTGATATTCGAAGTATAGATCCGTCCGACCCTATTCGAAATATCAATTTATGGATGCCTGATTACAACGGTGAAAGTCTGGTCATGGAAGACTGGCAGCCGGGAGACACTTCCTCGCCGTTTCATCCATTGTTCCTGGAGCGATTGGCTGGCTTTGACACCATCCGTTTTATGGATTGGCAAATGACAAACTACAATGCCGAAGTTGATACCTGGAACGAGCGTAGCCAACTGACTCATGCCTCTCAAGGAGATGCGACTTCTCAAGGATATTACGACTATACAGTGAATGGCGTCGCTCTGGAATATATGATTCAGTTGGCTAATGAGCTGGGTGCAAATCCCTGGTTCAACATGCCCTATGCTGCCAATGATGAATTCGTTCTCAATTTTGCCACGACTGTTCGAGATCATCTTGATCCGGAACTTGAAGCTTACGTTGAATGGTCAAATGAGCTCTGGAATGGTTTCTTCCCGGTTAACGGCTGGATTGGAGAGCAAACGACATTACCAGAAAATAGCGGTCTTGGCTTTTTTGAAATTGCTGCACAGGAAATCGGACGTGACTTCGATATCTGGAGCGATGTGTTCACAGGACAGGAAGACCGCATCGTTCGCGTGGTTGCCGGACAGCAGAACAACCCATGGGTTCTCGAACAACTTTTGGCAAATTTGGATGGAAGGTTTGATGCAGTATCATCCACAGCCTATGCAGGACTTGCAGATGATTTTGCAGCGGCAGCGGACGAGTATACAACAGCCGATGAAATCATCGACTCCTTACTGGAAGTCAGTATTCCCTGGTCTCGTGATCGAATGATTGAACACCGTGAAATCGCAGACCAGTACGAAGAACTTCTAGGCCGTGACATTCAGTATGTAACATATGAAAGCGGTTCTCATGTTTTTGCTTTCAATTCGCCTCTGTATGGTACATCAGGTGAGGCGGCAGGTGTAGAAGCAATGTACAGCCCACGAATGTATGATGTTTATCAAAACCTGCTAAATGAAGCACGCGATGCAGGAGTCGATTTATATAACGAATTTACCTTTACCAGTCACTATGGAGCATCGCCTTATGGATCGTATGGTTTGCTCTACTCTTTAGATCAACCATTGGAAACGGCACACCAATACCAGTCAATTCTGGACTTCATGGAAACACAGCAGAATCCAGTCGTCCTGCCTCAGGTCATTGTTAATACTGCGACAGACAGTGTCCAGGAAGATCAGGGAGAATTGATATTTACGTTCCAACGACTGGGGGCACCGCTCGACCAACCACTGACGGTTTACTACAGCCTTGAAGGAACAGCCGCGAGTGGAATTGATTTTACCCCACCAGTAGGCATGATAACATTTGCCGCAGGCGAGAATGAGGCGACGCTTACCTTGACGACGATTAACGATAACCAGGTCGAAGGTACCGAGTCTATTGAAGTGCATTTGCTTGAATCGGAAATGTATCTCCCGGGAGATGCGAGCTCTTCGGTGGCTACCATTCTTGACGATGATTTTGAAAGCATTGGCAGTCACACATTTTCGCACGCTCTGCCTGAACTCAACATTGATCTGCCAGAGAGCCATCCTGATGGCACTCTGCTGGAATACACCGCCACATTAGTTATTTCAGAACTTTCGAATTTGGATCAACAGCATGATTTTTTCACAGATGGTAATTATCACGAAAACTGGGGCGGTTTGAATGAACGCTGGATTCGTGGCGGAGATGACCAATGGTTCTATCTGACACCAAACGGGAACCTTAATCGCTGGGAAGGCAGTTTTCAGCAAAGTCAACTTCTCGCTGAACTCGATCCCTCTGTTTACGAAGATCCTATGCAACTGATTGATGTAATTGTCCCCGCGAATGTCATTTTTGATGGAAATCAACTGTCGATCAATCCTTTAAATGGATTCATCGGTAATTTCGAAATTGACATGACTGTTTCGAATGGATCTGCAACTCAATCAGAGCGGATTACAATCGAAGTAATCAATGGGGCTCCGGTTATATCTGAAATCTCAAATCAATTGATGACAAAAAATCAGGGCGTATTGCAAATCCCAATTGATGCCCATGATCCTGACGGAGATGAACTTACTCTATCAGCATTTATAGTTGACCCGCATTATCAACTTGATCAGGAACATGGCTTCTGGAATGAAGGTGATTTTTATACAAATTGGGGTGATCATCAGGAAAAATGGATTCGCGATAACAATTCGCACTGGCATTATTTATTGCCAAACGGCGAGCTGTATCGATGGAGCGGTGATTTCGAAACCAGTTCATTGGTGGCGACACTCACTCCTGAAACCTACGATGACCCAACTCTATTAACTGATGCCCAACCGATTGCAGTCAATGTCAGTATGGATGGCAATTCTGTACTGATCGACTCCCAAAATGATTTTGTGGGAAGCTTTCAAGTGGCAGTGGTAGCCAATGATGGAACCAATCTGACGACTCAGTTATTCACAGTCGAAATTACCAATATTGCACCAATAATGGCCCCGTTCACAGACCAGGAACTGTTTTCGGGTGAAGAGCTACAACTTGACCTCAACGGTTTTGATGCCGATGGTGATGACCTGACATACACAGTCGCGATTGAACAAAGTCTGGAATATCAATTGGATCAGAGTCATGGTTTCACAGCAGATGGAAATTACTATACGAATTGGGGAGGCCAACAGGAAAAGTGGATTCGTGATAACAATAATGCCTGGCACTACATCTTACCAAATGGTGAATTATACAGTTGGGGTGGAAGTTTTGAGTCCAGTACCTTGGTGGCGAGCCTCAGTTCTGATGTTTATGACACCCCGACCTTGCTGACAAATGCCCAACCGATACAAGTGACTGCAGAAATTGATGGGACTTCCTTACGTATTCAATCTGCGGATAATTTCACCGGAAACGTGCAGGTGGCTGTTACAGTGAGTGATGGAACAACATCAATCACATATTGGATGACTGTTCAAATCATTGAGACCCTCGACCCGCTCGACATGCTTTATAGTGACCTGGAGTTAATGGGTTCCTTAATTTGAATAACTGAAAACAGAATTGTACACATCCCTGTTAAAAAGAGGATCATTCAGCTAGTCTAAACTAGTGAGTTTTCTGGCTGTCAATTCATTATCAGGCCTTGTGTTAGACGTTCATTGAATTGAAATAACACATCGCACTGTGATGTCATTGACAGTCATAATCCGACTGACCTCTAATCACATTACGAGGAGATTGTGCATGTTTTCAAAAGTCGCGAGTTTAGCTAGTACTATTTGTTTCTGCTTTCTCGGAGGATTGTACATCTCTTCGCCAACAATGGCTGAGGACTGGCCGACCTGGCGTAACAATGCCCAACGGACCGCAGTCACTCCCGAGAAACTAGCAAATTCATTGAATTTACAATGGTCTCGACAACTGGGGCCACTCACACCAGCCTGGCCAGAAGATCCACGAATTCAATTTGATGCACACTATGAGCCAGTTGTCGTTGGGCAGACATTATTTGTTGGCTCATCCCGCAATGATTCCGTTACAGCCATTGACCTTTCCACAGGTGCGCAAAAGTGGAGATTCTATGCAAACGGCCCTGTGCGTTTTGCTCCCATTATTTTCGAAAACAATGTGTACTTTGCCGCCGACGATGGTCATTTTTACTGCCTGAATTCAGACGATGGAAAATTAAAGTGGAAGTTCCGTGCGGCGCCCAACGGTAGGAAAGCTCTGGCAAACGGGCGACTTTCTTCGGTCTGGCCGATCCGAGGTGGAGCGGTATTATCAGAGAGCAAAATCTATTTCACTTGTGGGGTCTGGCCCTTTGAAGGGACCTTTCTCTATACCTTAGATGCACAAACGGGCAAACCGCTGACGCCACCTAAACACGAAATCAAAACGCTGAAAGATATCACTCCACAAGGATACCTTGTCAAAAACGACAATCGATTACTGATCCCCTGTGGTCGCTCGATCGCTGCCTGTCTGGATCTGAAAACAGATCAATTCATCTCACATAAGTATGGAAATCGAGCCACCAACTACCACGTCTCATCAATTGGACCGTACGTCTTTCATGGCGGGTCGACCTTCCAGATGGACGCAAAAAAAGAATACAAGGTCGCGGCTCGTCATCCGGTATTGACTGACAAGCTAGTTTTCTTCGGCACGGGCGGTAATGTTGTAGCTTACGATTTAAAAAACCCGAAAATCGTCAAATCAAAGGATCGTAGAGGAAAGGAAGTCACCAATACGGTTCTCAATCAGATTTGGAATCTACCTCTACAGAAGTTGCATAATGTTCCGAAAGAAAAATACCCTGAATGGATCAAAACGCATCCGGCGCAGCTTAATCTAAAAGCCGGCAATCGCCTCTACGGCCATCAAGCCGATAAAATTTTTGCATTAGAACTGTCTGATGATGAAAAAACTGCAACGGTAAGCTGGAGCCAAACGATCAAAGGCAACCCGGCAACAATGATTGCTGCCAACGGGAAGCTGATTGTTGTCACTCAGGAGGGAGATTTGCTCTGTTATGGAGACAAACAGACCAAGACACATTTACTCTCTGAAGAGAATACTGAATTGACCTCCCGGCAGGATGAATGGACCGGAAAAACCAGCCAGTTACTGGAACTCACAAAAGCGGGTACCGGATATTGTCTTGTTCTGGGAACTGGCAGCGGCCGATTGATTGAAGAACTGGTCCGTCAATCCAAGTTGGCAATAATCGCAGTAGAACCAGATAAAACTAAAGTCGAACTACAGAGAGCAAAACTGGATGCCGCTGGCGTGTATGGATCGCGGGTGATCGTACATCAGGGAGATCCACTGACCTTCGAACTACCAGCTTACATGGCTGAGTTAATCGTTTCGGAAGACATCTCATCACTCGAAAAGTCCGCTTCCCCGAAAGCCTGGGAAACCCTCTATCGATCGTTGCGCCCCTATGGTGGAAAAGCTTGCCTTGAGCTGACGGACGATTCATACAAGACACTCGCTAATACAATCAAAAACAAGAAGCTTCCACAGGCAGATCTAAAACGCACAGAAGGATTTGAACTACTGTCTCGAATCGGTGCCTTGCCGGGCTCTGCGAACTGGACTCACGAGTATGGTGACGCATCCAATACCTTGATGTCACGAGATGAGTTGGTCAAAGCGCCGCTCGGAGTGCTTTGGTTTGGTGGACCAGCAGGTCACGGCGATTTGTTTTATAATCGTCACGACTGGGGCCCCAGTATGGCCGTCATTGAAGGTCGGATGTTTCTGCAAGGTCCAGGAAAATTAACGTCTGTCGATGTCTACACAGGTCGAATTCTATGGCAGATTCCTCTGATTGAAACAGAAGAAGACAATCCGGGGCGGCGGGGCCAGGGCTATAACGGTAAAGTGGTAGGCCATCATTTCATCGCCATTAAAGACAGTCTCTATCTGGTAACCAGCCAGAACACTTGCCTGAGGATTGATCCGGCAACGGGTAAAACTTTGGCCGAGATGAAATTACCCAACCCTGAGGACAGATGGGGGCGAATTCGCGTTCATGATGACCTCTTGCTGGTATCTGCATTTCGTATATCTAAAAAGATCGGCGAGAAATATGGCAAACTACCATTGGAGCTGGTTGCTTTGAACCGCCACTCGGGAAAAGTGGCATGGACGTACAAAGCCGACTTAAGCTTCCCTGTTGTCTCATTGAGCGGCGATCGAATCTATGTTTTTGATGGTGCTCTCGAAAACTTTTACAAAGATTATAAACGTCGTGGCAATGTGCCCAAGGCATTGGAAGAACGATACATCAAAGCGATCGATGTAAAATCGGGGAAGCTGCTTTGGAAACAACAGACCGATGTGGTTGGTTCCTGGTTATCCTACAGCGACCAGAAAGATGTATTACTCATTACGAATCGCAATAGTATCTCGGCTTTTCGCGGGAAAAATGGGTCTGAACTTTGGAAAAAATATGCAACCGGCCAGGGATTTAAAGGACATCCTGAAAATCTGTGGGACAAGATCATTGTCTGGAACGATCGTATCCTTGATCAACGCGGACCTGGAAAATCTTATGATCTGGAAACCGGCGAACCAATACTGCGCACGAATCCGATTACGGGAAAACCAATTCCCTGGGAATTCACCAAGGCAGGTCATCATTGTAATTATGCCATTGCCAGCCCACACTTGATGACGTTCCGCGCCGCCTCTGCTGGATTCTGCGACATCGACAGCACCAATACATCGCGACTGGAAGGTTTCCGTAGCGGCTGTCGCAACAGTCTGATTCCTGCAAATGGCGTACTCAACTCACCAAACATGGCACACGGTTGCAGTTGTGGATACTCGCTCTTCACATCGCTGGCACTGACTCATGTTCCGGAATCTGAAGTCTGGAGTTATAGCGCGCTGGCCATGAACGCAAAGAAAGACCAGGTGCAAAGACTGGGGATCAACCTGGGTGCCCCTGGAGATCGTCAGGCAGAGAACGGTACACTCTGGCTCGATTACCCCAACGTGGGAGGGACATCGCCTGTCGTTTCTGTCAAATTGAGTGGAAATAATTTACGATACTTCCATAAGCACTCGGCTTTCGTTCAGGAAGGCGATATGAAATGGGTTGCTGCCTCGGGAGTTGAGGGAGCCGCATCTTTGACAGTAACGCTTTCTCCGATCCCCACCAAAGAACGAAGCTATACCGTCCGCCTCTATTTTCTGGAACCGGATGATAATCGTCCAGCACAGCGAGTTTTCGATGTGAGCTTACAAGGCAAACCAGTACTGAAAGAATTGGATGTCGCCAAAGCAGCCACCGGTAACAACCGTGCTATCGTTCGTGAATTCAAAGGCATCCAGGCCTCAACGACCATGACGATCGAACTGGATGCAATCGAGGGACGCACTCTCTTATCCGGTATTGAAATTATGGTCGAAAAATAAACACGCCAGGCAGATAACAGTCATCTGCTTGGCCGATTACTACTTCCGCTTTGCGAGTCACTTAAGGTAACCCTGCGGGTTTGGGTTTAATGATCTGTAAATACGGCTGAGCTTCAGGCCAGGACCTGACCTCATTCATTTTTTCAGCGGGAACTTCGATGGACGTAAAATACTTGATCGAAAGTTGATTATCGAACTTACCTTCCAGATAGCCGAAGGGAACGTTTTCTAACTTTTGCTCGGGTGTTTCATTTTTGCGACGAGGCGGAATGAAGAGATTCCAGAATTTCTGCTGATCTTTCTCTGTCAGTAAATCCGTAAATCGCTGTCTGACTTTCTTGCTGGCAGAAGAATGACCCAGATTACGATGCACAAGAATCGCCTAATAGGCCAGCATTTTATTCCAATATTTTTCTGTTACTACATAGTGCGAAAAATGTAAACGGTCATCAAATCCCAGATGGAGAGGATTAAATGGTGATTTTGGCAGCGTTTTCCCATCAGCCAGAACATCTTGCATTTTGCGCGCATCTTTGTGGCGAATCGCATACATAAAATGCATGCCACTGAAAGGGGTCGCCCAGGCTTGTTCCCGTACAGAATCTTTCAGACGAATGATAACATCACCATAACGGGGTGAACCATGCAGAGGGCCCACACTGGCAAAAACCGCATCGAAAGCACCATACAGTAAATTTTCCACTGCAGGAGTCGTGTGCGATAATGAATCGTGCTCTATTTTTTCTTCAATCTCTAATGAGACAAGCGCCTGTTTCCGAAATACATCATGCAAGTTTTCAAAATGCAGCCGATTGATGATCGGTGCAGGCTGCTCCTGAATCACTTTGATTAATGCTGCTTCTTCAGTAGATAGTGGCGAAAGAAATAACTCAAACTCTGCCATAGTACAGTGCGAACTGATTTCGAGCCATTTTTGAATTTTCTCTGCATCCAAAGGTCGATGAAAAGGCAGTGCATTGATTGCCGTACGTCGAGTCGCAGCCAGAGGAGCCCCTGCCTGTTGCGTACGTGCCTGCGCTGTTTTTTCAATCACGGACTGTGAAAACCCAACGGTACCACAAACACTGACCGTACAGAGAAAGAGAAGCATCCGGATCATCATATTACTGGCTCAACTTAATCAAAAAGATATCGTTACTACCCCGGCTCACAAGTTTGTGGTTCTGATACTGAGTCGAAGGTGAAAAGGCGCCGGAAATAAAACAATGATTGTTATCATCAACGGCGATTGCATAACTTAAATCACTTTTATCGCCTCCCATCATTTCCAGCCAGTCGAGTTTTCCTTCTGGTGAAAATCGAGTGATAAACAAATCCCGTCCACCAAGCTTCGTCAGATGTTTTCCCATGAAATTTACGTCATCCGTAAATTCACCCGTTACATAACAGTTTCCAGATTGATCAACGGCAATTCCCAAACCGTAATCTATTTTTTTACCTCCCCCGGAATACGCCCAGCCAGGAGTTCCATCTACATTGATACGGGCAACGAAAATATCATATTCTCCCGCACTCTTAAGAGTGGATTTACCGAACTTTGCTTCGTTTTTAAACATGCCCGTTAGATAACAGTTGCCACTTTTGTCGACAGCAACACCGGTACTCAAACCATTTGCTTGTCCACCTGAATTTGCTGACCAGACGAACTTACCCGCTGGTGATAACTTGGCCAGAAAAATATCCTGCTGTTTGGTGTCCGTTCCCATCGGTTGTCCAGCGAGTTCTACAATGCCCGTCATTAAACCACAGAGATAGCAGTTCCCCTGATGATCCACGGCAATTTGATGACCACTTTGCCTGCGACCATTACCTGCCATTTGACTCCAAAGCATTTTCCCATCGGTATCATATCTGGCAACAAACATCGAACTGCCCTGTTTGTGCTTAGATTGAGACCCACCAATCGTGACGGCACCTGCAAATGTGCCAGCCACATAACACTCTCCCTCAGGGGTGACGGCAATGCCGTGCCCATAGTCATATCCCTTTCCCCCTGCACTTTCGGCCCAGAGCAGTTTGCCTGTCGGGTCATATTTTGCGATGAAATAATCGTAATCGCCATGGTTTTTAAAAGTTTTGTCACCTATTTGAAAAGTGGGACTCTGAAAATGTCCGGTCACATAAGAGTTCCCTGCTTGATCGACGGCCACACCGTAACCTCTGTCGATCTTTGTCCCACCTGCTGTTTGCAACCAGAGTAGTTTTCCCTGCGGGTTATACTTGGCAAGAACAAAATCCATACTGCCTCGACTGGTTACCGTCTTGTCAGCAAATTGTGCAGTCTCAGTAAATTCACCCGTGACATAACAGTTCCCTTCACGATCGACGGCCATGCCTCGAATTTTGTCATGTTTGCTGCCCCCCTCCTGCTGCACCCATAGAATCGAACGTGCTGCAGTATTGGTAGCCCCTTTGTTTTCTCCGGCTTCGGTCGGATGTGTGAAAAACAGACATCCTGTTAAAGCAAATAGAAATAAAACAAAACAATGAATTCGACTCTGATGAAATAGTATTTTCATGGTGAACCTTCATATGAGAATGCGGAACAAATTCAACCCAACATGTTAAATGTTGTTTGTAAAGTGTATTGCAGCAGAAACTATTTTCTTAGTATATTTAAGAATCTATCATAAACCGTCTTGTTCCAACAGGAACGACCGCTTATTCTAAAGATACCAGAGACACTCGTTCTATGAAACCTGTTTGCACAGAAATGTGGAGTCGTCCTATGCGGAGGTTTTTTGCCACTACATTCCTAGTTTCGTTCGCGCTCGCCAACCTGCCCCTTTTCGCGCAATCCGCGACGACATCTGTAGATTACAAAACCGAAATCAAGCCACTTCTTAAGGCACACTGCTTTGCCTGTCATGGCTCACTCAAGCAGGAATCCGCCTTACGGTTGGATTCGGGTAAATCGATCCTCAAAGGAGGAGAAATTGGCCCTGCGGTCATCGCAGGTAATTCAAAAACCAGTCTGCTCTATCAGGTACTCACAAAGGATGCGGATTTTGAAATGCCACCCGCTGGACAAGGGAGCAAACTGAAACCAGACGCTGTTAAAAAGATCAAACTCTGGATAGAACAAGGGGCGATTTTTCCAGAAGACGATCAACCTGAAGCAGCCCCCGCTGACCATTGGGCCTTCCAGCCGATTCAACGCCCCAAAACACCCGTCGTGAAAACGAAGGTCACCAATCCCATTGACGCCTTTATCTCTCACAGACAGGAGCAGGCGGGGCTCATCGCCCAACCCAAAACAGATAAAGCCACCCTGCTCAGAAGAGTTTATATTAATCTAATTGGTCTGCCTCCCACTCCTGAAGAACTGCAAGCCTTTCTGCACGATTCAAAACCTGATGCCTATCAGCGAGTGATCGAAGATCTTCTCAGCCGCCCACAATATGGTGAACGCTGGGGAAGACATTGGATGGATGTCTGGAGATATAGTGACTGGTACGGCCGTCGCGGTGCCAAGGATATGACAAACAGTTATTCTCTCACCTGGCGCTGGCGCGACTGGATCATCCGTTCGATCAATGACGACAAAGGTTATGATCGAATGATTCTGGAGATGCTTGCCGCGGATGAAATCGCACCCAACGATCGAGAGAATCTAGTGGCCACCGGTTTTATTGTCCGAAATTTCTATCGCTGGAATTATCATACATGGCTCAAAGATAACGTGGAACATACGAGCAAAGCATTTTTGGGTCTGACCATGAATTGCTGTGAGTGTCACGACCATAAGTATGACCCCATCGGCCAGGAAGAATACTTTTCCTTTCGTTCGTTCTTTGAACCCATTGACCTGAGACATGACCGCGTACCCGGAGAACCCGATCCTGGAGTTTTCCCCGACTACAAACTGAGCGTGCGCAATGGACCTGTTCGTACCGGGATGGTTCGCATCTACGATCGACACCTCGATGCCAAAACAAAATTCTATACAGGCGGCCTTGAGGCAAATGTCGTGAAAGACAAACCGCCCGTCAAAGCTTCAGCCATTCAGTTTCTGGGTGGAGACAAACTTCCGCTTCAAAAGATTGATTTGCCGGTCACTGCCTGGTATCCCGGACTCAAACCTTTTGTCATCGAAGAAGAAACGCAAAAACGGGAATCGGCCTATCAAACCGCTTTGAAAGAGTGGGAACAGCAGAAAACCAAATTAGAGCAGAACATCAAACAACAGGATTCATTACTGGCAAGCCTGCTCGCAAATAGAAAATTCGAACCGAAATCAAAATCTGATACTAAAACAGGAAAGCCCTCTCTCTCTGCGAATCAACAGGCTCTGCGGCTCAAAGCGAATAAGGGGCGTCGCACGCTGGCACATGAAATGTCCGGCTGGAAATCGTTTACATCCGAAACACTGGTTCGTTTTCAACTCAAAATACTGTCAGACAGTCTGGTCAACTTTCAATTATCGAATGATTTATCTGCAGGCAGAACCAATTTGTATGTTGCCTTTGATACTGGCAAGATTATGACTTTTGCACCCGGAACTGTCAGCAAAACCCAGATCGGAACTTATCAGACCAAATCTGACAGCTTGGAATTCCATGTCAACATTCTCCTGAAACCGGATACAGACATTGCAGAATTGACGATTACGGATTCCGTTAACACAAAAGTGATTGTGGACCACAAACCGATCGCCCTGAATGGCTGGAACCCCATCGGTGCTAAGAACCCGGGAATCTTCCTGGATGCGCATTCTGACAGTATTGCAGAATTTGATGACATTGTCTTTCTCCGAAATGGTAAACAGGAACTACTGCGTTTTGATTTTGAATTTCCCGTTTATCTTCAGGGAATGGATGTTACTGGAAAAGATAACTGGCAGGCCTCTCGATTCAGTACGGGAGCAGCTACTTCACAGGTGGTTTTAAATAAACCGTTATCAGCAGAAGAGCAAAAGTGGCAGAAACAGTTCACTGAGACAAAAGAGAATCGGGATTTCCAAAACCTGACACGAGACTCACTACAATTGAAACTCCAGGCAGCACGTAAAGCAAAAGAAGAATATGCAGCACGTGTCCATGCAGCCAAGGCACGCTATATTGCTAAAGCCAAGAATTTTGAAGAACTGGAAAGAGCCGCTTCGCAGGCAGAGTGGCAGGCAAATTTGAGTCTGGCTGAATCCAATCTGAAATCTGCTGAACTTGCCTTAGAGCAGGTAAAACGGTTACCGGAAACAGATAAGGAACGAACTAAAAAACTAGGGGCAACACAAAAACAGCTCTCGCAGGCACAGGCAAAATTGAAAACTGCAAGTAAACCACGGGATCAGGCTTCCACAACTTATACGAGCCTTAGCCGCATTTTTCCGAAACAAAGCACTGGAAATCGAGCTGCACTCGCCCGCTGGATTGCCAGTCGGAAGAATCCTTTGACAGCACGCGTTGCCGTGAATCACATCTGGATGCGACATTTTGGCCAGCCACTGGTTAAATCGGTTAATAACTTTGGTCGCAGTGGAGCGCCGCCTACACATCCCGATTTGATCAATTGGCTGGCAGCCGAATTCATGGATCACAATTGGAGTATCAAACATCTCCATCGCCAGATTTTATTAAGCGATGCCTATCAACGAAGTTCACGTGGTGTCCCTCCATCGCATCAAAACCTTGATCAAGATCGCGATAATCTTTTACTCTGGAAGTTCCCCACCAATCGTATGGAAGCAGAAGTCGTTCGTGACAGTATTTTCTACCTTGCCAAAGATCTGGACTTAAAAATGTATGGTCAGGAAATCGAACAAAACCTGGGACTGACGACGAATCGAAGAAGTCTTTATTATTCACATCATGGCGAAGCGAAAATGGAGTTTCTGGGACTATTTGATGGTGCAAGTGCAACCGATTGCTATCAAAGAAAAGCCAGTATCATGCCACAACAGGCACTCGCTCTCACGAATAGTGAACTTTCAGTTCTAAAAAGCCGTATGATTGCAGCACGCCTCTGGACAGAACTTGACAAAGCAGACGCAAAAAAAGAGACGCAGACAAAAACTGACCAAGCATTCGTTCAGCAGGCGTTTCAGTTGATCTTATCCCGATCAGCCAGTCAGAAAGAACAATCAGCGGCTCTCCAGTTTATTAGTAGACAGAAACAACTTTTTTCGCTCTCCAAAACAAAACCTGTGCCGAATAAAACAAAAACCGATTTTAGTCAACCTGCCCCCCAACCAGCAGCACGTGCACGAGAAAGTTTTGTGCAGGCTTTATTCAGCCATAATGATTTTGTCACCATCCGTTAACGACAACCACGAACATCTGCGTTTTCAACAGCAGGAACAAAATTATGCAACCTTACCCTATTCCGAATACTCCTCAATGCAACCGCATTCACCGCCGTTCTTTTTTAGCGGACCTTGGTTTTGGAGCGACAGGCATGGCGTTAAGTAGTCTGTTGGGACAGGAAAACCAGACACAAGCCGCTGGAAGTTCAAAAGCAGATCCGACACAGGGACCTCATTTTACACCCAAAGCAAAAAATGTGATTTGGGTCTTTCTTTCTGGCGGCTACAGTCAAATGGAAACATTTGATCCCAAACCGGAATTAAATAAATATGGTGGAAAAACCTATTCGGATACCGTTTACCCCGATCCTTTCAAGGATCCACGCTATCAGGAACGGGCACGGTCCGTTGTTAAGGTGAAGCGTGAACATTCCAAAATCATGCCAATGCAGATCGGTTTTAAAAAACATGGAGAATCTGGTATTGAAATCACTGACTGGTGGCCGCATCTGGCGACCTGTGTTGATGATATTTCCTTTGTGCGTTCCATGTATACGACAGATAACGATCACGCGGCCGAGTTCCAAATCCATCATGGGCGTCACAAACTCGATCAGAAAGAGCCTGTCGTCGGCTCCTGGTTAAGTTATGGTTTAAGCAGCTTGAATAAAAACCTGCCAGAATATGTTTTTCTGGGCTCATATACAGATACCAGAGTCAAAGGTAATTTTAACCCGAATTATCTGGGTCCCAAATACATGGGAGTTGAATTATCGCTGGACCCGAAAAACCCGCTCCCGTTTGGAAGCAGGCCAAAAACCATTCGCGAAAAAGAACAGGCAAATCAATATGATTTCATCAATGAGCTAAACCAACTATCAACAGTGGAATATCCCAGCGATGAAAAATTGCGTGCCCGCATCAATTCGTACGAACTGGCATTCCGCATGCAATCATCAGTTCCTGAAGCCCTGAATCTGACAGAAGAAACAAAAGAAACACAAGGGCTCTACGGAATTGATGACAAAGAGACCGCCATTTATGGGCGCCGTCTTCTGGCCGCACGCCGTATGGCGGAACGGGGAGTTCGTTTCACTCAGGTTTATTTAAGTGGTTACGGAGAATGGGACTCACATCAGAAATTAAAAGAGAATCACACCCGTTCCTGCAAACGTGTCGACAAGCCGATTGCAGGTCTGTTGAAAGATTTAAAACGCCGCGGTATGTGGGATGACACAGTCGTTGTCTTCTGCACGGAATTTGGACGGACTCCCGCAGTAGAGATGCGAGGGAACACAAAAATGCCCAGCGGCCGCGATCACCATCCGCATGGTTTTACAGTCTGGTTCGCAGGGGCAGGAATTAAACAGGGACATGTGCACGGAGCAACTGATGAACTCGGTTTCCATGCAGTCGAATCACCACACTATGTGACCGATATCCATGCAACACTGTACCACCTGCTTGGATTAGAGCAACACAGGCTGGATATTCCCGGTCGGAAACGACTGGAAATCGACCATGGCAAACCGATTCTGGATATCATTACCTGAGTCATGCTCGTTTCTTTTTCACTTTGTGAATCGATCCAGAACGTTGCGCGATATTTTCGAGACATCATCATCAACCAGCATCGAAGTAATCCAGCAGATCGATCCAACGGAGAAAACTTCTCCCCCTGACGAAGTCTGGTAATGCACCATGTCAGCCCCCCCCTGATCCGGATTAATTCCTTGTGCGACTAAATGCACATCAGGCGGTGAACTGGGAGAAATTTTGTCGGTTTCATGCCCGGAAGCTCCTCCCGGAATTCGCATGTGCTGGCTTTCTGTCCCAAACAGGTCATCTGTTTTTAAATTCGTTCCTTCAAAACACCAGTGTTTGTCATCAACTACTTTGTAAGGAGCCCCCGTCATGATACCGGCAAACGAGAAGACGACCCCCAGCAGGTTTGCCTCCGATTCCTGGCGCGCATGATAGCGACTTTCGTAAGCAGATTCCGATTCGGGTATCGGAGGATCCATCGCCACTCCACACCATTTGGTACAATCGGTATTGTGATAGACAACTCGCTCATCATCTAAAAATTCAACTTCACAATTCAAACCATTGCCTCCCAGATAGATCAAACGCCCTCCTGATTCAAACACCCAGGTCTTCAGGCTCTCGTACATCTGCTTTGACCAGTATTCAGGGTGCGAACTCAAAATCAGAACTTTGTATTCATCTAAAGGCAGCTGCCCGAAATGGAATTGCGTTTCACTGTAATAATCGTAGTCCACTTCCTGCTCTTCCATCCAGGCCAGTAAACGCCACTCCGAATGCAACATACCACATCCCATACGACTAAAAATCGGATCGCGGAGACCCTCATCCAAATCGATATGCAAATAAGGTTGTGGGCGTTCCAGCGAGAGAGGCGGATATTCGTCTACATAATAGGCACCAAAGGATGGTTTGAGATAACGTCTTAATTCCTGACGTGAATTGACAACAGGTGTGGGAGGCAAGCCTTCGGGATTCACATAATTACTGCGCCCACCGAAATTGTTATAGGCATTCCAGGTCAAATCGCTGGCGAGTATGGCCACATCAGACTGAGGCGTTTTTGGTGAAACAACCCAGGGATAAGTAAATACTTGCCCTGACTGATTACTCAGGTGATACATATACAATCCAGATTTTTCTGGCGCCACAACCATCTGTTTCTGAGTGACGGTCTTATACCCGACATTGTTCCAGTCAACTCCATTCTGTGTGTAATCTCCGTCTGGAGTAATCTGCAGATTCGCCAGAGGGGCATGATCATCAAATGTACCAATCCGTCGGATGTACTCTTTTTCTTTACCGTAACGCCAAAGTTCCAGATAATATTCGGATGTCGAATGGACACGAAACTCCGATGACTCACCAGAACTCACACAGCGTGGCCAGGCAAAACCGTATAGTTTTGTTGACAGTAATCGAAATTGATGTATTTGACCGGGTTCCACTTGAAGTTGCACCCGTTTGGAGCAAAACTCTCGATGTTGCAAGATCACTTCATAGTCCCCGGCAGGCAGGTCTGCAATCACAGCTCCTGATGCCGTAGAACGTGTGCTGAAAAATTGACCCTTCGATTGAAACTCGATAGCCACATCATACAATGCGCGATAATTTTCGTCGCTGACATATCCAATTAACATAAGTGTGATTCCAGATACGGGAAAGAAACAGGTCCGTGTTCAACATTGGCAGGCATTCACCTGAATATCAGGAGGGATGATCAACATATTCTTTTGCTATTTTGACAGCCAGTCCACCTCCTTCATAGTATCCCATCGAAATCTCTGCCACATGTGTCAGGAGATCATAGGCTCGCCAGCGATTCCAGCCATATTCGGATTCCATCCAGAGAACCATCTGGGCAAACGCTTCAGCTGTGGCACGTTCCATTGGCGTGCCACTTGCCACGGTGATAATTTCTTCAGGCGATTCAATACGCGGACCAGCGATTACTTTGTCTTTGATCAAGTTTATGGTAAGAGTTGTTTGAGAGGCCATCTCCAGACCGGTTGCGGATAATTCCCCCTGCCCCATTGCTGCGTGGGCATCCCCCAGATAAAGGAAGGCGCCTGCCACAAAGACCGGCAAATAAAGCGTGTTACCCACGGTTACTTCGCGGATATCCATGTTCCCACCATGAGGCCCAGCCGGCATCGTACTGGGCATACCATAAGCGGGTGACGTACCAATACAACCCAGCATGGGTACATACGGAATTTGGATTTCGTCACTCCAATAAACGGATCCATCCCGAATCGGACACACATGCGCGCCATCAGGCACATCAGTCCCCAGCCATTGACAAAGTTGTTTTGGATTTCCTGTGTAGGTTGCACATTGCCCATCACGCGGTTCGATTGATTCAATTTGAATTGACAGCGTATCGCCGGGTTCTGCCTGTTCTACAAAGATAGGCCCTGTGACCGGATTACTGAACGGCACTTTTTCTTTATCTCTGTGGTCCCCTGCTTTTCGAATCTGTCCTGAAAGAGCATCCTCGGTCTCCACGCGGAGCGTTTCACCAGACGCAATCCTGATGCGCGGCTCTTGAGAGCGATTGAATTCGTAACTGAAAGAACCAAGAGAAAGCTGCTTCATATCGATGATCCTGTTTTCAATTTATCCCTGTTTGGCACAACGCTTGATTTCGCAGCGATCGCCTCGAGACTGCTATCATAAACAAAATCAATCTCAAGATACATCATCTGAGCCATTCAGTCTGACATTCCATCGCAACACCCATTGATTCGAAATAATCGAAGTTCAATCCAGCTGGGATTGCAACCATTTTTCAAGAATCAAATCGTGGCTATCTGTCTGAGTGCTTGCGCGGTCAATCAGGGTTAAATCCTGCCCGCGCACCAGCTGTTGAGTCAGCTGATCGTATTCTGCATCTTTGTTTCTGGTATCAAATACGTCAGGATGAAATACCACACAGTCCCACCCGCCGACGCCAAAGTTAAGCGAGTAGTTCATTGTCCACATATAACTGTGAATAAATTCTTCCTTCGAATTGGCTTTCGCATCGCGCGGAATCGCAAGCAGAACCAGATCCGGTTTTTTGGGGCGGATCATGGTTTTGGCATCCGCTACGATTTGTTTGAGTGTCTTACCTTCAGTCTCCCAGGTCGTGACTTGCAGTTTCGCATCAGGTGCAATTTTTTTAAACGTATCCTGTATCATTTGGTCCAGTGGTGGCATGGCTACGATTCGAACAGGCTGTTTTTTTGCCAGACGCGATTTTGTACGAGGAATTGCCAATACGGGTGGTTCTACCTCTGCGAGAGAAACCGATTTGCCCGTGATTGACTCTGTCATCAACTCCGCTAATTTTTTGTGGCCAGCCATATTGGGGTGAATTTCATCACTCATCAACAATCGCCATGCCAGTGCATCCTGCTTTCGAAATTCATTAAGTTTTTGATGACTGTCGCAAACTGGCACCTGCATTTCTTGAGCAACCTCTTGAATCACGTCACAATATTTGACCAGCTTTTCTGCAGGTCGACTGGAAGTTGTGATCACAGCGTTTGGCGTACAGAGCAAGACCTCTGCTCCTGCCTCGCGGCATTGTTTGATAATCTTGTGGAGATTCACTTTATATTGATCCAGTGGAACACGGGTCATATCATTCAAACCAAACATCACCGTCACGAGATCAGGCTTATGCTTCAACACATCCCGTTCGATTCGCGCCAACGCATTGACGGTTGTGTTCCCACTGATGCCGGCGTTGTGCATTGTCAGGCTCGCCTCAGGAACCGCCTTCTTCAAAGCAATCCCCAACATATCGGTATAGGCGCGTCTGCTACCCGTGTGGTAGTAAACTCCGGTAACACTGTCTCCAAAACAGACAACTTTGACCGGCTTCCCAGAATTCAACTTCTCAACAGTTTTTGGCAGACCGGGTGGCAAACCAGCATTATCATCCTGCTTCTTAAACCAGTTTTTCGGAATAAACAGCGACCAGACTTCGCTATTGAGCGGTTGGGCATGACCTCCTGCAATCCATATCTTATCCTGAAAAACAAAGGCAGAAAGTTCGTGACGTTCTTTCCAGACATCTTTCGTCGGGAGCAACTTCCAATTTTTTCCATCTTTTGAATACCAGGCATCATTTTTATTTTTTGCCGGATTATTAGACCAGCCGCCGATCACCCATATGTGATCCCGATAAACGACAGAAGAGAACCATAAGCGTTCATGCCAGGGAGCCTTGGATGTTTCCTGCTTCCAATGAATGCCATCTTCAGAACTCCAGACATCGTTGGTCGCGTGATATTCTGGCGTATAATTACCACCACCAAAGACATACATTTTCCCATTCAACACAGCAGCCTGATGATAAGCACGCGGTGACCAGCCGGCGTCCGCTGTGGCCAGCTTCCATTTTTTCCCATCAGAAGAATACCAAACGTCGTTCTTGAGACTTTTTTCATCTCCAAAATAATAATTTTCGGTCCCGCCCAGGATCCACATTTTCCCTTTGAATTCCACCAATGCAGAAGCCAGTCGCGGAGTCCATTCTGCTTGTTTTGTCACTTGCTCCCACTGTTCGCCATCGACGGAAGACCAAACCTGATTTCCAGCAGAATGCCCTTTCAGCCTTCCATTATACCAGCCGCCCATCATCCACATTTTATCTTTAAAGACGACTGACATCGGCAAGTCACTATGAATCCAGGGGGCCTTTTTTGTGACAAGGTTCCAGGACTTACCATCAGCGGAACTCCAGACATCTCGCGGCGGTGCTGCATAGGAACTGAACCAGCCCCCAAATATCCACAATTTATCCTTATAAACGAGCTCGCCTTGTGAATCTCGCGCTTGCCAGCCTGCTTTCTCTGTGACTTGAACCCAGTCGAATTTTTTCTCTTCTGCAAAAACAGAAACAGCCATTGAAACGATGACCGCAGCCACTACCAAAGATTGTCTCATCATGTTGGCTCCAAAATCAAATTCATGGTTCCCAGGAAATCAAATAGAGAACTGTTTTTTATTCTTATTCAACAGGTCATAGCACATTGATTTATACTTAGAACTGATGACCGGCTTGAGGCCCCTCTTTAGTCAACGTCAATATTTCCGGACCGTCTTCCGTCATGAGAATAGTATGTTCAAACTGTGCAGATAATTTATTGTCCTTGGTTCTTACTGTCCAACCATCACTCTGGTCTTCGACAGTTTTCCAGGAACCGGCATTCAACATCGGTTCAATCGTAAAGCACATACCTGGTAACAGTAGATCACGCTCTGAACTGGAAACCGGATAGTGTGGAATTCCGGGATCGGTATGGAATTCTCGTCCGATACCATGTCCTTGATATTGACGGACAACACCGAAACCAGCTTCTCTGGCGTAGTCAGAAATCACGTGACCAATTTGAATGACACTGGAACCAGGTTGAAGTGAATTAATCGCCAGAAAAAGTGAATCAAAAGTGACTTGCACCAGCTTGCGGGCTTCGTCCGAAACCTGACCCATTAAAAATGTTTCTGATTGGTCTCCATACCAGTTATTGACGATACTCGTAATATCAACATTAACAATATCACCTTCTTTGAGAACGGTGTCATCGGGTATGCCGTGACAAACGACTTCATTAATGCTGATACAACAACTTTTGGGATATCCCATGTACCCCAGCGTTGCCGGTGTGTTTCCGTGAGAAACAGTATAGTCGTGAACGATTTGATTTATTTCATTAGTCGTAATGCCTGGCTTGACATACGGACGCAAATGGTCCATCAACTGTGCATTAAACTGGGATGCAATTCTCAATCGTTCCCATTCGAATGGTTTATAGATAACTGGATTTCCGGACAAAAGAACCGCCTCTATGTCAATTTTAATAAAAAGCTGTTAGTACATTAATGTAGCGCATCGAATGTAATATCATTCGATCATATCAACATCAATATGACAGGCCACTACAATCTGGTAAAACAAGTTTGAACACAATTTGAAATCGAGAATCAACATTGAATCTCATGCATTACTGCATTACGCTTCAGATTATTTTCATTCATAGAATACTCAAAATGAAAAAGAATTCCTATGGTCGGAAAGCATTCTAAAGGAAAGAAAAACAAGCCGTTACTGGGAAACCATCAGAAGTGCTGGATTTGGGGCAGGAATGCGGTCATGGACACCCTGTCGGCGGGTTTCTGGCGTATGTGGGAACTACATTTGTCAGAAGAATTAAATGAAGAACTGAAGACCCAGGCAGAGCAACTAGCCAGTCAATTATCAATACCTGTTTCCTTCAGTTCGAATCAAGCTTTGACTCAAAAGTGCCGTGCCAGTGATCATCAGGGAATGATTGCAAAAATGGCCCCCTTTCCCTATTCCTCAACAGCAGAAATAATTGAGCGAACAACGTCACCGGCACTCTACCTCATTCTTGATCGCATTCAGGATCCCTACAATCTTGGGGCGATCATTCGCTCCGCTGAAATTCTGGGCGCACATGGTATATTCACAGGAACGGATGAACAATGCGAAGTCACCAGTCTCGTTTGTCGCACTTCAGCCGGTGCTGTCAACCGAATTCCTGTTGCTGAAGTAACTGATCTCGCACAATTATGTCGTGAGTTGAAAGATTCAGGAATCTCCGTCGTAGGAACCGCGATGCAGGCACCAGATATACTTTCTAATTATGATTTTCGCAAACCATCGGCCATCGTTGTAGGAAATGAAGGAACTGGAATCAACACAGAACTTCTCGCAGAGTGTTCGCATCTGGTGCGGATACCACAACAGGGTGAAACCGAATCCTTGAATGTGTCGATCTCGGCGGGAATCATGCTCTATGAAGCCAGTCGACAGCGGAAATTCAGTTGATAGAGCCCTTGAACAATTAACTTGAAGTGGAAGGAGCAGAACCGTCTGTCGCTTCTTCCTTAGCTACTGGCTTCGACCCTAAAATTTTGTCACTGATTTTCTGAACAACCACGTACATTACCGGCACCATAAACACGCCAAAAAACGTAGCAGCTGTCAGACCTGCCACCACAGCAGTTCCCAGTGCCTGTCGACTTCCAGCACCAGCACCCGAGGCAATCGCCAGAGGAACAGCTCCCAGAATCGCGCTGATTGCTGTCATGAGAATCGGTCGAAATCGTAAAAAACAGGCTTCGATCGCCGCGTCAGTAATTGATTTGCCTGATTCACGTTGTTGCTTGGCAAATTCCACAATCAGAATCGCATTCTTACTTGCCAGAGCAATTAATAATACAAAACCAACTTGAGTGTAGATATTATTATCCAGTCCTCTTGCCATCGTTGCAAAGATAGCACCAAAAATACCGAGAGGCACAGACATAATCACAGATATCGGAATGGACCAGCTTTCGTATTGTGCACATAAAAATAAATAGACAAATACCAGGGCCATCGCAAAAATAAACGGCGCCATATTACCTGCTGCAATTTGCTGATAAGAAATTCCCGTCCATTCATAACCAAAACCCTGTGGCAAGATCTCATCGGATAATTGTTCCATCCGGGTGATGGCTTGCCCCGAGCTGAATCCAGGAGCGGCATTTCCGGTAATTGCCGCTGTAGGATAAAGGTTATAATGACTAACATTTTGTGGCCCAGCTGAGTTATTCACTTTCACCAGCGTATGCAAGGGCACCATATTTCCCAGACGATCCCGCACTTTAAGAAGTGTGATGTCTTTCACCTTGTCCCGAAATTGCTGGTCCGCCTGCACCATCACCTTGAAGACCCGGTTAAATTTGTTGAAATCATTCACATAGGTAGATCCTAAATTGGCTTGCAGAGTATCGAAAATGGAATCGAGAGGAATCCCCATCTTAATGGCTTTTTCTCGATCAATATCCAGATAGATTTGCGGAACGGTAGCACTGAAACTGGTATTCAATCCAGATAACAATGGATCAGAGTTTCCGCGATCCATTAAGTCCGTGGTCGCCTGCTGTAAGACATCAGACCCGGCAGAACCTCGATCCTGAACCTGGATCTGAAATCCCCCTGCATTTCCCAGCCCCTGAATCGCGGGTGGAATAAACGCGAACGAAATGGATTCCTGAATGGCAGATAAAGATTTGTGTAAACTGCGAAGTAATCCAAACACAGTCAGCTCTGGTTTTTGGCGTTGATCCCAGTTTTCCAGTGTCACAATGGTCGTTGAATAATTGGATGCGTTTGAATTATTTAACAACGAAAAACCACCCATTGTGATCACATGGGTCACTGCCGGAAGATCGGCAGAAATTTTATTAATCTTATTTTGAACAGCACGCGTCCGATTCAACGACGCACCATCAGGTAACTGCGTGTTGATGAAAATATAGCCCTGATCTTCATCAGGCAAAAAACCGCCGGGAACCGACATGAACCCCACACCCGTTGCAGCAAAAATGACAGCCATGGGAATCATCATGATGAAAGCACGTCGTACAAATGTCTTGACTAATTTCATATAGATATTTAGTGAGCCGTCAAAGCCCCAGTTAAAAATACGAAAGAACCAGTTAAAGATATAAAAAATGACCCCTTTTTTACCATCCGATTGGCGTAACATCAGACCGCACATCGCCGGACTTAACGTTAAAGCACAGACAGATGAAAACAGAGTCGCAATCGAAATGGTTAACGCGAACTGACGATACAACCGACCGGTTATGCCCGGCAGCACCATGGTTGGCACGAACACAGCCAGCAACACCAGCGTTGTCGCGATCACAGGTCCGGTAATCTCCATCATTGCTATTTCGGTTGCTTTTTTGGGCGAGCATTTTTCCGTTTCAAGGATGCGGGTCACATTTTCCACAACGACAATCGCATCGTCGACCACGATCCCGATCACAAGCACAATTCCGAATAACGACAGCGTATTGATTGTATAACCCATTGCCAGCATCACAGCCATGGTTCCCAGTAAGGAAACAGGGATGGTTACAGCGGGAATTAAAGTGGCTCGAAAATCCTGTAGAAAAACAAATATCGTGATAAACACCAGAATCAACGCAATAAACAATGTCTCAATCACTTCATTGATGGAGGCGGTCACGAATTCGGTCGAATTATAGGGAATGGAATACTTTAAACCGGGAGGAAAATCATTCTTTAATCGCTCCATGAGCTTGATGGTTTGATTGGATACATCAAGTGCATTTGCTCCCGGCAACTGATAAACGGCAATCAAGGCGGCAGGTTTGCCATCTAATTGTGAATACCCATCATAACTCTGGGCTCCCAGTTCCACTCTGGCGACATCTTTGATTTGAGTAATCTGACCATCTTCACCCGTTTTTATAATAATATTGGCGAATTCTTTGGGGTCGGATAATCGACCGAGAGTCGTCACCGTCAACTGAAAATCCTGATTGTCAGGATTCGGCTCCTGACCTATTTGCCCTGCTGCCACCTGCACATTTTGCTGGCGTAGTGCATTGACCACATCGGATGTCGTAATGTTTCTGGTATCGAGTTGATTCGGATTCATCCAGATCCGCATGCCAAAATCCTTGGCATTAATCACACTCACATCACTCACCCCGCTAATCCGTTTTAACTCATCGTTGATATTAACAGAGGCATAATTGCTCAAATAGAGTTCATCAAAACTTTCATCGGGCGAATTCAAGGCAATCACCAATGTCATATTGGTCGATTTTTTTTTGGTGGTCACACCTTCGCGTTTCACATCCTCCGGCAATGAGGGATTGGCAATGGAAACCCGGTTTTGCACCAGGACATTTGCCATATCCAGGTCGGTACCCACATCAAATGTCACTGTTAATGCCATTTTACCATCACTGGTACTGGCGGAAGACATATATAACATGTTTTCCACCCCATTGACCTGCTGTTCGATGGGGGTTGCTACGGTATCAGCAACCACTTGTGCATCGGCACCTCGATAGGTTGCCGTCACGGATACAGTTGGCGGTGTAATATCCGGAAACAACTCCACCGGTAACAATGGTAGCGCTAACGCACCAACAATGGTAATCACAATGGAGATGACACTGGCAAAAATCGGATGATAGATAAAAAACCGGGAAAACATCGTCGTCCGTTTCGTTATTGAAGTATCAGTTAAGCGAATAAAAGTAAAAAAAAGAACTCAATTGCCTGCCGACTTTGAAGTGGATGCCGGTTTTTTCTCTTTTTGATTGGACTTTGTCTCAGTTTCAGCCTTTTCAGTTTTTTCTTTTTTAGTCGATTCTGCAGACTCGCTCTTTATCGTGACCGGACGACCAGGCCGGGCACGCTGGATACCTTCATAAATGTATTTTTCGTCTGGCTTGATTCCTTTCAATATGACTCGCATGTTATTTTCTAACTGACCAATCTCAACTGACCTTCTTTCGACAATATTTTTATTATCAATGACGAGAAGATATTTACCTGCCAGATCTGTTCCGATCGCAACATCGTGAACTAATACTGCGTTCGGTATCGGATCACCGGGAACACGAACCCGGACATACACACCGGGATAAAGCAGTCCTTCTGTATTTTTAAATATTGCACGCAGCTGAATCGTACCCGTTCCAGGATCAACCTCATTATTGGCGAAATCATATTCTCCCTCGTGGGGATACCCTTCTTCGTTAGACAAACCGATAAAAACTTTGAATGGTTCTTTTTCTTTAGATTGTTTACCATTTTTCAAGGAATCATCTATGCGAATCTTTCTTTTTTTCAGAGCGTCAAGAAGTAAACGTTCGCTGGCATCAAAATAGACATAGATCGGATCCATGGTGACGATACTTGTCAGAAGCGTATTTTCTCCCGAGCCTACAAGGTTTCCCGCGTCAACCAGATTGCGACTAATCTCTCCCGTAATCGGAGCATGGATCCTTGTATAATTCAGATCGATTGTCGCCTGATCTACGTCAGCCTGCGATGCCATGACGCTGGCTTCAGCTTTATCGCGGTCAGCAGTCACGTTATTGAATTCCTCCTCCGTGACCGCTTTCTTTTTCACCAGAATCTTGTAACGTTCAAATGTGGCTTGTGCATCTTTCAACTGTGCCTGGCTGGCTTTCAATGCTGCATTGGATTTATCTAAAGTGGCCTGATATTGATCCCGCTCGATCTCAAATAACAGTTCATCTTTTTTTACTAAAGAACCTGGTTTGAAGTTTACTTTTTCGAGAATCCCATCTGCACGTGCCCTGATTTCTACGGATGCCACCGATGCCAGTCTTCCTGTAAAATCGGCATTGAAGACAACCGTCTTTTGAACTGGCACCGCCACCGAAACGGTGGGTGGTTTCATAGGAGTGGGGGGAGGTGGCGCATTACAACCAGCAATCATCATTAACGAGCAAAGCAAACCAGGATATTTTAGATGAAGTAATCTTGTGTGGAATTCGTTCACAATGCTCCCTTTAGTCTCAAACAAGACAGATTTGTCTTAATGAATCGATGAATCTTCACTTTTGCGAATTCTATTCATCTTGATTTATAGGCATACTACAAATAAAAACACTTGAATTGCAATTCTCATTTCCCGTAAAAAGCGATTGGATCGAAAGATGCATGAATCTTCTCTCATACCTGTAACATGGAATGTCCCTGCAGAAATTGTTAATCGCCTCGGCAAACAGGTTGGCCGACAGCGGACAATGGTAGCAGAAAGACACCTGTTAATTATTCTACATGCGCCTCCAGGCCCTGAAGACATGTATCGCAAAGGTCGGTTTTTCTGGAGAGAACCTGATTCAAACTGGCATAGTTCTGATTTAAAAGGGGGACCAGATGCTTTAAACCGTCATCTTGAGGAATATCAACTGTTACTGGAAGACCTGGATGAAAAACTGGATCAGGCGACGAACTCACTGGAATATCTTGAAGTCTTAAACCAGCTGAACCCCGTTTACCGCTCAGTATGCCATACAACACAAGCCTTACAGATGGCGCGCGAAGCAATTCCTGAAGATAAATTGCTGATCGATTTTCGTGATAGTGCCTATCGATTGGAACGGACTGCGGAACTCTTAATTCAAGATGCAAAAAATGCATTGGAATTTATTATCGCAAAACAGGCAGAAGAACAGTCCCAGGCGTCTGCCCGGATTGAGCTGTCCGCGCATCGCCTGAATTTGCTGATTGCTTATTTTTTCCCCATTGCCACTCTCAGTACCATATTTGGCTCTAATTTTCGACATGGATTTGAGCAATACACTACCCCTTACCCATTCTGGATTATGGTGATTTCTGGACTTTTCCTGGGATTATTAATCCACTTATTTTTAACTAAGGGCACAGCAAAGACAAAATTATAATTCGGTTTTGTGAAATTCACTTTTTGTCCATCCTGATTTAAATCCACAAAGAGTCTTCAACATTTGTGATCGTAATACCGGAGTTTGACTCATGATAGGTAAGAGTATATCACGTCCCCAGCCTTTCATGATTCCCTCAGATTGAAAAAAAGGAGTCAACCAGTGTGTCAACTGCTGATAATAGTGGAGTTTGTGTTTCCGAAGAGATTCATAAAGTAAACAGGCAGATGGAAATTCTGTCTTCTGTTTCAGACATTCTGAAAAAACCCAGACATCTTCAAGTGCAAGATTGGCCCCCTGCCCTAAATGCGGACTTGTCGGATGACCAGCGTCTCCCAGAAAGATGATGCGGTCTGACCAGCACGATTTCATGAATACACTACGGTATGTGGCAAAGGTTAACTCATCAAAAGAGGTGATTTGCGCCATCAGTTCCTCCGATTGCGGACACAGCCTTAAGACTTCGGCTTTCCAGTTTTCAATTCCCTTTTGTTGAACATCCTCAAACTGAGCCGCTGAGATCCCCCAAAAGAAGCTGCATTCAGAATTACCGATCGGTAATAGTCCAACCAGTTTTCGCGTTCCTTCTACAACTTGAAATAACTTGTCACTCACAGCAGTGCAACTGCCGGTTGACCAGAGAGCACCATGTTCATATTCAACGGCGCGATGCGGGATACCCGAAGTACTCCTTAATCCGGATCGAGACCCGTCCGTTGCGACGATAAAGTCATACGAATCTGTCTGTTCGTTTGATTCCAACTTCAGAGAAATACCTGAACTCGAAACTGTGTAATCCACAACACGCGAATTTTCACGCAGGACTGCTCCCGCTTGTTTCGCCAAAGAAAGTAGCGAGCGAAACAACAGACCGCGATGCACACCTAAACCATACAGATCTGATCTCAATTGTTGATAATCTAAATGAATCAACCGTTTCCCGGAATGCTTGAGTGCTTCAATATAATTGAGTTGCGCAGACTGCCGATAGACTTCTTCATAAATCCCCAGTGATTTCAGGATCGATTGCCCGATTGGCTGGATCATAATTCCGGCACCCGCAGGACCACACTGTTTTGCCTGTTCAAAAATAGTAACGTCGTGTCCCTCATGAGCTAGCAGAAATCCTGCAGCAGTTCCGGCGATTCCACATCCTGTGATAGCAATTTTCATTAAATCGAACTCGATCGAAACAGGAAACTGCAGCTGAAAACAGCAGTCAGAAATATGAGAATATAAGAAACTGATTCATAGCCTATTGCTGCCTTTTTGAGAAGACAGAATTCTGATTCTGAATGTCGCTTTCATTTCGGTCATTGATTGCCTATCTTAATATTGAGTGCGCGATACTACGACTCATAAAACTTGAATGCAAGATCACTCTCCAGGAGTTTCAAACATGCGAATTGCAACAGGTGGTGTATTACACGAAACAAGCACCTACTCTTCTCTACCCACTACGCTTGATGATTTTATCAATGACCGTGGTTTGTACCGTGGTCAGGAAATCATGGAAACGTTTCCTGGATCGAATGTCTGTATTGGAGGTTTTATTGACGGAGCCAAAAAACATGGTTTCGAGCTAATTCCTCTGCTTTGGACATTTGCATTTCCCAGTGGCTTAATCGAACGTAAAACCTACGATGGATTACTGGAAGAGTTTTTACAACGCCTCAAATCAGAAGAAGACGAAAATGGCCCTGTTGACGGTGTGTTGTTGGATCTTCATGGCGCGATGGTCATTGATGGTATCGAAGATGGTGATGGGCATTTCATTTCCAAAGTCCGGGAATATCTGGGCGACAATCGCCCGATTCTGGTTACTCCAGATATGCACGGCAATCACACACCACTGCGTGTGCAGCAGGCAACCGCCATTTTAGGATATGACACTTACCCGCATATCGATATGAATGAACGTGGACAGGAGGCTGCCGCCCTGATCGTACGCATTATTCAAGGTGAAGTGAAACCTGTAATGACCTTGAAGCAAATTCCTTTATTCTGGAGCACCGCCTGTCAGGTCACCGCGCATCAACCCATGAAAGAAGTCATGGACTATGCACATGAAATCGAATCGCGTCCCGGCATTCTAAGTGTGACCGTTTCCACTGGATTTCCCTGGTCGGACATTCTGGATGTCGGCCCTTCCATAATCGTAGTCGCCAACGATGACCAGGATCTGGCAGATAAAACGGCTGAGGAATTCAGCTCCTGGATCTGGGAACGACGCCGACGCTGGTACCAACTTCCATTTTCTGTGAAAGATGCCATCAAACAAGGGCAGGAAATCGGCAAGCACCCCATCATACTTGCGGACCATGCAGATAACACAGGGGGCGGCACTGCCGGTGATTCCACAGAAATTCTGCAAACATTTCTCGATCTTAAATTAGAGAAAGCATTGATCCTGTATATCGTCGATCCCGAGGCAATTGCTTTGGCACATCAAGTTGGCGTCGGGGGAATCATTGAAACAGAGATCGGGGGTAAATCTCACCCGATTCAAGGGCCGCCGGTCAAAATGAAGGCGGAAGTCAAAGCGCTTTCAGAAGGGGAATTCAAATACGATGGTCCAATGTACGCCGGCCTGACCGGTAACATGGGACCATCTGCCTGGATTCAACAGGATGGAATTTCTGTTGTTCTGGTGACAGCACGAGAGCAACCTTTTGGTCCCGCCTTCGCCAAAACACTGGGCATAGATTGTGAATCGATGAACTATATCTCAGTCAAATCATCGGCACATTTCCGGGCGAGTTTTGAACCGTTTGCCGGCTCGATCTTTAATGTGGAAGCCAAAGCCATTCACACACATGATTTTGCCAAATTGAATCACCAGCGCAGAAAGCAGGATTTTTATCCTGTGGAAATTCCGTATGAATCTGCACCGGAGGTTTAACAACCGTTGGCAAGATATTCACATGACAGCCACAAACCGGGTTAGCCCTTGACTTGAAAACCGATTGCTTTGAGAGCTGCCCGTACGCGGTCCAATTGATCACCCTGAATTTCCAGTTCACTCTCTTGCAAAGAACCGCCGGCGCCACATTGCGATTTCAGCTGTTTCAATAACCCAGGAAGGTCATTGCCTTCTTCAGCCAAGCCGCGCACTACAGTGACCCGCTTTCCTTTCTTACGCTTTTCAATCGATAATCTGGCCGTTTGCTTTTCGGGGGGGATCCGAAAAGGAGGTTCGGGCGGGCAGATGCATTCCTCTTCCAGTTGATCACATTTTTCGCACCTTGGAGGGCGATCAAAGGGAGTTCCTTCAAATAAGCGCATGACTTCATCCTCACTGTGAACGAGCGTCCAATTCTTCCCAACGATTTAACAGAAATTCCAACTCATTTTGAATTACTTCGACGCGGGTTGAAGACTCCGTAATCACTTCTGCTGGCTGCTTGAAAAATTCAGGAGATGCCATTGCAGAATGCAATTGTGCCTGTTCCTGCTCTAACTGTTCAATACTGTGAGGAATTTCGTCCAGTTCCTTCTGTTCTTTGAAACTGAGCTTGGCCACTTTTGTCTTTTGTGGGGCTCGAGGTTCCGTTTTCTCTTTGGATTCCCTCTCATTCTTCTGAGAAACCTGATTCCGCTCTGCCTGCATCAAATAATCATCATAGCCGCCAGCATACTCTTTGACTTGACCATCTTCATCAAAAACCAATGTCGCAGTCACTACGTTATTGAGAAAAGCACGATCATGGCTCACCAGCAAAAGAGTTCCGGGATGATTGCTAATTAATTCTTCGAGTAACTCTAATGTTTCTGAATCCAGATCATTTGTAGGTTCGTCAAAAATCATCAAGTTGGTTGGTCGAGTGAATAATTTCGCAAGCAACAAGCGATTTCGTTCTCCACCGGAAAGATAGCGGGCGGGCCTGCGAGCACGTTCCGGCGTGAACAGGAAATCTTGCAGATAGCCATAAATATGTTTGGGCTTCCCATTAATTTCGAGTGTCTCTTGACCCTCACCGACATTCTCTATAACTGTTTTTTCTTCATCAATCTGCTCTCGTAATTGATCGAAATAGAGGATTTCCAGGTTTGTCCCCAGCCGTATTGTTCCCGTATCCGGTTTAAGCTCTCCCAGGAGCAACTTGAGTAGAGTTGTTTTGCCGGCACCGTTCCTACCAATGATACCGATCTTGTCACCACGCGTAATTAACGTGGAAAAATCATGGATCACAGCTTCTGAATCATAGGAAAAAGAAACATCTTTCGCTTCAATCACAAGTTGCCCTGAGCGATCGGCACTAGCCACCTGTAAATTTACATTGCCAACTTTACTTCGGCGTTGAGAACGCTCTTCACGCAATTTTTTCAGAGCGCGAACGCGACCTTCATTTCGAGTGCGGCGTGCTTTGATACCTTTTCGTATCCAGACTTCTTCTTCAGCCAGTTTTTTATCAAACAGGGCATTCTGTTTTTCTTCTGATTCTAAAAACGCCTCTTTACGTTTGAGAAACGTGTCGTAGTCGCAAGTCCAATCGTATAAGTGACCGCGATCGATTTCGATTATCCGAGTCGCCAGCTTCTGCAAAAACATCCGGTCGTGAGTTACGAACAACAAAGTCCCGGAATACGATTGCAAAAATTGCTCAAGCCAGCTGATCGAAGGAATATCCAGATGATTCGTTGGTTCGTCCAGTAATAAAATATCTGGAGCCTGCACTATGGACCGAGCTAACAATCCGCGGCGTTTCATTCCGGAAGACAAGGAATCAAATATTTCATCACCCTGCAAGTTCATGCGGGACAATATCTGTTCAACAGCATGCTCGGCTTCCCATTCATGTTCATAATAGGGTGCGGCACCTTCTGCCACATAATCATGAACTCGTAACGCACAGCCAGAAGGAACTTCTTGCACCAGTCTCGTCACACGCAAATCTTTCTCGCGTTTCATTTGACCATCATCCGGATCAAGTTCGCCGGCAAGAATTTTCATCAGTGTTGATTTCCCAGCGCCATTCCTTCCTAAGAGACCAATCCTCTCACCCGTATTAATTTCCAGGTTGATCTCATCTATCAGCGGGGGGCCACCCCAGCTAAATGAAACCTGATTCAAACTCAACAGCGACATAACACAGCACTTCCGGTCATACTCTTATAAAAAAACCCGACTCGGAAAGTCGGGAGAAAATCGAACGCAAGCATAGTATGTGAAACGAAGTAATATTCTGCAATACCCTCAGGAAGGGAATGATTCAGGCTTCTCTTGAAAAGACCTCATTCTATCTGAAATTCAAGACCGTGACCGACCTGACAGTAAACTCAAAACGGCAACAAAAATCGATGCACCAATGATAGACCAGACAATTGGATAACTTCGACCACCAAAGGTAATGGAAAATATTTCAGGTAGCCCCAACATTTGAGCTATTTTACCACCTACTAGTGCACCAATAAAACCTAAAGCGATTGATACCAGACAACCACCGCGCGTATTACCGGCCAGTGCCCTGGCAATACTGCCACAAATCCCGGCAACCAACAGCATGATGAGAAATTCAGGTAACCCCATAAGTAACCTCGCACTTTTCTATGCTACTCTAAATAGACTGAATTATAATTTGGAAAATTGACCCTTAAACTGAATCCATAAGATTCACTGACACATGACTACTTTATGTCAGGATAGTCTGCCTGTCCAGACGCACCTAAATACTCTTTCAGCTCCAGAAAATCATTTTCAGCTAACCAGCATCACATTTTTGATTTTTCTACCACCGTCATGTGAGATACTCGCCACTTGTAGAGGAATTTGTTAGCATAATATGCATGTTATTCCATATACTTGATTCACTCTCTGACAACCCAATAGACCTTGAAGAGGTATCCCTGTGCGCTCACTGCTCTTGTCATGCTCATTTCTAACCCCACTATTTCTGGCATCTGCGTTCACAACGTTCTGTTCGGCTGAAGGAAATACGAAACAGGACGATCCAGCACTAGTCGCACCTCCCGTAAATACTCAGCCCGGAAAAGAATACGCTGACGATACGCGCCTCTTTCAGGGCATTCCAGGTATGGAACGTGCTTCCAATGGACGTCTCTGGGCACTCTGGTATGCAGGAGGAACCGGCGAAGGGGAATTGAATTATGTCACACTGGTCACCAGTCAAGATGATGGAAAATCCTGGTCGGGTCCGAAAGTAGTGATCGACCCTCCCGGACCCGTACGTGCCTATGATCCGGCCATCTGGCATGATCCCAGCGGTCGGCTCTGGGTATTCTGGGCACAGTCATATCGCTGGTGGGATGGACGAAGTGGAGTCTGGGCGATCACCACGGAGAATTCTGATCAGGAACATCCCAAATGGAGTAAACCACGGCGAATTTGTAACGGGATCATGATGAATAAACCAACGGTCCTCGCAAATGGCGACTGGCTATTGCCTGTTGCGGTCTGGAAACAGAGCGCCAAAGATTCCATTGAATATCGGTTCGATTTGCCCGAAGAACGAGGCGGAAATATCTTCATCTCAAAAGACAAAGGAAAATCGTTCCAACTACTCGGACAAACCAATGTTCCACAGAGGACATTTGACGAACACATGATTGTTGAACGAAAAGACAAAAGCCTCTGGACCCTGGTCAGAACAAGTTATGGAATCGGAGAATCCAGTTCCACCGATGGTGGTAAAATCTGGTCGGCGGGTAAAGCTTCATCCATCCCGCATATTAATGCCCGCTTCTTCATCCGAAGATTGAAATCCGGAAATTTAGTCCTGGTAAGACATAATCCGAAAAACAGAAAAACACGCAGAGACCTGACTGCCTATCTTTCAACCGATGATGGAAAAACATGGCAGGGAGGTTTGCTGCTGGACGAGCGACCGGGCGTCTCCTATCCCGATGGAATCCAAAGCGAAGATGGCATCATTTATATTATCTACGATTACTCTCGCACGGGGGAGAAAAAAATCCTGATGAGTACCTTTAAAGAAGAGGATATTCTTGCAGGTAAGCCAGTTTCCGGAAAAGTACGACAAAGAGTACTCATCAATCAGGCCACCGCTCAAAAGAAATGATGTGGATCTTCATACTTCTGGATGGCTAATCTTTTATGAATCGACCAGCAGGACACAATACAAGGAATTTCGAATGCGATTTCTTTTTCAGCTCTTAGTTATCACCTGCCTGACCCACACATCGAACTCGCTATTTTCCGCTGAGCAACGCAATGTACTGATTCTTTTTTCTGATAACCAGAACTGGAATGATTGCGGCTGTTATGGTAACCAAATTGTCAAAACGCCCAACATTGATCAACTGGCACGTGAGGGAACGCGTTACGAACAGGCTTTTGCTACAACCGCTTCGTGTGGCCCTTGCCGGGGTGTTTTCTATACCGGACTGCACGTACACGCTAACGGCCAGTACGGGCACCCGCATGGTGATCACAATTTCCGTTTGAAACCGAAAGTGAAAACGATCTTTTCGTTGCTCGCACAAAATCACTATCGAACGGGAATGATTGGCAAATATCATCTATTCCCGGAAGATACAACCATTGACTTTAAACCGAAAATCAATGGATATCGCGTTCAAGGCATGGCTGATTTAGCAGACGATTTTCTCAAACAGAAAAGTGATCAGCCTTTTTTCCTGGTTATGGGTTTTCACGATCCCCACCCGACTTCCCGTACGCAACCGGAATGGGGGGTCAAAGTCAAAGAACAGGGCATGGCTCTGGAAACATATGATCCAGACAGCATTACCGTCCCCTCCTATCTACCGGACCGCCCCGAAGTGAGGCAAGGACTGGCCGGTTATTACCAGCAGATCAGTTACATGGATACAGCCGTCGGTCGGATCCTGCAATCTTTGAAAGCGGCCGGCAAAGCAGATAATACCCTGGTCATTTTCACCAGCGACCATGGCTCATCTGAACCGGGTGCAATGGCAAATCACTATGAGCCGGGCGTACGCATCCCCTTTATTGTAAGAAACCCCAAACTGAAACAGGAGTCTGCCGGAGTGGTCTCTGATTCCCTTGTCTCTCTATTAGATGTCACACCAACAATCCTGGACTGGACAAACACAAAAGGCCCCAAATACCCCTTGCATGGCCGTAGCGTTCTGCCAACAGTGGGTAAAACAAACACACCCGGCTGGGATGAAACGTTCCTGAGCCATGTGTTTCATGAAGTTACCATGTATTATCCCATGCGTACGATTCGAACGCGCGATTTCAAATTGATCTGGAATCTGGAATGGCGCTCCAAGTATCCGCTTCCCATCGACACATTATCGCGTGCCACCTGGAATGAAACACTCAGATTACAGGAACCATTGCTGGGGCAACGTACGGTAAAGAAATTTCTCTTTCGAGATGAAGTCGAACTGTACGATCTCAAAAATGATCCCGATGAAGTCATCAACCTCGCTTGCCAGCCTGAATTCCAGGCTGTGCGCAAAACGCTCTCCGAAAAGTTACTGAAGCACCTGGAACAAACAGACGATCTATGGCTGAAACAGTACACACTCCCAGTTTCCTGTAACACAACGGCTGCAGATCAACAGTCAGAATATAAGTCTCTGTTCAATGGTCGTGATTTAACTGGCTGGACATTAAAACGAGCCAACCGAAAAGGTTATCATGTTGAAGAGGGAAAGCTCATCTGCCCTGCAGAGGGAGGGGGTTTTCTATTCACAGAGCACGAATATAGCGACTTCAGCCTTAAGTTTGACTTCAAACTGACCAAAGGTGCGAACAATGGAATCGCTGTTCGCTGCCCACTGGTCGATCAGCGTCCCGCTTACGCAGGAATCGAAATTCAAGTTCTGGATAATAAAGGCTATCCTAAAAAACTTAAGCCCACTCAATATCATGGCTCAGTCTATGATGTCATTCCCGCGAAACGAGGTGCGCTGAAGCCTGCTGGAGAATGGAATCATGAAGAAATTATTTACCGTGGGTCTCAGATTACTGTAATCGTCAATGATATTCCGGTTTTGAGAACTGATTTGGCCAAAATCACAGACGCTGAGATTCTCACCAAACATCCCGGTTTAAAAAACAGACGCGGCCACATAGGACTGTTGGGACATGGCAGCCATGTGGAATATAAAAATATTCTAATCAAGGAATTTTAACTCATTTGTTTCTGATTATTATTTCAAAGGAAAATTCATGAGCCAGGAACCTGCAAGCCGTCGCACTTTTCTCAAACAAGCTGCTGCCGCGACTGTCGCCACCAGCCAACTAGCGGCAATCGCTCCGGCAACCGCCTATCAGTCCAACGAACGAATTCGAATTGGAGTCATCGGCCCCGGACGACGTGGTTTTGGTTCACATGTAAAAACGCTCATCAAGCTCCGCAATGATCATGGAGTCAATCTCGACATCACAGCTATCAATGATGTCTATTCAGTACACCGTGATCAGGCCGTTGATTATATTAAAAAACAAACGAAGCTGGTGCCCAAAACCTATGCGGATTACCGGGATCTATTGAATGATAAAGACATTGATGCCGTCTGCATTGCCACTCCCGATCATTGGCACGCCAAACAGGTTTTAGATTCACTGAAAGCGGGCAAACACGTTTATTGTGAAAAACCGATGACGCATCATATCTCAGAGGCGATGGATGTTGTTGATGCCTGGAAAAAATCTGGCTTAGTCGTCCAAGTCGGCGTGCAATCCACCAGTATGCCGATCTGGAATGAAGTGCGCGAACTGGTCAACGAGGGTAAACTTGGAAAAATCGTTCAGTTTCAAGCCGAATCATTTCGCAATTCCATCGGGGGAATGTCCCGTCATAATATCATTACAAAAGAGATGACACCCAAAACCGTTGACTGGAAACGCTGGCTGGGAGTAGAAGAGGGACTCGCTCCCGATTTGCCGTTTGACCGCGCGACGTTTGGACAATGGCGCTGCTATTGGCCCTTTGGTTATGGAATGTATTCGGACCTGTTTGTTCATCGCGTCACCGCGATGCTCAAGGCGACCGGCTTGACCTTTCCCGGTCGTGTTGTGGGCGGCGGTGGAATTTTTCTCGAATACGATGACCGTGAAGTCACCGATGTGGCGTCGATAATTGCTGACTTCCACGAAGGTGTTCAGGGACTAGTCTCCAGCACAATGATTTCCCAGGAAGTTCCCATACGCCATTTAATCAGAGGACATCATGGCACAATTGTGTTTGATAAAAACGTATTTGGTAAAAAACAGGCTTATGAATTTATACCAGAACGACCTCAAGTCACACTCGATAGTCAGTTGAAGAAAGAAGAAGTCGTCTCAGAGCGTGTTCCAGATCAGACATTGCTGCATTTCCAGAATTTCATTGACGCAATCAAAGCCGACGATCCCTCCCTGGTAAACAATTCACCAGAACTGGGGGCCGCGGCGATCATGGTCGTGAATCTGGGTGTGCTCAGTTATCGAGACGGGAAAGTTTTCCAGGTGGATCGTCACTCAAAACAAGTTAAAAATGGAGATCAAAGCTGGGCAGACAACTGGGAAAAGATGTCGAAAGAACGCAGCAAAGCACGTCACGTCGCGGGATGGAAAGCTGGTGATAAAGGCAGTATTCTTGTTCCACCCAAATATCAAAAGCTGGCTGGCCCCTGGATTGATGGAAAAGCACCAGAAAATACATAACCCATTCTCATGTTATGATTCCAGAAAGTCGTAGAGTTCCATCCAGCGGGATTCCAGTTCCGCAATCTCATCGACAAGGGGTTGCATCTCCGTATGGAGATCTTGCGCCGCTTCGGGGCTGGTGGCTTTCAGGAACTGATCGTTAATGGTATTTCGTTTTTCATCGAGCTGCGCGATCTTCCTTTCAATGGCGGAAAGCTCCTTCCGTGCATTTTTGATTTTACCTCCCAGTCCTTTTTCGCGAGGGCTTGCGCTTGGCGCTCGCTGTTCCTGCTTTGCTACCGATGCCTGATTTTGCTCGCGATGTCCATCAGCAACTTCTTTTTTCACGCGATAGAGATAAGCCTCGTAATCACCTTCATAACTTTTGACACTACCGCCAGCGACTTCAATCACATCTGTTGCCACTTTCCCCATAAAATGTCGATCATGGCTGGTGAATATTACTGTTCCCTGAAATTTGACCAGAGCATTTCCCAATGCTTCAACAGTTTCGACATCTAAATGGTTTCCCGGTTCATCAAGAATTAAAATCGAATAATTACCCAACAGGATCCCAGCCAGACACAAGCGGGCACGTTCGCCCCCACTTAATACTTTGATGGCTTTGTCCAATGCCTGTTCTTTAAAAAGAAAACTGCCTGCCACTGCCAGCATCTGTTGCAGGGTAGTACCGGGAGCCGATTCCAACTCCAGGTAATCGCGAATGGTCTGATCATCTGGCAAAGAAGTATAAACATGCTGTGCGTAGCAGGCGATCTTGCAATGGTAGCCCCACTTTAAATCCCCACCCAACGGTTTCAGTGAACCTGCAATCGTGCGCAGAAATGTCGTTTTCCCCTGTCCGTTGTCACCGACAATAGCAGCCCGTGATCCATGCTCAATTTCGAGCGTGATATGATCAGCAACTCCTAAATCTGGATATCCAATCGCCAGGTTGTCACAGATCAGAGCATTTCCCTGCCGCCTTTCTGTCTGGGGAATCACAATATTTACGGTGGATTCCGCTCCTTCAATCTCGGTCAGAGTCAGCCGCGCAAGCTGCTTTTCTTTACTGCGCGCTTGTGAAGCCGTATTCGCACCCGCTTTATTTTTTGCAATAAAGGTCTCCAGTTGCCGACGCTTGGCCAGTACTGTAGCGTTGGTTCGTTGATCGCGTTCTTTCAGAATTTCCTGGTTTTCGAGATACTGATCTACATTTCCATTGAACAGTGTCAATTTCCCCCGCTTGAGCTCGAGCGTTTGTGTGCAGATTGCTTTGAGGAAAGAACGATCGTGAGAGACAACCAGACAAGCCCCGCGATAGTGCTTTAAAAAATCTTCTAGAAGTAACTGTGTTCTCAAGTCGAGAAAGTTCGTCGGTTCATCCAGCATCAGAAAATTCGGTTCGTGTAACAGCAGGGACGCCAGTTTGACACGCGTCTGCCAGCCACCAGATAGCTCTTTGACAGGTCCGTTCAGAAATCGGCCTTTCAACTCAAACTCTCCAGCGACTTCTCCACATTTCCAATCCGGTTGACCACTGTCGCGCATCAGAAAATCCAGAGCACTTTCACCTGGCTTAAAAGGATCGTGTTGTCTTAAGTAACCAACCCGCAGATTGGGATGCCGTATGACCTGTCCACTATCTACGGATTCTTCATCTAACAAAATTCGTAACAAAGTCGATTTGCCCGCTCCATTTCGCCCGATAAATCCGACATTTTGCTCGTCCGACAGGGCTATCGATGCTTCCTTTAACAACTCCTGAGCACCATAACTCTTTGTAATATTTGATATTTCGATCAGCGTCGCCATCACTCTTCTCTATCGTTGAAACAGGTTTTCTTCGAGTCATACATATACACGAGGACAGAGAAGATAACGGGATACAGAAAATGATTCAATTGATCATCCGTGCTGCGGTTGAGCTGTCTGAATTTCTTAACCCCGATTCTCACTCTTCATGCCGGTTATAGCAATTATTACGACCTGGAATGAACCAGAATCCCTTAATTCACCCTACATGACCTCCGTTCCTGATCTATCTTTTAAAAAGTGCACTCATTGAAAGTAACTCGGGGGATTTCGGCTCTGATTCCGATCATCCCGCACGATTGACGTAGAAAGACTGTATTTCCAGTACTGATTATTCATGGCGAATGAAGCAAACCCTACTGATCACTCTGTGAAAGTAGCCGGTCATCAAACAATGTCGGCACACGGTCAGGCTATGCGCACGCCAGCTCGAATCCAGAAACGTCATCAGCAGTACCCCCTTTCAATCATGGGCGGTCATTCAGCACCAAACAACGCTTATTGCCTGTTTTTAATGGTCAACATCACGTTGTTTCTCAGACCAGCCGAACTGATCCCGGCGTTAGCGAACTTGCCCATTTATGAAGTATTGATTCTATCATCATTTTTCTTATCGCTTGATCAGATTAAACGCACCCTGCAAGTTCCCATGTTAAAAAGACAGCCGATTACGCTATGCGCCATTGGCATCCTGGTGGCAGTCGTGCTTTCACATGCTTCTCATATGTATTTATACGGCATTCGTACTTCGAGCATCGCCTTCTTCAAAACATTAATTTATTACATTCTACTGGTGTCTGTGATCGATTCACCACAACGTCTGAAAGGGCTACTGAAAACAGTCGCCATTACTTCTTCCGTCATGATTCTGTTATGTGTGATTGACTATTCCGGACTGCACGATTTCGAATTCATCAAACATGTTAGTGACAGAGATGGTGTTTCTGATGCAGGTGACACAATTCGTGTCTTCCGCATGCGAGGTACTGGCATTTTTCAAGACCCGAACGACCTTTCGGTACTCATCGTCACTACCAGTATTCTTTGCCTGTACTTTTTCAACGATCCTACAGCCAGTCCGCTCCGATTTCTCTGGATACTCGGCTTGATGGTCCTTGGAATCGGCCTGCTTTATACCCGGTCGAGGGGAGGACTACTGACATTAGGAATTGCCGGCATGGTATTTGTCTTACCCAAATATGGCAAAAAAGCGGCTATTTTGTTCGCTCTGGTGGGCATGGCAGGTGTCACTGTACTCGCTGGAAGACAGGGTAATATTGACCTGAATTCCGGAACCGGTCACGACCGGATTCTGCTTTGGAGAGAGGGATTGATGGCACTCAAATCCCCTGACCTGTTTTTCGGTATCGGGCAGGGTTTGTATTCCGATCTGGCTGGACTGGCAGCGCATAATTCGTATGTGCATGCATTTACAGAACTAGGTCTCTTTGGTGGAACATTATATATCGGCTGTTTCTTCTTTGCAGGACTGGGATTATATCGTCTGGCACGATTCCAATGTTCAAACAATGGGAAACCGATATTTCGAAATCAGGAATTGGAACGCTATCTACCATATGCAGGCGCAATTCTGGCTGCCTGGTGTGGTGGCATGATGTCGCTTTCCCGCTGTTATGTCGTACCGACTTATATGATTGTCGGAGTCTCAGCAGCTTTTTTGAATCTGGCAGCAGCCAGTCTCGCGAAACCAACTCCCGTGATCTATTGGAATAAGCAGCATCTGATTCGACTGACTGGTGTCAGTTTCGGATTGTTCATTGCATTTTTTATATTTGTACGATTATTTGCTCATTAAATCAGATAAGAGATCAAACACTGAAAGTTTAAAATGAATCAACGTCGATCAGTCAAAGCGAATCTGTTTGCCAACTGGCTCAATCATGGAGTGAGTCTGGTGATCGGCGTGTTTCTGATGCCTTATGTGTTGCATATCCTGGGTGATGCACAATATGGTAGCTGGATTTTCATCAATGCCATCGCCGGCTATTCGGGATTGCTCTATTGACCTTATCCCCGTGAATAGTACCAGTGATTATGAGAGAATCCATCCCGGGCGAAGC
>Ga0055584_100000040_pt1 | contig 105957 bp, 110 predicted proteins | sample OSDHelmetaG_FD_58716 | JGI IMG/M metagenome (GOLD analysis project Ga0055584, IMG submission 58716) | Pelagic marine sediment microbial communities from the LTER site Helgoland, North Sea, for post-phytoplankton bloom and carbon turnover... | ecosystem: Environmental > Aquatic > Marine >... | reverse complement strand
TCTTACTATTACAATTTCAAATTATTCTAATACTGCTAATGCTGAAGAAACAGAAATATGTGGAGGTGTGGGTGGCAGTCTCTTGTGTGGTGCAGGAATCGGAGGGGGCATTGGAGCAGCAATTGGTGGAAATGATGGAGCTAAATCAGGCGCACTTATTGGAGGAATCCTAGGTATTGCATCTAGTATAAACAAACAACAGAAAATTAATGACAATACAAATAATATTGATAGTACTAATAATATCTATACCTACGACTTGACTTATAATATACAAATAGCGTTAATTAGTCTTGGTTACGATACCGGAGCCTATGACGGGAATTATGGCCCTCAAACAAAAAATTCTATAAAAAGTTATCAAAAAAATAATAGTCTTTTAGTGAATGGATTTCCTTCAAAAGAGCTTTACCTTCACATTAAGAAGAGCGTTGTAAACCTCTATAGTGAAGAATAATTAATCAATATTATTTGGATGATTTTGCTATCAAAAAAGATATGGTGCCTATTGATGATAACAACACTAACTGCATTGCCATAGGGAATGCAGTTTCTATTGATATTGATGCAGCAATATAAGTACATATTCCCGCCAATGCAAATTGCATAGATCCTGATAATCCTGAGGCTGCTCCAGCTAATTCCGGTTTAACACTGACAATATTGGCAATAATATTTGGCATAACAATACCGTTTGAATAAGTTATAATCATCATAGAACCAAATAACGTATAAATATTCATTAAGTTATGATAGATTACAACTCCCATTACAACTGAACCTAGAATGCCTCCAAAAACACCTATCTTAATCAATTTCAGAGAACCAATTCTCTCTGACAATCTTGCTGCAGTAAAGCTACCAAGCATAAAAGCTATAGAAATTGGTATAAAACCAAAGCCATATTGCGTCGGGCTAAATTCTAAAATCTTAATTATTATATAAGGAGCTACAGCCAGAAAAGTAAAAAACATCGAGTTAGCACAGGCCATAGTCAATGTAAAAAGTACGAATTTACGTATTCTCAATAAAATAATAAAATTATATAACAATGTTTTAATATCACCACGTGATCTGTTGTCTATATTTGTTTCTTTTATGCCATTATATGCCATAATAATTAATAAGATTCCTGTAAAAAATAGTACATAAAAAGAAGATCGCCATCCTACGAAGTCTTCTAACAATCCACCTAATACAGGGGCTATCATAGGGGCTATGACCATAACTGTAGTCACATACCCTAAGGCACTTGCAGCTTTTTCTCTACCATATACATCTCTTACAATTGCCCTGCCGAGGACTACTCCAGAAACACCTCCTAAGGCTTGGATAAATCTTCCAAAAACAAGTATTTCTATTGTTGGGGCTATAGAGCAAATTATTGAACCAATAATAAATATAAATATACCAATCATTAAAATTGATCTACGACCGTATGCATCTGATAAAGTTCCAATTATCAGCTGACCAATTGCCATGGCTGCAATAAATGCTGTTATAACCAACTGTGCACTAGAATAAGTAACATTATAGTAATCAGAGATACTTGGTAATGAGGGTACTATTATATTGAGAGTAAAAGGGGCTAATCCAGTAATAGCAGCTAATGCTAATATTGATGGAGGTTTTTCTAATTTTATCATAAATATGTAGCTTCTATTTTAAATAGTATTTGCAAATAAAACCTTATCTATATTCCTAGACCAATCTTTATTATACATTTTTATTAAATAATCAGCCGAGGTCTCTTTCTTGTCTATAATTGAGAATAATGGGGCTAAATATCTTTCTTCGGACTCCCCTTTAATATTGAAAATACCTCTTGCCGTAAGTCCTTTAGAAGATAGCTCTAATATTTCTAATAAAATCTTATCTATTTTCTTAGATCTAAATTTAGCATTTAAACCAAATAACATTACATTTTCTCTTAATTCAACAATTTCATCGAATGTCCAGTCAGAGATTAAATCATAAGCAGATTTAAGTGACTTACTATCATAAAGCAATCCTACCCAAAAAGATGACAGAGCTATAATCTTATCAGGCATACCGCCATCCGCACCTCTCATTTCAATAAATTGTTTTAACCTAACTTCAGGAAATAATGTTGTTAAATGGTTCGACCAGTCATCTAGAGTTGGATATGTTAATTTATTCGATTCCATTTTAAAACCATAATTCATAAAATCTCTAAAAGTTATTTTATTTACTGGCAGATAAACTCCTTCTCTATATAAAAAATACATAGGAATATCTAATGCATAATCCATATATTTTTCAAAAGACATTGTTTTATCAAATGCGAATGGTAAAAAACCCGTTCTTTCAACATCCGTATTCGTCCATACTTTTGATCTATAGCTATTATAACCTGAGTTTTCATTTTCATAAAAAGGACTGTTTGAAAATAATGCAGTAACCAAGGGCTGCAAAGCAAGGCCAACCCTAAATTTATTAACCATATCAATCTCACTGTCATAGTCTAAATTCACTTGGATTGTTGAAGTACGGTGCATCATATCTAGACCCATAGAACCAACGGATGGCATGTATTCACGCATAATATCATATCTTTTCTTGGGCATTTTAGGCATTTCATTTAACTTCCATGACGGCGGAAATCCAATATTCAAAAAATTAATACCAAGTTCTTCTCCGATAACTTTTACTTCTTTCAAATGACTAAAAAGCTCAGCGCTCGTTTCGTGGAGGTTGCTCAACGGAGCTCCAGATAATTCTATTTGACCAGCAGGTTCTATTGACACACTCCTATCTGATTTGAACTTATCCTTCAAACCTATCGTGTTGCCATTTTCTTTAATTGCCAACCAATCAAATCTATTTGCTAAATTTTCTAACAATGCTTTTACACCATTCTGACCATCGTATTGGATAGGTAGCTTGGAATCTTTATAGTAAGCAAATTTTTCATGCTCCGTTCCTATAACCCATTTGCTTTTTGACTTACAACCATATTGGAAATATGCAATTAGATCCTGACAGGTTAAATTTTTCTCTGATGATTCTGTATTATTTTCCATAAAAACAACAAATCACAATTTTAAATTTATTTCTATATTTTTTTTATATTATTTAAATCGAAATTTATTAATCATGGTACCAATCACTTCATAGAGATTAAACTATGATAATATTGACTATGGTGGGTATATATGCCCGAAAGATTCTTAGCTTAAGGCAAATTCTTAATACGTTATCAGAAGCTATAATTTATTACCTTTGATTGACTAAAAAGGTAAATAAAAATAGATCAATACTTTTCTTTAAGATTCTTTATGGATTCACAGGAATTAACAATTTTAATTACCAGAGAATAATTTATCACTTAAATATAAACTAATATTCTTTATTAAATTAGATTTAATATACATCACTCTACTTATTTGATATAAAAGGTTATTGTAAAATTTATTTATAATTTACTTCTGATGAAAAAAAACTTTCAAAAAAATATCTAATCCTATGAAAAACAAATTACAAAATAATTTGAAATATTATATACAGCTTTCAAGATTTGATAAACCAATTGGTTGGTGGCTGTTATTTATCCCTTGTATTTATAGTCTAACATTATCTTCAGTTAAATATAATATTTACCCTGATTTATACTTGATATTTTTATTTTTAATAGGCTCGATAATAATGAGAGCTGTTGGCTGTATCTTTAACGATATAATAGATAGAAAAATAGATGTAAAAGTTGAGAGAACTAAGAACAGGCCATTAGCAAGTAAAAAAATTACACTCTTAGAAGCATTGTTACTTATATCTATATTATCCTTAATAGGGCTTTTGATATTATTACAATTTAATGATTTGACTGTGGTAATTGGACTATGTTCAATTATAACAATCATCATATATCCTTTTATGAAAAGAATAACATATTGGCCTCAATTATTTCTAGGCATTGCATTTAATTGGGGTGCGCTAGTTGGATGGACTTCCGTAGGTGGAAGCATCTCTATTGAAATGCTATTCATATACCTAGCATGCCTATTTTGGACTCTTGGTTATGATACAATATATGGCTATCAAGACATTGAAGATGATAAAAAAATTGGCATCAAATCAACTTCTAGGTTATTTGGCAAAGATACAAAATTACATATTTGGTTTTTCTATTTTATTAAGTATTTTTTACTAACAGCTGCACTATATCTAGTTAATGTAAATATTATTAGCTATTGTCTCCTTGCTATGGCAATGATGTATACATTGCAATTAATTAAAAATGTAGACATCAAAGATCCAAATTCATGTGCTATTTTCTTTAATAAAAATCGTAATATTGGATTAATAAACATTCTAGCCATCTCTCTTTCTATCTTTTTGGGTTAAAGTAATATGAATATAATCAGAAAAAAAATTCTATTTTTATATATTATAACTACTTCTATTCTTGGGATATTTATCAATTTTTATTTCACCTATAGAATATTTAAAAATAAAGAAAACAAAGAAAGTGCTCAACAAAAATCATTTAAGAATGTTAAGCTTCGACCACTAGGAACTTTAATTTGGATACACGCATCAAGTGTTGGCGAATCTTTATCGGCACTTCCGTTAATAGAATTAATCATTAAAAATCAAACTTTTGATAATATATTATTTACAACATCAACAATTACATCAAAAGCAATTATAGAAAATAGAATTTCCGACAAGGTATTACACCAATATCTCCCTCTTGATACTATTTTTCTAGCTAGAAGATTTCTAAATCATTGGAAGCCAAATTCAATAGCGTTCATTGAATCTGAGATTTGGCCGAATTTCTTTCAGCAAATAAAAAAAATAGATGTTCCCTTCTATATAGCGAATGCCAGAATGTCAGAAAATTCTTTTAAAAAATGGAAGAAATACAATACTGGAGCTAAAGAATTATTAAGTGCAGCAGACATTATTTTTGCTCAAGATAGCACTGCTGAATCAAAATTTAAAAGCCTAGGGGTATCTAATATATGCAATATTGGAAATATCAAATTTGATAGTAGCCCCTTACCCGTAGATAAAATTAAATATAATTCTTTAAAAGCAAAGTTCGATAAGAAAATTATATTCGTTGCTGGCTCAACTCATAAAATTGAAAATTTTGAAATTGTTAAAATACATCAATCTCTCTCAAAACAGATTAGCAACTTAATGACAATAATTGTTCCTAGGCAGTTACTTGAGATTCATGCGTTAGAAAAGTTCATGGTAAAAAATAATATATCATATTCAAAAAAATCTAATAGTGAAGATACTAATAATAATTCAAACTTGCTCATTGTAGACACAATGGGTGAACTTGGTCTTTATTATAAAATAGCTAACATTGCCTTTATTGGGGGATCTTTGATAAATAAAGGTGGTCAAAATCCGATTGAAGCCTTGCAATTTGATTGCCCTGTTTTACACGGGAAGCATACCTCTAATTTTCATGAGATTTATAAAAATTTAGATAAATTAGGTGGGGCTATAAGAGTAAATGATGAGAAAGAACTTGAGAGCACTCTAATAGAATTAATAAAAGATACGAAAACTATAAAAAATATGAATAAGGCAAATGCGAATTTAATTAAACTTAATCAAGGCGCCTCTGTTATTATAGAAAGAATTTTGTCATTGAATACGCAAGGGGATTAAAATATTGAGAGAACCAAACTTTTGGAAAAATAAAAATTTTCTGTCACTATCTTTGTTGCCTATTGGACTTTTATATCATTTGATTGTGAGGGCTAGATTCAACCTAACCGTACCTAAAAAAACAACCAAACTAATCATATCAATCGGCAGCCCTGTAATAGGTGGCGGAGGAAAAACACCTACAGTAATATCAATAACAAATTTACTGTCATCAAATAATTATAAAAATATTTCTATTATATCCAGGGGCTATAAAGGAAAAGAATTGGGCCCTCTAGAAGTGCAAAAAAATCATAAAGCTGAGAAGGTTGGGGACGAAGCTTTAGTTTTGTCAAATGTTACAAAAACATATGTATCAAAAAATAAAATAAAAGGGATTGAATTTGCTATTAAAAATGGTTCATCAATTTTATTACTTGATGACGGTTATCATAACCCAAGTGTGAAAAAAGATATCTCAATACTAGTCATTGATGGAATGGTTAATCTTGGTAATGGTATGATTTTCCCTTCCGGTCCGCTCAAAGAAGGTTTTAAATCACAACTAAAAAGATGTGATGCAATAATTGTAATAAATAAAAAAAATATTGATAAATATTTACTGGAAAAAATAATAAACTCGAAAAAGCCCATTATTAATAGCAAAGTAAATTATCTTCATAAAATTAAAGAAATAAGAAATAAGAAAATTATTGGATTATGTGGGATCGGCTCCCCTAACAAGTTCTTTAATGCATTGGCAAGTTTAAGTTTTAAAGTAACGAAGCAAATTATTTTTAATAATCACCATCTCTACTCAAGAGAAGAAGTCTCATCCTTGATTAAATTGCTTGATAATGATCCGGGGTATTCCATGCTAACAACAGAAAAAGATTATGTAAGATTTAGTAATGACAATGATCCAGAATCAAAGTTAAGAAATAAATTAAATATCTTAAAAATGGAAATAGAAATATTAGAAGAAGATAAACATATACTATTGGACCTTATTGAGAAGAAAATACAAGTGTACAAAAATTAAAGTTCATTTTTGTATCTCTTAAGTGCTATGTCAGCGCTCTCATAAGCTTCTTGCTTGTCCACATTCCAATATTTTAAATCTTCAATATTAATCGAATTTCCAGTAACCGCACATATGACATAATCACCAGGAGTAATGATGTCGAACTCACCATGAGAATATTTTAAAATAGCCTCTGATTTAAAATTATATCTTTTATTATTTTCCATTTTTTACTTTTTACTTTTTACTTTATACTTGTGAAAAATACATTGGTTCAAATAATATGTATTCTTATATTTTAGTGGAATTCTACTTTTTTATAACAGTACCTATAGATCCATCTATGAATACAATATTTAATTCTTTATTTTTAATTGCCTCACATTTAGTTCTTACGATATTAGCATTATTATCCTGTATTAACCCAAAACCCCTTGAAAGAACACTTCTGTAGCTCAGTGAGTATAATAATCTCGATCTAGATTCAACCATTTTATTGTCCTGGTTAATAATATTTTTTATTGATTTTTTTAGCATCTGGCCCATTAAATCTGATTTTCCTTTTGCATCATAGATATTTCGTAAAAGATGATTTTTAGAAATATGCTCTTTTAAAAAATTAAATTTTCTCCAATCTTCTTCAATAATTTTTTCAAATGACCTTAAAAAACTGCCAATAATCTTATCAAAACGCTGTTGGTATAGATCGAGAACATTAGAGTATCTTGTAATTTTAAAAGAAAATAGATTATAATTATTTCTTTTAAACAAAATTAAATCTTTAAATAATTTCTCATTTCTATCGCTAATCTCAGATAACCGAGAACTAAAATCAGAATATTTAAGAATAGCCATTTCAGCCGCTGCGGTGGGCGTAGATGCCCTTTTATCAGCAACGAAGTCAATTAATGTCCAATCATGCTCATGACCCACACCTGAAATAATTGGTATTTTGGAATTATAGACTGCCCGAATTATTAATTCATCGTTAAATCCCCATAAATCTTCCAGTGACCCTCCCCCTCTAGAAATAATAATAATATCTGGTCTATTTATCTTGGAATCAAGATCTGTATTATTTAATTTATCTATTGCATTAGCAACTTCGATTGGACATTTATCTCCTTGAACGCTTACTGGGAACACTAAGATATTAACAGGCATTCTGTCAGAAAATTTTTTTATTATATCTCCTAAAGCATCTCCATTTTCAGATGTAATTACTGCTATGTTTTTTGGAAAATATGGAAGTGCTATCTTGTTATCTTCTGAAAAAAGTCCTTCTTTTATAAACTTTCTTTTTCGCTCTTCTAATAAAGCCATTAAAGCACCTTCACCAGACGGCTCAATTCTTTCAATCGTTATCTGATATGATGACGATCCAGGATAAGTTGTAACTCTTCCAGTGGCAATAATCTCTAATCCTTCCTCTGGCTTAAAACTTAAATCTTTATATTTTGTACGCCATATAATTGCATTTATTTTAGCGCCTGAATCTTTTAAACTAAAATAATGATGTCCAGAAGAGTGGGCACCTTTATAGCCGGATACCTCTCCTTTTAATTTAACATAACCGTATTTATTTTCGATGGTTCTCTTAACATCATTTGAAAATTCACTAACAGTAAATTCTTGTATATTATTTTGGTAATCAATTTCAAAGTTATGCATAAGAACCTATATGAAAAAAATTTCTTTTTTAGTAATGTTAAAGTAATATAATATCAAATCAACAATAACATAAATATTAAACTAAAGAACTACTATGAAAATTCTGATAATAGGAAATGGTGGCAGAGAACACGCAATTGCAAGATCAATTTACTTAAGCTCTATTCCAAATAAAATCTATGCAATCCCTGGTAACCCTGGAATAATGCAGTACGCAGAATGTTTAAACATTAGTTCTGATAATCATAAAGATATTTGTAATTTTTCAATAAGAAATAATATTAATCTTGTTATTATAGGCCCCGAAGTCCCTATATGTAATGGTTTATCGGATGAACTTGAAAAAGGAAATATAAAAGTTTTTGCTCCATCTAAGTTCGCATCTCAACTTGAATCTTCTAAAAGCTTTACAAAAGAAATAGCTTATAAAAATAATATCCCAACAGCTGCGTACAAATGGTTTAATAAACAAGATAGAGCCTTACAATATCTCGATTCATTAAATACGCCAATAGTTATAAAGGCCGATGGCCTTGCTGCTGGAAAAGGTGTATTTATTTGCGAATCAAAAAAAGAAGCAAGCGAATCAATAAATGAAATTTTTAGTGGAAAATTTACTGATAATCCATCGCTAATAATTGAAGAATTTTTAAATGGCGAAGAGGTAAGCTTCTTTGCTTTGGTAGACGGAAAAGATATTCAACCCTTAATTAGTGCCCAAGATCACAAAAGATTGCTTGAAGGTGACAAAGGACCAAATACAGGAGGAATGGGAGCTTATACACCCACACCAATATTGACAAATAATATAATTGGTCAAGTGATGAACAAAATTATTGAACCAACGGTAAGCGCTATGTATAAAAACAATACCCCCTACAAAGGTGTATTGTTTGCTGGTTTAATGATTACAGAAAAAGGACCAGAATTAATTGAATACAATATTAGATTTGGAGACCCAGAAACTCAAGCGATGTTAATGCTGCTTAAATCAGATTTATTATCAATGATGTTAGATACAGTTAATGGAGATCTTAAAAATACAAAAATTACATGGAAAAATGAAACATCATTAACTGTTGTTCTTGCAAACAAAGGCTATCCTCTAAATTATAAAAAAGATTCCATTATCACCGGAATAGAAGATGCTGAAAAAGACCCAGGCATAAAAGTTTTTCATGCCGGAACAAGACTTGAAAACAAAAGACTTATTGCAAGTGGTGGTCGTGTTCTTAATGTAACTGCAACAGGGTTATCAATAGAAGAGGCAAGAAAAAAGGCTTACAATGCAATTGAAAAGATAAAATTTAAAACCAAATATTATAGAAAAGATATCGCTTGGAGAGCAATGAATTAAACGTCACCATTTAATCTTTTATTTTTAAAAAAATTTTTTAATAAACTGACTGAGGCTTCAGCTGATATACCCCCATAAACCTCTGGTTTATGAAAACAATTATTAGAGTTAAAAAAACGTATTCCATTTTCTACTGCCCCGTGTTTAACATCATCTGCAGCATAATATAGTCTTCTTATTCGAGCATGGGATATCGCCGATGCACACATTGAGCATGGCTCTAAAGTGACATAAATATCACAATCTATAAGCCTTTCATTGCCCATGAACTTAGCAGCTTCTCTAATAGCCAAAATTTCAGCATGAGCCAAAGGATCTTTGTTGAATCTAACAAGATTGTGAGCAATTGAGATAATTTTTTTATTTTTATCCAATATCACGGCGCCAATCGGAACCTCATCTAAATTGTATGCTAATCTTGCCTCAGATAGAGCAATATCCATTGGATTTATTTTGTTAATCAATTGATTGCTATTTGACATAACTAAATACTATAGTAGATATAGTTCATATCTTCAAATAATAAGGTAATAACCATGTTAAATGAGAAACAGCGCATAGCTAAAATAATTGCTAGATCTGGAATATGTTCAAGACGTGATGCTGAAAAACTCATACTAGAAAAAAGAGTTAAACTAAACCACCAAACAATCAATACGCCAGCTATACAAGTTAATAATACGGATATTATTGAGATAGATAATATTAAAATTCCTACAATACAAAAAACAAAAGCATGGTTATGTCATAAACCAGGGGGGTATATAACTACATCAAATGATCCACAAAATAGACGAACAATATTTGAATTGTTGCCAAGAGACTTTCCGCGAGTAATTACTATAGGAAGGTTAGATATAAATACTGAGGGCCTTATAATACTTACAAATGATGGAGAGCTTGCGAGATTACTTGAATTACCTAAAACTGGTTTATTAAGAGTTTATAAAGTAAGGGTGTATAAGAGAATAACTGACAATGATCTAAAAAAAATTCGATCTTCTCCAACCGTGGATGGGGTAAGATATAATGTAGAATCAGTAGATATCATAAGTCAGACGAACTCAAATACATGGCTGGAAATTACCATTAAAGAAGGGAAAAATAGAGAAATTAGGAATATATTATCGTATTTTGATATAAGAATTAATCGTCTAATAAGAAAATCATATGGACCATTCCAACTTGGTAATATCCATAAAGGGGAAATAATAGAAATCCCTGCACATATATTAAAAAAACAAATATCACTTATAAAAAAATATTCCACAGTGACGTAATATGAGAATACTTACTGGTATAGCGAAAGGCATAAAATTAAAGACAACAAATAATAATTCAATTAGACCAACAACTGATCGAACAAAAGAATCCTTATTTAACATTTTAGAACATAACCCAATATACAAAAAAATAGAAAAAAAGAGAGTTTTAGATCTTTTCTCTGGAACTGGTTCCCTTGGAATAGAGGCTTTATCTCGTGGAGCTCAATATTGTGTATTTGTTGATAATAATAATGAATCTATTGCCCTCATTGAAGAAAATTTAAAAGCATGCAACCTCTATTCAAAGGCTAAAATTATACGAAAAGATGTTAAATCTTTTAGAAAAATGAATTCCTTTGGTGTATTTGATATAATTTTTGCCGATCCACCATACAACGAGAACTACAGTGACTTAATTATCAAGCTATCAATTGAAGAGGGTCTTATTAAAAAAAATGGATTCATTGTAATAGAGGAAAGTAAGAATGTATCCATAAATTGGCCAAATAATTATGAAATTATAACTGAGCGCGTATATGCAAAAACAAAAATACATATAGCTATGTTAAAAGAAGTATAAAAAATTATATAATATTTATAGAACGAACGTTCTATTTTTTTTAAAATATACCAAAACCACCCATAAGACCGCCCATAAGACCTTTTAATACAGTTGTTTGTTTATCGATTGGAGGGATTTCATTATTATCATTCTTAGTTATATCAGAATTTTTCTTAAGTAAATCCTCTGATCTAATGCCATATTTTAGGTTAGCATCGTTATTAGTAGTAGTAGTTTTATTGCGCAACCTTTCTAATGTCAACTTATTAAGATTAACAACTTCTGCTTCAGATTCCTGAACATTATCTTCATCGTTGCTGGAATATAATATATTTTTTACCTCGCTCTTTGAAGTATTTAATCTTTCTATTTCGGTATAAGCATCTAGTGTTTCTGATTTTTTTCTTTTTAATCTAATTAAATAATCCGATAAGGATTCATCTTTTGATATAATTCCTTCTTCAAGAGATAATTCTTCTTTTATTCGAGGATTGGCATATTCAACATTAGCTTTTTTTAATATATTTTGTTCACCTGTCGATAACTCAGAAGTATCACTTTCTGACCTTAGAATATATGACCTTGCAAGAACACTTGGTTCTTTCTGAGAGAGAGCATTAGCACCCTCTTCTGGCGGCCTTAATTGATAATCCGGCGGCATAGTAAGCGGGGATTTAGTTACAGTCATAAATTCATCCGGATCACCATTTGTAAAATCACTATTATTCATAACCGTTATTACGGTATCTTTCAGACTAGACCCACATCCTACTAAAAATAAAAAAATAATAATTGATATAATGTTCTTATTAATATAATTCATTGTAAATACTTATCAATCCTATTAAAAAAAATTATTCAAAGTTATTTGCGATTCTAGGATAAAAATTGATTAATATCAATACAAACACACCGAAAACTATAAATACATCAGCCAAATTAAATACATACCAGCTATAACCATAAGCATGTAAGTAATAAAAGTCTGCAACAGCACCAAACAACAATCTATCGGTAATATTAGATAAAGCTCCACCGACTATTAAGGACAAGGGGATATAAAGTAAAATATTTTTTGCTTTAAAAATCCATGTAATTATAAAAATACAAATTAAGCAAGAACACATAGTTAAAATTATTTGCCCTATTGTATTTTCTTGTTGAAACAAACCGTAACTAATGCCCTTGTTCCAAACTAAAACTACATCTAAAAAAGGAGTTACTTCTACAATAGATCTTTCATTGATACCTATCTCATTTATAAAAAAATATTTATTTAATCTGTCGATTAAATAAGAAATTAATATTGTAACAGAAGAAATAAATAATTTTTTCTTAGTGAAATCCATATCATTTTAGTCTATTTAAATTCATATATTCGCGAACTGCCACTGCATCTCTTTTTGACAAATCTGGAAACTCCTCATCTAAACCAATATCAGGAATAATCTTCCACGATCTAGCACATTTTTTACCTTCAGCTAATTTTGATACAACACCAATGCCTGAAATATCATCAATCATGAAGGCTGTTTGTGGTTGAATATCATAGATTAATGTAGCATTACTTGTGATGCAAATTTCTGCTAAATCAATACCTTTAATTGAGTTAATTATATCATCATCTGTTATATAAATATCTGGATTTGCTTCTAGGCTTGATCCTATCCTCTTTTCCCGTCTTTCAATCTCTAAGGCTCCTGTAACAACACGCCTCAACTTGCGAATATTATCCCATTTTTTATCAAGCTTATCGTTTAACCATGAATTTGGTATGTCGTTAAATATCTCTAAATATATAGATTCTTTTTTATTTCCATATCTACTTGACCAAACCTCTTCCATGGTAAAGCATAGAATTGGTGCATATAATTTTGTTAATCTAGTAAATATTTCATCAATAACGGCCAGAGATGATTTTCTGGTGTTGCTTGATATAGGATCACAATAGAGAGAATCCTTTCTTATATCAAAATAAAATGCTGATAAATCTTGCGTAGAAAAGTGAAATAATAGACTTGCTACTTTTTTAAAATCATAATTTTTATAGGCTTCAGTAACTTGTTCCTGCAAGATAGCTAGTTTATGAAGCATATACTTTTCTAATTCCGGTAAATTCTTATAGTCTAGATCATGCTTTTGATCACAATGGAATAGAACACCCAACATCCATCGCAATGTATTTCTTATTTTTCTGTATGAATCAACGTTCGATTTTAATATTTCATCTCCAATTCTTTGGTCATCAGCATAATCAGTAGAACTTACCCATAAACGTAATATATCAGCTCCATATCTTTCGATTATCTCCTGCGGAGATATAACATTACCCATAGATTTTGACATTTTCTTACCATTTTTATCCATAGTAAAACCATGAGTTAAAATAGCTTTATAAGGAGCTCGGCCTCTTGTAATAGAACTTTCTAAGAGCGAAGAATGAAACCAACCTCTGTGCTGATCACTACCTTCAAGATAAAGATCTGCTGGCCATGACAGTTCAGGTCTAGATTCAAGAACAAAAGCATGCGTAGTTCCAGATTCAAACCAGACATCTAAGATGTCGTCAACTTTAATCCAATCATCAATATCATCAACTAAATCTATTAAGAATCTTTTCTTGGCACCTTCCTCAAACCATGAATTTGCTCCTTCGGATTCAAATATAGTTACGATCCTATCTATTAATTTCTGAGAATTTTTAAATTGATGGTTTGGTATATATTCTGATGTTTTTTTATTCACAAATACAGATATTGGTACACCCCAAGAACGCTGTCTTGATAAAACCCAATCTGGTCTATTTTTTATCATTGCCTTAAGTCTATTTTTTCCAGATTTAGGATAAAATTCTGTATCATTAATAGCAGTAAGCGCTGTTTCTCTAAGACCATCTTTCTTTGAATCTTGCATAGAAATAAACCATTGAGGTGTATTTCTAAATATGACAGGTTTTTTAGATCTCCACGAGTGCGGATATTGATGCTTGAACCTTTGAGTAGCAATAATTGATTTGGCCTCAATTAATTTTGATATTACTTCTTTGTTTGCATTTCCTTTTTCGCCATTTTTTCCTATTACAAAAATACCCTTAAAGCCTGGAGCATCGTTAGTAAATACACCGTCTTCTGATACGGTATAAGGAATGGTATGATCAATATTCATATCATTTATTAATTTTTTATTTGCCATCCAAATTTCAAAATCATCAACTCCATGCCCTGGTGCAGTATGGACAAAACCTGTACCAGTATCATCAGTCACATGATCTCCGTTAAGCAATGGAATATCAAAACTATAACCACCGAGATTACTTTTAGACAAAGGATGTGAACATATCATATTTGACAAATCATCAGAACTAATATCATATAATTTTCGAAAATTTGTTACCCTTGCAGTTTCCATTACATCTGATGATAGTTTGTTCGCAATAATTAACTTTTCACCTTTTATTGCCCAATTATCCTCTGGAGCCTCTTCAATAACATACAATCCATAATCGATTGAAGACGAATAAGATATTGCTCTATTTCCTGGAATTGTCCACGGTGTTGTAGTCCATATAACTACAGATGCTTCAGCTAAATCTTTTTTCTTTTCATCGGTGAAAATAGTTGAGTTCAAGAGACAGTTAATCTTAAACTTTGTCCAAATAGCATCAGAAACATAATCGTGGTATTCAACTTCGGCTTCGGCAAGTGCAGTTTTCTCAACGACAGACCACATTATTGGCTTTGATCCTTGATATAATGCTCCATTCATAGCAATTTTTAATAATTCATTAGCTATAGCGGATTCGGAAGTAAATTTCATTGTTGTATAAGGATTATCCCAATCCCCAACAATTCCCAATCTCTTAAATTCCTCTCGTTGTATATTCACCCAATGATCTGCAAACTCCCTACACTCATCTCTAAATTCATTAATCGGAATACTATCCTTATCTATATTTTTTTCTCTATACCTTTCTTCGACTTTCCATTCGATTGGTAGTCCATGACAATCCCAACCAGGAACATAACAAACATCATAGTTCATCATCTGCTGCGACCTAACAACCAAATCTTTTAGTATTTTATTTAAAGCGTGCCCTATATGTAAATTCCCATTTGCATATGGAGGGCCATCATGAAGAACAAACTTCTCTTTTCCAACGGATACCTTTCTTACTTTATGGAATAATTTTTCATCATTCCATTTCGATAAAATATTAGGTTCTGTTTTAGGCAACCCAGCTCTCATAGGAAAATCTGTTTGAGGGAGCAGTAATGTATCTACCCAATTTCTTTCATTATCTTTATTGTTATTCATAATTTAAATATAACCTATAATTTAATTCCTACACATTGACATTGAATTTATAAAAGTTCGTTAACAAAAAAAATTATTCATAATTTTTCAATATTTCTAGAGCTTTTGAACAATCCAAAGACATTTGAAACTTTAGGTCTTCAGACTTATCAAAATACCGGTCACCCCTTATAAAAGAAATAAATTCAACCTTTACCAGACTGTCATACAAATCTTTATCGAAATCAAATAAGAAAGTTTCTAATAAAATATTGCTTCCATCATATGTTGGTCTATCTCCATAATAAGATATGGATTTATACTTTTTATTATCTACATATGCAAATGTCGCATATATTCCCGGTAACAGGATTATCCCATCCTCTAAGTGCATATTGATTGTTGGAAAACCTAATTCTCTTCCCCTTTTATCTCCACCGATAACTTTCCCAGAAAAAAACCAATTATATCCTAGGGTCTTCGACGCTGATTCAATATTCCCATTAGCAATTTCATCTCTAATACGAGTTGAAGAATATAGAGTATTTTTGTTATCAGTTGCAGGATCAACTATACTTAATCCTATATTATGTGAATCACATAATTCCTTCAAAATAGTTGTATTACCAACTCTTCTTGAACCAAATTTAAAATTCCATCCAACAACTAGGTGCTTTACATCTAATCCCCCAATAAGAACCTCTTCAACAAATTCTTGAGGTGACATTTTAGATAGATGTTCATTAAAATTTATTTCATAAATAACATTAATACCAATCTTGCCAATTATTTCAGCTTTTTGCTGGCTATTAGTAAGTTGAAAAAAAATATTACGTGGTTGAAAAAATTTTTTAGGATTAGGATTGAATGTCATAACTCCTGATAGTACATTCTTTTCGTCTGCTAATTTTATGGTTTCTTTTAGAAGTGCCTGATGTCCTAAATGAACACCATCAAAATTACCTAAAGCAACGACACCTCCTTTTAGTCTTTCTGGTATATTCTTATAACTATTAATTATTTCCATAGTTACCATTCAAGTTTTTCTTGTGTAGCAATTGGTAGTTTAATATCTGGATAAAATTCTAACATATAATTATTAAAATCTTCTTGCGTGAAAATATTATTATTATATCTTTTATTCAATTCATTCTTATGCACACCGTTTATTATAAAAAAAGAATCAATACCAAAATTACCAGCTCCCAATATATCTGTTTTTAAACCATCCCCAATTGCAAGAATTTCTGATTTTTTTACTTTAAAATTATTATTTTTATTAACTTCTTTAATCGCAAATTCGTATATATATTCGAATGGTTTTCCAAAATATTTAACTTGCCCGCCTTTGTTCGCATAATATTCAGCCAACGAACCGGCACATAAAATTGTCTTATCCCCTCTAATAACTGTTAAGTCTGGATTTGCGCAATGCATAACAATTTTTTTACTTAGAAATAAATTCATAAGATCATTATAGTCATCTAGTACATCCGTTTCATCATTATATAAACCTGTACATAATACAGATTGACAGTTTTTTGAGTTACTAAAGTTTATATCAAGATCTAAAAAAATAGACTTATCTCTTTCTGGACCAAGATGATACAATGATGTTTTATTCAAACTCTGAAGCCAAAATCTTGTCACGTCTCCGGATGAAACAATTAGATTATAACAATTTTTATTAAGACCCATTTGATTGAGTTGCTTTATAACATCGATTGATGGTCTTGGCGCATTGGTTATCAAAACAATATATCCACCAGATTTAGAATACTTCAATAAAGATTCGACAGCATTTTCAAACAGATCTTTTCCATTATGCAAAACACCCCAGACATCACATAGAATAACCTTATATTTACTTATGATTTCTGTAATCTCTATATTATTTGAAAATATGTCACGCATGTCTTATTAATCTTTCTAATTATCAATATAATTCATAATCATTTAATAGCTTTTGATAAAGTAATAAATACATTTATATTATATTAAATGATAAAAAATAATATAAACAAATATATTGACATTTACATTGCCAATACATATATCTGGTATAACTGTTATCACTCTATAATTGTGAGTGATAATTATATTTTAACAATTAAAATTGGAGATAAACATGAGCTTTCGACCATTGCATGACCGCGTACTTGTACGTCGTGTAGATGAAGAAGAAAAAACTTTAGGTGGAATTATAATTCCTGACACAGCAAAAGAAAAACCTAGCCAAGGTGAAGTAATATCTATTGGCCCAGGTGCTCTCGATGAAAACGGTAAAAGAGTTGCATTAGATGTAGCAGCTGGTGATCGAGTTTTATTTGGAAAATGGTCAGGAACTGAAGTAAAAGTTGATAATGAAGATCTTTTAATAATGAAAGAATCTGACATTATGGGCATTATTTCATAAATTTATGATTTTTTCTTTAAAGAATATTTTAGTCATATTAAATTTAAATATTAAACATTATTAAAAAGGAGAGGTTAGCAACTATGGCTGCCAAAGAAGTAAAATTTTCAACCGACGCCCGTGACAAAATGTTGAGAGGCGTAAACATTTTAGCTGATGCCGTAAAAGTTACACTTGGTCCAAAAGGACGAAATGTAATTATTGATAAGTCATTTGGAGCACCACGTATAACAAAAGATGGTGTAACTGTAGCTAAAGATATCGAACTTGATGATAAATTCGAAAATATGGGCGCTCAAATGCTCAGAGAAGTTGCATCAAAAACTAATGATGTTGCAGGTGACGGTACAACTACTGCGACAGTTCTTGCTCAAGCAATCGTTAAAGAAGGCGTTAAATCTGTTGCAGCAGGAATGAACCCAATGGATCTAAAAAGAGGAGTTGATTTAGCTGTAATAGAAGCTATATCAGATTTAACAGGCAGATCTAAAAAAATTAAAAGTACTGCTGAAGTAGCTCAAGTTGGTACAATATCAGCAAATGGTGAAGCTATAATTGGCGAAAAAATTGCTGAAGCAATGGAAGTTGTGGGCAATGACGGTGTGATCACTGTTGAAGAGTCAAAAGCATTAGAATTTGAATTGGATACTGTAGAAGGTATGCTATTTGATAGGGGTTATCTTTCACCGTATTTCATTACAAATGCAGAAAAAATGGTAGCTGATCTAGAAGATCCTTATATCCTTCTTTTTGAAAAGAAACTATCAAGCTTACAAGCTATGTTGCCTATACTTGAAACTGTAGTGCAAAGCAGTAGACCTCTTCTTATAATAGCTGAAGATGTTGAAGGTGAAGCTTTAGCAACATTAGTAGTGAATAAACTAAGAGGTGGCTTGAAAGTAGCTGCTGTTAAAGCACCAGGTTTTGGCGATAGAAGAAAAGCCATGCTAGAGGATATTGCTATCCTTACTGGCGGCCAAGTAGTATCAGAAGACATTGGTATCAAACTTGAAAATGTAACTATTGATATGCTTGGAACAGCAAAAAGAGTTAATATCACCAAAGAAGAAACTACAATTATTGATGGTGCTGGCGACAAAAAAGATATTGAATCTAGAGTTAGTCAAATCCGATCACAAATTGAAGAGACTACTTCAGACTATGATAAAGAAAAGCTTCAAGAAAGATTAGCAAAATTAGCTGGTGGTGTTGCCATTATTAGAGTTGGTGGAGCTACAGAAATTGAAGTTAAAGAAAGAAAAGATAGAGTTGATGATGCTTTAAATGCAACAAGAGCTGCTGTAGAAGAAGGTGTTCTTCCTGGTGGCGGTGTTGCTTTATTGAAATCTACTATTGCTGTCAGAAAATTAGCAAATAAGAATCCAGACATACAAGCTGGTATTAATATTGTGCTAAAAGCTCTGGAAGCTCCTATCCGTCAGATTTCTGAAAATTGTGGTGTTGAAGGTTCTATAGTCGTTTCAAAGGTTCTTGAAAATAGCTCATATGAATTTGGTTTTGATGCACAAAACGAAATTTATGCAGATCTAATCAAGAGTGGAATAATTGATCCAACTAAAGTTGTTAGAACAGCATTGCAAGATGCCGCATCTGTTGCTGGTCTTTTAATAACAACAGAAGCTATGGTTGCCGATATGCCAGATACAAATAAACCTGGTGCTGCTATGCCAGATATGGGCGGCGGAATGGGAGGAATGGGAGGAATGGGAGGAATGATGTAAAGATCATTTAACCAATCCAATCAATAAATACAAGAACCCCTCATAAGAATGAGGGGTTTTTTTTATTTAAAGTAAATTTTCTAAAAAATCTTTTTGATTAATCTTATCTATATTTATTTCCATTGATATTTTATCAAATAACTCTTCAAGATATTTTTTCTTATCTACTGTCCATCTAGCATTCAAGCTTGCAAACAGACATGATTCACTTTTTAAGATAGTTCCGTCTGTCAATATCTTTAATTCGTTAGCGAGAAGGGTTGATCCAGTACTTGTAATATCAATAATTGCTTCTGCCGAACCATATGCTGGAGCACCTTCAGTCGCACCAAGACTCTCAACTAATAAATAATCTGCAAAACCTTTTTTAGCAAAAAATTCTCTTGATATATTTGGGTATTTTGTAGCTATTCTTAGCCTTCGTTTGCTAGCTAACCTAAATTTAAAAGCAACATCATCTAAATCATTTATGTTATCAACATCTATCCATGAAATTGGAACAGCAACCACAACATCTGCGAATCCATAATCAAGTTTGGCAAGGCATTTTATATGTTTATCTGCCTGGTAAATATTTTCATAAATTAAATCTAATCCAGTCACCCCTATATCAATAGTTCCAGTGCTTAATTCAATAGAGATTTCTCTTGGCGATAAAAATACGACCTCGATATTATTTACACCTTCTATTGTTCCGTAATATTCTCTATCACCGTTATTTCTTACAATCTCTAATCCTGATTTCAGAAATAAATCAAAAGTTTTTTCTTGCAATCTTCCTTTATTAGGAATGCCTATAACTATTTTATCAGACATACTTATCTCCTGCCATTAACAACCGATCTACGTAGACAGAACAACCGACAGCAGGAACCTTTACAGGCGAGCCTAGGTCAGTGAAAAAATTATCATATCTACCGCCTATAGCTATTGGTCCAAGGTCTTTCATCTTATTCGATCTTATTTCAAAGATTAAGCCTGTATAATACTCTACCCGTCTGCCCAATGAAGTTTGAAATCTAGCACTATCTAAGAATGGCTTGCCTTCATTTAACAACTTAAACCTTTTATCAAGAGATTCAATTTCTTGATCTAAATCTAAATTATAGGATTTTGCAAAACTTGTTAGCGTTTCTGATGCGAGAATAGCAGAACAATTTATTGATAAAAAATTTGATAGCATAGAAGATGTATTTTTATCAATTATTTGAGTATCTATAATCTCTTTTTTTTCAATATAATTATTTATTATATTTTCAGGATCTCTGCCACCAAAAACATGTAGTTTATCAAAACCGGCAATATTACCAATTAAATCTTTAGCATTATAATCATTTTTGTTATTTTTTATTTTATCTAAAGTGTTTTTATTTAAACTAGTTACCTCATGAGGATCTATATTAAGATTAGGAATAATATCATTTGCGCCTCTCCAAAAGAGTCTTTTTATTCTATCTTTATAAGATAGACTTATATTGATTTTATCTAATATGGAATAAAAAATAGAAACATCACCCAATAGCAAATCATAATCACTAAAATTTACTTTTCCTAGAACTTGTAATGCATGATTGAGAACAGAAACATCTGTTTCAATTAAATCTCTTGATCCAAAATCTTCAATACCAATTTGTCTAAATTCAGGAGATTTTCGGCTAATCTCTTTGGATGTAGGGAATCTAAAAGCAAAACCATCGTACACATATCTCTTCAGACTACGATCGGTATTCTTTATGCTCTCTAATACTAGCGGTAATGTAAAATCAGGCCTTAAACAATGCTCCCTGCCGTCAGGAGACGGTGCAATCAATAATCTCCTTCTAATATCTTCTCCCATATGATTGACAACCGTGTCTGCTGGAATAATCATATTTGGCTCAACTCTTTCAAATCCCTTATCAATAAAATATTGTGTAATATGATCAGGATTAATATGAATTAGTGATTCTGTATTTTTAATCATTTCTTTTGATACCCATATCTTTGCATCATATTACAAACTTTATTGACTAGATCACTTCTTTGTATAACTTCTTGTGCAGGACGTTTTTCAGTCCAGGTTTCTCTGTCTTGAACACTATTTGATAATTTTTTACCTTCAATTAAATCTTTGATTGTTAAAGTACCCTCTTCTCTTTCAATAGTTCCTTCAATTATCACCAAAGGAGAATGTCTTCTATCCGCATATTTCATTTGCGCTTTGAGACCAAAACTACCAGTATATACTTCGGTTTTTATACCAACATCCCTTAATTCTTTGGCCATTTTATGATAATTAGCCTGAGCTTCCTTATCCATAGACAATATTATTACCGGACCATAAAAATTATCTACTAAATTATAGTTTATTGATTTTAGTGTAGCATAGAGTCTGCTAACCCCAATTGAAAAACCAGTTGCAGGCATAGTGTTACCATTAAAGCGAGCTACTAAATCATCATATCTTCCTCCCCCTCCAATAGAACCAAAACTACTACTATTAGAATCAAGATTATTGCTAAATGATAAATTAGCTTCAAATATAGGACCTGTGTAATATCCTAATCCCCTAACAACCGATGGGTCAAAAATAATTTTTTCGTCTCCATATCCCGTATCATTTAAAAAATTATTAATCACAGAAAGCTCCTCAATACCTTCCTCGCCAATAGAACTACCGTATACCAACTTATTTAAATTATCCAAAGTAGTAGAACGGGAAGAGTCACCAGACTGAGTAAAATCTATAATTCTTACGATTTGCGAAACTGCTAACTCTGCGCCTTTGGTAAAATCTCCTGATTCATCTTTCCTGCCACTGCCTAATAATTTTTCAACCCCCTCATAACCAATTCTATCTAATTTATCTATTGCCCTTAATATTATCAATTGCCTTTCGGCTGATATATCTTCCTTATTATCGTTATGTATAATCTCAATAATTGCATCTAGTATTTTTCTATTTGAAATCCTAACATCGTAATTTTCATTTGAAATACCTAAACTCTCAATGCAATCTGCAGCTATCATTACCATTTCTGCATCTGCAATTGGGTTATCTGTACCTACATTATCTGCATCTATCTGGATAAATTCTCTAAATCTACCAGGGCCCGGTTTTTCATTTCTCCAGACACTTCCAGTTTGATAACGTCTAAACGGCTTAGGTAACAGATCATTATTTTCTGCAACATACCTTGCCAAGGGAGATGTGAGATCATAACGTAATGAAAGCCACTGATCATCATCATCAAGAAATGAAAAGACTCCAGAATTTGGGCGATCGTCATCGGGCAAAAATTTTCCTAGCGCTTCGCTAAACTCAAAAGCTGGTGTAGACAAACCCTCGAACCCATAACTTTCATAAACTGCTGATATTTTTGATATGATAAGATTTGTAATACGCAACTCATCTCCCGAGATATCTTTTTGTCCTCTTGGCAAAGAACTTCTAGGATATAATTGTTTTTTCTTCTTATTCATAATCCACCATTTGTATATTTTAAGCTTCCAAAGGCAATTAATAACATCTTATTAATAATAATATATTAAAAAGTAATATTTTTTCTTGTAAATTTTTATACAAATAAATAACTTTAAAAAGAAATTTTTATTATATATAGAATATTAATCTAAATTTTTATAATTAATTTATTGATATTAGAAATTTAATCTACTATATATGGCATATATAATGTATATATTCTATAACTTAAAAAGGTACTACATTAATGACCGCTAAATTAGATAGGATAGATCGTAAAATATTAACCATACTTCAATCTGACTGCACAATGGCCGTATCAGATATTGCACTAAAAGTTGGCCTTTCAACAACACCTTGCTGGAGACGCATACAAAGACTAGATAAAGAAGGTGTAATAGCAAAGCGTGTTGCAATATTAGACCCTAAAAAAATAAATGCCTTAGTAACAGCTTTTGTAGCCGTTAAAACTAATGAGCATAATAATAAATGGTTAAGTGAATTTAAAAGAGTAATAGATAACTTCCCAGAAGTTGTTGAATTCTATAGGATGGCTGGAGAGATTGATTATCTTCTGAGAATTGTTGTCCCTGATATAAACTCATTCGATCGATTCTATAAAAAACTAATTGAACAAATTAATCTTACCGATGTATCAACAAGCTTTGCAATGGAGCAGATAAAATACACTACCTCCTTGCCATTGAATTATACAGAGAATGTTCTTTTAGAAAATAATATCACCCATTATTCGTGATAAAATATTTATCCGCCGGTTACAGACATAAATCTTGATATAGACGGCTTGTTATGCTTTCTATCTATAATAAAATCATGGCCTTTTGGCTTACGACTAATCGCCTCATAAATTACATTTTTTATCGAATTATCATCAGCACCTTGTCTTATAGGCGTTAATAAATCTGCAGCATCTTCTTGGCCTAGGCACATATATAACGTACCCGTGCATGTAACTCTTATCCTGTTACATGATTCACAAAAGTTATGACTTAAAGGTGTAATAAATCCTAAAACACCGCCAGTTTCTTTAATCTCAACATACCTAGCTGGACCTCCCGTTTTATATGGAATATCATTAAGAGTATATTTTTCTTCTAGCGTTGACCTTAAGCCGCTTAAAGGTAAATAATGCTCAGTACGGTCACCATCAATATCCCCCATTGGCATTGTTTCTATAACAGTTATATCCATACCACCGTTATGCGCCCATTCGATTATTTTTGGAATTTCTTTGTCGTTGATATTCTTAAGCGCAACTGTATTAATCTTAATTTTTATGCCTGCCTTTTGTGCGACTTTAATTCCATCTAACACTTTAGGCAAATTACCCCATCTTGTTATCTTTGAGAACAGCTCTTCGTTTAATGTGTCTAAAGAAACATTGATTCTTTTAATATTATTTTTAGCTAAATCTTCGGCATACTTCATCAACTGACTACCATTTGTTGTTAGCGTAATTTCATCAAGATGCCCCGAATCAACATAACCAGATAATCTTGATATAAACCACATTAAGTTCTTTCTTACCAATGGCTCACCACCTGTTAATCTAATTCTTTTGATGCCACAAGATATAAAAACTGAACATAATCTATCTAACTCTTCTAGTGTAAGTAAATCGTTTTTAGGAAGAAACGTCATATTTTCAGACATGCAATAAACACATCTAAAATCACATCGGTCTGTAACTGACACTCGCAAATAATCAATTTCTCTTTCAAATGGATCAATTATTCTGTTATTACCAACCAATGACATCGTATGTTCTTTATTATTATATTTTTTCTAATTAATTTAATTTTTAAAAGATTAAATTAATATTATCATTATCTATTTAATTTTGATATTATTAGTAATTGCTTCAAGCGCTTTATATTATAATATATTATTTACATATAAATTAATAACAATTAATTCAAGTTAGACACGAAAATGAATACATCAAGTAAAATATATAATACCACAAAAGAGGCTCTTAGCGGCGTGCTTTTTGATGGTATGATTATTTTATCAGGTGGCTTTGGTGTTGTTGGCATTCCAGAAAACCTAACACTTGCAATAAGAGATAGTAAAATAAAAAATTTAACTGTTGTTTCTAATAATTGCGGCGTCGATAGCTTTGGCCTAGGGTTACTATTAGAAACAAGGCAAATTAAAAAAATGATTTCTTCTTATGTTGGTGAAAATAAATTATTTGCAGAGCAGTACTTAAATGGAGAAATAGAACTAGAATTCTCTCCCCAAGGAACACTCGCCGAAAGATGTCGGGCTGGTGGAGCTGGAATACCAGCTTTTTATACAAAAACTGGTGTAGGGACTATTGTAGCGGAAAATAAGGAAATAAAAAATATTGAAGGTGTTGATTATTTAATGGAGAAAGCAATAATTGGAGATCTTTCGATAATTAAGGCTTGGAAGTCTGATACCAGCGGAAATTTGATATTCAGAAAAACTGCAAGAAACTTTAATCCACCGTTTGCTAAAGCAGGAAAAATATGCGTTGTTGAGGTTGAAGAGATTGTTGAAACAGGTTCTCTAGACTCAGATCACATACATTTACCAGGAATTTATGTTGATAGGATTATCAAATGCAGCTCTTACGAGAAAAAGATAGAAAACCTTACTACAAGCGTTGGAAAATAATAATAAAATATTAAGGAGCGAATGATGGCTTGGTCTCGAGAAGATATGTGTAAAAGGGCCTCATTAGAATTAAAAAACGGGTTTTATTGTAACCTTGGAATTGGAATGCCTACTATGGTAGCTAACTACATTCCAGAAAACGTAAATGTCACTTTGCATTCAGAAAATGGGATGCTTGGAATTGGTCCGTTCCCTCTGCTATCAGAAGTTGATCCAGATATCATTAATGCAGGAAAACAAACAATTACGGAATTACCAGAATCATCTTATTTTGATAGCTCTGAATCATTTGCAATGATTCGAGGCGGTCATATAGACCTTTCAATACTTGGAGCTCTTCAAGTCTCGGAGAAGGGGGATCTTGCAAATTGGATGATACCAGGCAAGATGGTTAAGGGTATGGGCGGCGCCATGGATCTAGTTGCTGGCGTAAAAAAAGTTATCATTCTCATGGAGCATAACGCAAAAGACGGAACATCTAAATTAGTTAAAGAATGCAACCTACCCTTAACAGGTATGAGTGTGGTTAATATGATAATTACTGATCTTGGAGTTTTCGAGATTGAAAATGAAAAAATAAAGTTAATAGAAAAAGCAAAAGATGTCTCTCTTGAAGAAATTGTAAGTAGAACAGAAGCTAATATTAGTTCGTAAACAACAATAAGATCAGGCATATTCAGTAACAATTCAAGAATTATTTATTCTTTAACATTAATGTACGATTTAATAATATTATTGGTAAGATTCCAGTTAGAACAATAGTTAAAGCAGGTAATGCCGCATCTTCAATAGCTGATAAAGAAGCATAGGTATAAACATGCGTAGATAGAGTATCAAAATTAAATGGTCTTAATAATAATGTTGCCGGTAACTCTTTCATTGAATCAACGAAGACTAGTAGCGCAGCTGCGATAATAGCAGGCCTAACAATAGGTAATTCAATTTTTAATAAAGTTTCTATTTGAGATTTACCTAATGTTCTAGATGCCATAGCCATATTAGGAGATAAACTTGAAAAGCCAGACTCAACTGTGCCATAAGCAATTGTTAGAAATCTTACTATATATGCGTAAATAATAGCAATGAAAGTTCCTGTGAAAATAAGACCCAGGCTAATGCCCATAAAAGAACTGAAAATATTTTGAATTAAACGATCAAAATGAATTAATGGGACCATTATACCTAATGCCAATACAACTCCTGGTAATGCATAACCAATCCGAGAGATAGAAATAGAAATTTTTAATAATAAATTGTTAGATGTATTCATACTATTTATTAAATAGATACCAATAAATACCGTCAACATTGATGCTATTGATGCTAAAAATATAGAATTAAAAACCAAATGAAAATACTCATTTAAGTCAACTTCGTAATATCGCATCAAAACAAACTTTATTAATACAAATGCAGGTGCGATAAAACCAATCAATATTGGTACAAAACAAACAAAAGATAGAATCCAAGCTTTATATCCAATTACGTTTATTCTATTAGGTGATAAGGAATTTTTACTATTTTGATGAAAGGTTCTATTTTTTCTTAATTTACGTTCTAATACTATTAATGAAAAAATAAACAATAACATGACGATTGCTATCTGCGACGCTCCACCTAAATTATTTTTTTGAAGCCAGGTTACGTAAACTCCTACAGTTAATGTATTTACACCAAAATATTCAAGCGCAGCAAACTCATTTAAACATTCCATCAATACTAGAATTATTCCTACCACTATTGCAGGTCGAGCCATTGGCAGTGCAATCTTATAGAAAGTTTTAAGCATCGAACAACCAAGTGTTGAGCTTGCTTCAATTAATGAATTTGTTTGGCGTATGAAAGCCGCACGAGCTGTTAAATAAACATAGGGATATAAAACAAATGATATAACAAATATTGCGCCACCAAGGGTGAATAAATCAGGAAACCAATAATCCTTTGAGTTATTCCAATTAAATATACTTCTCATGTAAGTTTGTATAGGTCCTGAATAATCAAATAATTCTCCATAGCTATAGGCAATAATATAAGTAGGCATAGCCAATGGAATTAATAAAAGCCATTCTAATTTACTTCTAAAGGGAAATTCATATATTGTTATAATCCACGCTGACCCAACACCAATTATAAATGATATTAAACCAACTCCGAACAATAAACCTAATGTTGTAGTAATATATCCAGGCAAGACGGTTGAAATTAAATGGGGCCAAATATTCTTTTCAGGCGTTAAAGCTAAATAAAATATTGCAATAATAGGTAAGGCAACAACTAATGCAACAAAAAGAGCCCCTATAATATTCAGGAGCTCTTTTTTTCTATGAAGTATATTAAACATAATATGTTGATATAACCCTTAAAGAAATAAATCAATAAGAAAGCAATATAAAATTACTCATCAAAATTGACTAAATCAACCATTTCACTTGCTAATGAACGATTATTTGCAACAGCAATCAATCCAAGACCATCAGGGTTTAGATTACCAAAAGATGCAACCATATCTGAGATACTAATACCCTCTTTTAGAGGATACTCGTGATTAGTTTCCGCATACATCTCTTGCGCAACATCACCAGTTAACCATTCAATTAACATGATACCGTTTTCTTTATTTGGAGCATTCTTTGCTAGAACAGCACCTGAAAGATTAACATGTGTTCCTCTATCATTGGCATTAGGCATAATAATTTTCGCTGATGCCGCCCATTCTTTTTGCTCTGGTTCTTTTTCGTTAACTCTCATTTTAGCCATGTAGTAAGTATTACCAACTGAAATATCACATTCACCAGAATATATAGCTTTAACCTGGCCTCTATCATTTCCAGAAGGAGTGCGTGCTAGGTTAGATTTTAATCCCTTAAGCCATTTTATTGTATCAGCTTCACCATGATGCGTAATCATAGATGCAATTAACGCTATATTATAAGCATTCTGACCTGATCTGATACAAATTTTACCAGCCCATTTTGGATCTGCTAATTCTTCGTAAGTAATGGAATCTTGCTCAACTCTATCAACTGATGCATATACAACACGAGCTCTTGATGTTAATCCTATCCAGTGACCATCAGGATCTCTATATTCTGCTGGTATATTTCTAGTAATCACATCTGAATTAATAGATTGACTAACTCCACTATTAACAGCATCACTTAATCTTCCTATATCAACAGTTAAAAGAACATCAGCAGGACTGCTTGTTCCTTCTTGCACCATTTTATCAACTAAGCCTTTTCCTGAGAAAAGAACATTAACTTCAATACCTGTATCAGCTGTGAATTTATCTAACATAGGTTCGATGAGGTAAGGCTGTCTGTATGAATAAATATTAACCTCTTTTGCACTTGAGGTTTGATATGTCATTAAAAGGACAACAAAGGCTAAAATAAACTTAGTAAAAAAATTTAACATAACAACTCCTATAATTTCATTTTACTGTTTTAGAATTGTTATAATTCAAAAGAGCTTTGAATATAACGCAACCTCCTAATCCAGCTAACGAAGCATGTCAAGCGAAGATTAAAAAATTATTTTTTATTTTTTACTGATAATGCCATTCTACTGGCTGCAAGAATTTCTTCTGCAATGTCATTTGCGTCTTCTGGTAAAAAATCAACCGGCAAACTAACATCTTCATTAAATATATGAATACGAACCATACCATCGCTTGTAGGTCCAACTTGAAGGTCGCTAGGTTTATTATTTGGAGTATTAATTCCCATTTTTTTTCACTTTATAAAAAATTAAATTTACAACTAAATGTAATTTACTATAAGTTGCTTTACAAGAACAAATATTTTTAAAAACTTTACTTTATTTGAAGTTTTAAGTAGAAAAGATTGTTGAAAAATATGCCGCCTTAGCTCAGCTGGTTAGAGCACTAGTTTGTGGAACTAGGGGTCCCCCGTTCGAACCGGGGAGGCGGTACCAATCTTTATTCACTTTTTCAAATCAGTAATATTAAATAAAATAAAAATCCCATTATTTTACGTCGCTTCTTATAACCGAAAAATATTCTCTTTGATAATAGTCCAAATTAAAAAAGCAGAAAAACCACTAATTAGAACCATAACAAGATAAACTCCGCTTATAACAGGATGCGCGTCGCCAGTTTCTTCATTCCACCAATCTTCACTTGGAGAACTACTAGAATCTTTTTTCTTAAGCTTATCAGGGAAAATTTTTCTCAAAGTATATACATATAAATAACTAAAGAGAATCACAGCAGCTATATAACTAAATGATTTAGTTTGAATTGGGTTCGTCCAAGCTAAAGCGGTTATAGCCCAGCCACATATACCTGCTACACCAATTTTTTTGTAGATTATCGTCAATATATTCATATTTCTAATTTAACATCCTATTAATAAAACCTCTATTTTTAAATTCAATAGAGCATTGATTCCTATGATAATTAACACCAATGCCATAACTTTACATAAGTAATGATTAATATCAATTGTATCAATATATTTTTATTAAAGTTTCATATTTTTAGTCTTAAAATATCTATTTAAAAACTTAATAGATATATCTTTATTATTTTTTATTTATAGTTTAGAAAGAATGTCATTAAAAAGTATAATACAATTCAAATATTAAATTGTTTTTATAGGAAAAAATTTATGAATAAAGTTGATATCTACTCGCCGTGTATAAATGTATGTAAAATAGATCCTTTAACCAGTTATTGCTATGGATGTGGAAGAACTTCTGAAGAGATAAAATTATGGAAAGATGAGCATATCACAAATGAATGGAAAGAAGAGAATATTAGAGTATCGAGCGATAGAATGACTGGCTGGCAATTAGAGTCTTTCAAAAAATCTTATGCAAACAAAATTTTAACAGGCAAATCTCTAATCAAAGAACTAAAAGAGCAAAGATATAAAGATTAATCAAAAAAATATTATAATATCAACCAAATGGTCTCATATTTGAAAATTCTTGGTCCTCATTCGTAATAAACTCTAGCAATGCAGATTTCCCGTCCTCGTTTTTACTTTTTGCCCTTAATATTGCAGCACCAATTTCATTTGGATCTTTAACAACTTCAGACCAACCTCCTAAAGCTTTTGCAATATCAGCGTAATTACCTTTGACATTACGAGTATTATACTTCTTATGACTTTCGGCCATGTGCGTTGTTTCAATAGCCATCGTTGAGTTTTTTAAAATAATTGTACAGATAGGTAAGTTTGTGCGAACAGATGTCTCAAAATCTAATCCTGTCATACCAAACGCAGCATCTCCCATAAAATTTACACAAAATTTATCTGGTGATGCAAGCTTTGCACCTATAGCAAGGCCAAGACCTGTTCCTAATTGGTGTGATTTTCCCCATCCAATATATGATCTGGGAACATCAGACCTATAGAATGGCATGATTTCATAACGCGGACTTCCAGCATCGTGAGTAACTATAGCGTCTTTAGGATCTATATTTTTCATGAACTCAGATATTACTCTATATGGGTTAATCGGCTTTTCATTCGAGCTTAATTTATGGTCCCATTTTTTTAACCATTCAGATCTTATAGTTCTAATCTTATGAGTTACATTGTCTTCAATATTTTTTCCCAAAAGATAATCTTTAGAACAATCTATAAATTGCCTGAGGACTAATCTTGCATCACCAAGTATCGGGTAATCAATGTTATAATTTTTATATAAATCTCTTGGATCATTAGTATTATGAATGATCGTTTTACCAGGTGGAATGGTTGTTACCATTGGGTGCCTAGTTAAACTAGTACCTATTGCAAAAACAACATCTGCATCTTTTAAAAAATGATAAACCGGATCACTCATAACTCCAGATCCACTTCCTAATGCAAAAGGATTTCTGTGCTCAGAAATTGCACTTTTCCCTTCCATTGTAGTCATAACAGGAATTTTTAATAATTTTGAAAATATTGACAATTCTTCAGATGCGCTAGAATATAAGACACCCGCTCCTGCTATAATGATTGGATTTTTAGCTTTAAGTAATATTTTTACAGCGCTTGAAATATCATCACTATTAGCTTCCGACAATACAGGTTTTATAGGTATGTAGCTATTTACCAAATCATCATCTACATCTTGATTTACTATGTCCTCAGGCACCTCAAGCATGACAGGACCCGGTCTTCCTATCTTCATACTTGCTATTGACCTCCTCATGGCATCAACAGTTCTATCTGGCGTTGTTATTTGCTCAATTGATTTTGTTACAGATTCGTATGATTTAAGACTAGAAAACATTGGAAAAACCTTATCCCTATTTAAAGGGTGACCTAAAGGTAATATTAGCATTGGTGTAGAATCACTGTAAGCAGTTGCTATTCCTGGAAAAGCATTCTCAGCGCCCGGTCCATATTGCATTGCAAAAACCGATGGCACTTCTCCATTTGTAACTCTTGCATATCCATCTGCAATCCCAAGTCCTACCCTTTCCTGTCTACAGACGATAGGTCTTATATCTGCTCTTGCGGCAGCCTCTATTATCGGGGTTGTTGGATAACAATTTAAATTTTCTACCTTTTCTTTTTTAAGAATTTTAACAATTGCGTCTACAACTTTCATATTTTTCTCCCAATATACTAAAAGGTGACTAAAATAAAATCCTTTAACTTTTTCTATTTATTTCCAATCGGCGATCAACAGTATCAATAATACTATCAATAATTGAAACGTCTTTTCCCATCTGTAAGGCAATCAACCTTACAAGTCGATCAACTCTTTCTATGTTTTTTGCACCAGTAAATAGCGCTCTTGCCGCTGATGACGGTCTAATCAAGCTCTCTGCAGCTTTAGCATATTTTTCAAACGGCACTTGATCGGTTGAGGAGGCACCTAAATCTCTTGCCAGTTCACTTACCCAATTATAAATACCTTCTGTTACTCTAATATCAGAGTGAACAGCTTCCTTTATTGATCTGGCTTCATTTTCTTGAACGCATCTATAATTTCCTGCCAAAAGCATACTCCATTTTGCTAGAGGAACAAACAGGGAGTCATGGACTTTTAGTTTAACCGGAAGTTCAATTGTATCCTGCCCCCTTTTATAAAGAATAGACTCAATATCGCTTTGTAAGTTCCTTAAAATTTTTGTATTTTCATCTGATGCAAAACTTGCAACTTTGAAATTAGTTGGCAACCCTACTTGCAGAACATTAATGGGCTCATCCGGAGGCCTAAAAGCTTGAGGATCAGGGCTACATAGCGTTACTAGATCTGGATTAAATTCAGACCAAACATCTGGCTTTGTGAACGCTTCATATAAATCAGAAATTTTTAAATTCTCTATACGGGCAAGATATGGCAATGGAGGCATATTCATAATAGACATGCAAGGAATAGCTGATTTAGCTACCCTTGATAGTAGATTGGCGACATCAGCAACGCCGTATTGAGGCTCTTGCATTGCTAAACATATTAGATCAAAATCATTGGGATTAACATCGCTTGGACCTGCAGCAGTAATATTACCTTCGGCATTTGATGAGCGTAACTCTTCTACCCCTTTTTCTCCTTTAATTGGTAACCTGACAATAACACCTTCTTTATTAATAAGTTCAACCTCATTTGGCAAACAAACCAATTTGACATTATGACCAGCAAGTGCAAGCTTTATTCCCAAAAGAGAACCATACGAAGCTCCTAAGATTAATATTTCATATTTTTTATTCATATATACTACTCCTGATACTTATTATATTTTATTATTTTTTAAACGATTTATTTCCAAAGAATTCTTTATTTACCATAAGATGAATTCCTTTATTACCATTCACCACTTGTGTAACACGGAGATTACCAACGTAACTAAGTAATGTATAAGCGTCTGCCTTTGATATATTACAATAAATATGTAATAAATTAACCATTTGACGTACGGCAATTACAACACAATTATCTAAATCAGGATCAAATGCCATAGTGATAATATTATCTTCAGTTTCAGCCATTGGCCATTCCAACATCATGTCGTCACGTGAAGTTAGCTTAAAGGATCCTTTCATATTCATTTCTACCGCTGCGGTACATATCTCTCCGTCACCCTGCGTGCCATGACCATCGCCAGCTGAAAATAGGCCACCATCAACAAATACTGGTAAAAATACAGTTGATCCAGCAACTAGTTCTTTGTTATCCATATTTCCACCATTTCGTCTCGGCGGTACAGTAGAAAGGGCTCCCCAAGGCTTAGGAGGAGCTGTGCATAAAACACCAAAGAATGGACTTAAAGGAATTGACATGCCCCAAGGAGTTTTTGCAACCATATTTTCTTGGTCAATATCAAGATAAGTCATTTGCTTCTCATGAAAATCATCGGGAAGAGCGCCTTTAAGCGGACTTACTCCAGTATAAGCCCAGTCAGAATCCAGTTCTACAGAAAGGATGTCAACCTGCAATACATTGCCTGCAACCAGTCCTTTTATTTCAACTGGACCAGTACACATATGCCCGCCTTGTAAGGTACCTCTGACTGGATTTTCATGTACGTCATGCAAAGCTTGTCTGACATTATAAGGAGCATTGGCAACAACGTCTGGTGGACCAGAAATAGTTGATAATGATACCGTATCACCACTGTTTATTGAAATAATGGGAGGAATATCAGAACTTAAATACCCCCAGTGAACCGTTTCAGCGCTTGCTTCGATACTATGTTTGATATTCATATGACACCCTCCCCAATAATTAAAAGTTATTTACGTTTAACTCCAGCCATTTGATCGGTTATAGCACAAACAGAAGCTGTATCTTCCAGACCAAAACCTTGTGCTAATGCAGATCTATGAATGTCACCGGCAGTTGATAAAAGTGGAGTCGGGCATCCTATTTGATCAGCATAATCTAGGATAACTGATATATCTTTTTTCATAATTATGTGATTTGCAGATACATCTTCATCATATTTACCATCTACCATCATAGGCCCTCTAACTTCAAACATACGCGAAGTTCCAGCGCTTGATTTAATCACATCATAAACCAACTGTGGATCAATACCGGCTTTAATTCCATATGTAATTGCTTCTGCTGCTGAAACATTATGGATTGCTACTAATAAATTTGCTATGTATTTCATTTTAGAACCTGTACCGAATTCTCCTAAATAATGAACCAGTCTTCCCATCTTCTCAAAAGCAGGCTTCATCTTATTAAAAGAAGCTTCGTCACCACTACCAAATATAACTAAATCTCCAACAGCTGCCTGGTGACCTGTACCACTAACAGGACAGTCTAATAAAATAACTCCTTTTTCTGCCAAAATATCCCTTGACTTCTCTTTATCAGATATTTTTAAAGTACATGTATCGGCGATAATAACTTTATTTCCTGATTCAGCTATTTCCTCTGCAACAGCTTTCAACGCATCCGGATGAGGAAGAGAAGTAATAATTCTATCAACTTGCGACGATACATCTGTTGCCGATGATGCACGTGTTACTCTTGCATTACCTTGCGCTGCAAAACGTTCCTCATTCAAATCATATCCGATAATTTCATAACCTGCTGCACTCAAGTTCTTAGTATAAGCCGAACCCATAATACCTAACCCTATAATTCCTATTTTTTCAGACATTCTTTATCCCTTATATTTTTGTTTTGTTTAAAATTTAGATTTTTTATTTACATTATGAATATAAAATAGTTAGACTATAAAATAATTTAAAACATATTGTATATTATAGTATTACAATAAATCTATAATAGAAAATATTAAATAAATAAATTATTTAATGTATTGATTAAATGGAGTTTGTAATGAGTTCAGAAAAAGTAGATGTTAGAGATACCGATTTTCCAACACGTGATTTGCCTATAATGGACCTAGGTCCTCTTCTCGCCGGCGATACCAATGCAGTGAAATTATTATCAGAAAAATGGAGAGAATCCTGTGAAGGTCTTGGATTTATGTGCCTAACTAATCATGGGATTAACCAAGAAGCAATGGATAACATGGAAAATGAAGTAATAAGATTTCACGAACAACCAGATGAATATAAACTTAGTATTAAAGTTAACGAACATCAAAGAGGTTATATACCTACCAAAGCTATGATGCTAAAACATTCAACTTATGAAGAACATACAAAACTTGATACAGTTGAGTGTCTAGTTTTAGCAACAGATTATCCGGAAGACCATCCGATGGTTAAAGCAGGTAAGCAATTTTATACTCAAAATCCTTGGCCTAAAGACCTGCCTGGGTTCCGAGAAGGAGTTGAAACCTATTGGTCAGGTATTATAAATCTTTGCAAAAATCTTCTTCCTGTTTGGACCGAAGCACTTGACGTACCAGACGGATTTTTTGATCCACATTTCAGTGAACTTTATAGTTATTTCAGGCTTGCAAAATATCCAAAAGTAGATTTTGTTGAAGAAAAAGAATTTGGTTTAGGAGCTCATGCTGATACTGGATTTATGACAATACTTCCTTTAGCAAGAGAACCAGGGCTTCAGGTTCTAGGAACTGATGGAGTTTGGTTCTGGCCAAATATTCCAAAAGGGGCGCTTATATTAAATATAGGTCAATTTCTTGAAAGATGGACAAATGAAAGATTTAGAGCCACGCCACACAGAGTATTGCCACCAAGAAAAAATGATAGATATTCAATAGCGTGCTTTGTTAACACCAGCTTGGATACAGTTGCCAAAGAAATTCCATCATGTGTAAGCAAAGAGAATCCGATGAAATATCCTGAAGAATCCTATTGGGATTTTTATAAATGGTATTTAGGACAAACATATACGCATTATGGAAAAGTAAACGCAAAATCAGAAGATTGATAATCTTATCTAAAATATTAGAAAAAGGACCAAATATTTTATTTAATTATTTGGTCCTTTTTATTTATATAGTTCCATTGCTTTTATGATTTTTAATTTCTTCATCCGATAAGTTTAAATACTCCTTCAATATATCCACTGTATGTTCCCCATGCTGAGGGGGAGGCCTTCTATAAGTTACAATGCCCTCCTTCATCTTTAAAGGATTAGCAATCAATTTAATAGGAGCGCCTTTAACTGAAGGGTGTTCCATTTCTACAACCATTTTTCTTTCTTTTACCTGGGGATTAGAAAAAACTTCCTTTAAAGTATTAATCGCGCTACAACCAATATTATTCTTTTCGAGATTTTCTAGCCACCATTTAGTATCCTTTTGAGAAGTAATATTGTTCAATTCTGCCGTTACAAGACTTCTATTCTTAACCCTTTCTATTGCTTTGGCATATCTTGGATCTTCTAATAAATACTCACATCCAGCAACAACACAGAATCGTTCAAATGTAGCATCATTGCCAACAGATAAAACAAAATAACCATCATTTGTTGGCATTACTTGATAAGGCAATATATTGGGATGTTGGTTACCTAGTCTTTCTGGGCTTTCTCCAGTTGATAAATAATTCATTCCTTGATTTGCTAACCATGCAACATGTGCATCTAGCATAGAGATATCAATATTTTGCCCTTTTCCAGTATTATCACGATGCCGTAATGCTGCTAAGATTCCAATTGAAGCATACATTCCTGCCATAAGATCAGCTATAGATACTCCAACTTTCATAGGCTCCCCATTCGGCTCACCAGTTAGACTCATTACCCCGCCCATAGCTTGAATTAAAGCATCATAAGCAGGTCTATTCGAATAAGGTCCCGTTTGCCCAAAACCTGTAACAGAACAATATATTAGACTAGGAAATTCTTCTTTTAACGAACTATAATCTAGACCAAATTTTTTTAATGTTCCAACTTTAAAATTTTCAACCAATATATCTGATTTTGCAATCAATTTCTTGGCAAGATTCTGTCCCTCTTTTGAATTTAGATTCAAAGTGATAGAACGTTTGTTTCTATTTGCACCAGCAAAGTAAGCGCTTTCATCTGTATCCTTGCCATCTACATCCTTCAAAAATGGTGGAGCAAAATTCCTAGTATCGTCTCCACCCTCTATTCTTTCAATTTTTATAATATCCGCACCCAAATCTCCTAACATTTGGGTTGAAAATGGACCCGCGAGAACACGTGTCAAATCAAAAACAACCAAACCAGCCAAAGGTCCCTGCATATTGTATATTTCCTTTAAAAAATTTATTGATTTAAAATTATAATACATATGATATCATAATCTTTGATAGTTTTTATATACTTTTTAATGCTATGATATATAAATTATTAAAAAACTGTGAATGTAATTATTAATTAAATTTAGCGAGATAAATATGGAATTGCTTACAAACAGACTTAAATACCAAGCCTCAATAGATAGACCTAAACTAAAATTACCCAATAATGCAAAGATAGCTATTTGGCCAACAGTTAATGTTGAAGAGTGGAGTATAGTAAGAGATATGCCAAGAAATGCTTTGCCGCCTCCAATGGGCAACCAACTTCTTCCAAATGTGCCCAATTGGTCATGGCACGAATATGGAATGAGAGTTGGATTTTGGCGACATTTAAAAGCCTTTAAAGATAGAGGTATTAAAGCTACGCTTGCTATAAATGGCAGAGTTTGCGAAGCTTACCCTCGTGTGGCAGAGGAAGCTCTAAAAGCTGACTGGGAATTTATGGGTCATGGATTTGAACAAAGACCTCAACATTCTTTAGATGACGAAGATAAAGCAATAGCTGACACAGTTAAAGCAATCCATTCTTTTACTGGGAAAAATCCTATAGGCTGGGAGAGCCCGGGTCTTACTGAAACAGAAAATACACTTGATTTGTTAAAAAAGAATGGAATTAAATATGTATGTAATTGGCCTATGGATGATTTACCAGCAGAAATAAAAACTAAGCACGGGCCACTGATTACTCTTCCATATCCTCTAGAAACAAATGATATTGTTATACATATCATTCAACAACAACCAGCAAATATATTTTTTCAACAGTGCCGAGATACGTTTGATCGCCTATATAAAGAAAGTGAAGACAACGCAAAAATTATGAGTATAAGCATGCATCCTTATTTAACAGGTGTTCCTCATAGGATTGGTTATGTTGAACAAGTATTAGATTACATTTCTTCACATGAAGGGGTGGTATTTATGACTGGTGAAGAAATTTATAATTGGTATAAAAATATTAGCTAATTATATTTTATAACATACAGTATTGGTAACGCTATGAATGATTTCTCAGGGAAAACTGTTCTAATTACAGGAGCTTCTAAAGGTATAGGAAAAGCTATAACCTTAGAATTTTCTAAATTAAATGCAAATGTGATTGCAGTATCCAGAACGAAAAAAGACTTAGAATCACTTCAAAAAGAAACTTCTAATGCAATAGAAATATGGGATGAAGACATAACTAAAAATTCTTTTTATGAAAAAATATCAACTCTAAAAAAAATAGATATATGCATAAATAACGCCGGCATGAATAAACCAAAATTAATTGAAGATGTTGACGATGAAACACTCGATATGATGCTAAATCTAAATATTAGATCTGTTTATAAAACTTCACAGGCCGTTACCAGTATAATGAAAAAAAATTTAGGTGGAGTTATAATTAATGTCACTTCACAGATGGGACACGTTGGCTCACCAAAGAGATCTGTCTATTGTTTAACAAAACATGCAATTGAAGGGTTAACAAAGGCTCTGGCCGTTGAATTAGCGGAACATAATATTCGTGTTTGTTCTATTGCTCCAACTTTTGCTGATACTCCAATGACAAGACCTATGTTTGAAGATAAAAAATTTCATGATTTTGTATATAATATGATCCCTTTAAAAAAATTAGTTGATGTCGACGATATTGTATCTGGTATAATTTATTTATCATCGTCATCTGCTAAAATGATTACAGGTACTAGCTTAGTTATTGACGGTGGTTGGACTGCGCATTAAGTAAAATTATTAAAATAATAAAATATTGGAGTAGATATTATGGATATAAAAGTTGGACTAGATGCTATTAAGAAAGCTTCTCAAGAATTATCTAATTGGGGGAAATGGGGCAAAGAAGATCAAATTGGAACCCTTAATTATGTTACCAAGGATAATATTGTTAATGCAGCAAAATTAATAAAACAAGGAAAAGTATTTTCACTTGGTATTCCATTAGATAGCGAAGGCCCACAGAATGGTTTATTTGGAGGGAGATTTAATCCAATCCACCAGATGCTAGCAACGGGCACTGATGCAATTGCTGGGCAACAAGATTGGAATAAAATTAGATATGCGGATGATACACTTAATTTGTGCGTGCAAGGCGCAACACATTGGGATGCACTTGGTCATATATTTTATGAAGATAAGGCATATAACGGATATAATGCCAAATTAATTGATTCAAAAGGTCTTAATGTTTTAGGAATTGAAAATTCTAAAGATAAAATGAATGGTAGAGGAATACTCCTAGATATTGCTAGATATAGAAATGTAGATTGGCTTCAAGACGGAGAAAGTATTTCAAATGATGAGCTTGACGCGTGTGCAAAAGCTCAAGGAGTAGAGGTTAATCGTGCTGATTTTGTAATAGTTCGTACCGGACAAATGGAAAGATGTTTATCAGAAAATGAATGGGGTGGATATGCTGGAGGCGATGCCCCAGGAGTTAAATTTGAAAATTGCTACTGGTGCCAAGAACATGAAATCGCAGCAATTTGTTCAGATACATGGGGCGTTGAAGTTAGGCCTAATGAAACAGCTGACGCAAATCAACCATGGCATTGGGTTGTTATCCCTGCAATGGGGTTATGTATGGGAGAAATATTCTATTTAAAAGAATTGGCTGAAGATTGTGCGAATGATAATATTTACGAATTCTTCTTCTGTGGCCCACCTCTTATAATAACAGGGGGAACAGGATCGCCAATAAATCCTCAAGTCTTTAAATAGTAGGGTGACAAAGTGATAAAATACATAAAAAAATCAAAATTAAGTGTTTCTAAATCAGATGACAATGAAGATATAAAAATAACAGTTGAGAGTATAATATCTGATATCAGGCAGAATGGCGATAAAGCTGTTCGTAAAAATTCAATTAAATTTGATAAATGGGATCCAAAAAATTTTAAACTTACAGATGATGAAATAATTTCCGCTCAATCTTTACTTACAAAATCACAAATTAAAGATATAAAATTTGCTCAAAGTCAAATCAAAAATTTTGCAGAACACCAATTAAATACGATAAATGAACTTGAAGTTGAAACACTTCCTGGGGTTTTTCTAGGACATAAGAATATCCCTGTCGAAAGCGTTGGGTGTTATGTGCCTGGAGGAAGATATCCAATGGTTGCATCAGCGCATATGAGTATTATTACAGCAAAAGTTGCAGGTGTAAAAAGAGTTATTGCATGTGCACCCCCATATAATAATGGCCCTCACCCCGCAATTGTAACGGCCATGAAACTTGCGGGCGCTGATGAAATATATGTGATAGGTGGCGTTCAAGCAATTGCAGCAATGGGTATTGGTACCGAAACTATTAAAGCAACCAATATGATTGTTGGACCAGGTAATGCCTATGTTGCAGAAGCGAAGAGACAATTATTCGGAGAAATTGGTATAGACTTAATTGCAGGACCTACAGAAACACTAATTATTGCTGATGAGAGCTCTGATGGTGAAATATGTGCTACAGATTTATTAGGTCAAGCTGAGCATGGGCCAACATCGCCCTCAATATTATTAACAACATCTATAAATGTAGCAGAAGAAACAGAAAAAGAGATAAAACGGCTATTAACTATACTACCAACAGCAGATGTTGCCAGTAAGTCTTGGAAAGATTATGGAGAAATAATACTGTGTGATACTGAGGAGGAAATGTTAGAAGAGGCGAATAGAATCTCCTCAGAACATGTACAAGTAATGACAAAAGACCCAAGCTATTTCCTAAATAACCTATCTAACTTCGGGGCTTTATTCCTTGGGCACGAAACTAATGTAGCCTATGGCGATAAAATAATTGGAACCAATCATACACTTCCAACTAAAAATGCAAGCAGATATACCGGCGGCTTATGGGTAGGAAAGTTTATTAAAACATGCACCTACCAAAGAATAGAAAATAAAAAAACATCAGCTGAAATAGGTGAAATTTGCTCCAGACTATCAATGTTAGAAGGGTTCGCAGGACATTCAGAGCAAGCAAATATAAGAGTTAGACGTTTTTCAGGAAAAAATGTGCCTTATCCAAAAAAATAATTATTTTAATTTTTTATATGGTGCAGAAAGCCCTTCAAGAACCTTTGGCATAGTTTTTGGTATGTCTAAAATAGGCAAACCGTGTGATGGAGCTATTGATTTAATATTATATTTTAATATTAAAGATCTTAACTTTTCAGCATAAATATCCATATCAACAAAATTGGTCCAGAAAAGAGCTAACTCTGCAAATACCGCAGAAACATCAAATAGATCAAGTGTTTTAGCTTCTTCTGCCAACATCCCACAATGCCCGTCTTCATGATAATGACTATAAGCAAACCCGTCCCCAGGAAATAATAGATTCATGGGTTTTACGTATCCCCATAATGATGTCCTGAGATCACGCACAACAGGTTCTACTGCTACAAACTCTATACCACCTAAATCAATGCTATCTCCAACTTCCATAGGAATAAAACTTTTTTCATAATCAGGAAAAGCCATATGATAATCACTAATATCACCGTGCACAGTTAATTCAGGATATAGATTTAAAAATCTTCCAACACCTCCAGCATGCGGCGTCTCTTGATGTGTGATAAAAATATATTTAAGGGGAATATTTTTTCTATCAAGAATAGATCTTATTTGTTCGTCTAATTTTTTGAAATCTTTTGGATGGCCAGTTTCTATTAATATTGCCGCTTTATTTCCAATAATTAAATATGCTGAATTGTATGAATGATATATCTTTCCTTTAGACCTCTGCTCAAGACAATCGCCTAACCAAAAAACATTACTAATAATTTCGCGAGGTAAGTTTGCATTACTCATTTTTATCTTTCCAATCCTCTTGGGACATAAGCTGGTTTAACTTTTGAATTATCTAGATCCCGTAAAACATTATCCAAAACTTGAAATTGATTTTTTACCATATCATAACCATGATATATAATTCCATAACCGGGTGCGATTGTTTCAATATCAAAGGTTTCAAAAACTTCTTTTACACCATCTCTCAATCTTGAGGTCTTAGCACCCTCTAACCACCAGTACCTTGTATTTAATAAATAAGACCTAACAAAAGAATCGTTTGTGTCTTCGTGCCGGTCTGACAGAATCCAAGGCCCTACATTGTTATTCCAGATACCGTGACTGAACATATCTGATGAAAATAAAATCTTAGAGCATGGATCATAAATCCAAGCTGTATTGATCAATCTTATAGGCGCATTCATTGTATGGATATATCTATTATTAGAAGCACCGACTTCATACTTATTATCACCACGAAGGATGATCGTTGGAATATCTTTAAGTGATAAATCTTGCTCTTTACCTGTAAGATCAAACCAATCAGCTGCTAAAGGATGAGGTGAATAGTAATTTACAACGTTAAATTTTTGTGAAATTGCTTTCGCATTACCAACTGACATAAATTCATTAATCCTTAGAGGAATAATATGAAGGGGTAATTCAGTTGAGATTAAACTTGATAATTGGTCTAAAATAGATTCTTGATGATACACAAATCCTGTATCAAACAGAAAGGCGCTGTCATCTTCTTTTAATAAATAGCAATTGCTTGAAAAATAGCCTTTAAATGAATTTGGATAAGCACTCAATCTGCCATCTAATTTAATTAGATTTTGGAGGGCGTAAACTTTATCATCAAATAAATTAATTATATTGTTAGACAAAAAAAATACTCCAAGGAAATAATTATTATAATTATAATTTATATAATATATATATAATATAATAATTAAATAATTAAATTACTACCATTATAAACATACACAAGTAATTGAACTGAAATAATGATTCCCAAAAAACAGAATATTGAAACTAATGATAAAAAAGGGGCTTTTTTTGCACTGTGTTCTTCTATGGGATACGGTCTTAACAATCCATTAGCTGCTCTTGGTGCGAATAATGGCGTGCCATCAATCTATTCTGCAGCATTTAGAGCAATGGTAATGTTAATAGTCTCTGCTGTATTATTAAAATCAACAAATAGAGGTTTCTATTTGGCTAAAAATGTAAGAAAAAGCGTTGCTACAATGGCAATCACTACAACTATAATAAGTTTATGTTATGTTGGCTCAATTAATTTTATCTCTGTATCTCTAGCAGCAATTATTTTTTTTACATTCCCTATACAGATACTATTATACAGCATAATATTTAAAAAAAAGAGAATTTACTTTATTGAGATATTTGTATTTATTTTTATATTTATTGGCCTAATTTTAGTAATAGCACCTAACTTAAGCAATATAAATTTAATGGGGGTATTTCTAGCATTTATTTCTAGCATATCAGCCACATTCTTATATTTAGTAGGATCTTTTGCGGCGAAAAATAGCGAACCAATTCTAATTGGTTTTTGGATACACATTCTTGCATTTCCAATAATCGCATTAGTGTCATATATAATTTATAATTTTATAGAAATAAATACTCTTCAGATGCTATATCCGATGATAATAATGGCGTGTTGCTATGTCATGGCGTATTATTTTCAAATTCTATCCCTAAAATATACATCGCCGATTATATCAAGTTTATTTTTTAATGCAGAGCCAATTATGACAGGATTAGCTGCGGCAATCATTTTAGAAGAAAAATTAATGCCATTACAATACTTAGGAGTATGTTTCGTATTTAGCGCATTGATGCTTAATAGTATGAGAAAAAATATATGATTTCATTTAATCTGTATTTTACAATAAATAAGATCATCTTTTTCATAAATCTCTAGTAATTTATTATTTGTCTCATTACAGAAATGAGGTATATCTATCTTAGCAGCTTTATCTGAAGCAACTATATCTAAGATATCACCTGTCTTCATACCTCTTATTGATTTTCTAATTTTTAGAACTGGAATTGGACATTGTAGTCCAATTAGATCTAAGTATTCTAATTCACTCAAGGCAATCCTCCTCTTTTGATTATAACTTTAAAATATAAACAAAACGTTCGTTCTGTTAATTAAATATATACAAAAAAATATCTAATGGTATTATAAATATTCTAGATAGCATAAAACCAGTTAAATTAATAGTTATTAGAAAAATGGAAAAATTTACAGTTAAACCAGATCCAGACAACAAATCTTTGTTCGAAACAATATCTGCAATAGATCAATCTGGTGATGAGATAATAACTCATATTATTCAAGAAAAACCAATTTCTTTATATTTAAACAACCAAGAAATTGTTACACTTATGACAATTGGAGACTATCTAGAAGAGTTAAGCATTGGTTATCTTACTAACCAAGGGATGCTTAGTATAAAAGATTCAATAATAAGCATAGATTATGATGAAGATATAAATACCATAGTCGTACGGACTGATAAGAAAACAAATTATGAAGAAAAGTTAAAGAAAAAAATTCAAACCTCTGGATGTGCTCAAGGAACAACATTTGGTGATATTATGGATAACTTTGAAAAGATTAATTTAAGAAAAGATATCTTTATTAAAATAAGCTGGATATTCTCCCTATTAAAATCAATAAATACATGCCCCTCATTATATCTTAAAACTGGTGCTATTCATGGGTGCGCCCTATGCGATCAAGATAAGCCAATTATTTATATGGAGGATGTAGGAAGGCATAATGCAATAGACAAAATTACTGGATACTGCCGTATAAACAATATATCTACAAATGATAAAATATTTTATACTACAGGAAGACTGACATCAGAAATGATAATTAAATGTGTTAAAATGAACATACCTATTTTAATATCTCGCTCTGGATTTACTGCTTGGGGAGTTAACCTTGCCAGAGAGGCTGGATTGACTCTAATAGGAAGAGCAAGAGGAAACAGATATCTGATATTATCAGGATCTGAGAGGCTTAAAAATGATCGATAAAGAGGTAACTATTCTTCTATTGGCGGGAGGTCAATCACGTCGACTAGGAGGTGGAGACAAATGCTTAAAAATCTTAGAAAAAGAAGTTATTTTAGATAAAATTTTGAAAAAAATATTACCTCAAAATGAATCTATAATTCTAAATGCAAACGGAGACCCAAATAGATTTTCAAAATATTCTTTTCCAGTAGTTAAGGATACGATAGAAGGTCATCTAGGGCCGTTAGTTGGGGTATTAAGTGGGATGGAATGGGTAAAAGAAAACCAAAAAAATAAGAAATATATTGTTAGCATTGCAACAGATACTCCCTTTTTCCCCAATAATATTATAAACAAACTATATAACACAATCAAAAACAGACCTGAAAAAATTATATGTGCTAGTTGGAAAGGAAGAGCTAATCCAGTTTTTGCTATTTGGCCAATTTCACTTAGCCATAATTTAAGAGCGGATATATTATCTGGAGCTAGAAAGATAGATAGTTGGACTGCCAAATATGGTATTTATGCTGTAAATTTTATTTCACCTAATGATCCATTCTTTAATATAAATACACCAGAAGACCTAGAGTTAGCCAACCAAATTATGAGAGCTAAAAAATGAAAAAAAAACCATTCTCTATAGGAATTGTAGGGCTAAAAAATACAGGGAAAACAACTTTAATTACAAATATAATTAAAATTTTAGTAAAAAAAAAATATAATATATCAACTATTAAACATGCCCACCATGAAGTTCAGATAGACGAACCAGGAAGAGATAGCCATCAACATAGAATAGCTGGCGCCCACCAAGTAATATTATCAACAAACAATAGATGGGCGCTTATGAATAATTGTGAAGAAACTCCAAATTTAGAATATTTAATAAATAAATTTGAGAAAACTGACATAGTTTTAGTTGAGGGCTATAAAAATAGTAAAATACCTAAAATAGAAGTCAGAAGATACGAAAAATATGATTATGAAAACGAAGATAAAATAAAAAATATTATAGCTATAACAAGCGATATAGAAATTAATGAAAAAAGTACAATCTTTAGTTCCAATGATTACGATAGAATATCAGATTTTATAATCAAGAAATTTAATGAGCCTGATAATGAATAAAAAAATCGCAAACATTTCTAGTAATTGTAACACCCACAATAAAAAAATTAATAAACACGAGGAGTTGTTAGCTTTTATAGAACAAAAGAAACCTTATAAAATTGGATCAAAAAATGTTGAAATCAATAAATCTCTTAGTTTTTTTACTTCTACAGAACTAACTTCAATTTCCAATATACCTGCTAACAATAACTCTGCTGTTGATGGCTATGCTATTAAATATTCTGATTTAAAAGAAAATAAAAAAAATATACTTAATACATACAGAACAATTACAGCAGGCGATAATAAAGCTTATCTTCTAGATGAAATGGAGGCGATTGAAATTTTTACCGGATCAATCATACCAAAAAATGCTGATACGATAGTTATGAAAGAAGATGCTACTATTCTAAATAATAATCAAATAAAGCTTGATAAACCAATAAATATGAAACAAAACATACGAAAAGCTGGTGAGGATATAAAAAAAAATCAATTAGTTTTTAATAAAAACCATCAATTAAATGAAATTGATATCGGTACTCTAGCTTCTTTAGGCTTCCAAAATATTAATGTATTTAATCAATTAAAAATTGGTATTATATCAACAGGTAATGAAATAAAACGTCCGGGAGAAATGCTTAAACTATCCGAATCATATGACAGTAATTTTTATACCATTAATAATGCCCTTAAAAAACTACCAGTCATAATTAGCGATTACGGTGTAGTTAAAGATAATCCCCATTATTTACTAGATATTTTAAAAAAATCTAGCCAAGAATGTGACTTAATAATAACCACAGGTGGAGCAAGTCAAGGTGGAGAAGACCACATAATAAAAACTATCAACGAGTATGGAAATCTTGATATATGGCAATTAGCGATTAAGCCTGGAAGACCTATGGGCCTTGGTACATTTAATAAAAAAAATATATTAATGTTACCTGGAAATCCTGTAGCCGCTATTATTTGCCTTTATTTATACGGATTCCCTTTAATAAGGAGGCTTGGCAATGGATTGATTAGAGTACCACAAAGGTATTTATTACCAGCTGGATTTTATCTTGAAAACAAGAAGCTTGGTAGAAGAGAATTTTTAAGAGGAAAGATAAGCTATAAAGATAATTCTATTAATATAGAGAAGTATGAAAATTCTGGTTCAGCAATATTATCATCTCTAAGGCTTACAGACGGGTTAATTGAAATTAACGAAGAAACAAAAAATATTTATAAGGGAGATTTAGTTAAATTCATTCCTTTTAATGAATTCTATTAATTTGACCTAGCGATAATCAATACCCAATAATGTTTAGCTTGACTGTCTTCAGAAAATATATGAGCAATACCAAAATATTTAGCAGGCTCTGTTAATAACCTTTTATTTTCAAATTCATTCTCTTGCCATAATTCCATTACCTCAAAAAGACTTGCCTTTCCTTGGTGTGAAATTTTAACAATATTTAGATATTTTTTATCTATGTAATCTAATTTTTTTTTTAGATTTACCCTATCTTTGGTCAAGCCGTCGAACAACAAAGCTTGCGATGAATATATTGCATGTATCTCTGCAAGATATGATAAATCAGGATCCTCAAGCAGCACGGTTACGTTATTTAAGCTTCTGTAAGAATTCAAGGCTATAGAATTACTATTCATAGTTTTTTTTAAGAGATTTATATCTTGACTAAGATAATCCTGCGAAAGAGAACAGGATGTAACTAAAGTTAAAAATAATAACAGCAAAAGCTTCATAACAATATTCTTTATTAATTTTAATTAACATAAATTATATCAGCTATACTATGTTATATATATTATTAAAGCATATAAGACATATAAACTAACAGGTTTAAATATTGTAATGGAAAACATAACTTATAATGATCTTGGCTTGTTCATAATCAGATGTGGTATCAGCTACATCTACCTCCACGGTTCATATATGACCGGATCTTCAGTATTAAGAAGGAAAATTAGCGTAAAAAGAACAAGCATCCTATATAAAAATGTAAAATTTACTAATAACTATATTAACTTGGTTAGTTATATTTCATTTTATATCGGCTTCACATTAATGACTGCAGGAAGTCTATTAATCTTAAGTGGCTTTCATGTAAAAATAGGCGCCACAATGCTTATTTTATTTACTATCCCTGCAATCATTATCCATCGGAAAGAAGCTAATGAGTCATTATTACTCAAAAATAAAATATTATCTGATGAAAAAATAAAAAAAAATAAAGATATAGAAACCTTAGCTCTTTATAGTCACGTCGGACAAAGATCTTCAGGAAATAAGAACTATATGCTATTAGCAGTAAATATAAGTTTACTATTTCTAGAAGATCCTGTAGGCGTCATTTCTTTGTTTAAATTATTTTTTTCTTAAATCAATAAAAGGGGCAGGAGTTAATAATTTATTCTCCTGACTTATAATTAAAGATTTTACTTTTTGTAAAAATGAGAGCCATTCTTCTGATTGAAAAAGAAGACCTCTTCTTCTCATTCTTTCTTCATAGCTTTCATATGCCCACATATGTATAATCTGATTTAATGGACCAAATTCTGTAGAAAAATACCCAACCATATTACCTAAAATTTCCGATTGAATTTTTAAACCGTATTCTTCATATGTATCCATCCAAACATTCGCTTTACCTGGATATAAAGTATATATTCTTTCTTCAACTATCATAACGATCTCCTCTTTTAAATTAATCCAATATTTTTACCAATTTCTAATGTAGGGGTAATTGCTTTTGGTTCAACAAATACCTCTAGAAGCGAACATTTTCCAGATTTCACCGCACGATTAAATGCACCTGCAAAATCTTCAGTTTTACTAACAGTTTCAGAATATGCCCCATAGGCTTTTGCCAAAGCTGTAAAATCAGGATTTATTAGATCAGTCCCTACAACTCGACCTGGATATGAACGTTCTTGATGCATTCTAATAGTAGCGAGCATTGAATTATTTACCACTATAAAAATAGGATTTAGTCTATATTGAATTGCCGTCGCCATTTCCTGACCTAACATCATAAAACATCCATCGCCATTTACACTTACAACAGTTCTTCTTGGATACACAATCTTTGCTGCTACTGCAGCTGGTACAGCATAGCCCATCGATCCTGATGTAGTTACAAGTTGTGAACCTAATCCTCTGTATTGATAATAACGATGAACCCATTGCGAGTTATTACCGGAACCAACAATCATAACAGCATCATCTTCTAATTCATCATTTAAATAAGAAATAATCTCTGAAAAATTAACAGGCCCACTAATCGGAGTAGGTTTAATAAAATCTAAATATTCAGTCCTTGCCTCATTAACCCAATCTTGCCAAATGGGATTATTAATTTTTGGCAATTTTGAGAGCTCAAGTGCAAATTCTTTCATACCACTATTTATACCAATATTTGGAGAATATACAGAACCTATCTCATTTATTCCAGGATGTATATGGACTAAAAACTGATTTGTAACAGGTACTTTCAACATTTTGTAGCCAAGTGTTGTAACTTCTCCCAGCCTTGCTCCAATTGCTAGAATAAAATCACTACTCTCAATCCTATTTCTAGTTTTTTGTTCAATTGCGTAACTCGCATGACCAATGTAATTATCGTTACGATTATCAAAATGATCTTGTGCTCTATAAGAAGTAATAACTGGTATATTATTTGCATCAACAAATTTAGTAATATTATCTATTGCAGTTTGGTCCCACGTAGAACCTCCTATTATAATTATTGGTTTTTTTGCATTCTTTAAATTTTTATATAAATTATTAACTTTTTCAATTGAGGGCGATGCCTGGATAATACTTGCAGGATTTGCATCTGGACAATCTACAAGATCCGTTAACATGTCCTCTGGAATGGATAAAACTACTGGGCCTGGTCTTCCTGACTGCGAAATATAAAATGCCTTACTTATATACTCAGGAATTCTATTTGCGTCATTAATCTCAGCAACCCATTTAGCCATAGGAGCGAACATATCTTTATACTCTATCTCTTGCTGAGCCTCTCTATCCTTCTCGTCCCTAGAAACTTGTCCTATTAATAATATTAGCGGTGTTGAATCTTGAAAGGCTGTGTGGATACCATTTGCAGCATTAGTAGCTCCAGGCCCCCTAGAAACTGCGCATATACCTGGTTTCCCTGTTAACTTCGCATAAGCATCTGCCATATTTGATGCCCCACCTTCATGTCTTGCTGTTATTAATTTAATCTTATCTTTATTCTTATAGAGCCCGTCTAGAAGAGCTAAGTAACTCTCACCGGGAACACAAAAAACTGTATCAACACCATTGAGCAATAATTGATCAACTAATACATGACCGCCTATTCTCTGATTTTTATTATCATCCATTTCCCTAAACCTCTCTTATTATGTATTATATGCTTTTAATAAGCCCTCCATCAACACGCATCATATGCCCTGTAACATAACTTGCCCTCTCGCTAACTAGAAATGCAAGAACTGAAGCAAATTCATCTGGGGAACCAAACCTCTTCATTGGAATTTCCTGTGCTGATTTATTTAGCATCTCCTCGTAAGTAGTATTATATTTTTTAGCTTTAGCTGTATTTATTATCCCAGTCCTGTCGGTTAAAATCCTACCTGGAATTATGGTATTTACAGTAATATTATATTGCGCAATCTCATTCGATAAAGATTTCATAAAACCAACAATAGCTGGCCTTAGTGTATTAGAGATACTTAAATTTTCTATAGGCTGAACTACTCCTGATGAAGTAATTGTAACAACCCTTCCCCAGCTTAAATCTTTCATTCTTTTAACAGCCGATTCAGTAACTTTCATAGTGCTTAAAATAATAGACTGAATATATTTAGACCAGATATCATCGCTTACATTTAAAGAAGTACTTGGAGGGGGGCCACCAGTATTATTAACCAATATATCTATTGCCATTCTTTCCTCAAGAGAAGAGCATAACAAAGTTAAGTCTTCAGTTTTCTGTAGATCAACCTGATAAGGCTCTACCCTAACCCCTGCTTCGTTTCTAATTTCTATAGCTAATAACTCTAGCTTAATTATATCTCTAGATGCTATTACTAAATCACAACCTTCGTAAGCTAATTTTTTTGAAATATCTCTTCCTAGACCACTCGAGGCGCCTAGTACTAATGCTTTTTTACCTTTTATACCCAAATCCATTTTTTTAACAAACTTATAGTTATAACAAATATAAATGGTGCCCCTGGCCGGACTCGAACCAGCACGCCCTAAGACAACAGATTTTGAATCTGTCGCGTCTACCAATTCCGCCACAGGGGCAAAAACAATAATATTACTGTTTTTACAAGGTATATATTAAAGATAATTATATTGCAAACAAGCTTTATTAAAGAGCTTGTTGATCTTTTTCACCAGTTCTAATACGAATAGCTGTTTCAATATCCCAAACAAATATTTTACCATCACCAATTTTACCAGTGCTCGCTGTCTTTGTAATAGTTTCGATTACATTATCAGCTATGCTATCGTCAACAACAAGATCTATCTTAAATTTTGGAATATAATTAATCTGATATTCAGCGCCTCGATAGATCTCAGTATGACCTTTAGTTCTTCCGTAACCCTTAGCTTCAGTTACAGTCATCCCATTAACGCCGATACTATTTAACGCTTCACGAACCTCATCTAGTTTATGAGTTTGTATAATTGCTGTCACCATCTTCATTTTAATCACTCCGTTTATTATAGGTTATATCCGGTTTCGCCGTGAGCTTTATAATCCAAACCTTCGAGCTCATCTTCTGATTCTACTCTAAGACCAACTAATCTTCTAGTAATGTAAATTATTGCAAGAGTTACAGCTATAGACCAAATAAGTACAGATCCAATACCTATTATTTGAGTTTTTAATTGACTTATAGAAGATACGCCCTCCTCCAAACCAACCCCAGACATTGACTCTAGGGCTAGAAATGCAATAAGTAAAGTCCCCGTTGCTCCTCCAACGCCATGAACCGCAAATACATCCAAAGAGTCATCAACATTAAATCTTACTTTAATCAAATCAACACAATAATAACAAACCCCACCACCAACTAAACCACATATTAAACCTCCAATTGGACCAATAAATCCAGATGCAGGAGTAACGGTGGCCAAACCGGCAATTGTACCTGTTACCAAACCAATCAAACTAGGCTTGCCAAAACGAATCCATTCAATTGTTAACCAAACTAATGAAGCTGTTGCAGCAGACAAATGAGTAACTAACATCGCCATACCTGCATCAGAACCCGCACTTAATGCACTACCTGCATTGAAACCAAACCACCCTATCCAAAGCATAGCAGCACCAACCATTACCATCCAAGGTGCGTGTGGAGGAGAAATTTGATCTGGAAATTTAGATCTATTGCCTAAAACAATTGCTATAACCAACGCAGAGATACCAGCTGTTACATGAACAACAATTCCACCGGCAAAATCCATAACACCCATATCGGCTAACCATCCGCCGCCCCATACCCAATGACACACAGGAACGTAGACTAGAAGTAACCATAAAGAGGAAAACAATAAGACTGCGCCAAACTTAATTCTTTCAACATAGGCACCTACGATCAAAGCAGGTGTTATAACAGCAAAGGTCATTTGAAAACTAAAAAATACAGATTCTGGTATAGTTCCCGTTGCAGCATCCCTAGCCATGTCTAACAAAAATATATTAGAAAGGCTTCCAATGTACGCACCTCCCTCTGTAAATGCCAGCGAATAACCTAAAGCAAACCATAAAACAGAAGAAACGCAGCAAATAGCTGAACAATGCATTAATACTGACAATATATTCCTCGACCGGACTAAGCCAGCATAAAAAAGCGCCAAACCAGGCATTGTCATAAGCAAAACTAAAGCAGTTGAAGTTAAAATCCATGCCGTATCACCAGAATCAAACATAATATCCCTACCTTTTCTGTATTTTATCTAATTATTAAGTTAAACTTCATAATATTTATTTACCAATATGTATGGTATGTAATTATACTCACATCTATATAATATGCAGTATTCATGCCAAGGCTATATTATTTAGGTAACATATTGTTTTATATGAAAGAAAAATTTTAGGTGGCGTTTAATATTAAAATTTATGCTTAATAATTAATCATATTGGTGTTTTTTTAGGCAATTTTAGAAAAAAATTTATATATGTTTAGCAAAAGAGCAAAAAATAAAATATTACAATACTCTAATAAGAGATTTATAACCTTTTATATAAGCCTATTTTCAGTAACAGAAAGTATTTTTAATCCATTTCCAGTTGAACTGTTGCTTGTACCCATTACCATTAAATACCCTAGAAGATTCATAAAATTTACTCTAATTGCAACTTTATCTTCAACAATAGGGGCTATAATAGCGTACTTTATTGGATTTTATTTTGGAGAATCAATCGGAAAAATAATTATAGATACCTACAATCTTAATGAAGAATTTATAACATTTAAAAACAATTATTCAACATACAGCATCTTGTTCGTATTAATTGGAGCCGTAACACCGTTTCCTTTTAAGATTGTTACGATAGCAAGCGGGATTATGTCCATAAATATATATGGATTTATCATTGCATGTTTTTTTGGCAGATTATTAAGATACTTCACTGTAACTTGCATAGTGCGCTACACAAGCGCTCCTATAATAAGGTATATTAGAAATAAGAGAATATATTATAGTGACAAACGTGATATCATTATGATATTTTTAACAATAGCTCTAGCATCATTTATATGTTTATGGATACTTACATGATTTTCAATATTGTTAAATCTCCAAACAAAACATCCTTAACCATATTAATTTCTTGTAGTATAGTATTGATATCAGCGTATATATTAGAATTTTTTTTTGGTTTTGAGCCTTGTCCTTTATGTTTAAAGCAACGAATCCCTTACTTTATAGTGATAGGACTTTTGTTTATTAACTATATATTACACAGAGTGAATATAAAAAAATTTGATTTATTTTTTATATTATTATCATCCATAACCATGGCCTACTCATCTTATCTTGCGTTATACCACATGGGAGTTGAGTTTAATTTTTGGGAGATAACATCCTCTTGTTCATCTAATACAATTAAGGTTAACCAAGAAATCGTTACTAACGATTTACTGGAATCCTTGGTAAAATACAAAAATATTGACTGTTCAAAGCCACAAAAAATTCTAGGCTTATCATTAGCTACGTATAATTTTTTTATATCTATATTTATAGTTATATTATCGCTGCCAACTTTATTGCAATCTAAGTATTTTCAAAAAAAATAAAAAAATCCATAACAACTTATACTAAGAATCCTTTGAAGTATTAATTCTAGCGTTCAAAAAACTAGCTCCTATGGAAATACAGGTCCTATCAATACCGTGCCCTAATCCTTGGATAAGATGCGATTCAATATTTATATTAGCATTCTTAAAGTAGTTTATAGAAGATGCCATATATTCAGGTGAAACAACCAAATCTTCATCACCGTGAATCATTAGAATAGATGGCAGTTTAACGTTTTCTTCAATATAAATACCCTGCAACATTAGACCTGAAAAACTAATAACCGACAATGGCTTTTGGATTCTTGTAACCGCCAAATACAGGGCCATCATACCCCCTTGACTAAATCCAACTATCGACATATCAGAAGAGGTTAAATTTCTTATATCTAATTCATTGTCAATAAAATCATTAAGCTCTATCGCTGAAGTTTTAATTTCATTGTTTATTTTATATTTATCAACAATAGGAATTTTAAACCATTGATAGCCGTCTTGATTGCTATCACAGATATAAGGAGCTGTGGGAGCGATAAACTCAACCTCTGGAAATAGATTATTCCATTGGTCTCCAATCCCAATAATATCATCTCCATCTGCACCGTAACCATGCAGTATAAAAACTAAATGTTTTGTTTTGCTTTTATTTGTAGAATTTGTTCTTGATATTTTAATCTTAACTTCCCCTTTTAACAAAAATTCATTAGTTTATATAATATACAAATAAACAACTAAATCGGTAAAGAAATCTTTAAAACAAAACAAAAAAAATTATGTGTAAGATTCGCTCCTAGCCCAAATGGTTTTATGCATTTAGGTCATGCTTTTTCAGCATTATTTGTAAAGAAAATTGCTGAATCATTAAATGCAAAATTTATACTAAGAATAGATAATTTAGACGAAACAAGATCTAAGGATATATATATCAACCAGATATATGAGGATTTAAAATGGTTAGGGATAGATTGGGAGGAACCTGTTCGCTTCCAATTAGATAATATTCCTTTATACAAGAAAGCCATAAATAAATTACAAGACGATGAATTGATTTATAATGCAAAAACAAAGAACAAAGAACAAAAAAAATCTTTGCTTAATACCAATAGGGATGACTTTGATCCCGATGGGAATCTAATATTTTTTAAAAAAATCTCTGAAAAATTTATAAAAAATAATAATGATTTAGCAAAAAAAAGATTCGATACAAATCAAGCTTTAAAAAATATTAATAGTGATCTATTTTTTAGAGATCTGGGACCAAAAAATTATTTTATGAATTCAATCAAAGCGGACCCTTTAAAATGGGGTAATCCAATATTACTGAACAAAGACGGTGCTGCAGGTTACAATTTAAGTGTTGTTATTGATGATTCTAATCAAGAAGTAACCCATGTCACGAGAGGAGAAGATCTTTACGAAACAACGCATATTCAAATATTGCTTTACCATTTATTTGATTTAGAAATACCAAAATATTGTCACCATCCAATACTAAAGGATAAAAATGGTAAAAAATTAAGCAAGTCTAAAAATTCTATTAGCTTAAAGCAATTAAGATCTGAAGGAACAAATGTTTCTGATATTATTCGCCTAACAAAACTTGATAAATATAATGATTATTTTGAAAAATTAAATAAAAACATTATATCTATATAGAATAATGCAAAATAAATAATATTACATACAAATTGAAGGTTCAAATGGACACACTATTAAATATACTACTACCATTATCAATTGGATCAGTTTTCCTAGTCCTGGTCTTAGGAATATTCAACATGATAAGAAAAGGCAGCTCTCATAAATCCCAGAATCTAATGAGATTAAGAGTAATTACTCAATTTATTGCTATCATAGTAGTTGTCATATATTTTTATTATAAAAAATAATATTAAGAAAGGAATAAAGCTATCGTTAGACTAAATAAGATATACACTCGTACTGGGGATGATGGAACAACATCTCTGGGCAGTGGAGATAGAGAACGCAAGGATTCTCCTAGGATAAGTGCCTATGGTAGCGTCGATGAAACAAATTCATTCATAGGAACGTCGAGGCAATACATTATAACAAAGGAACTTAAAGAACTTGATACTATCTTATTCCGCGTTCAAAATGATTTATTTGATTTAGGTGCTGATCTATGTGTTCCAGAGAACAATGAACAGGACAGTAAAAACTGTTTAAGAATAAATAACGAACAAGTAATTAGGTTAGAAAAAGAAATTGATTTATTGAATGCAGAATTACTTCCCCTCAAATCATTCATATTACCCGGCGGATCTAAAGCTTCTTCCTATCTACATATAGCTAGAACTGTTTCAAGAAGAGCTGAAAGAGAAATGATTACCGTAAATCAGGTAGAAATTAAAAAGATTGGATCACCTGCACTTAAATACATCAACAGATTATCAGATTTACTTTTTGTTGCTAGTCGATATGCAAATTTAAAATTAAATAAGGATGATATTTTATGGGTCCCTGGAGCTAATAGATAAGTAAGATTAGTAGCTATAAATAAATATATTTTATAATTAATAATCTTTTGGTATAAATAATAAAAATATAAATGGAGATTTTTTAATGAAAGTTCTTGTGCCTGTTAAAAGAGTTGTAGATTATAATGTAAAAATTAGAGTTGACTCACAAAGTCAAAGTATAGATTTAACAAATATTAAGATGTCTATGAATCCTTTTGATGAAATAGCTGTTGAAGAAGCTATTAGACTAAAAGAATCTGGTCAAGTCGAAGAAATTATTGCCCTATCTATTGGCCCATCTCAATGTCAAGAGACCATTAGAAATGCTCTTGCAATGGGTATGGATAGAGGTATACACATAGAGACAGAACATTCACCTGAACCGCTCATAGTAGCAAAATTAATTAATGAAATTGTTAAAAAAGAAGAAGCTGACATTGTAATACTTGGTAAACAAGCTATAGATGATGATTGTAGTCAAACTGGACAAATGCTATCGGCGTTAATGAAGTGTTCTCTAGCGACATTTGCATCAAATATTACTTTTGACGATGATCGAGTAATAGTTACAAGAGAGATCGACGGGGGATTGCAAACGATCAAACTACAAAAACCAACCGTTATAACAACAGATCTCAGGTTAAATGAACCAAGATATGCATCTTTACCAAATATAATGAAGGCAAAGAAAAAAATAATTGATAAATATTTACCTGACGATCTTAATATTGATATGACACCAAAACTTGATGTCATAAAGATTGAGGAACCTCCAAAAAGACAAGGTGGCGGAAAAGTTGAGACTATTATAGAGTTAGTTGAAAAATTAAAAAATGAAGCAGGAGTTATATAATGGCAACATTAATATTAGCAGAACACGATAATATCAAGTTAAAAGAATCAACGAATAAGGTAGTTACTGCTGCTAATTTAATTGGCGATACTATTGATATTTTAGTCATTGGAAATAATTGTATGAGCGTGGCTACTCAGGCATCTAAAATAACTCACGTCTCCAAAGTAATAGTTGTAGAAGAATCTTATTATCAAAATATGCTAGCAGAACCAGTTTCAGATCTAATTATTAGTCTAATGAAAGATTATAAAACATTAATGTCACCGGCAACAACTAATGGGAAGAATATTCTGCCAAGAGTTGCAGCTACACTTGATGTATCACAAATTTCTGAGATTACAGCAGTGATTGATAAAAATACATTCGAAAGACCTATCTATGCAGGGAATGCAATTGCAACAATAAAAACTACTACTGAAAAAAATGTTATAACTGTAAGAACAACTGCCTTTGATGCTGCAACTAACGAAAATAATACTGAAATTGAGATTCTTAATGCAACAGCTAACCCATGTTTATCTGAATTTATCGAAGAGAAGATATCTGGAAGTGAAAGGCCCGAGCTAACGTCAGCTAAAATAATTATATCAGGCGGAAGAGGAATGCAATCTGGTGACAACTTTTCCATGTTAGATAAAATTGCAGACAAATTAGGAGCTGCCGTCGGGGCAAGTAGGGCAGCAGTTGATGCTGGCTTTGTTCCAAACGAATACCAAGTTGGACAAACTGGAAAAGTTGTAGCGCCCGATCTTTATATTGCAGTTGGTATTTCAGGAGCAATACAACATTTAGCTGGAATGAAAGACTCTAAGGTAATCGTTGCAATTAACAAAGATGAGGAGGCGCCAATATTTGAAGTTGCAGATTATGGGTTGGTTGCAGATTTATTCGATGCAATTCCAGAACTAGAAAATGAATTAAATAACATAAAATAGATTTATCCAACTTTTGAAGGTAGACAATGAATCTTACATCCATAGGCATCATAGGCGCAGGTCAAATGGGGTCTGGTATCGCTTATGTTTGTGCTGCCTCAGGATATAAAGTAAAACTGTACGACATTGATTCAAAATTAATAAATATTGCATTAGAAAAAATTAATAAAAATTTATCCTATCAACTGAAGATAAAAAATATCAACCAAACAGAAAAAGAAGCTGCGTTTAGCTTAGTTGAACCAATAAATAATCTAAGAAAATTATCAAGTGTTGACCTTATTATAGAATGCGTAATAGAGAACAAACAAATAAAAAGTGATATTTACCAAGAATTAGAAAAATATCTTAAAAAAGAAGCTGTCGTTGCAACTAATACATCTTCATTATCTATATCAAACTTAGCGTCAACATTCATTCGACCTAATAAATTCATTGGTATCCATTTCATGAATCCACCTCATATGACAAATTTGATTGAATTAATTAAGGGAGACTTAACAGACAATAACACTCTGAATATTGCCAGGCAATTTGTCAGTTCCTTGGATAAAAAATGCGTGATTTCAAAGGATTCTCCAGCATTTATTGTTAACAGGATTCTTATACCGATGATCAATGAAGCTATTTATGTACTACACGAAGGTGTAGCCGATGTTAACTCTATTGATCAAGCTCTTAAGCTTGGTGCAAACCATCCCATGGGACCCTTGGAACTTGCAGATTTCATTGGACTTGATACTTGCCTGTATATACTGCAGACATTATATACAGAAACTTCGAATGAAAAATACAAACCTTGTCCACTTCTTGTGCAATATGTAGATAAGGGCTTGTTAGGAAAGAAAACAGGAAAAGGTTTTTACAAACATTAATACTGCTTAACAATAATATCACAGTAGATAGATAGTTTTAAATAATATATAATACATATTTAATTAAGATTAATAACATAATATAAAATCATACTATTATGCAAACACTATAAATATTGTTTAAAAAGAAAAAAATCTATGGCTAATAAAATGTGGGGCGGCAGATTCGCTAACAGTCCTGATAAAATAATGGAAATAATAAATTCTTCTATCCACTTTGATATTCGACTTGCACTTCAAGATATTCAAGGTTCTATCGCTCATGCAAAAATGCTAGGAGAGGTATCTATAATTACAAAAAAAGAATCAGAAAAAATTATCACCGGCCTAAATGAAATAAGAAAAGAAATTGAAAATGGTAATTTTAAAACATCAGTAGAATTAGAAGATATTCATATGAATATTGAAAGTAGACTGAATGAATTAATTGGAGATTTATCGGGAAAATTACATACAGGAAGGTCGAGAAACGATCAAGTTGCAACAGACATAAAATTATATTTACGTGAAAAGATTAATTATATAACTGAATTAATAAATACTTATCAAAAAACATTGTCTTTAAATGCTTTGAAATATTATGATACTATCATGCCAGGATTTACTCACCTGCAAAGCGCTCAACCAATAACATTTGGGCATCACTTGTTAGCATATGTTGAGCTTGCTGAAAGAGATAAGGGGCGTTTTACTGATTGTTTACAAAGATTAGATGAATGTCCACTAGGGGCTGCAGCACTTGCAGGTACATCTTACCCTATAGATAGATTTATGACCGCTAGTATTCTTGGATTTAAAAAACCTATGGCAAATTCTCTAGATGCCGTCTCGTCTCGTGACTTACTTCTGGAAACACTATCGGTAATTGCTATAACAGCTATCAACCTATCTAGGTTTGCAGAAGAATTAGTTCTCTGGTCGTCAACAGAATTTAACTATATCAAATTATCAGATAAATACACCTCAGGTTCGTCAATTATGCCGCAAAAGAGAAATCCCGATGCAGCAGAATTAGTAAGAGCAAAATCTGGAAGAACAATAGGTTCGCTAATTACATTATTTACAGTTCTAAAAGGCTTGCCGCTCGCATACAGCAAAGATATGCAGGAAGACAAAGAAGCTTTATTTGATTCAATTGATACTATTGAGATTTCTTTACTGGCATTAATTGGCATGGTTGGGGATATGAAACCAAATATTGAAAAAATGCAGTCTGCCTCAAAAGATGGCTTTTCAATTGCAACAGATATAGCTGATATGCTAGTTATAAAAATTGGCATTCCTTTTAGGGAGGCTCACAATATTGTTGGCAAAATGGTTGCCCTTGCAGAAAAAAATAATACATATTTAGATAAATTAGATCCAAAAGAAATAATTACGATAGATAAAAGAATACCAAATGATATTATGAGTTTAATTACGATAGATAATATGGTTTTAAACAAAACATCCTATGGTGGAACATCCCCTCATGAAGTATTAAAAAGAGCTAACGAGTGGGTTGAACGCTTAAGTTAATTGCTAAATTTAGAACTACACTTAATAAAATTGAACGGAATTTAAATGATAAAAAAATATTCAATAACATGCATAATACTAGTCTTCGTTATTTCTCTTGCCTCATGTGGAATAAAAGGCGCGTTAGAACCCATGTCTGATAAAAAATCTGATAAAGATTTTATATTAGATGATTTAATTTGAGAAGCTTAATGAACTATATTGAATATAAAAAAAACACACTAAATATAGAAAATATAAGCATAGTAGATATTGCTTCTAAAAATTCTACTCCTTTCTATTGTTATTCAAATAATCATATCGTTGATCAATATAATAAATTTTCAAAATCCTTAGAGAAAATTGATCATAAAATATTCTATGCTGTAAAAGCCAATTCAAATCAATCAATTCTTAAGATCCTCGCAAATCTTGGAGCTGGTATGGATGTTGTCTCAGGTGGAGAGCTAAGTAGAGCTCTTAAAGCTGGAGTAAAAGGATCGGATATTATTTATTCAGGTGTCGGTAAGACAGATGAAGAAATTTCATATGCAATTGAATCTAAGGTTTCGTGCTTAAATGTGGAATCAGAATCAGAATTACATACCATAAATCAAATTGCTTCTGAAAGTAAGACAAAAGCAAATATTTCTATTAGAGTTAATCCGGATGTAGACGCAAAAACACATGTTAAAATTACCACAGGAAAAGCAGAAAATAAGTTTGGAATTGAATTTAATGATTCTGCTAGAATTTATAAATTAGCTTCTTCTTTAAAAAATATAAATATTACCGGTGTTTCAATTCATATTGGTAGTCAAATAACAAGCTTAGAGCCATTCAAAAAAGCTTTTTTAATCATTCGTGATTTAGTATCCCAATTAAGAAATGACGGCCACACAATAGATCATATTGATTTAGGCGGAGGTCTAGGAATAGCCTACCATGAAAATGAGACTCCTCCATCTATCAATGACTATGGTAAATTAGTGTCATCAATCTTTGAAGGAGTAGGTGCGCAAATTTACCTTGAACCTGGAAGATTTATAATAGGAAATTCAGGATTATTAATTACAAAAGTTATTAATGTAAAAACTACGCCCCAAAAGTCATTTATTATAGTTGACGCAGGTATGAATGACTTTATTAGACCAACTCTCTATGGCGCATACCACGAGACACTACCTGTAATTGATAACCTTGGAACCTCCAGCAAACGCTATGATGTAGTTGGTCCTGTATGCGAAACAGGTGATTTCTTTGCAAAGAATAGAAAAATGAATTTTGTAAAAAAAGGTAGTTTGATTGCTATAAAATCAGTAGGTGCCTATGGTACGGTTCAGTCATCTAATTATAATTCTCGACCGATAGTAGCCGAAATACTAGTCAATAAAGGCCAGTATGAGATTATAAGACATGCTCAAAAAATTGATGATCTAATTAATTTAGACACAGTAGCTACGTGGCTAGATAATTAATCTTTATTTTATAACATAAAATAATGATTGGAAAATAATTTGATTGAACTTAAAAATGTTAGCCTGAGATATAATCTCAACAGAGAGATACTAAATAATGTATCATTTGCTATTGAGCCAGGTGGTTTCTATTATATTACAGGTTCTTCAGGTGCTGGCAAAACATCTTTATTAAAATTATTATTCTTATCGCTAAAACCATCTGATGGGAAGGTATCAGTATTTGGTCACGATATATCAAAAATTTCAAATTATAAAAAACAATTATTAAGAAGAAGAATTGGGTTTGTATTTCAGGATTTTAGACTTCTTAACCATCTCACTACTTATGAAAATATTGCATTACCTCTTCGAGTTAGAGGGGAAGACGAAATAAATTACAAAAAAGATGTAATTGAACTGTTAAAATGGGTTGATCTTGAACATTGCATACATTCAAAACCAGAAGTTTTGTCTGGCGGAGAAAAACAAAGAGCTGCTATAGCAAGAGCTGTGATAGGATCCCCAGAAATCATTCTTGCTGACGAACCTACTGGGAACGTTGACCCAGATATTGCATCACGTATATTGAAGTTATTTCTTGAATTAAATAAACTCGGCACATCTATTGTAATAGCAACCCATGATACAGCAATAATCAAGCAAATCAAAAAACCTATAATAGAATTAAAAAATGGAAAAATTAAAATACAAAAATAAGATTAAAATATTATCTAGTTTAGAAAATATAAAAAGTTTAAACAAAGGTAGAATAAGATCTTTAGCTCCAAAACCATCTAAATTAATACCAAATGATGGAATTGCAGGAAAATATCTGCTAATCATAATCTCTTTAATGTGCTTCACAATATCACTATTACTTTGTGCTATTATCCTAATAAATAATACAATATCCGCATCTCAAATTTCAATAAATCTACTACAAACTTTTAATATTATTAGCACTCTTATAGTAATATTAATCTCAGCTGCTATCTGTAGTGTTATAATATTTGCAACAAATGCAGCTTTAACCAGTAACAAAGAAGTTGTACAGGTTCTAAATTTAATGGGAGCTTCAAGAAATTTTATTGCCTATCAAATACAAATAAAATTTTTTAATCTAAGTATTTTAGGAGGGATAATTGGATGCTTTTTAACATTATTGACAGTTTTTGCCATCAACCCATTTTATAGCCAACTATTCAATATGATCTATAATTATGACACTGATATTATAATTATCAATTTTTTGAATTTTCAGGTTTATGAGTATTTATTTATTTTGATAGTTCCTCTATTATCAGGGCTTATAGGCCTAGTTTCATCTCGAATAGCTATTATTAATATTTTAAAATAAACAAAGAAGATTAACAATTAAATTTATTAAAAAAATCTACATAATTATCACCTTTATTTTCTTGATTGTTCTAATTGTTGATATAATGAAATACAGAAATACGCTAATTGACGAAGGAGATAAAATCTTACCCGCCTCCGTTGATGCTATTGTTGTTTTTAGCGGTGGATCAAATAGAATAGAAAACGCAGTTGAGTTATTAGAAAAGAAATTAGCCAAAAAATTATTTATTTCAGGCGTAAACCCAAAAACAACCAAAAATGATATCTTAATCAAAGATATAGGTAACGAAAAATTATTTAAGTGTTGTATAGATCTAGGGAAAAATGCAATAAATACATTTGAAAATGCAATAGAAACAGCCGAGTGGATAGATAAGAATAAATTTGATTCTGTTATATTAGTAACATCTAATTACCACATAAAGAGAAGTCTTATTATATTAAAAAAAATCAACCCTAATGCTAATTTTATACCATACCCTATAAAGAGTACCTTCGATAAAGACCAGCAATATATAAGAAGTTTTGATATGTTAAAAGTCTTATCAGGAGAGTATTTCAAGCTATTATATACCAGATTAAGAATAATGTGGTTATAGATAATAAATGAAAGTTTAATTTACATGTTAATCAGATCGATAATATATTATTTTGTGTTCACTATAAATCTTGTCTTATTTTGCTTAATCTGCCTTCCTCTCTTTGTGCTTCCGCAACGAATAGGACTTAAATTATTAAAGATATGGGCAAAAAGTTCACAAGATATTTTATTATATATTTGTAAAATAGACTTTGAGGTTAGAGGGGCAAAGAATATTGCAAATCATAAAGTATTAATTGCGTCAAAGCATCAGTCTACTTGGGAAACAATAAATTATTTACATATACTAGAAGATCCTATTATGATTCTTAAAAAAGAACTCATACTAATTCCATTTTTTGGATTATACGCCCTGAAATTTGGTAATATAGCGATAAAAAGATCTTCTGGATCAAAAGCTTTAAAAGAATTAATACAAAAGACAAAAAAGACAAAAAATAATAAAAGACCAATTATTATTTTTCCTGAGGGCACAAGACAAAAACCATCAAATCCCAAGGATTATAAAAGAGGAGTGTTCGCATTATATAAAAATTTGAACATACCCTGCGTACCAGTTGCATTAAATTCAGGTGTTTACTGGCCAAAAAATAAATTGAAAAAAATACCTGGTAGAATAATTATTGAATTTCTTGATCCAATAGATCCAGGACTAAGCTCATCAATATTTATGTCTGAGCTAGAAAATAGAATAGAAAATGCTACCAACAAATTGATTACAGAAAGCAAAACAAGTGATTAGATTTTCTTATTATTATTTATAATTATTCGTTTCATCTTCTTTTAAAATAATACTCTTACGTATTTCTCTTGTCTTAACAAATAATTCTTCTAATTTATCACCGTCACTCCACCTGATAGCCTTTTGTAAAGCAGTTAAATCTTCCACAAATCGTCCCAGCATTTCAAGAACAGCGTCCTTATTGTTCAGGAATATATCTCTCCACATTATAGGATCCGATGAAGCTATCCTCGTAAAATCTCGGAAACCTCCTGCTGCATACTTTGTTACTTCCGATCTTGTCACTTTCTCTAAATCTGCTGCAGTGCCAACAATATTATATGCTATTAGATGGGGAACGTGGCTTGTAATTGCTAGAACTAAGTCATGGTGTTCGGCACTCATAACATCAACAAGCATTCCACATGATTGCCAAAACTTTATGAGAATGTTTAACTTTACCTCAATACAGTTATCTAATGGAGTTAAAACACACCATTTTTTTTGAAAAAGTTCTGCAAAACCTGATTCTGGACCGGAGAACTCTGTTCCAGCAATTGGATGACCAGGAATAAATGTTATATCTTCCGAAATATGGGGTAATATATCTCTAATAACAGAACCCTTAACTGAACCGACATCTGTCAAAATAGACCCTGATTTCAAGTGTTCGCCAATTTGTATGATGATACTTAAATTTGCTCCAACTGGTGTGCAAAGAATAGTTAAATCAGCATCTTTTACTGTCTCTATAGCATTATCGTAAATTTCATCCATATAGCCTAATTTTTTAGCAGTATTTCGTGTGCTATCTGTTTTTGCGTATCCGTAGACTTTATCTGCTAATCCATATTTTTTTATAGCCCTTGCAATTGACGATCCTATTAAACCTATACCAATTATTGCGACCACATCAAACAAAGGTTTTTTAGTATTGTTGCTCATATCCGGGTATCCTCAACATATTTCTGTATTTCACCAAGTAAAGTTTCATTATCTTTCTCACTACCTATTGTTATCCTTAAATGCGTAGGTAATCCATAATCCGCAACATTCCTGATGTATATATTTTTTTCATTCAAATATTTTTCTAATGTATTTGAATTTATATTTTCTAAATTCTTAAAATCTAATAATAAAAAATTTGCAACACTAGGTATAACCTTAATACCTAATTCGGTATAAAAATTATGTAAGTGATCTCTCCATTTAGCATTATGGGCAACAGAATGATTTACATGGTCAATGTCATTCATAGCAGCCGATCCTGCCATAATAGATGGAATAGATACATTAAAAGGACCTCTAATACGATCTAAGACATCAATTATATGGCTTGGACAATACGCCCATCCAATTCTCAGAGAAGCTAATGCATGCACCTTTGAAAAAGTTCTTGTCATAACCACATTATTTGAAGCGGAAACTAATTCAACTCCACAATCATAATTATTAGCCATAACATATTCTGCGTAAGCCCCATCAATAATTAGCAAAATATTTTCTGGAATATTTGACTGTAATCTTTTAATTTCACTTGAAGATAAATATGTCCCTGTCGGGTTATTAGGATTTGCAATAAAGATAATTTTTGTTTTAGAGGTAACTAAATTTAATATTGAATCAACATCAGCTGTTAAGTCTTTTTCTGGCGCAGCAATTGGTATAGCTCCATTAGCCAAAGTTATAATTTTATACAAAACAAAAGCATGTTCGGGATAAATAACCTCATCCCCTGGGGTTAGATATGCATTACCAATAAGAGTTAGAATCTCATCTGATCCAGCACCACAAATGATCTGGTTAATATCTAAGTTATTATTCTTCGCTATGGCTTCTTTAAGAGCATACTGCTTTCCATCCGGATAAATTGCCAGACTATCTAAACTTTTTAAAAAAGCTTCCTTAACACGCAGACTTGGCCCAAGAGCGGATTCATTTGAAGATAGTTTTATTGATTTTTTACCAATAAATCCGCTTTTACCTCCAGCATATGGTTTAATTTGCATAATGCCTGGACCAGGCTTTATATAATTATTCAATTTCTATTTTCCTTTGTTGTAGATCAATATATTAGGATAAATACCTTTTAATTCAATAGTTTTAATTGAATTATTTGATGAAAGTGTCTTAATAAATTCTGACGATTCATCAAAATAACCCTTAACACCTATTAAATATTTTTTAACTGTTGGATTTGGAATCAAATATTCAATTTCAATATCTATTTCCAATTGTTTTTGCATTTGTTTTTTTAAATCACTAAACCATTTTGATACCCATTCGTAATCATCTTTATTGTCATCAAATTCACTAGGGATTTCTATGTTCCAATTATTAAAAATTACAGAAAAAAGGGTAATATCATCACTAGATTTTAGAAAAATATTTTTTCCAACTACAAAATACTTAGGCGTATCTCTACTAATCATAGGAAATGCTCCAATAATCTTTCCACCTACGGAATGATCTGAGTCCCATCTAGAAAATGGTATTACAATAATATTCGATTCAGGATTATTCGTCATAGCATCTTCTATCAACTTAGGTCCTTCAGCCCCATCAGAGGAAGTTGATAGTTCATGAATTTCAACATCAGGACCAAAATAAGATAATATATCTGCATTTATTTCTTTTTTATCCCAGACATGTATATGTAAAGTAGATTGTAAGCTAATATTTGCATTAATCATAGATCTCCATATATCCCAAACTTTAGCTATATCTAGAGGAGATAGATCTGAGGAATTTAATTTCCTTAATATCTCAGCTTCTCTTACAGGTTGGTATACAAAAGAATTATCAGACTTCTTTGCTTCATATATTTTCGCCGCGAGTTGTGCTCTTTCAACAACCATTTGCAATATATTATTATCAATAGTATCCAATTTTTTTCTAAGGGTTTTGAGGCTGCTAGATTTTTCTTTTGGTATATTTTTCATAACAAATTAATTAAGTTTTTGTTGGTGCAATTATGACTAAAATTATAATTTCTAATTATATTTACAACTAATTGATACATACTTTAGACAAAACTAGATTAGTATGGATTAGATAATTTTCAAAGCAAATAAATAAACTATAGAATATATTGTGCTATGATTATTTTAACATTAAATTAAAATATACGATATATATTAAACGCACTTTATATTAATTTCAATCAGGAATTCTAATGCCAAGCAAAGTCATAACTTTCGGCCCAAGTCAACCTCTGCAATTAGAATCAGGTAAATCTATTAGCCCGGTAACAATAGCTTACCAAACATATGGTACTCTAAACGCTAAAAAATCTAATGCTATTTTTATTTGCCATGCCCTAACTGGTGATCAATACGTAGTCGAAGATAACCCAACTACAAATAAACCAGGTTGGTGGAAAAATTTGGTGGGAGAAGGAAAGCCTATAGATACAAATAAATATTTTATTATATGCTCTAATGTAATAGGCGGATGTATGGGTACCACTGGTCCCAGCTCCATTAATCCCAAAACAAATAAACCCTATGCTCTAGATTTTCCAATGATTACGATTAACGATATGATTAAAACACAAATTATGTTGCTTGATTATCTTGAAATTGACAAAGTATTATCAGTCATTGGGGGTTCTATGGGTGGAATGCAAGTTTTAGAATGGATGACAAGCTACCCTAATAGAATTCAATCAGCAATTCCAATAGCAACTTCAGCATACCATAGTTCACAGAACATTGCATTTAATGAGGTCGGAAGACAGGCTATCATGGCAGATCCTGAATGGCATGAGGGTCTTTATCTTGATAAGAAAAAACGCCCTGCAAAAGGATTGTCTGTCGCTCGCATGACTGCCCATATAACGTATTTATCAGAAGTAGCGTTAGAAGAAAAATTTGGTAGAAACTTTCAAGATAGATTGAGTCCGACATTTACATTTGATGCAGACTTTCAGGTTGAAAGTTATCTAAGACACCAAGGGTCAAATTTTGTTGATAGATTTGATGCAAATAGCTATCTTTATCTCACACGGTCTATGGATTATTTTGATTTAATAACTGAAAACGAAGGAGTATTAGCAAATGCTTTTAAGGATCTTAAATCTCATGTTTGTATTATTTCCTTTACAGGAGATTGGTTATTTCCAACATCAGAAAGTAGAAGAATAGTCCACGCATTAAATGCTTCGGGCGCAAATGTTAGTTTTGTAGATATAGAATCTAACAAAGGTCATGATGCTTTTTTACTTGATGAACCAAATATGTTCAATGCTATAGAAGGATTTCTCAAAGCTGTAGAAAGTAAGAATTGTTAGAATGAATATAAAAAATAATAAAATAAAATTTGATTCTTCAAATCGTGTTGATTTTGTTGTTATTAATAATATGGTTAAAAAAAAATCACGCATTCTTGATATTGGATGCGATGACGGTACTTTGTTAAATATGTTAATAGATTCAAAGTCCGTTGACGGCAGGGGTATAGAAATATCATCCAGTAAAGTTAATAAATGCCTTGCTAAGGGTCTTTCTGTTGTTCAAGGAGATGCGGATAGAGATTTAGTTGGCTATCCAGATGAAAGTTTTGATTACGTCGTTCTCAGCCAAACAATTCAAGCAATGCAGGACCCTTATGCTACCTTGGTAGAGTTATTAAGAGTTGGCAAAAAAGCTATAATTTCAATTCCTAATTTTGGTTATTGGAGAGTAAGGACATATTTATCAATTTTCGGTAAAATGCCTGTTACACCATCGCTGCCACAAACTTGGTACAATACTGAAAATATTCATTTATGTACAATCAAAGACTTCATAGATACGTGCGAACAACTTAATTTTAAAATTGAGCAAGCAGTGGCATTGGATAGAAAAGGGAAACAAATAAGTTTTGCAAAAAGTTTATGGGCTGCTAATTTAATTGGAGAACAGGCAGTTTTTCTATTATCTAAAAAATAAAATATAGTAACGGAAGAAAAAATATGAACAAATTAATAATTCATCAGTTCGAATGTCTGAGTGATAATTATGGCGTCTTAATTCATGACTCAGAAACAAACCAAACTGCTAGCATTGATGCGCCAGATGCCGTGGTAATTAAGAGGGAGCTAAAAGAAAAAAATTGGAATCTGACTCATATTTTAGTTACCCATAAACATCTTGACCATATAGGTGGTATAGATGATTTAAAGAAATATTATAACCCATTTGTTATTGGACCAAAATATGAAGAAGAATCCATAGAATTTCTTGACAAAACAGTACTTGATCAAGAATTTTTTGACTTCTCAAACAGGCCTGTAAAGGTAATCCATACCCCGGGACACACTCTTGGGCATATTATATATTGGATTGAAAATGACAATGTATTGTTCGCAGGAGACACAATCTTCGCTATGGGTTGCGGGAGAGTTTTTGAAGGTTCTCACGATCAAATGTTAGATTCCCTCAATAAGATCAAAGAACTACCAGAAAATACTATAGTATACTGTGGGCATGAATATACTATTGCTAACGGCAAATTTGCATTATCAATTGAACCTAATAATAAAAATTTATGTTCAAGAATAGAGTATGTTAAGGAACTAAGGTCTGAAAATAAACCAACACTTCCGACCACAATAAAAACAGAACTTGATACCAATCCTTTTCTAAGAACTGACAGCCTTGAAATAAAGAAAAATTTAGACTTACTGAATTCAGATTCAAAAAAGATATTTTCAGCGCTCAGGACAAAGAAAGATAACTTTTAGATATTATCTTAATCGTGCCTCTGAATACACATTGCAATACCCATACCTCCACCAATACACAAAGCCGCCAAACCCTTTTGTACGCCTCTTCTCTTCATTTCAAAAAGTAAAGTAGTTAAAACTCTTGCGCCAGATGCTCCGACTGGATGCCCTAATGCTATAGCACCACCGTTGACATTTAATTTACTTGCATCAATCTGCAAATCTTTTGCACAAGCACAAGCTTGTGCAGCAAAGGCTTCGTTCAACTCTACTAGATCCAAATCTTCTATAGCCCAGCCAGCCTTTGTTAAAGCAGACCGTGAAGCTGGTATTGGGCCCGACCCCATTAGCGCAGGATCAACTCCTGCTTGACCCCATGAAACTATTTTTGCCAGAGGATGCAAGTCTCTTTTTTGAGCTTCTTCATATGTCATTATTACCAAAGCAGCAGCACCGTCATTAATTCCAGAAGAATTACCTGCAGTAACCGTTCCATCTTTCTTAAAAATAGGTTTCAAGCGCTCAATATTATCTAAAGAGATGTCTTTTCGAATATATTCATCTTTATCAACGAAAATATCTTCGCGATTAACCTTCACTTTAACAGAGCAGATTTCTTCATCAAACCTTCCTTCATCTTGAGCATTCGAAGCCTTAATTTGAGAATTTAATGCAAAATTATCCTGATCTGATTTGGATATATTCCAATTATTTGAAATATTTTCAGCTGTAACCCCCATATGATAACCATTAAATACATCTATTAAGCCATCGTGAATCATTGTATCTATATAGTTGATATTACCCATCTTATATCCGTTTCTTAAATGCAAACAATGCGGAGATAAGCTCATATTTTCCTGGCCACCAGCAATTACAATTTTTGCGCTATTATCCATAATTTGCTGATAGCCTATTGCCACAGACCTTAAACCAGATCCGCATAATTGATTAAGACCCCAAGATGGCACTGAATATGGTACTCCGGCCATTACAGATGCTTGTCTCGCAGGATTCTGTCCTTGACCCGCTGTTAAAATCTGGCCTAATATTACTTCATCAATGTCTTTAGGATCTATTTTAGCCCTCAGTAAAGCCGATTTTATAGCAATACTTCCTAATTCATGCGCAGGTACATTAGCAAATATTCCGTTAAAAGTGCCAATAGGTGTTCTTGCTGCAGATACTATTACGACATCAGTTAATTTATACAATTTGACCTCCAATGTTAAGCTTCTCGCTATTCGAAGTATCAGCCCAATAAGTAATCAATACTATTAAAATCAAAAAAGGTATACAGATCAAGTTCAGTGTTTCCCAGCTGGTTAAATTTAAAAGAAATCCTGCTGACAAACTTGCTAAAGCTTGTGTTGAAAAAACCAACACATCATTTAAACCCTGAGCCTTGTATTTCTCATTCTCTTTATAAGATATAACCAATAGACTAGTTCCAGATATAAACAAAAAGTTCCAACCCAAGCCCAAGAAAGCTAATGAGATTATATAGTTTAAGAAGACTTGTTCAAAATTACTTAACATAATAGTAATGCCAAAAAGAATTACTCCGCAATACATGATTTTGCTATGACCATATTTTTTCACTAAGGTGCCTGTCGATAAAGAAGGCAAAAACATTGCTATGACATGAATTTGTATAACCATCCCTGTTTTACCCAAGCTTATTCCATGCATAATATGCATGCTAATAGGGGTTGCTGTCATTAAGAAAGACATTATTGCATATGCAAATGCAGCAGCGACTATGGCTTGCAAAAATCTTGGTTGTGCAAGTAATTCTAAATACGACCGACCAGACGTTTTCTTTTCATTAGTTTTTTTTGTTTCATTAGAATAAAAGAAAAGAAAAAATACCGGAATAAATGTCAATACAGAAAGAGCTAAATAAGACCCGACATAGGTATGGCCATCAATCATATCTTTTGCATAGTTGGCTAAATTAGGACCCAATAAAGCCGATAAAATACCAGCAAGCATAATAATAGAGATAGCTCTAGGTATCATTATTTTTTCTACCGATTCTGCAGCTGCAAAACGATATTGATGTGTAAACGCAAGAGAATTACCAATCAAAAAACATGCCATACAGTATAATGCAAAATTCTCATTATAAATAGAGTATGCCGCAACTAAAGACGAAAATGAACAAGCTATGGCAGAAAGCAAAAAACCCCTCTTGCGTCCTATGCGACTCATAATCTTTGAAGCAAAAACTGTAAATACAGCACTCCCTACTATCATCATAGCTGTCGGGAGAGTGGAAAGAGCGACAATTGGCGTTATCAGAGATCCTATAATTCCACTTAGTAATATAGTTATAGGGGCAGCTGTAAAACTAAAAACTTGAGATAATGTTAGCAACCATAAATTTTTATTCATAAAATACGATCCTTATCAATAAAGCAGAATTTGGTTGTTATTAATATTTTTAAAGAGAACGGGCATTAATCTACATATCTAAGAAGCCTTCGTATCTTATACCTTCATAATACGATAGGATAATAGTATACTATTTACATTGCTATCTACAAGAATCTTTTTTAATAATTACTTTAGATATTGATTAATAAGCCCTTCTAATTTAACTGCCGATTGTTTTGCTGCTTCATCATCTCTTCCATACACAGCACCCATATTCTCACACTCTTTATTATATTCTTTCCATAGAGGATCCGCTCTGAAATTCCAACCTTCATAATCATCAAATTCGATTCTCATATCATCTAGTCTCCATGACCTTTTATAGTTTTCGTCAATCCAGTAATAACAATTATCAGTTACATACCACTTACTATAGTCTTTTGCAGGTGACATCGAATCCCACCATGGGTTATCGAAGTTATGTGCTGCACCAGAATAAATATCAATCGATACATCATAACCTAGATTATTAAAATCATTGGCCATCTCAATACAATGATTGGGCGGAACAGCATCGAGCTCGCCTTGAACTATGTGAAGTTTATTTTTTGAGTATTTTGGATTATCAAATTGTCTACAAAAAAAGTAGTAAGGCACCCTTAAAGCAAAATCAACATCGTCACTTACTATTGCTTTACGAACTAAATCTATACCCGTAAAATAGGCAACTTGCCCACCCCAGCTAAAGCCAATAATACCAACCTTGTCTCCATCTACTTTTTGATGACTTTGTAAAAATTTTAGTGCATGCAAGGCATCAGCTGCTCCCATCCAAGCAGTTAGTTTTAAATAATTACCACTAGCAATTGGATTATTTTCACTCAAACCTCTGGGTGAACAGTTATCAATTTCAAGTGTTGCGACACCCTGATTCTTAATATCAAAACCATAAGTTGCCTCTCTGTGCCCATAACCACAACCTGAATTTACAATCATTATCATTACTGGGAATTTTTCTTGATCACCCTCAGGGAATGTAAGTAAACCAGATATCGTATATTTTTCATCATTCTCAACGCCATCAACATAATCCAATATCCATTTTGGTGAGTACGAATCAAAGAATATTTCTTCGCTTCTATACAGCTTTCCTTTACATTGACGCCCATCACCGGTTAAATCCATAGTGTTATTGGTAGTTAAGTTACCTTCCCAATTTGAGGTATTGTCAAAAGATCTACTTTCAATAGTGATTTTTTGCTTATAAATCTTGAATGATTGAATTTTATGCCCACCTTCTGACCAATCCAACCAAAATCTTCCTTTCCCAGGATAATCACGATTCCCTACTTCTATAGTTCCTTTACTAACAGTAAAATCAATCTTGCCGGAGAGTTTGCCGTTACCAAGTTTATATTCACCTCCTCCCCATTTTTCTTTATCTTGATCACAAATTACTATTCCACGCCATCGGCCATCGATATTAAAAGTATGAGTTGGCACAGTTTTATTTTTTTTATCAGACGTTTTTAAATCTTTAATTTTATTATCATCGCAGTTATATTCAAAATCAATGCTACTTATAGCTAAATCACTTCCATCAGAGCACTCTAACGCATGGCCTTGTGCTGGGAAAAATAATAGAAACAAGATTATGAGCAGATTCTTCATTCAAGAACTATAATTCAATTTAAACCGAGAAACAAATTTAGTTTAATATTCGAGGGAGAGGTGTAATTAAATTAAAATCATATATAGGAAAGAGGTAAGCATCATAAAATACCGAGATCTTAAGATCGAGGTTGATGACGCGATAGAGCCCTGTTGGAAGGTTGTCACTTCATACAAAGAGACACCATGAAGCGCGTGACTATGCTTTCAAGTGAAGTTTATTGGGACAAACCAGCAATTTCATTTGATTCAAAAATAGTTTGTTGAATATCATTTTGAATAACAGCTATCATTGCTTTTGCAACGGTTTCTGAATGAATAGGTTTCATTTTCTTTAAAGGACCTAAAGGTAATGGGGAAAGTAACTTAAAAACGTAGATGCCTATTTTTTCACTTACTCTCTTTTCTTTTCTATCTCCCATTAAAAAGGAGGGCCTCATTATTGCTAATTTAGAAAAATTAAGTTTTTCTAGTTCTGCTTCAACCAGACCTTTGAATTTTACATAATCTGCGAAACTCTTGGGGTTTGCATATAGTGCAGAGACAAAAATAAATGAGTTGAGAAAATTTGATTTTGCAATTTTTGCAATTTCTTTAGGGATATCAAGTTCAACTCTTTTATATTCATCTTTATCTGGTGAATTTTGCTTAGTTGTACCAATACAAACAAAACAATCATCGCCTATAATATCGTCTATGTGATTTTGTAAATTGTGAAAATCAGTCTTAATAATCTCTACTTTTGGATCACTAACTTCAGGAGTTGTACGAACAAATAATTTAATTTTAGAATAATTTTTATCTTTAATTAATTGATTAAGGAGATGACCTCCAACTAAGCCTGATGAGCCAAATAATAATGCTATTCTCTCTGTCACTTTAGACTCCATGTTGAAAAATTTAATACAGTAGTACACTGTATTGTATATATTGCTATCTAAAAGAATCTTTTAAATTTTGTTAGAAATATTTTTAATGTAATTATTATTCCAAAGAGGATTATTAAATAAGTAAGACTTGATAATACCCATTTAAACGAGTTGATTCCAGATCCTAACGAAACTAATGTTTCGGATATTGAACTTGAATTTAAATAGGTTTTTAGCATCAATAATTCAACGTAATTCTCTGCCCAATCTGCAATCATGACAAGAATAGGAATTATCAAAAATAAACGCTTGTTTTTAAAGAAGTACAAAACCCAAGATGCATACATCAAAGTATAGACAAATACAAAAATTGCGTCCCAAATTTGAAGGAATTGGCTATAACAAAGAAGTTGCTCCCGATTCCTTGATTCAAAGAAATTTTGAACCATCTCTTTAGTATAAGAAAAAGAAAGACCTAATGAATTTGGCCCAACATCGACGGTAAAGCAGCTACCTACAGGAACTAAAACGAATATTATATATAATAAAAATACTAAAATAAATCCTATAGCAAAACAAAGAGTTCTATTCATATTTCTATCCATTCTAGTCGTAAAACTATATGGCGGAGAGAGAGGGATTCGAACCCTCGATACGGTCACCCGCATACACGCTTTCCAAGCGTGCGCCTTCAGCCACTCGGCCACCTCTCCATAAAAAACAATACTAATTCAAATCATCAAACAATGCCATACAAGAAATAGGATGGTTATGAAGAAAAAGTTCTTTCGGTATAATAGGCTTCTTATTTGAAGAATATACCTTTAACCCTTTTTCTAACCAATTATCTAGCTCTTTCCCACACCCATCACCAGTAGGAACAGAATGCTGTTCGATACACTCTTCCGAGTTTTTATCGCATTTCAACCTAACATGAAAATGCTCATAGTGCCCTCCCCAAGACCTGATCTTTCCAAGCCAAGATCTATCACCTTTATTATCTAGACATAATTGATTCTTTATAATTGGATTTACAAAAACTCTTGAAACATTTGCATCATCAGAAACTCTTTGCAATAAATTACTATAGTATTTAGACCAAATATCTTGGTTAATATTTTCTTGCTTTTTATCTAACAGAGAAATTAATGCTAATTTTATTAAATCATTATCAGACAATTCATCTTGCGGCTTTTTTGCAAAATAAATATCAACATCTAAACCTGTCTGATGGCTTTTATGCCCCCAAGTCATCGGTCCTCCTCTTGGTTGAGACAAGTCTCCTATCAAAAGTCCATTTCCTTCCGTAGAATAAATATCTCTAGATAAGTTTTTTATAAAATCAATCGTAATACCATGACCCCAATAACGATTGCGAGAGGGGTATACAAGCTTGTAGTGCAAGTCATCTGGTAATGCAAGCGCACCTTGAATGCAGCCGTTTGCGTAACTTCCTATAGATTTTGAAGGTTCGTTTGTTGGATTTGTAAATACAGAATAATCATCACTTGAAATCTGGTGAGCGTATGTAATATTCGAAGCAAAGGTAAATAGAGAAAACACACACAAGAAGATATGATTTGTAAAATTAAACATGCTTATATTCTTCTTATTTAAGCTCATTGAAATTTAATAATCCGTCTTTAGGGCCGCAATAAAAGCTGCTTGGGGTATTTCTACCTTTCCAAACTGTCTCATCTTCTTTTTTCCTTTTTTCTGCTTTTCAAGCAATTTTCTCTTACGTGTTATATCACCCCCATAACACTTAGCTGTTACATCCTTTCTCATAGCGGATATTGTTTCACGTGCAATTACCTTACCTCCAATAGCAGCTTGAATGGGTATCTTAAATAAATGCCTAGGAATCAAATCTTTTAATTTTTCAACCATCACTCGCCCGCGGGTTTCTGCACCAGCTCTATGAACTATGATCGCTAATGCATCAACAGGTTCCTCATTAACACGGATCTGCATTTTCACTAAATCAGATTTTCTGTAATCAATTATCTGATAATCAAAACTTGCATAACCCCTAGAAACAGATTTCAATCTATCGTAAAAGTCGAAAACAACCTCATTTAGTGGCAATTCATAAACTAACATCGCTCGATCTCCTGCATATGTAAGTTCTTTCTGAACACCTCTTCTTTCTTCACATAATTTAAGTATTGCTCCAAGATAATCATCTGGCACAAGAATTGTTGCGGATATCCAAGGTTCTTCTATAAAATTAATTTTTTCTGTTTCCGGAAGATCAACTGGATTATGAAGATCTAATAGCTTGTTATCTGTAGTATGTATTTTATAAATTACGCTTGGAGCTGTTGTGATTAATTCTATTCCATATTCTCTGTCTACTCTTTCGCATATAACCTCAAGATGCAATAAACCAAGGAATCCACATCTAAAACCCAAACCCAAAGCTGCTGAAGTCTCCATTTCGAATACAAAACTTGAATCGTTTAATCTAAGTTTTTCCATTGCATCTCTTAAATTATCAAATTCAGAGGAATCTAAAGGAAAAAGACCACAAAAAACTACAGGCTGAGAAGGTTTAAATCCGTCAAGGGCAGTTTCGCATGGGTTCTTATCGTCAGTAACTGTATCACCAACCCTTGTGTCTGCAACTTCCTTAATTGAAGCTGTAATAAATCCAATTTGCCCGGCGCTAAGCTCTTCTGTTAATGTTTGATTAGGGCCATAAATACCAACGCGGTCAACTTGATATACAGCAGAATTGGACATAAGTTTTATCTTTTGCCCCTTCTTAACAGTTCCATCAATAATTCTTACCAATACTACAACACCAAGATATGAGTCATACCAAGAGTCTACTAACAAAGCTTTCAATGGAGACTCTATCACCCCGTTAGGAGGAGGAAGTCTTTTAACAATGGCTTCAAGTAAATCCTTCATACCCAAACCCGTTTTCGCGGATACTTCAATAGCATCACTTGCATCCAAACCAATAACATCTTCTATTTGCTCTTTAATTCTTGGGGGGTCAGCTGCAGGTAAGTCAATTTTGTTGAGAACAACTAGGATTTCATGATTATTTGATATAGCTTGATACACATTTGCTAATGTTTGCGCTTCTACACCCTGACTAGCATCAACAACAAGAACAGAACCTTCACACGCCGCCAATGACCTGTTAACTTCATAAGCGAAATCAACGTGACCAGGAGTATCAATAATATTCAATAAATAAGATTGTCCGTCATTAGCTAAATAATTCAATGAAACAGCTTGTGCCTTAATAGTGATACCACGCTCTCTCTCCAAGTCCATTGAATCAAGAACTTGCTCCTTCATCTCTCGAAGACTTAATCCACCTGTAAGCTGAATTAAACGATCAGCTAAAGTTGATTTTCCATGATCAATATGTGCGATTATAGCAAAATTACGAATATTTTTTTGATTATTCATTAGTCTATCTAAGACCTCAAAACCGCACCTAGAGAATTAGATACTTCTTTTATAATTTGAGATGAGATAGCATCAATTTCTTGGTCGGTAAAAGTTAATTTTTCTGGTTGCATTTTAACTTCAACAGCAATAGATTTTTTATTACTGTCAATATTTTTTCCCCTGTAGATATCGAATAACTTTACTTCTGATATTATTTTTTGATCTATATTTTTTATTATCTTGATTAACTTATCTGCATTTATTTCTTCGTCAACAACGAATGCGAAATCACGCGACACGCTCATTAGATCTGATAGATGGAATTTACCCCTCGATAGACTTAATTTATTTTTTAAATCAGGGATATTATTCAACATAACCTCAAAACCTAACAATGGACCAGATAAACCAAACTCTTTAGTTACCCTTGGATGAATCTCTCCAAAATATGCTATGATTTTTTTTGGTCCTTGACGCAAGACACCCGATTTTCCTGGATGATACCACGGCGGAGTCTCCGTAGTTAATTGATATTTATTTTCAGATATTCCTAAGACAGATAACAATGTTATTACATCCTCTTTAACATCAAAAACATTGTATTCTCTTTTTGGTTCTCGCCAATCTCCAGAACCTCCCATACCTAACGCATTGCCAAATCGAATTCCTGTCGCGTTGTCTACCTGGTCATCTGGATTAACTCCTTTATAACATTGCCCTAACTCAAATAGTGATATATCCCTAAGCCCACGATCATGATTTCTTTTCATAGCAGCAATTAGATTTGGTAAAAGAGATGGTCTCATCGTATTTAATTCTGATGATATTGGGTTTATTAACTGCAATTGCTTCTGGCCACCACCAAAAATGATGGCATGATTATGCGGTATAAAAGACCATGTTATAGCTTCAACCATACCCCTTGACGCCAACGCCCTTCTTCCTACACGTCTCCTATTTTGAATATTTGATAATATTTTATTTTTTATCTTTGTATTTTTTGTTAGCGGTTTAGATTGAATCCTATCAGTTCCTATGATTCTAATTATTTCCTCAACTATACAAGCCTTTTCGCTTATATCATGTCTCCAACTTGGCGCTTTAATAGCTAGATTCTCATTCGTATCGGTAACCTCAAATCCTAATTTATCCAATATTTCAACAACCGATTCTTTATTAACACTTATCCCGACTAACCTTTCAATCTCTGATACATTAAAATTAATGATTTTATTACCTGATTCATATTTCCCTAAACTAATGATCTCTGACACTTCTCCTCCGCAGATATCCTGTATCATTTTTGTAGCAATCTCTATTCCAGAAGTTATGAAATCTGGATCAACACCTCTTTCGAATCTATAACGGGCGTCAGTGATAATCCCAAGCTTTCTTCCTGTTTTAGCAATATTTATTTTATCCCAAATTGCACTTTCTATTAAAACATTCTTAGTATCAATCTCACAGCTTGTTCGGATACCGCCAATAATACCAGCAATAGAATCAGCGCCTTGTTCGTCAGCAATAACGGTTACACTAGTATCTAGATTATATTGATTATCATCTAGTGCTAAAATTTTTTCTTCACTAGTGGCTTTTCTTATATAAATATCTTTACCAATTTTATCTGCATCAAAAACATGCAAAGGTCTACAAGAATCAAACGTTAAATAATTAGTGATGTCAACAAGAGAACTTATTGGCCTTAAACCAATAGACTTAAGCCTGTCTTTTAGCCATTTTGGAGATTCAACATTATTTACATTTTTGATTAATCTAAAGCTAGCTGTAATATTTTCCTCTTTTCCCAAAATAGGGTCTATAAAAAAAGATTTATCACATATTATTTTTTCTTTTACCTCATTTATAATAGATTGCTTCATACTTCCTATACCTGATGCTGAAAGATCCCTAGCAATTCCATTAACTCCTAAAGCATCCGATCTATTTGGGGTAACTCCTATTTCAATGACTTCATCTCCAAGGTCAAAAAAATTATCGATAAGCAGCCCTACTTCTGCTTTATTATCTAATTCTATTATACCATCGTGCTCGTCTGATAATAATAGCTCTTTTTCAGAAACCAGCATCCCATTAGATTGAATTCCTCTTATCTTGGTTGATTTCAAATAGATATCCAATCCAGGAATATATGCTCCTACAGGGGCAAATACGGCTTTCATGCCTACCCTTACGTTATTGGCACCGCAAATAACTTCTATATGACCATTTTTTGTATTAAGTAAGCATTTGTTTAATTTATCTGCATCAGGATGCTTCTCTACCGAGAGCACCTCACAAACAGAGAAATCTTCATATAGTTTTTTAGGGTTATTGAAAGACTCAACTTCCAATCCAATCATATTTAATTTTTCAAGTATTTCCTCTGAAGAACATTCTGTATCTAAATGTTCTTTTAGCCACGGTATGGTAAACTTCATTTACTCAAGCCCCCACTTAACGAAGGAATATCAAGACATTTAAATCCATAATGTTTTAACCATCTTAAATCTGCATCAAAAAACGACCTTAAATCAGACATACCATACTTTAACATTGCCAAACGATCTATACCCATTCCAAATGCAAAACCTTTATATACATCTGGATCTAGATTAACATTTCTTAAAACTTGAGGGTGTACCATCCCGCTTCCTAAGACTTCTAACCATTGGTCATTGCCTCCAATTTTTAATTCATTTCCTACCTTACTGCATCCTATATCAACTTCTAGAGAGGGCTCTGTAAACGGAAAGTAGCTAGGCCTAAAACGCATATTTATCGAATTAATTTCAAAAAATATCTTACAAAATTCTTCTAGGCACCATTTTAACTGTCCCATATTAGCATCATTATCAATCACAAGTCCTTCAACTTGATGAAACATTGGAGTATGAGTTTGATCAGAATCAGAACGATACGTTCTGCCAGGAGCTATCATCCTAATAGGTGGTTTTTCTGAAATCATTGTGCGTATTTGAACAGGGCTTGTATGCGTTCTTAAAACTAGAGCCTTATTCTCATCATCGGAAGGGAGATAAAAAGTATCGACCATTTGACGTGCCGGATGACTTTCTGGAATATTTAAAGCCGAAAAATTATGATAGTCATCCTCAATATCTGGTCCTTCGGCTATAGCAAAACCCATATCAGAAAATATCTCAGATATTTCATCCATAACTTGACTTACCGGATGTATTCTACCAAGTTCAAGTGTAGTTTTTTGAAGTGGTAGCGTTATATCCACCTTCTCATCAGCAACCAATTTCTCTATTCCAAGATCTTCTAGAATAGTTTGTTTTTCATTAATTTTATTGTTAATCACATTTTTTAAATTATTAAGCTTAGAGCCATAATCTTTTTTATCTTCTGGTGACATTGTACCAAGCTCTCTCATTAGCAATGAAACAGCACCTTTTTTCCCCATAGATGAGATTCTAATTTTTTCTATATCGCTTAGACTGAGTGATTTTTCGATATTGTCTATTATATCTTTTTCAAGGATGATTAGATCCTGTATTTTGCCCATCCCATAACTTTCATTTTATATCTTGAGTATATATAATAGTATTAGATGATCAGATAATTAACAATAGCATTTATTAACTTCTTTACTGCAATTAACCAAGTGCAACAGCTACTTTTGATACAATTTCAGAAAATACCTGGGGTTCATTAACAGCTAGATCGGCTAACACTTTTCTGTCAACTTCAATACCTGCTTTATTTAAACCATAAATAAATGTTGAGTACTTTAGCCCATTTGCTCTAACCGCAGCATTAATTCTTTGGATCCAAAGGCCTCTAAAATCTCTTTTTCTTACCTTCCTATCACGATAAGCATATTGGCCCGCCTTCTCGACAGCTTGCTTTGCAACGCGAAAAGTATTTTTTCGTCTACCATAATACCCTTTTGCATTACCTATAACTTTTGCGTGTCTTGCGTGAGATGTAACACCTCTTTTTACTCTTGCCATTTTATTTCCTTAAATCTTATCAACTATATGGTAAAAATTGCCTAACTATTTTTTGATCGGGTACCGATAGAACGGACATCCCTCTAGCATTACGTATAAATTTATTCGTACGTTTAATCATACCGTGACGTTTACCTGCTTGCGCACACATTATCTTTCCAGATTTAGATATTTTAAAACGTTTTTTAGCTCCTGATTTTGTCTTAAGCTTTGGCATTTTTAACTCCTCGAAATCAATTTATTACCTAATTATTCTGAATCTGGTACGTCATAGACATTAATACATATAACAAAAAAAGTTATAAGGGTTGTAAGTGTATTTTACAACCTAAAAAAATATAAATTTATAATTTAATCAAAAATCATCAATCAATAGATAATTAGGTATCATTTTGGTGCTAAAACCATAATAATCTGGCGCCCCTCAAACTTAGGCTCTAACTCAACCTTAGCGTTATCAACTATATCGGCTTTCACTTTATTTAACAATTTAATTCCAAGTTCTGAGTGAGACATCTCACGTCCCCTAAACCTTAGTGAAATTTTTACTTTATCACCAACATCTAAAAACTTTCGCATGCTCTTCATTTTGACTTCATAATCATGAACGTCTATATTGGGTCTCATTTTTATTTCTTTAACATCAAAAGTTTTTTGTTTTTTTCTTGCTTCTGCTGCTTTCTTTTGTTCTTGGTATTTGAATTTACCATAGTCCATTATTTTACAAACTGGTAAATCGGAATTAGGGGATATTTCAACTAAGTCTAAACCCACTTTTTCAGCTTCTTCAAAACCAAATTCTATTGTTACCTGCCCAAAATTCTGACTATCAGACCCTATTAAACGTATCTCAGTTGCTACTATCTGCTCATTAATACGTGGCCCTTTAGCTACTCGCTCTTTAAGACCATCATGCGGTTTTTTAACTATGGTAATCCTCCTTTATATTTATTTATTATATATATATTGTTTATAAGAATTAAACAATTATATTTAATTCCTACCCAATAAACTTGAGTATATCCTTATTGTTTTTTCTGTCATTATCTTGGTAGTAAAATTCAATATCATATTGTCTCTTGCTATATTAGAGATCATTATTTTGTCATGATCATCTAATTTCAGAGCCATATTAATACAAGAAACTAACTCATCAATATCATTCTTTTTAAAAATCCAACCGGTTCTTTGTATTAATTTTCCTTGAGAAGGTATCGATAATATTTCACGTACTGGCCCTATATCCGTTGCTATTACAGGCTTACCCATAGACTGTGCCTCTGCTATAATTCTACCAAAAGCCTCCGGTTTAACAGATACTGATAAAACTACATCGGCAATATAGAGCATATTCTCGATATTATTTGAATGACCAGTAAACAGAACTTCCTCCTCTAATTTAAGATCGCGAATTAGTGCTTTTAACTCCTCAACATAGCTTTTGTGCTTCTTATCATCTCCTGTAAATATTAATTTAAATTTACCAGTATTATTCTTCTTTATGCGCGAAATAGCTTCTAAAGCAATTTTGTGACCTTTCCATTCCGTTACTCTACCTGGTAATAAAATTATTGACGTATCTTTATCTATCTTCCAATTAGACATTAAATTCTTGATATGATTAACATCTATGTTTTTTCGATTAAATTTTTCTATGTCTACACCTCTGTGAATTACAGATATTTTATATTCTGGGATATTGTAGCGTTCCATAATTATTTTTTTCGTAAATATAGAATTTGCTATAACGATATCCCCTCTTGCCATAACAGAATTATAAAATCTTTTAAGTATATTATTCTCACCATATATCCCATGGTATGTAGTTATAAATTGGCATCTCATAATTTTAGACGCCAAATATGCACTCCAAGCTGGTGCTCTGCTCCTTGCGTGGATAATATTAATATTATACTTCTTAATGAAATGAATTAATGAAAATGTATTTTTAATTAATGAAAATGGATTTTTATTTTTTAATGGTAAATCTATGTGAACACCCCCTGTTGCATTATATTCACTTAGCAATCTTCCTTTTGATGATGCTAAGTATGATTTTAGCCCAGATTGACTTAGTGCTGATGAAATCTCAACACAGGTTTGTTCCGCCCCACCAATATCTATAGCTGGAGCAACCTGCATTATATTAATAGCTTTAGGATATAAATTTTTAATATCAACAACCGAATGTAATCCGTATCTATAATTGGGGAACATCAGCTCTATATTTAGTTTTTCTTTTATTTTACTGTTTGAAACCTTTTTAGATTCGCTGTAAAAACTTTTTGCCATTTCGCTCATATTTGATCTATCAAATGGCACTTCTACCGGAGGACTTACTCCTATTAAATTTGCAGCATACTCTACAACATCTTGAGGTGGACAAGGCTCATCATCAGAAATATTATAAATATCACCATGTGAGTCAGAACCTATTAATCTATCGACTATTACCGATATATCAGCGACATTAATTCTATTAAAAATTTGTCCGTCTTTAATTACTCTTTTTGCATTCCCTGATAATAAATTATTTATTTGATTCCGCCCTACACCATAGATTCCGGATAAACGCAATATATCAACGTTAATGTTATATTTTTCACCAATATCTAGCCATTGCTGCTCTGCACAAACTCTGTTAACTGCCCTTTTTGAGCTTGGATTTAATTTAGCATCTTCATCTATCCAGTCACCATTATAATTTCCATAGACTGCAGTTGTCGATAAGTAGATAATCCTTTTTAACGTTGTTTGACAAAGATTGTTAATATCTTCGATATTATTTTGTAAAACAATATCACCATCTGAGTTAGGGGCGATTGATATCAATAAATCAGTTACATTTTCTAATGCTAACTTGATATTTTTTATTCCATTATTAGGATCATAGCGATAAACATTTATATCGCCAATAACGTTAGATCTTTTTGTACCAGATACACTCCATCCATATTTTTTTTCAATATAGCTTGAAATATTCTTACCTGTATAACCAAAACCAAAACAAAATATTTTTTTATCGCTCAACCAATAAAGCCCTTTTTGTTAAATGCTATTTTCCATTCTTCTATAACATTTTTATCTACCTCAACAGCAAAATAAGATTTTTTTAAATTATTAAAATCCTCAAAGTTCATTAAACAACTAAGAGCCCAAACTGCCATTGCTCTTACCAAAGAAGATTCATCTGTTAATTTCTCTTTCAATTTACCTATATTTCTTATTTGCCCAGAGTTCCCAATTGCTATAATTACATTTCTTAGAAACTTATTTCTACCAATTCTTTTTATTGGCGACCCACTAAAAAATTGTCTAAATTGAAAATCATCAAAATCTAAAAAGCCCGATAACTCCGGCATATTTAATAATTCTCTTGATCTTAATCTATTTTCTCTTGCTGTTTTTGCAAATTTATTCCACGGACATACAGCGAGGCAATCATCACAACCATACACTCTATTACCGATAGCACTTCGATATTTTAGAGGAATGTGTCCTTTATGTTCAATAGTCAGATAGGATATGCATTTCCTAGCATCTAACTGGTAAGGCTTTGGGAAAGCTTTTGTAGGACAAACATCAATACATGCTTGGCATGTGCCGCAATGATCATTTTCTGAAACATTAACTGGCAACTTTATTGAAATTAATATTACACCTAAAAATAACCAAGATCCGTAATTCTTACTTACAAGATTTGTATGTTTCCCTTGCCACCCAATACCTGACGATTGTGCTAATGGTTTTTCCATAATCGGCGCAGTATCAACAAATACCTTGACTTCCGTTTTATATTCTCTGGCCATCCATCCAGCTAAACTCTTTAACTTCTTTTTTATAACCTTATGATAGTCATCACCCCTGGCGTAAACAGATATATTTGCTCTATTTTTTAACTTTAAATTATCTATTGGATTATTATCAGGTGCATAATTTTGAGCAAGAACCAAGGCGGTCTTGGCTTCTCCCCACATAACAAGGGGGTCAACCCTTCTTTCAACATTATTCTCTAACCACAGCATGTCACCGTGATTACCTTTTTCTAAAAATGATAAAAAATTGTTTTTTATGTCCGATGATGTGGTTAGATCTGTAAAGCCGAAGTCATCGAAACCTATTTCCAATGCTTTTTCTCCTATTTCCTCTGCTATATTCATTAAATTCCCATTTAATTAAAAATCTAAATCAGCGTAATGAGCAGGAGTGATAAAACCTGACAATTCATCTTTTAGCAAATTTGAAAAAGATGGCCTTGATTTAATCCTAGCATACCAATTTTTTACACTATCTGCTTTATCCCACGGAACCTTATTTAAATAATCCAAACAAGATAGGTGAGCTGCTACTGCAAAATCTGCTTCTGATATTCTGTCACCTGCTAGCCAACCTCTAGATTCAGATAAATACGAAATATAGTCAAGATGATAAATCATATTCTCTTGGGCAATTCTTATAATTTCCATATTTGGGCTTCCACCGCCATCGGATTTATTTATATAAAATTTATTAACCATTTCTTTTAGTATTAACTGTGTTACTTCTGCGTTAAACTTAACATCGAACCACTCCATGATTCTTCTTATTTCAGATTTATTATATATATCTCCAAAAATAAAATTAGATTTATTTAATGATAATATTTCCTCTATATATTCAGTAATAGAATATATACCTGATATATTCTTATCATTCTCATCAATTATGACCGGTAGTGTGCCAGCTGGATTCAGGGCTAAAAACTCTGGCCTTCTGTCCCATGGAATCTCATACAAAAGCTCGAAATCAAGATTAGACTCAGATAGAAGAAGTCTAATTCTTCTGCTAAAGGGGCATAATGGAAAGTGATACAATTTAATCATTTTATAGTAATCTTTGGTACATCGATTTACATTAGTATAATGTATAACAAATAATATATTAATTACTTATAATTATAAATATAATTTTATTTATAATTATAAGGATAAAGAGTTACCAATGCCTATTGAACAAATATTTATTCTATCTTTTGTACAAGGTTTAACTGAATTCTTCCCGGTCAGTTCGTCAATGCATTTAAATATTGTACATCTAATGAGTAATTGGGATGACCAAGGTCCTCTAATGGACCTTTCGTTACACGTTGGTTCCTTATGTGCTGTTATTGTATGTTTAAAAAAAAATATACTTTCTTTGTCCGTGAAAAATAATTCTTCAAAGATTGATTCTATTAGTACTTATAAATATTTTTATATTATTTTGATTGCTTCCATACCAACTCTGATAATTGGTTTTATTTTAGTAAAGACTGGTTATATTGATAAATTAAGAGATAATTTGGAGTTAATTGGTTGGGTAAATTTAATTTTTGCATTGCTACTACTATTAAGCGACCGTAATTATTTCCATAAAAATGAGAATATAATCAAATCTAAGCATTTTTTTATTATTGGCTTATTTCAAATATTATCTCTAATACCTGGAGTTAGTAGATCAGGAATTTGCTTTACAACATCAAGGGCAATGGGTTTAAATAGAATAGTATCTGCGAAAATTGCTATCGTGATGTCATTGCCAATAATTCTTTCCGCTGGACTTTATATGGCAACTAAATTAATGCAAACGAACGACATGGTATTTATATTCCATATAATCCTTGCCTTATTATTATCATTCCTATTTTCTCTATATTCAATAAGAATCATTCTATCGATAATAGAAAAATTTAATGTAATCCCTTTTGTTATATATAGAATAGCAATAAGTCTTGTTATTTTTTACACAATCTATACGTAGATATTATAGTTATGAGTTATATTTACCACCTTTGCAAAAGCGTTCTATATATGAGGGAACAATAGTTTCAATAGAATTAGGGACAATACCTAAATCTCCTAATCTACCTATATTATTTGACTCTATATCAACAATATTGTCATATTTTAAAAGCTCAACCTGGTCTGGCGTTAATAATGGTCGGGGTAACAACATCATAAAAAAAGCGATGGACTTTGATATATTAGAAGGAACAGGTAGTACAATTATTTTTTTCTTAATTGTTAACGATATAAATTCTATTATTTCTTTAAAAGAATATATTTCATTTCCACCTATCTCAAATATTTGCTTACCCTTGTTATCTTCAACAATCTTAGCAATCGCATTGGCGAGATCCGCTACATAAATAGGTTGAAATTTTGTATTTCCTCCACCAAATAACGGAAACAGGGGTGAAATTGAAATGATTTTTGCAAATTGATTAAAAAAATTATCATCAGGACCATAAACAACTGACGGCCTTATGATAATAGAATCTTTTTTTTCTTCTAATAGTTCATTTTCTCCTTCAGCTTTTGTTCTGGCATATTTAGATGTTGATGTTGCGTCAGATCCAATTGCTGATATATGAATTAATTTTTTAACTTTATTTTTGGTACATAAATTTGCTATTAACCCAGGGCCGTGTTTATGAATATTATTAAAATTCTGACTACCTTTCTCAAATAACAAGCCAATAGAATTTATAACAACATCAGATCCCAAAATAGCCTGTTCAACAGATTCTGGATAACGCAAGTTAGCTTGAACAAATTGAATTTGTCCTGCTACGCCTGATGTTTGTAAATGCCCACATAACTCTGGCCTTCTAACAGCAACTCTTAGGCGATAGCCTTTCTTTAATAATGTAGAAGCAATGTGTCGTCCCACAAAACCTGATCCGCCAAATATTGTTACGATTTTACTATTATTAGATGGTAATGTAATTATACAATTTCCTATTTAATTAAATTATAAGCAGTAAAAAATATTATTTTATTTCAAAACTAATCAGCTTAAAAATAATTATAGAAAAATTCATAATCAAACAATGTCTTTATTCAATTATTCAGTTATAATTAAAATTATATTAATAGCTATATAATAAAATACTTTAAAAGTATAAAGTATACTTTTAGAAAAACATACTTTTATGTAACGATATTTATGATTATAGTCCTTTATTATGTATTTTAGACGATAAACATGTTAAAATTCTTCGAACAACACAAAGGTTTCTAATGAGTATTAAATTATATCAGAATGATATTCCATCCAATCTTGATTTAGGAAAAATTATCGCCATTGATACGGAAACTATGGGATTAAATCCAATAAAAGACAGATTATGCTTAATGCAAATATCAACTGGTAATGAAGACGTTTATTTAGTTAAATTTGAAAAAAAAATTTCTCCTGCTATAAATTTGAAAAAAATCTTAGAGGATGAAAAGGTTATAAAAATATTCCATTATGCAAGATTTGATATGGCTATGATAAAATACCATCTAAAAATAGACGTCAACTCTGTGTATTGTACTAAAATTGCATCAAAAATAATAAGAACTTATACAGATAGACACGGATTAAAAGATTTATGCAAAGAGTTATTAAATGTGGATATTTCTAAACAACAACAAAGCTCTGACTGGGGGCGAGAGTTTTTAAGCAATGATCAAAAGAAATATGCCGCTCAAGATGTTTTATATTTACATAGAATTAAAGATATTTTAGACGAAATGTTAATAAGAGAAAACAGAATAGAAATAGCCAACGAATGTCATAAGTTTCTTTCCACACAAGTTAAATTAGATTTACTAGGATGGAATGACACAAATATTTTTTCTCACTAATAATAAATATTCATATCGGTTAATTAAAAATGGATAATCTAAAGTATGAAACCGTAGACCCCAGTGAAATAAAAAAAGCAAGAAAACACACAAATACCGTATTCATTCTAAATAGAATTATTCTAATCGTGATGATTGCGTCAATAGGTATCGTTATATATTCTTTTAGAGGGATTATTATAAATAAATCCGATTTAGATTCTTTTAGTGAGGATTCCTTTGACATTCCAGATGCATCAATTGAAATCATAAACCCCATGCTCGCTGGTGTAGATAATAATAATGAAAACTTCCAAATTAATGCTAAAAATGCTAAAAATGATATAAATCAAAAGAATTTAATATATCTGAAAGAAATTCAAGCTTTAATGAATATTAATACTGATAATACTACTCAGATTTTTGCAGATAAAGCAACGTATGATAACAAAAGAAAAACACTAATACTGGAAGATAATATTATAATTACAACAGCTTCTAATTATGTATCTTATATGCAGAAAGCGTCAATAAACCTTAATAATAATAGTGTTTTTAGCCAAAGTCCAATAATTATCAAAACTCCAGGTACTTGTATTTTAGGAAACGCCCTTAGAATAACAAATAAAGGGAAAGTTTTAAAATTAAAAAATGGAATAAATATGGTGTTTAATCAAGATAAGAAAAGTGAATGCGATAAAAAATGAACATAAAAAAAATATTTATAATAATCTCTATAATAATATTTTCAACATTTAATACATATGCAGAAGGTCTTACAGGAAGCGTTGATAAATTATCAGTTGACCAGGATCTGCCTATCAATATAGAGGCGAACTCATTGGAAATACTAGAGAATGAAAAAAAAGCAATATTTTCTGGTCAAGTACGAATAGTGCAAGATAAAATATCATTAACAGCAGATTTAGTTCATATTATATACAAATATGAAGAAGCTAATAAAAAAACTTCCATTGAATCTATTGAGTGTTCAAATAATGTCTTAATTCAAATAGACGATCAAATTGCAAGTGGTAACAAAGCATTTTATGATCTATTGACCAAAAAAATTACACTTTCTGGAAACATTCTATTTAGTAAAGGGAATAATGCTATCAAAGGAGAGACTGCTCTCGTAGACTTGAACTCTCGAAAAATAAAAATAATATCATCCGAAACTAATAAGGATGGAAAAGTTCGTGCAATTCTAACTCCAAACCAAAATAATTGATAAAATATAAAACTGAAATAATAGTATGAATAATTCACAAGGGTTGCAGATAAATAATATTGGAAAAAGTTACAACAGGATACCTGTAATTCATGATATTTCCATAAATTTAAAGCCCGGAGAAGTGATTGGCCTGTTGGGTCCTAATGGAGCCGGAAAAACAACAATGTTTTATATTATAATGGGTTTAATAAAACCAGACCGTGGCTCAATATATATAGACGGTCATAATATAACGCTGCTACCGATGTATAGAAGAGCTAGGTTAGGCGTAAGCTATCTTCCTCAAGAACCATCAATTTTCCGCGGCTTAACAGTAAAAGAAAATATAGAATGTATTCTAGAGATTTCTGAAAAAAATAAAATTAAAAGAAATAATAAGCTCAGAGAATTATTGAAGAAGTTTGGGCTTGAGAAAATAGCTAACAGTAAAAGTGTTTCCCTTTCAGGCGGAGAAAGAAGAAGAGTTGAGATTGCAAGAGCCTTAACCACTAACCCACGATTTATCTTAATGGATGAACCATTTTCTGGTATTGATCCATTGGCAATTAATGACATTAAGGGCCTTATAAAGAACTTAACAAATAATGGTATAGGCGTCTTAATCACAGACCATAATGTTAGAGAAACATTAAGCCTTGTTGATAGAGCTTATATTGTTCATGATGGCAATCTGTTAGTTGAAGGCAGCCCTGATGAAATTATAAATGACACTGATGCAAAGAGAGTTTATCTAGGCGATCAATTTAATCTTTAAACGAATATAATTATTACGTTGTAGGTATGAATCTAAAAATAAATATTCAAAACAAACAAATACAGGGGCTATCCTTAACGCCTCAATTACAACAAGCTATAAAATTACTAGAATTATCAAATATTGACCTACGTACATTTGTAGATAAGGAACTTGAAAAAAATCCGCTTTTAAATGAATCTTACCTTAACGATTCTGAAAATACAGAAGAATCTATCGGAACGGACAATAGTTTAAACAATAAAATAAGAGAAAGGGAGATTAATCAAAATTTATTAAGCTTACCTGATCAAAATAGAAAACCGACCAACAAAGAAGGTATGTATCTTGAAATATTTGAGAATTCTATACCTAATAAATCTCTAAGAGAATATTTATCCGAACAGCTAATGATGTCATCGTTTACTAGAATAGAAAATATAATTACACATTATTTGATTGGCATAGTAGATGACGCAGGATACTTAACAGAAGAAACAAAAAATATTAGCAAAAAACTAGGCGTGTCAGAAAAATTAATATTAGATACGTTGACTAAGGCCCAGTCTTTTGAGCCGACTGGAATTTTTTCTAGATCCCTTCAAGAATGCTTAACACTTCAACTTCAAGAAAAGAAAATGATTAATGAGGATGTTAAAATATTCCTTGATAATTTAGATCTTATAGCAGAAAATAAGCATGCTGAATTTACCAAAATTAGTGGTATTGATAATGAGAAAATTAAGAGTATTATAGATTTAATTAAAACCTTGAATCCTAAACCTGGTATAATTTTTTCAAGGGATACTCTGCAAACAATCATTCCCGATGTGATTATAGAAAAAAAAATCAACGGCAGCTATTATTCAATTATAAATGGTGAATCAATCCCCAAAATCACCATCAATAGATCATATGGTAACCTTATTAAAAATAGTGCCTTACATGATAAAGAAAAAAAATATATATCAAGTTGTTTAATGGATGCAAAATGGTTACTAAAAAGCATTAAACAAAGAGCTTCTACATTAACCAAAGTCTCTAATGAAATTATATTACAACAAAAAGGTTTTCTTGATCATGGAGTCGAGTATTTAAAACCCCTTAACCTGAGAACAATTGCCGATAAAGTAGAGATGCATGAATCAACTATTAGTCGTATTACTAGCAATAAATACATACAAACACCGAGAGGGGTCTATGAGTTGAAATATTTCTTTGATTTTGGTGTTTCTTCGCTAAGTGAATCAAAGATGGTTTCATCGGAATCTGTTAAATTTCATATTAAAAAATTAATAAAAAATGAAATAAATTCTGAGAGACTATCCGATGATAAGCTAGTAAATCTATTAAAAAAATATGATATTGATATTGCCAGGAGAACAGTTGCAAAATATAGAGAATCTATGAATATACCATCCTCAATGAAAAGAAAAAATATAATTTGATACTATTTATTAATTTATTATAGAAAATTATATCAATTAAAATTCTTATAAATTATATTATACTGCATAGATAATAGAGAGGAATAAGTATGGAAAAAAAATCTACAAAAATAGTTGATATGCATACCCATGTAGCACCAAGAATGGCTGTAAAAATAGCTAACGAAGGAGGAACTTGGCATGGAATTAAATTTTCTAGAGATAAAGATGGGAAATTGTCAACATCATCTGGAAGTGAAACAATGGTATTACCTTGGCCTAAAAAAATGGAAACCCCAGAAATGAGACTAGAATCGATGGATAAGAGAAAGGTTGACATGCATGTTTTAAGCCTCAGCCCTCTAATGCATTGGCATGGATTAGATAAATCAGATTGTGTTCCTTTTGCAAAAGATACAAATGATGATATAGCTGATTATATACAAACAGATACTTCAAGATATAAGGGGTTTGGATTTCTTCCTCTGCAAGATACAGATTCTGCTGTAAGGGAACTAGAAAGATGTGTTAAAGATCTAGGATTTCTAGGAGCCATGGTATCAACTCATGTAAATGGATTAGACTGGGATAGTGATAAATTGTTTCCTGTATTAGAAATGGCCGACTCTCTTGGAGCACTTATTTTCTTTCATCCGACAAGGGGTGGTAGAGCAAATTCATGGCTTAATAAATACCATTTACGTAATTTAATTGGAAATCCATTAGAAACCACAAATGCTATCGCTTCTATAATATTCGGTGGAGTTATGGACAAGTTGCCAAATATAAAACTTTGCTTTGCACATGCAGGCGGTTATGCGTGCCATGGGATTGGAAGGTTCGATCATGGATATAATGTCCGTCCAGAAGCAAGTGAGGGAATAAAAAACTTACCTTCTGACTATGTTAAAAAGATGTACTTTGACTCAATAACACATTCCGATAGATCGCTTCGTTATTTAATTGATACCGTTGGCTCTTCGCAAGTTCTCTTAGGAAGTGATTATCCAGCTGACATGGGCGAACCTTATCCTGTTGATTTTGTCAAAAATTGCAAAACAATAACTGATGATGAAAAGAAATTAATACTATCAGAAAATATTAAAGCCTTTATTTAATATTCAAACTTAAGGAAAGAATATGGATAATAAGAAGAAACCAGAGTATGAAACTAAAAAACTATTTGACACCTTTGCTTCACGAAGAGGTCACGTCTATCCTGCACATGAATGGCTAGCAAATAGATTTCCAGCGTATGTTAAAATTATGCTTGATTTAGATGACGAGATTAGGAAAAAAACTAGGCGTTATGATGAGAAGATGCATGAATTATTCCATATTGTGGCCTTGGCCGTTAAAGGATCAAACCCTCACAATCAGCAGCACTTAAAAGCTCATCTTAAAAAAGGTCTTAAGCTTGGACTTCATCCAGAAGAAATTGCTGAGGCGCTTATGGTATGCGTAAATCCAGGGGGAGCAATGGTGCTTACCTATAGCGTGACATGCATGCTTGAAGCTATAGAAGAATTAAAAACAGAAGGCTGGAAAGAGCCATCCTAGTCTATCTATAGGTATAAAAATCCGAATTTTTATCTATATATTAGCAAGAGGAATAGGCTGACCTGTTTCAGAAGCCACACCCATTGCTAGAGTAACTTTTAATGTTTGACGGGCTTCCTCAGCTGTTGTTAAATGACATTTAGCTCCGGTAGACTGGGAATCAAGCCATTCTCTTGTTTCATCAGCTATACGACCAAACATTTGTCCATCAGCCCATTCACCCGAAGATCTACTACCAAGAAATGCTAAATTCAATTTCTGATCTTTTGCATAAGCGTTCTCATACCCATGTTCCGTATATAAAATTTGATCTCTGTGATCATCGTCAATCAATACAACGCCATCTCTACCCATTATTTCCATACGAACACTTTGTCCTGTTGTTGGAAATCCGCCGGGGAGAGCATAACAAATATCAAATGAAAAAACTGCCCCTGTTGAATATTTTACCATCGTCAGGCTAATATCATCAACATCATAACCTTGATCTCTAAAAACAGTACCGTATCCCATTGCCTGAACCTCAACTGGAACAACATCTGGACCAAGACACCATCCAATATAATCAACATTATATGTTATAATATCTAATATTGGAGTCGCTTCAGGGCATCTTTTTAAAATAGCTAACATATTTGTTCTTGTATTATAAACCCTGGTCATTCCTCCAAGAATTGGTCCAATCTTACCTCTAGAGATTTCATCTCTTGCGACAAAATATTTTTGTAAAAATCTTTGAGAATAACCAATTCTAAGATCAACTCCTTTTTCACGGGCTAAATTTGCTAATCTGTCTCCGTCTTCTATCGTAAGAGCAAGCGGTTTCTCAACCAGTACAGATTTTCCAGCATTAATAGCTGCCTCAACAGAAAAGGCATGCGCATCTTCTGGAGTAGAGACAATAACAACATCAACTCTGGGATCATTAATTAACGACAATGCATCTGTAGAATATCTACTTGCATTTGTTAAATCCGCTAGTTTTTTTGCTGCTTCCTCATTAATATCACCTACAACCAAGTAAGTGACAGCAGAATGCAATGCAGCTAAGCGTGCTCTATGAGTTCCTATTCTTCCCGAACCTATAACAGCAACACCAAGTTTTTTTTTATTAAATCCAATATTTATAACCATTATGCCACCTCTTTCTTTGCTATGCCGCCACGTTCAACATATGAATATCTTTCTTGTAATTCTGGTGATAAATTCCTGCGGTGTTCTTGTGGAAATGATATCCACATTCTTAGCAAATGCCTTTTTAAATGTGTTTCTTCATAATCTTCGTAATCTTCTCTTGCATGCAATATCTGATGATTGTTAATAAATTGAATATCCCCTTCTGTAAAACCCATTGAGAAACGTAATGATTCTCTTTCGCTGATTTCTTGAACAACATCAAGAGCTTCACGCTGAATATCACTAAGAGCAAGATGTTCTCCGTGTCTTACGACAGATTCAAAAAATGCTCTTGAGGTTAGCCGGGCTGATAATTTATTATCATAATAACTATACATTGGACAAGTATACCAAGGCTGCTCATTATCTGCATTTTCACCACGCCAATCCAGATTAAAAGGTTGGTGCAATACTTCAATTAAATCTGGTCTCTCTTTTAAAAGAACATTATGGACAGCTAGAGCACTAACCAAATAACTAGCCCCTCCTTTTTTTGCATTTCTCTGGCAAAATAAACCAACAACATCAACTGGTAACTGGTCCGTATGGAAATCCATTCTTAATTTTGTTTGATACATTCTTGTATTAGGGTCTGAAATTTTTCTTCCCTCATCAGTTACATGACCTAATAAATGTCCTCTTGTATTTTGTGAAACTGGAGTACCCAAATGAATACCTATACCCCAGTAAATAATCTCACATTCTTCATTTGAATATTTATCTCGAGGGATACCTCTAACAAGTGAAAAACCTAAGCCATTTTCTAATATATCATATAAGCTTGTTATCTTTTTGCTAAGTGTAGGAAGTAAAAAATCTGATTTTAGAAATGGAATACTTATGTTTTTAGCTTTAATATTTTCCAAAGCATCATCTATTTCTTTTAATTCTATGTCGTTTAAATGTAAAATCCAATCCATACGATCTCTGAGTTCTGGACCAATCCAAGCTGCGGCTTCGTTTACCGTATCCAAATGAGGCTGAATCATTTATATAACCCTTTTTTAAAAATTATCTTTTATACCTTATAATCATTTTACTAATAAGCACCACAAATATGGCAATTAACAATGATCCTATGGTTTCTATATTAATCATCATCGTACTATCCCCAAATAATGTTGTAAACATTTTTTCTGTTGCCGGATCCGTCAATAATAAATGACCAGATATCCATCCAAGTAATGCACCCCCGAACCATATTAAGATTGGATACTTATCAAATACTTTAAGCAAGAATGAACTACCAATAATTAATAGTGGTATAGAGAATAGCACACCAAATGCTATTAAACTTATTGAACCGTGCGCTACAGCCGCCACTGCAATAACATTATCTAAACTCATTGCTGCATCGGCGATTGCAATAGTTATAATTGCTTTCCATAAAGTATTTGCTTGATTCCCCGAGTTAATATCAGATTCTTTCTCAGGTAAAAGCAACTTTATTGCAATCCATAAAAGCAGAATACCGCCGACCGTTCTTACATATGGGGCATCTAATATTTGTGTTACAATACCAGCAAAGAAAATTCTTAAGGCAATAGCTACCCCAGTACCTAAAATTAAACCCCATCGTCTTTTTTTTGGAGACAAGTTTTTACACGCCAATGCAATGACAATAGCATTATCTCCACTTAAAATTAAGTCTATCCAAATTATCTGCAAAATAGGAATCAATGCAGTTGAAAATGTTAAATTAAATAATAATTGTTCATCCATGTTAACTAACTACTTACTTAAAGTCATTTCGTGGAAGAGAGACTGGTTCTCCTGATTCAACAGACATGTCTGCTGCTTGGGATACTTGCATAACCAATTTTGCTTCATCACCAGTGATCATAACAGGATGGTCAAAAACTATTGCGCTAATAAAATGATTTACCTCCTCATGCATAGAACCTGCAAATACATGATCAATCTGTTCTCCTGGCATTGATGACATTGGATATTGGATCCCATTTTTAATTGTACTCAATTGAATATCCTTATGGGAATCATCTATCGTGAGAGTACCTTCTGTTCCAATAACCTCAATGAATGCTTGAACATAGTTTGGAGTGTGAGGTGGTAAAATCCAACCAATACCGATTGTTATTGTGGTGCCATCATCCATAGTTATCATAACCCACTGATGGTCTGGATTATCACTATTTTTTGAGAACAACTTACCTGATGTTTGGGAATACACTCTAATTGGCTTCCTTGGTTGCATTGCCCACAAAATATAGTCAATATCATGCACCCCTGCGATTGAAGCAGGCGACAAATTCGATCTACCTGTTATTTTCATGCCCAATTCTCGAGTTGAATGCCTTGAAATAAGACATGTAACGGGGTCTCCAATCAACCCCCCTTTAAGAGCTTTATTCATATAAGCATACCTTGGATCAAATCTCCTTGAATATCCAATTGTAAGTTTTAAATTATTTTTCTTTGCTAGTTGAAGCGCTTCGTCTGCCTCTTTAATTGTAGGTGCTATTGGTTTTTCAACAAATACATGCTTACCTTTTTCAAGACATTCCATAACCATTGGAAACCTTTTTGTCTCTGGGGTCATAGAAATTACGACCGCATCAATATCATCATCATCAACAATATCTTTCCAATTATCGGTTATTGCATATGGTTCAAGTTCATCTTTTAACTCGTTTTGTCTTGCTTTATTAATTTCTGCTATATGTAATCTATCAATAAGTGGATTTTTTTTACAAGCCGTCGCTCTTATTCCACCAACCCATCCTACTCCTATAACCCCAAGGTTTATCTGTTCCAATTTAGCCATTATTCGTTACCTTTACAAAATAATCTTCATTCTCTATATTAATATAATAATATTTGTTTGAAATATTAATTTAAAAAAAAATATAATGATAATTAACTTTATAACACTATTTAATAAAGTTATTAATATAAAATAACAATTGATATTAAAAAAATACCAATTCAGTAAATTAATCGCAATAAATTAATAATTGCCAAATAATAGAGAGATAAAAAATATGTTTCGTATTTCAGAAATTGATGCTTTTGCAATCGCAATACCGTTAAAAATGCCAGTAAAAATGGCTGGTATCCTAATTGAAACATGTGACAACTTGATAGTGAGAGTAAAAGATAGTGCTGGTAATATTGGTTGGGGAGAAGCATCATCAGCTCCTACCATGACAGGTGAGACAGCAGAAGGCCTTGTTGCTGCAACAAAATTTATGGCCGGTAGATTAAAAAATAAAGAGATTGTATCTCATAATGATTTACATGATGTAATTGAACCTCTGATGTATGGAAACCATAGTGCAAAGTCTGCAATAGATAGTGCCTTACACGATCTAATTGGGAAACATTTAAATAAACCTATATATGAACTTCTTGGAGGTAAAAAACGTGAAAAATCGCCAATGTTTTGGATGGTTGCTGGCAGCTCCGATGAAATGGAATTAGTTCGAGATAGAGCTGCCGAAGGTTATATTGCCTTTAAAGTAAAGGTTGGCGTGAATGATCCAAAAGTTGATCTTGAAAGAGCAGAGAAGGTAAGAAAAATAGTTGGAGAAAAAGTTCGTGTTTCAGCAGATGCAAATCAGGGTTTTAGTTTAGAAAATGGATTGATTTTTGCTAAAGGCGCAGGTTCTGCTGGCTTAGATTTTTTTGAACAACCGGTGATGGGTCATGATATAGATTCTATGAAGAAATGTGCAGACGTTTGCTCTGTTCCATTGTGCGCCGATGAGGGTATTCATTCCATAGCAGATATTCAAAAACATTATGATGCAGGAGCTGCTATGGGCGGTAGCTTAAAACTCATTAAACTTGGTAGCTCATCAGAGGTTATGAAAGCCGGGGAATTAATGCAAAAACTATCCATGAACATAAATCTTGCAGGAAAAACAGCTGATAGTTCTATTGCTAGTGCAGCAATATCTCATTTAGCTGTGTCACTGCCAACATTACAATGGGATGCAAGTGTAACAAATCAATACCTAGTTGATGATGTTGCTAAAAATCCTATCAAGGTTTTAAATGGGCACATTATAACACCAGATGACCCAGGCCTTGGGATAGAAGTTGATATAGAAAAATTAGAAAAATATAAACGCAAATTATAATTACAAGTAATTATAAATTTTTGGGGTATATAATTTAATGCTTTATTTAGATGAAACGGAAAAATAGCCTGATATCGAGAGCTAAAAAAAACATCAAGTATCATTTTATTTTTCCTTATGATGTTGAAATAAATATTGATCTTTATGTCAAGCTAAACATCCGATAATTTAGCATTTGCTTCTCTTAATTGCTTCATAACATTTCTCATCCTCGGCATCATATTGGCCTCCCAGTAATCAATCATTTTAATATTTTCTCTGGGTATTTTATAAATGTCTGAGTACTCTTGAATTAACTCATCCGATCCTGATTTAAATTCACCGCCAGTTGTCTCAACAGTTGGAAAACTAGGAGAAGAATTTGTTTTTGCTTTTAAGTAATTCGCTATTTCTTCGTATGAATCTTCATCTGCATGAGCAACCTTTACTTCAAAATCTGACAAATGATTTGTTTCATTTAAATAAATCAAAAACTTATATGAAAACGGACATCCTCCCTTAACATATAATATATCTTTTTGTTTTAGCATTTTACAAGCTCTCCTATTTTTAATAATTATCAAATAAGATTAACACGATTAACCTAAAGTATTTATAAATTCTTCCTAAAATTCACAATTATACATTTATTATCTAAACAGATTCAATACTTGACCATTATATTTATTAAGTTAATATTTTATTTGTAGAATTATAAATAAAATTATTTAAACAAAAAAGGGAGACAGTTATGATTAATAAATCCTATAAATTCATAGTTGGAATACTAACTTTAGCTTTGTTTAGTATAACTATGACAGTATCGGCATCTGCTGAAACAATTAAACTTAGAATTGGCTCAGGTCATCCTCCTGGGGTTGTCTATGCTGGTCTTATGAAAAATTACTTCCAACCTGAGGTTATAAGAAGGGTTTCAGAAGAAACAGACCACGAACTTCAATGGGTTGAGGGGTATAGTGGGTCTATTGTAAAAGTGAATGAAGTTCTTGAAGGCGTTCAAAATGGAATCTTGGATATTGGAGGGTATTGTTTCTGCTTTGAGCCGTCAAATTTACCTTTACATGCATTCCAAGTTATGCTTCCTTTTGGTACAATGAGCCCAATTAAAAGCTTAAGAATAGCCCAAAGTGTGTACAGTCAAGAGCCTTATCTTACTGATGTTTTTGAGGATAAATTTAATCAAAAACTTTTAGCTAGAATAACTGATCAAGGTTATAATTTAGGAACAACTTTTGATTGGAATGACTTATCAGAACTAGAAAATGAAAAAATTGCTGGTGCTGGTCTTAATTTAAATTGGTTAAAATATGCAGGTGTAACGCCTGTTCAAGGATCGCTTGCTACAGCGTACACAGGACTTACAACAAATTTATACGAAGGTTGGATTATGTTCCCAAGCGCTTGGGTTAATCTAAAATTGTACGAGCCAGGCGATTATTATACAGAAATTGGCTTTGGTTCAATGACTTGGCATGGGCTTACTATGAATTTAGATACAATGGCACGGTTACCTAACGATGTTGTTGCTATCATTCAAGAGGTAGCTTTTGAATATGAAGAAAAAGTAGGCATTGATAATCGTGCGGATTATCCGAAGCATATAGAAACTTTAAAATCTAAAATTACCGTCAAACAATTACCTGAATCAGTGCGTGCAGACTGGGCAGAATCTCTTGCAGACTGGCCACAAGAAATGGCAAAAGAACTAGACGCCCAAGGCCTACCAGCCTCACGCGTATTGAATTTAGCTCTTGATGCAGCAGAGACTCAAGGATATATTTGGCCGGTTAGATACGAAGTTAATTAAGAGAAATATAATGGCGATACATTAATAATGTATCGCCATTATTAATATGGTAACAAATCATGCTTTTCCTTAGCTATAGCGATAAAATCGCGAAATCTCTCATGGTAACAGCTGCTGTTTGGGCATTCTTTTTAGCCTTCATAATATTAGCTGATATTATTGCAAGAGGTGTGTTTAATAGTCCTCTTCATGGCACAAGAGAAATAGTAGCAAATTCAATTGTAATAATTGTATTTCTCCAAGCTGGCTATGCCATACGATCTAGATCAATGTTACATTCTGATATGCTTTTATCAAGAGTTCCACCTATAGTTAAAAAAATAATGCTATCTATAAGTTATTCGTTAGGATTATTTTTCTTTTTAGTTGTTATTACTGGTAGCTGGGACTTAGCGATTCAATCTTGGGTTGAAAATGAATATGACGGAGAGGGCGCACTAAAAGTTCCTGCATGGCCAACTAGATTTATGATAATTGTTGGCGGCTTCCTATGTTGTGTAAATTATATTGCATTAGCAGTAGCTGATATCTTTGAAATTAAAGATGTTTCGACTGAGGAAAATATGAATGTTTGATGTAAATATAGCTGTTTTATTAATTGCATCTTTGCTAGTTTTTGTAGCAATAGGCGTTCATATTGCCATAGCATTGGGTGTTACAAGTATTATCGGGATTTATATGGTTACCGGTAATATGGTAATCGTTCAAAAGATGGTTGGAAGCACATCGTTTGAAGCATTGCGTAATTATGTATTTGCTGTAATTCCGCTTTTCATGTTAATGGGAGAATTTATTTCAAAATCTGGTGCGATTACAGATATATATCGGGGATTACAGAGGGGGCTTAGACGCCTACCTGGACGCCTAGCTTTTGCAACTGTAATTGGAAATGCAATTTTTTCATTTGTTACCGGTGTATCAATTGCATCAGCTGCCGCTTTTACTCGCATAGCATACCCTGAAATGAAACGCCATAGTTATAATAGAGGTTTTGCATTAGGCTCTATAACAGGATCAAGTTGCTTAGGAATGTTAATACCACCAAGTGTACTAATGATTGTTTGGGGAATCTTAACAGAGAGATCTATAGGGAAAATATTTCTGGCAGGAGTTCTTCCTGGTATAATGCTTACAACATTATTTCTGTTGTATATAATATTTTTATCACTACTGAGACCTAAAATGGTAGGTATTGGTAAAGAAAATCCAGTCACCATTGATGAAGATGACACTATCGGAAATGTTTGGATTAGTGTTATAGGGATACTCTCCGTTATTTTTGTTGTTCTCGGCGGCATCTGGATGGGTTGGTTTTCACCGACCGAAGGAGCAGGTGTTGGGGCTGCAATGGGCTTAATGTTGGCTATCGTAAAAGGAATAACTAAAAGAGAAATTATTGACACTATACTGCAGGTTGGCAAAACTTCTGCACCAATTTTATTGCTACTTTTAACAGCTTCACTATATTCCCGAACACTTGCTATGACAGGTGTCACTAATGAAATAAGCGAACTCTTCTTAGCAACTGGACTTGGATTTGCTGGTATATTATGTTTAATGATACTTATATGGTTTATCTTAGGCATGATAATAGATAGCATTTCAATTATGCTATTAACGGTAACAATATTTGAGCCTATTGCAGTTTCTCTAGGAATTGAACCCCTTGCATTTGCTATAATCGGTATTATCGCAATAGAAGCAGGCCTTTTAACCCCGCCATTTGGTATATTAGTCTATACCGTAAAAGTAGCCGCGAATGATAAAAAAATAAAAATAGGAGAGATATTTACCCATTCAATTCCTTATTGGTTAATTATGCTATTTGCTGTTTTTTTATTAATACAATTTCCAATAATAGCAACATATCTTCCTAATTTAGTATTTGGGTAATTTACAATTAATAAGGTGTGGTGCCCCGACCTAGATTTGAACTAGGGACACAACGATTTTCAGTCGTTTGCTCTACCAACTGAGCTA
>Ga0055584_100000038_pt1 | contig 107987 bp, 84 predicted proteins | sample OSDHelmetaG_FD_58716 | JGI IMG/M metagenome (GOLD analysis project Ga0055584, IMG submission 58716) | Pelagic marine sediment microbial communities from the LTER site Helgoland, North Sea, for post-phytoplankton bloom and carbon turnover... | ecosystem: Environmental > Aquatic > Marine >... | reverse complement strand
ACTAGAAGATGCTACATTCGCTATCTATATCATCCCTATGATCTGGGATGAATCAAGTATTCTCAAGCAGATTGTTGCGAGATGTGTCATCTACCATCAATTGATTGAAATCCCGTTTCGGCAGTTAGGACAGGCCGGCTTACTTATTTCGAAGCAGAGCATGTAGGGTAAGTGGTCTTGAGATATTATTTTGATGAAGCATGTCGAGTGAAAACACAGTGTTTGACAATCGGGACGCATCCGGAGAGGCCGAAACTCACATACTGTAAGGTACTTGTCTTCTTTCTCCAGTTTACGCTTTCATGATTTTTCTCTGACAAGTGAAGCGAGAGCACGTCTGACGTCTTCACGAGTACCAACAGCGACGAACATGCGAAAGGAATATTCGCCTGGTTTTATTCCCTGCCTGTTACGAACGCGAAAGGCGCAATTCCATTTGACGACTTTGGCTGCTTTGAAGCGGAAGCGGCCGTAGCCGGCATGTTCATAACCTTTTGATGGTTGATCCGGAGAAAAAATTCCCATCGCGTATTGACCGTCTTTTGTACTCAGGACGACGGGAAATTTCTGCTCCCCCGGACCGTCGCTGAGTGGCTCAAGTTTGCCAGTTGCTGGATGAAACGCCCAGAATATCTCGAAGTCTTCGGGCATGTAGCCGGTGAGAGCTTCGAACTGGGCATAAGCATGCTGTTCGTTTTTGGGGACAGTGAAGGTTACCTGATAATCAATAACGTTATCGAGTTTTTTATAACCGATGCGAACTCGTTTGCTGATGAGATGGTTGGACAGGGGCTTGTCATTGAGGGCCAGTCTGCCAGAAGATTTCTGTCCCGGTGCGAGCCAGAATGCCATGCGGGTTGTTGTTTGCAGTTCCGCTCCCTGCGCACGAAGTGAAATGAGTTTGCTGGACGAGGTTTTTCCTGCTCCATCTGAGCGGGATCCGGCTTCAGTCGGATTATAGCGTTCTGCCCAGTAGGGATCAGTCGAACGGAAGTCGAAGCTGGCGGCGGATTGTAATTGTCGACCATGATCGAAACTGTTTATGAATTCTTTTCCATTCCAGGTCAGTGAGTCAATTGCACCTGCCAGTCGGTTGGTCGTCTTGATGACGATTTCCGACTTGCCAGTCTGACGACGGATGACCGCATTCCCGGAGAGTGGAGTATCGCTGAAGAGAAGCGGAAGAGATAAATATGTCGGAGAAGACCAGCAAAACAGAAGAAAGAGAGACTTGTTCAATTTTAAAAGCATTCTGAACCATTCACCAGGATCGATTTTCTATGGGAGACGTAAAGATAATATTCGTTGAAACGATTCTAACATGAATGATGTTCAAACAAAATCACTAATCCAGTGGCTGACCCTAAATAATGGTTTGACATGGGGCTAGAGCAATGACAATACATCAAATTGATCATTACTGAGGAAACATTTCACAGTGTGCTCTTTTTTTGTGGCCAAAGGTGTTTGCACAACTGTATTATGAATAGGTTGCACATCTCTGTGATCAATTTTCTAATTTTTGCGGCTGGTATAGAGGTAGTATGAGTAGTCATAAACCCCCATCTCGTAAACGTGGGCAAAGATTCAAGCTGAAATCGAGTCGTCGGTTTATGGTTGACTATTTGTACTTTTGTAAAAAAGTTCCCAGCCAGCCAATCTCACGAGATTGTAATGTGACAGGGCTGGTCGAATTACGAAAGAAGGGTACGCGACGATTTGGATGGGCATCCATAATGCTGAAAGCGATTGCACATTTGGCAGATCGCGAACCGGAATTGCGCTATTCTTATATGAAATGGCCTTGGGGGCATCTCTATCTGCACCCGCACCAGGTGGGGTATGTAGCTGTCAGCCGCGATGATGTTGAAGAAGACATACTCATATTTCATCGGATTGAAAAACCTGAATCAAGTTCTCTGTTGGAAATCCAGGATTCGATCCATGAGGCGCAGACTCAATCACTTGAGAAAAACCGACTGTTTCAGGCGCGACTGAAATTTTGCCGACTGCCCTGGTTTTTTCGCCGTATGATCTGGTGGTTTGCTCTCAGTCTTTCGGGAAATATCAGAACCAGTATGACGGGAACGGTTGGGGTGACTTCAGTCGCAGCTTGCGGCGCCAACAGTATACATCCTCCGACATTGGGAAATCTTGTGATTACTTATGGTCCTGTCCAAGATGATGGGGCGGTGCGCATCACTTTTGTGTACGATCATCGTGTACTTGATGGATTAACGGTTGCGAAATATCTGGAACAATTTGAGTCTATTTTGAATGAGGTTGTGGCTGAAGAATTACAGGCACTCTCGGAATCCTCTTTAGCTCCAAAGGGACAATATTCCCGCGTTTCAGTTTCGTATAACAGGCAGCACGAACAGTCTACATCTCCACAGAAAAACAATTTCAAACACAGGCAAACTAAAATGGAATAAGGGATTGCTTGAGCATCAAAAAGGAATCGGTGTCGGGTTTTCGATGAGCTTGACTCTGGCGCTAGTTACATGAGAAAACATGACCGCGTGTCGAATTGAATTACGTTGCTTGCAATTCAATTGACACGGCGATCTCTGTTCCCGAGAATCTTCTGGTATTGAGGATTATTTTTTCTTATCTTCCTCAGGTTCTTCCAGACGAATGAGATTCCATTGTTGCGTAGTACCATCTTCAAAGTGCAACAAGGCGGTTGCATCATCTTTGGTAAGATTCGCAATCCCCGTCTCCATGATAGGCGAACTTTTGCCTGTCATGGCCCAGGCCGCTCTTTGCGATTTATGATCGACCATTCCTTCGATCGTCGAAGTTTTATCGGTTTCACTCATGTGAACTGTACCGCCGATGATACCGTCCTTGCTGACAGCCAACTGCAGATAGAATGCCGGGTCGGCACCTGAATCACTATCTTTTGCAGTAGCAGCAAAGACGCCAAGTGTCATCCATTCAGTATCATCGGTGGGTTCTGGTGCACTCGTTGCCAACTCTTGAGCCTGTTCGGCGTACTCTTCCGTTGTGGCAATGGGTTCGCCATTTTGATAAACCTCGTCACCTTCATAATAAATATTATCACCATAGTTGTAGTAGATTTCAGATCCGCCGGTACTCCAGGGGAAGAAGGCGGCTAAGCCTGCCCAGGTAGCCCATCGGTAAGGGCGGTTCCAGTTCCAACGTGCGTAGTTTGGATGATGCTTATGGAAGTCCCAATGTGGAGGGCGAGGAGGACGTGGGCGATTGGGTCTATTCGGTCGATTCCCATTACCAGGACGATTTGGTGGTCGCGTGGGTCTGTTACCATTTCCGTCACCAGGACGGTTTGGGCGATTGGGTCTATTACCGTCTCCGTCTCCGGGGCGGTTAGGCCGATTGCCATCGCCGGGTCGATTTGGCCGGTCGCCATTGCCATCACCGGGTCGATTTGGTCGGTCGCCATTGCCGCCACCGGGTCGATTTGGTCGGTCGCCATTCCCGTCACCGGGCCGATTTGGGCGATCTCCTCCACCGGGACGGTCTCCTGGGGTAGGTCGTGTAGAAGGTGTACCCGGACGCGTTGAGGGACGTTGTCCCGTACTGGGACGATTATTCAGAAAATCAGCGACAGCAGCTCCACCCACAGCACCACCAATAGCGCTGCTTCCTCCGCCAATTACGGGACGTTTCCCGCCTGATGGTTTTTTGCCAAAGTCCAGGAAATTGTTTAAGTCTCGCTGGGAGGGGCGTCCTTGATTACCAGAAGGTCTTGTCGGCCTTGTCCCCTGCGATGGCCGGGTACTGGGCCGGGTATTGGGGCGAGTACTGGGGCGAGTACTGGGGCGAGTACTGGGTTTTGAACTTGGCCGACTAGGTCGAGAGCTGGGTCTCGAAGAAGGTTTCGAACTGGGTCTACTGGGACGCGAGCTTGGTCTTGAGCTCGGTCTTGAACTGGGTCTTCTGCTGGAAGATGGTCTACTCATTGAAGGGGTGCGTCCAGAAGATGGTCTGGATCGCGAGGCTCCACCGCGCGAAGCACCTCCGCGAGAACCGCCACCACGGGCTCCGCCTCCACCACGCCCGCCGCGGGCTGATAACTCATAAAGGGGATAACTGAAAGTGATCGCCAGACTGCAAATCAGCACTAACGATTTATAATTGAATTTTTTCATTTTTGTTTCCTGTATATTGTGTTGGTGATTATTTACTGCCTCCTATTTGTCAGAAGGTAGAATTTATTCTCTGATGATGAAGACTTCATCAATGTTGGGCAGAATTTCACCCTCCACAACGCGATTCACTTTTTGCCAGGTAAAGGTATCATCGTCAACCGGCTTCAGAATACTGGTCGAAGTTGCAATTTCACCTCCAGCCAGTGTGGCCTTTGTTTTTACGATCCAACGGTCTTTCTTTTGAGACCAGACGCCTTCCGCGTACCCTCCTTTTGAATCGAATACCCAGGATCGGATCTGTTTTTTGTTTGCATCCCAGCCAATGAACTGCATGCCGCTGACGTTGTCATTTTCCTCAATGGAAGTCACCTTGAAAGCACGAAGTAGATAGTTATTGTTTCCGATCCACTTACAATCCGTTTTGATCGTAAAGTTTTCATCCCGATCGACCCAGGAGCCGACCATCCAATCGAGTGCTTTGAGTTTATCGTGGTGTGACGTATCCACGTCTGCTTCCGGGTTTTCCGTGACACGATCGAGTAACCATTTTCCTTCGCGTCTGATGTAGATCGCGTTGTAATTTCGTTTTTCAGGTTTTGTGTCTGGCACAATGACGGTTGCAATGCCTGATTCCAAAGCGACACTAGGGGAGATGAATTCGATCGAATCTGTTGCTACTTCGATCTTTGCCTGGTCAAGATTCTGGAACTGGCCCGCGAATTCGGTTTCCAGTGCCGATCGACCTCTGATGATATCTCCTGTGACCTGACTTAAATAGACAGCATCAGGAGCCCAGAGTGCTGCCAGAGATTTGGCATCGCGAGCGTTGTAGGCTTCGACATACAACTTTACCGCACTTTGAATTTCAGCGGTTGCATTTGCTTTTAACTGGTTGATCGCTTCTGTTGTCTCAGGGCTTTTGTTCTGCGTTTTGGTTAATTGTTTGATGACCGTTTTTGTTTTCGAATCGGCTGGCTGTTCTTCAGATCTTGCAAATTGCAAATTTGCGAGACCTAGAATCAGCGCAGCACTCACTATGAGTTGTTTCATTTTGGGGCTCCAATATATAGTCATGTGATTGTAGATAGAAATGTTTCGTTGCTCGCCGAGTCTGTTTTTCTATAGAGGTGAATCTTAAGGTGCAAACAGGTCGGCGTTAAAGCAGGCGAGCGTCTTACTCTTTACACAATTTCATTGCACTCGATTCACAAGAATAATTCAACCGATTTGAATCGAAAATAGAAAGTTTTCTGTTGTATAATATGTAATGAAAATTAAACAAAAGAAAACGCGGATCGTTTCTACTCCTTATGTAGTATCGCGTACACCAAATCAGATGAATGGAGGCGATATTAGTGACAAAATTCTATAATGAAAGCAGCCTTTCATTTCTGAGTCGTTTATGTTGTTTCTTTCTCGTTTTCATTGCTTGCGTCTCTCATCAGGCAGATGCAGAAGAGACTCAATTGATGGCGCTGCTAGAGAAGATTTCTGCTAACGAGGTCCTTTATAAAAACCTGGAGTATCGAAAGAAGAAAGAGATGTTGTGTGTCTTGCCCGACTATATAACGAAAGGCCCCAAAGGAAAGAATCTTTTTAAGAAACTAGAGAGAATCTCACATAATGTTTTTCAAAATGAGTTGTATTCTTTTCAGGAAAGTGTGTCTGGTCTCTCTTTCACGGGTCAGAAGAGCGTTTTTCGTATCAGGTCGACTTATGATGGGACTTTATCGAGGCAGGTGGAAAACTCTGATGTCAGACTGATTCCGAGAAAAGAACCGCTACCTCGTATGTATCGACCGCACATGTTTATTCTTGGTAAGCACGCTCGAGGAAAATCGCTTGCGGAGTATTTGTCGTGTGGGAAATCTGGTGGATACTTCTTAAACGTGATTTATGAAGGAGAAGAAGTTGTACAAGAATTGGATTGCCATCGTATTCGAGTGGAAAGCTGGGTGAAGGGTCAGAAAACACGAGATTATTGGTTGATGTGGCTCGCCCCCGAGAGAAACTACATACCGGTGCGCGGTGTGGGGTATGCGATTGGGTATAGTGAGTCGATTCCTTTGGAGATTGTGAATGTTACAGACTGGAAAGAATTGGCGCCTGACGTCTGGTTTCCGTTTCAAGTGAAAAATGTTGTGAATTTTGAAACGGCAGCAAGCAAAGGAGAAACTGTAGTGGGTAATATTACGAAGATCAAACTGACTGATGTTTCACTCGCTCCCCGTTATTCGTTGGATTTCTTTCAGAATATCGAAGTACCACCGAGGTCGAATGTGAAAGATTTACGAGAGGGAAATGATAAAAAACGTAAGTAATGCCCTTGCTTTTTGAAATGCCTGTAGGGATGGTATATTCTACAGATTGACGCTATGAACTTGTTATCGGGAACAAAATATTCATCGACCTGCAATCTTACCTTTCCGTAAATCCTACCTTTGATGGTGGTGATATCCTGCCTGTTGGAAATAGAGAATTTATCATGCACGAATTATTTCATCGAATCTCTCGTTGTTTCTACTACTACACTCTGTTTGTGGTGGGGATTTGTTCGAGTGGTCATTCTCTGTTTGCGGCGGACTGGCCGACTTACCGGGCCGATGCGAATCGTAGTGGATACACGTCTGAGTCGCTGCCGACGAAACTTGTGTTGCACTGGAAATCTCAGACTGCACATACACCTGAGCCTGCCTGGCCGCGAAGTACGCGGTTGACCTATGACCGTGCTAATCATTGTGTGATCGCCGATGGTCATGTTTTCTTTGGTGATAGTGTGACCGGAAAAGTTCACGCGCTGGATTTGAAGACGGGGAAAACAATCTGGGAATTTTATACGGAAGGCCCTGTACGGTTTGCCCCGGTGGTCTGGCGTGATCAATTACTGGTTGCCAGTGATGATGGTCATCTTTATGCGCTGCGTGTGGATGAGGGAGAACTATTATGGAAACATCGAGGCGGACCGAGTGACAAAATGGTGGTGGGGAACGAGCGTGTGATTTCCAAATGGCCTGCCCGTGGTGCGCCGGTTGTTTCAGGTGACATGGTGTACTATGCCGCGGGGATCTGGCCCAGTGATGGTATTTTTCTCTATGCGCTCAAGGCCAAATCGGGAGAGCAGGTCTGGTCGAACAAAGATTCCGGCCAGATTTACATGCCTCAACCACACGGGGGCGCGAACGCGAACAGTGGCATCTCTGCACAGGGATATCTGGCAATTGCCGGGAATCATCTGCTGGTTCCTGCTGGTCGTGCGGTTCCTGCTTCCATGGATCGGCGCTCAGGAAAGTTCGAATACTTTCATCTGCAAAAAAACAGGAAAGAGGGTGGGGGCGATACTGTTGTTGTCAACGATCTGTTTCTGAACAGCGGCGTGATTTTTCAATCTTCGGACGGGCAGGCCATCGGGAAATCCGAGGGTGGTCAAATCGCTGCAACGCAGGATGGTCTGGTTGTCGCGGGGGGGCGAACGGTGTCCCGTTATCAATGGATTGAAACGGAAAACCCTGATCGTAAAGGTAAGCTGGTCCGCACGAAAGGACTCAAAAAAATCTGGACAGTAAAATTACCACATCCCAGCGAAAGCCTGGTCATTGCGGGGGATAAAATCGTTTCTGGTTCTGCAGGATTTGTAGATGTTTTTGATTTGAAAGCAGGTGCCAACGTCTCTTCTTCAGTCGTGGAAGGTGTGGCTTACGGTTTGGCGGTGAGCGATGGTCATCTGGTAGTCAGCACGGATCGGGGAAATATTTACTCGTACGGCGCTAATTCTGCATTACCCGCTGGTTTAGAAGAGAGACCGGTAATGAAGTCACCGTTTCCCGGTGATTCCACTGTAGCGAAAGCGGCAGCGGAAATTCTGAAAGAGTCAAAATTTGACAAAGGTTACTGTTTTGACATCGGTTGTGGTGATGGGGCTCTGACGTATGAATTAGTGAGTCGCTCGAAACTGCGGGTGGTGGCGATTGAGTCGGATCCAGAGCTGGTTGCTCTGGCACGCAAGAACCTGACTGCAGCGGGCGTGTATGGGACGCGGGTGACGGTATTACATCGTCCGCTCGATCAAACGAACTGCCCTAATAAAGTGGCCAACCTGATTGTCTCCCGTCGATCCATTGACGCTGGCGCGGAATCGCTTGCATTAGACGAAGCGAGGCGGTTACAGCGTCCCTATGGCGGTGTCATCTGCTATGGCAAACCGGGTGCATTAAAAACGGACCGGCGGGGAGTGATTAAAGGAGCTGGAGAATGGACGCATCAATATGCAGACGCGGCGAATTCGTTGTGTAGTGATGATAAACTGGTTAACGGTCGATTAGGCATGTTATGGTATCGTGATTTTGATTTTGTGATTCCCTCGCGGCATGGTCGCGGTCCGGCACCCTTGTTTTCGAACGGACGATTGTTTCATGAAGGGAATGATGGCCTGATCGCCGTGGATGCATTCAATGGTCATGAACTGTGGCGGTTTCAGATCAAGGGTGTGCTCAAAGCCTATGATGGCGATGAACTGATGGGCGCTTCCGGAACGGGCAGTAATTATTGTCTGGGAGGCGATTCGGTGTTTATTCGTCACGAACAGAAATGTTTTCAGTTGGACGCCGCCACTGGAAAGCTGATGAAGACGTTTGTCGTTCCGCCGTCTAAAGATGATTCCGCGAAAAAAGAAGTGCAGCCCTGGGGTTATATCGCCTTTCACGACGGGGCGCTCATTGGAACTGCAGCAGACCCAAAGCATGTGGTCGCCTTCCGTTATCACCACACGACGGGCGATATGAGCAAGCAGCTGACTGAGTCGAACAGGCTGTTTACCTTTGATGTCAAAACGGGAAAACTGAAATGGCAACACGAATCGAAGGATTCCTTTCGTCACAATGCGATTGCGATTGCCGATGATAAAATTTATCTGATTGATCGTCCGCTGGCAGATTTTGATCGAACGAAATTGGAGAGACGGAAACCGCGTCCCAAATCGTGGAAGCAACCCACGGGTGAGTTGTTGTGTTTGAGTATTTCGGATGGTTATGTGATCTGGAAAAACAAAGAGGATATCTATGGTACGATGCTGGCGGTCAGTCCCCAAAATGATGCATTGCTGATGAGTTATCAGCCGACAAGTTTCAGGCTGTCTTCAGAAACAGGAGGCAGGCTTAGCGTCTTTGACAGCAAAACCGGAAAAAAGACGTGGGAGGCCAAAGCAAATTACAGTTCTCGCCCCTTGATTAATGGAAAGACCGTTTATGCACAGGGTGGCGCCTGGGATTTGCTTTCGGGAAAGCCGAAGCCGTTCAATTTCAAACGTTCGTATGGCTGCGGTATTATGGCAAGTTGTGAAAACATGATGTTTTTCCGGTCCGCCACGCTCGGATATTTCGATTTCAATAAAAACAGCAAAATCGAAAATTACGGCGGCGTGCGTCCCGGTTGCTGGATCAACGCGATTCCCGCCGGCGGTCTTGTGCTGGTTCCCGATGCTTCGGCGGCCTGCAGTTGCAGCTATCTGAATAAATCGTGGTTTGCTTTGGAAACGTTGACGGCTGCGGAGTGAGGTTTATAGGCTCGTTTGATTATTCTATTCCTGGCCCATATATCCTGTTTGATCTGTCTCTTTCTGCAATCCGCTGGCTAATGTTGCGACTTGTAACTCCAGTCGTTTTATTTGACATTGAAGGGCGTTCTTGCGGCATTCTGCTAAAAAACAAAACTCAATGAATGCTTCCAGGACAAAGCAGACGGTAAAACCAGTGGCCCATGCAATCATGGCGCGGATGCTCTCAACGCGAAAGAACTGGACCGCAGATACGATCATCACAGTGACTGTCACCGCCATCAGTGCAAACCAAACTATCGTGATCCACTTTGAGTGACCTTGAAACATTTTCAAGATGCCTGCATTGTCCAAGTGATATCCATCGTTCAATTCATTCTGTTCTGCCTGGAGCGCCTCTCGGATCTGTTCTTCAATTTCTTTCATGACTCGTTCCTTTGTATGACTTGCTTTAGTTGCTCCCGCGCGTGATGTAGCCGCGACTTTACGGTTCCTTCGGGAATTCCTAATGCTTGTGAGATATCTTGCGTTGACATGTGATCCATGTATTTCATCGAAAGAATCTGTTGGCTGCTTGTAGATAAGGCTTTGATGCCTTGCTGAATTACCGATTGTGTATGAACTGTGTTTTCTTTCTGGGGTGTAAGTTTGTCGTCATTCTGTTTCTGACTTGCCATTTCTTTCCAGAGTGTTCTTTGACGCTGCTTACTCCGTAGCCAATCGTTGGCCTTGTTCCTGACAATGCGGTACGACCAGCTGCGAAACGATGCTGGGTCTTTGAGCCGACGGATACTACGAACGATATCCAACCAGACATCTTGAACGATGTCTCCTGCGGCTTCCCAGTCCTGGGTCAAATACCAGGCATGGCGCCGTAATCGGCTGTGCCAACGAGAAACCAGAGTTTTGAATGCTGTTTCGTCGCCGTCCTGGCACTTTAGAACCAGAAGTTCGTCAAAAATTTCATTGGGTGAATGTGTCATGGAACTGTTACTATAGTCGTAGCCAGTTCGCGTTTGGTTCATTCATTTTCGAAAATTATCCCTTCAAAGAGACAACATACGAAAATCAGGCCACTGAACCCCAAATGATGAATTTTTGTCATCTCTTGAGGTGTGATTGAGCCTAGAGGCTGAGCCACCTTAAAATTGGGATCTGGTATCTTCGTATTCATCATCCCCGGGGCATTGAGATTTATGAGCATCATAGTATTTGAGCAGGAGGCGTTCCGTTCGGAACCCGGACAGACCCATAATTAAACCGTTAAAGGCCGTTTGAATTGCGATACCCATAAAAATACCAATTGTTGTACCACGTATGATTGAGCCTGTTACAAGTGGTGCATTCTGAGGTTCTTGCAGTGCTAACATCGTTAGCATCGTATTGGGTAATAGCCAGATCACAGTGGCAAGAATGCAGACGTTAAACAGAATCATTAAAAAGCGACTGCGACTCCAGAATGACATGTAACAACGCGTTCGACTAACGTATTCATCGTCAGGCTCACGCATCCAGCGTGGAACGAGGGGCCATTTCATGAGAACTGTCTCCTGTAAGTGATTTCAGTGACACTGTCATCATAGAATAAAAATGGTCTATGAATTGAAAACGTTCAAGTTGGGATTGAGGATCAAATGTTTTTGAATGTGTTGCTTAGTTAAAACAGGTCGGGAGGGACGTCGTCGAAGCCGGGAGGGATGTTGTCTTTGGATTGGAAGCGTTCACCATCGGGGTTGTTTTCATCGACGACCCACGGATCCCCGTGATTGTGATAGCCGCAGCGTTCCCAATAGCCGGGATCGTCGTCGGCGATGAAGTCGATTCGTTTGAGCCACTTGGCGCTTTTCCAGGCGTAGAGCAGGGGGACGATCAAACGCAGGGGACCGCCATGATCGGCGTCCAATGGTTCTGAATCATGTCGATCACAGAAGAGGACGTCTTCAGACTGGAAGTCTTTTAAAGGGATGTTTGTGGTCCAGTCCCCATCGTAGCCGGTGGCGAGAACATATTTGGCTGCTGGTTTTACATTCGCACGTAGCATGATTTCTTTGCCGGAGACGCCTTCCCAGAGATTTCCAAGGCGTGACCAGCGAGTGACACAATGGAAATCGGCGAAGACTTGAGTCCGTGGAAGTTGTTGAAATTCATTCCAATTGAAGGAAAGGGGGGTTTCAACGAGGCCTCCTACTTCCAGTTTCCAGGTGTCGAGATTGATGGGAGGGACAGTTGTTGCATGGAGAACGGGCCATTTCCGAGTCCTGGTTTGACCGGCGGGAATCCGATTTTCACGGAAAGTATCTGAGCTGACGATAATTTTGGAATCTGTTTCAGGAGGTGGGGGTGGGTCACCATCCTGGTATTTCTCCGCCTCGGGGCCGTTATACATCTGTAAGCTCCATAGAGGTTTAGGTCACGATGGGTTTTTGGGTTTGTTTCAAAAATATAGGAAATCCCGTAAAATAATCCAGAGGAAGATATTACAAATTGCCCAGACTTGGCACATTGGTTGCATTTCACTATGAGTGATCCTATCAATCTATTGAATCAGAGCTTAAGTATGAAGGCAATACCGCCATTGACCATACTTTTCAAAGTAAATAAACTTCGGAAAGCGAAGAACTTACAGAGATTCAATGCATTCCGGTCAGGGATGTTCTACGAGCGTTATACAGTCTCAAAATCGGTGAGCGAACCATTGTTACTGCCAGTATGACAGTCGGTATGGTTTGATTCAGAAGCAATATTGAAGACTATTTTTCGAGAATTCGAGTTCAGGTTAAAAAATGGAATTCCTAGACAAACTGGGTGAATGGCTGACTGTTGTTACGGCATGGTTCGAACGCGTCCTTATGGTTCTGTTTGGTTCATCAAACGAGCGACAAATTCGGAAGCTGGGATTTCACCGAAATAAAGAGGGCAAAGACGAAGTCGTGCCTGGTTCGATGCTGGCAGAAATCGATAGCTTCGAACCGGAATTAAGGAAATTGTCAGATGAGGAATTGAAGCAGACGGCATCTAAATTGCGAGCGCGATTGGAAGCCGGCGAAACTCTTGATGATATTCTGACTTATGCCTTTGCTGCGGTGCGTGAGTCTGCGTGGCGTAATTTGAATATGCGTCATTATTCCGTTCAGATGATCGGTGGCTACTTTTTACATAAAGGTATGATTGCCGAAATGGTCACGGGTGAAGGGAAGACGCTGGTTTCTTCCTTACCTGCGTTTCTGAATGCCTTGTCGGGTAAAGTTCATATTGTGACGGTGAACGATTATCTGGCACTCCGCGATATGGAGTGGATGGGCCCGATTCATATCGCTTTGGGTCTGACTGTGGGAGCGATTCAATCGCGGATGGGGCCTGAAGAACGTCAGCAGCATTACGGCTGCGATATTACCTATGGAACGAACAACGAATTCGGTTTCGATTATCTCCGCGACAACATGAAACCGGTCAAAGAACTACAGGTGCAGGGGCCTTTGAATTATGCGGTTGTCGACGAAATTGATAATATTCTGATCGACGAAGCCCGGACACCATTGATCATTTCGGGACCGGCTCAGGATGATCTTACGAAATACACAAAGGCAAATTCCGTCTCGCTCAAGCTTAATCAGGGATCGGATTTTGAAGTCAAAGAAAAAGAACACACGTGCCACTTAACGGATACGGGAGTGAAACACGCGGAAGAGCTGGCGGGTGTGGAAAGTTTTTATACCGCGGGTAATATGGAGTGGCCGCATTTAATTGATAATGCGTTGAAGGCGCACCATCTTTATAAACGTGATGTGAATTATGTGGTTCAGCAGGGCGAAGTGATTATTGTAGATGATCACACGGGTCGTTTAATGCCGGGACGCCAATGGGGCGATGGATTACATCAGGCTGTGGAAGCCAAAGAGGGCGTGAAAATCAAGGAAGAGTCACAGACTCTAGCGACAATTACGCTACAGAACTTTTTCAAGCTGTATGATAAGTTAGCCGGGATGACCGGTACCGCGATGACCGAAGCGGAAGAGTTCTGGAAAATTTATCAGTTGGATGTGGTCAGTATTCCGACGAACCGCCCGATGCAGCGTGTGAATCATCCCGATGTGATTTATCAGACCGAGAAGGAAAAGTGGACTGCGATTGCAGATGAGGTGAAAGAAGTCCATGAAACAGGACGTCCGATTCTGGTGGGAACGGTTTCAATCGAGCAGTCCGAAATCGTCAGTCACCGGCTAAGTAAATATGGGATTCCACATGACGTCCTGAACGCGAAACACCACGAGCGGGAAGCGGAAATCATTGCGCAAGCGGGTCGTAAAGGGGCAGTGACCATTGCTACCAATATGGCTGGTCGTGGAACGGATATTATTCTGGGTGGTAGTGCCGAGCATATTGCCTGGGATGAATTGAGTCAGAAATATGAATCTCGCTTACAGGTGCCCAAAGCGGAATGGGATCAACTGGTGAAAGAGATTGAAAAACGGGAAGGGATGGATGTTGAAGCTGAAGAAGTCATGAGTGTGGGTGGTCTACATGTGATTGGTTCAGAGCGTCATGATTCGCGTCGCATTGATTTGCAGTTGCGTGGTCGATCGGGTCGTCAGGGTGATCCGGGTTCCAGTCGCTTCTTCCTTTCGCTGGAAGACAAGCTGATGCGTGTGTTTGCCGGTGAGTGGGTCAAAAATATCCTGTCGCGAATGGGGATGGAAGAAGGGGAAGCCATCGAAAGTGGAATGGTTTCGAAACGGATTGAAGGCGCACAGAAAAAAGTCGAAGAACGTCATTTTGAGCAACGTAAGCATCTGCTCGAATATGATGAAGTGATGGACGAGCAACGTAAGAATGTTTATGGATATCGCCAGCAGATTCTGGATGGGTGTAATTGCCGTGATTTGATTCTAGAAATGATAGAACGGCAGATTGATGAAGAAACCGAACGTCTGCTAGACAATAATTATCGTTGGGAGACGATTGCAGCCTGGTGTGGCCAGGAATCGCATATTGATATCGATTCTTCCAATATTAAAGATATGGATTACGAGCAGTTAGTCGGCTATCTCAAGGACGAGGCCAGTCTTCAGGCGGATGATTTAATTGCGGAGCAGATTACTGAAAATCTGCCCGAAGAGTATGAAGATGACTGGAACTGGCAGGCACTGAGTAAATGGGCGAATGCGTATTTTAATCTGAATTTGAATGATCGAGAGTTAAAGAAAATTGGCCGAGATGGCTTACATCATAATCTGTACGAGCATGCCTTGAAGGCCATAGATCGTATCGATTTTACGCCGCTACAGGCATTTCTTGATTCGGAATGGGGTTCGCGTTCTCTGGTGGGATATCTGGATTATCAGTTTGGCATCATGGCTGACGCTGACGATTTTAAGGATATGAGTGTTCCCGAAGTCAAGGAGAAGATTCTCGATAAAGTCAAAGAGCTTTACCGAGAAAAAGAAGTGACATTCCCCGTGACGGTTGGCATGTATAACTTTCTGGGTATTCAACAGTCAGGTAACGAAGGCAACAGCCGCATTGGTCTGGTGAACTGGGCCAATACCAGGTTTCAATCGAATCTGGATCCGGAATCGTTCAAAGGGAAGCCGGTCAATGAGATTCAAAATATTCTTTCTGCTGAAAGTGAAAAAGTATTTGTGAACGGAGAAGCCTCTTCGCAGATCGAGCAGTTCCTCACAAATGCTAATTCCAAAGAAAGTCCAGCGAGTTCAGGGAATGGTGTTCCTGCCGATTCTCAAAACCCAGCTTTAGGTGAGCTTGTTGAGTGGGCTAACCAGGAACTGGCAACAGAACTAACAGCCGAGGAACTTGAGCCTTTATCAGATGAAGAGGTTCGTTCGCGTTTGTATCAGGCTTATAATCATCGGTATCGTCCAGAACTGAGTCAGGCGGAACGCTCTCTGATACTGGAAGTGCTGGATACCTCCTGGAAAGATCATTTGTATTATATGGACCACTTGCGGTCTGGGATCGGTCTGGTAGGTTATGCTCAAAAAGACCCCAAAACGGAATATCGTCGTGAAGGGATGAAAGCCTTTGATGCGATGTGGGGGCGTATTGGTCAGCAAGTGACTTCGGCTATCTTCCGTCTGGAAAAACAGAGTCCTGATTTTGTCGGTTCGCTGTGGCAGGTGACGTCGACGGTGCATGAAGAAGTGACGGATGACTATAACTACGACGAATCGATTGACGAGTCTGACAACTCTTCTGAATCTATTGAGCGTAAGATTGATCCGATTGTCAATCAACAACCCAAAGTCGGCAGAAATGACTCTTGCCCCTGCGGTAGCGGGAAAAAATATAAAAAGTGCTGTGGGAAGAACCTTTAGTTTTCAATAGGAAATGATTTAGTCAAGACTTAGCCTTGTGAGGGAACGGAATCCCGTGCCATTGTATTCTTATATTTTGAATCTGGCTTATTGCCTGTTACTGGTTGTTGCTTCCCCTCTAATTTGCTATCGGATTCTTGTTCTCAAGAAGTATCGATCCGGATGGGGGCAGAAATTTCTAGGTAGCCTGCCTGTTCGTGAGAGTCAGCGTCCCTGTCTGTGGTTTCATGCGGTCAGTGTCGGCGAAGTGCTTCAGTTACCCCCTTTAATTCGGGCATTGGAAGCAGAGATTCCCGGCGTGGAAATTGTTGTCACAACAACAACACATACCGGATATGCTGTAGCCAAAGAGAACATTCCTGAACATGAGATTTGTTATTTTCCACTGGATTTTTCCTGGGCAGTGCGGCGTGCTCTACAACGTGTTCGACCGACGGCGGTGATTCTGGTCGAAATGGAACTCTGGCCAAATTTTGTTCTAGCGGCAGAAAAATTGCAGGTTCCGGTTTCGATTATCAACGGCCGTCTGAGTGAAAAAAGTTTTCGAGGTTATTGGCGAATTCGCAAATTGATTGGTCCACTATTGAATCGGTTGGACTTGATTGCCACTCAGACAGAGACATACGCCAAACGATTTCAGAAGTTAAAAGGAAATCAAGACCGAATTCATGTGACAGGTTCCATTAAATTTGATGGAATTGAGGTAGAACGTAATAATTCATTAACGGATGAATTACGCAAGATGTTCCAGTTGAATGCGTCGCAGACCATTCTGGTAGCAGGTAGTACTCAGTCGCCTGAAGAACGTCTGGCATTGGAAGTTTATCTGGAAGCGAGGAGAGCTTATCCTGATCTTCGATTGATTCTGGTTCCGCGACATCAGGAACGGTTTGAAGAAGTTGCCGGGATTGTGAAGAGTTTCAGATTGCCCTTAATTCGTCGAAGCGATCAGGGGGAGAATGATCTGAGTCCAGTATTGCCTTTTTCGAATGTGGAACAACCATCGGTTTGCTTACTTGATACATTAGGGGAATTGAAGGCCTGTTGGGGTTTGGCTGATTTTGCATTTGTGGGCGGTAGTCTGACGAACCGAGGTGGTCAAAATATGATAGAGCCGGCAGGTTATGGAGCGGCCTTGATGTTTGGTCCGAATACCTGGAATTTCAAAGATGTGGTTGATGCTTTAATCCAACACCATGCAGCCACGGTCGTCAGTGATCAGGCGGACTTCCTCGATACACTCAGAGACTGGCTGGAAGATCCCAACTCAGCGAAGAGACAGGGGTCTCGGGCGCAGGATTTTGTATTGAATCAACGAGGGGCTACCAGTCGTACTGTGAATTTGATTACTTCACTGATTGTGGATACTGACGCGATATCTTGTGAACGAGCTGCTTAGCGTCATGAGAAAAGATATGCAAAATGTCGATGGAAACAGGTTGTTTTTTGAGAAACCTTGTTCAAAACGTTAAGCTGAAGGGGGGAAACTCTTGTTGAGTCGATTCTCGGTCTCTACAATTGTTTTCGAGGAATATTTAAAAAGAGTGTACTACCGAGACGTTAATTTAAGTCTCTTTATTGTAATGGTGCACCTGATATTCTAGTCAGTCCGCATTTGGGCTCAACACAATTCATGACCCAGGTTAATTGCAAAAGAGTGGAGTAACGCATGACTAAATTCTCGTTCACAAGTGAATCGGTCAGTATGGGGCACCCAGACAAAGTGTCTGATCAGGTTTCGGATGGAATTCTGGATGCCTTGCTTGCTGGCGATCCCTATTCACGCGTGGCTTGTGAAACATTGTGTACAACAGACTTTGTTGTTCTTTCAGGAGAAATTACCAGTAATACCAAGGTGGATTACGAGAAAATTGCTCGTGATGTGATACGAGATATAGGCTACACCAGCAAAGATATCGGTTTTAACGCAGATACCTGTGAAGTTCTGGTGAAGCTGCATCAACAGAGTGCAGATATTGCACAAGGCGTTGATGCAGAAGGTGCGGGAGACCAGGGGTTGATGTTTGGTTATGCCTGCAATCAGACAGAAGAATACATGCCGGTTCCGATTGCCCTTTCCCATCGGATTTTAAATAAACTGACAGAAATTCGTCAGAATGGTGAAGTGAACTGGTTGTTGCCCGACAGCAAAAGTCAGGTGACTGTCGATTATGAAGATGGCAAGCCAGTCGGAGTTTCTGCTGTTGTGGTTTCTACACAGCATACAGATGATGTGACACAGGAAGAGATCCGAAGTTTCATCATTGAAAATGTCATTAAAGAAATTGTTCCAGCAAACTTTCTTAGCGATAAAACGAAGTATCATATCAATCCAACGGGTCGATTTGTGATTGGTGGCCCACACGGAGATACTGGTTTGACAGGACGAAAAATCATCGTCGATACCTATGGTGGATGGGGTCGTCATGGTGGTGGGGCATTCAGCGGAAAAGATTCAACCAAGGTAGACCGCTCTGCAGCGTATATGGCACGTTATATTGCTAAAAATATTGTAGCCGCTGGTCTGGCAACCGAATGCGAAGTACAGCTTTCTTATGCTATCGGAGTTGCGGAACCAACCAGTATTTATGTTGATACCAAGGGTTCGGCCGTTATTCCGGAAGAACGAATTTCAGAACTGGTCAGAGAGATTTTCCCTTTGAATCCACAGGGAATCATCAATCATTTACAGTTGCGTCGTCCTATTTTCAGAAAGACAACCTGGGGCGGACACTTTGGTCGCAACGATCCCGATTTTACCTGGGAAGCAACGGACAAAGCTGCAGAATTGAGAGATGCTGCAGGATTGGGAGCAGAAGTTCCTGAACCTCAATTTGCCATGTCCTGAATTCAGGATGTGATTTGACTTTTGAATGAACTCTCGCCGGGCAGAATGGAGGATGCTCGACATGAACGAAGCAAAATACAGTCAATTCGAGGATCGAGCGAATCAGAGAAAGCCATCTCGACTGAGGTGGCTCTTCCCTTTTCTTCTGATCAGCTTCCATTTTCTAATCGCAGCAATTTTACTGCTGATGCGGGCGACGGGTGTGTTACAAATTCCGCAGAGTTTGTTCCCTCTCCTGACCGTTGGCGGTGTGATGTCATGTATTTCATTTGCTGAATTATTTTTGATACGTGCTCTGCGGTTAATGAACCTGACAGTCGGTCAACAAAACGGTTTAACCCTGGTGACCGTTCTCCCGGTTATAGCAGGAATGCTAGCACTGTTGCCTGCTGAAGCGTTGACGATGACCGGTGCACTCTCCATTGGTTTGGTCTATTTTTTGGGATATGCTGGTATTCTGGAATTGATCAACCGTGAAGTGTCCAATAATCGTGCGACAGAGAATCATTTTATTGAAAAGGACAAGGCGACCGATCTTGTCACTGCATTCAATCATAATCCAGTTTCTGAACAAAATCCGATCGTGGCTGAAGAAGACTTAGCTACGGAATCGCCAGATATGATTGACGAGAACAACGAAGCACTGTTTGAGGCTTTGTTAGATCAGAAAGATTCCAATCAGCCCCCCCTTGAGATTAATGAACGCGATGAAAACCGCTCTCAGTGGATGAACCGAACGATGGGTTCGGAGGGAGTGGAAGTGGTTGAAGGCGGAACTCGCGTGCAGTTTTCCAGGAACCAAAAGGTGAGCATCGTACATATTGGGCTGTCGCCACCGATGGAGGGAAACATTTCTGTCTCGTGTTCTTTTGCGATTGGAATGCCGGTCCGGTTTCGTGTACTTGAAACACGTGGTTATGGCATCAGTGTAGAGGTGAAACGGACAGGCGAATTGGATTCGGAATTTAATACATATTTACATTATCAGATCAGCAATCAACAAATAAATGAAGAGGCTGCCTGAAAAGGGCAGTATAAAATGACTCTACTGGATTCAGAGACTCAGTCTGATGAAGCCTTGGTGGTGATTTGGGTAAGGAGATTGTGCTAAAATTTGGGAAAATGGGTATTTATGTACATTTGCATGGCAATTAAGATTACCTATATTATATCGTAACCAGAATTTTCTAAATTTCGCTAGTTTCCAATTTTATGAATCGCTATACTTTGCGTCGTTGTTCGTAACTTAAAGTTTTGTCGGAACTGTCGATGGCTAGTGAGAGTCGATCCTGTCTTTTCTCACATGCAATTTGTATTGCTCATTGGTTATCAATCCAGAATCGTTTTGGTAATTACTTTGTAGATCTACGTTTATAACAGGCATTATTTTGTAATCACTCCCTGTATTGGGTGGAATTGTGCTACATCACGATAGGATTCGTGTTGAATGGAGGTTGATCTCTGTAAATCAACAGAGTTCAACAATTGCTGAATAAGGATGTCAGAAAAATGCACAAAGTTTCTTTAAAATATCAAACTAACAATCAGGTGAATTCATCCGATCTCGAATCGGTTCTGGATGCATCCGGGCTGCTGAATCAGCAGTTGCAATTGTCGCCTGAGAATAAAAAAAGAGAGAACAAGCGTGGTCGCCAGGTGATTAGTCAAAGAACTAACTCATTATTGGGAGTACAAATTGTTTCGAGTGGATCTTACGTACCTGACAATGTCGTTACGAATCAGGATCTGCAGGAGCGTTTTGGTTTTGATCCTGAATGGATTGAACAACGAACTGGTATCCTGGAAAGGCGTCATGCGCCACCAGAGATGGCGACCAGTGACTTATGCTATGAAGCAGCACAAAAGGCAATTCGCGCAGCGCGCGTCCGTCCTGAAGATATTGATTTACTCATCGTAGGGACATTTACGCCAGATTTTCAGTGCCCTTCTGTCGCGTGTCTGGTTCAAGACCGTTTAGGTCTTGATGCACCAGCTATCGATTTACAGGCTGCTTGTGCCGGTTTTATGTACGCGTTAGTGACAGCCGCTCAATACGTGGCGACTGGAAACAGTAAATTGGCATTAGTGATTGGCGGTGATTGCAACAGCCGGATCGTCAATCCGGAAGATCGCCGCGTTGCTCCCTTGTTTGGTGACGGAGCAGGTGCAGTGCTGCTTGCCAAGGGGGATCCACATCAGGGCTTAACCTGTTATCAGACCGGTTCCGATGGGAGTGGTTGTTCGTTATTGGATCGACCCGCAGGTGGTACGCGCAATCCAGCGACAGTCGAAGATATTAAAGAGGGTCGTCATTTTTTAAACATGGATGGCCGCAGCGTCTTTAAATGGGCGGTTAGAACGGTTGCCGATTCTATCGAGCTGATGTTAACGAAAACCGGCATGAGTGTGCATGACGTCGATTTGTTTTTGATGCATCAGGCGAATATTCGTATTATTGACTCTGCCTGTGAGCAATTGGGAATTCCCCGGGAAAAAGTTTTTAACAACCTGGATAAATATGGAAATACCTCAGGCGGTTCGATTCCGATTGTGCTTGATGAAGCTTTCAACGCCGGTTTGATTAACCGCGGCGATACCATTCTTTTGAGTGGTTTCGGTGCCGGTTTAGCATGGGGAACCGGTTTGTTCCGCTGGTGATCTGCAGAATGGATGTTTAATCTTGTTCTGAGCGATACCCTGATCCAAAATTTTGGATCGTATCATTCCGTCGCGCACTCTATTTGCTCTTGCCAGTTTTATTCCGTTTCTTCTGGATCTGGTTTTTCCTCGTCTGATTTTTCTGGGGTAACAGGTCTTTCAATGACAGGTTCCCCTGCTTTAGCAACACCAGCCAAGGGCAAGTCGGCTGCCTGTTCTTCTTCCTCGTCTGCGTTATACACATGGTCCAGAGGAGTGCCATCATCACAGTTTCGCAGTAGAAAGTAGATTACTGTATTAGCAGACCAGAAGAAGCTGATGACAAAGCCTGAGAATAAGATACTGAGAATGGATTGCCAGCCCAGGGAAATGGTTGTTGCTATGGAATTTTGATTCTGGTGGAACAGTTTCGCAGTTTCCTCGCTACCCATTCCCCAGCTTACCCCCCAGTAGGAGAGATAGGTGACCAGTTGCATAAGTAACTCTACGAAGAAGAGACAGAGCGAACCATAGCAGAGCGTGACAATCACGAGCCAGAGAAAATACCAGATGCGACCGAACAGATAGCTGAAAACGCGACTTAATCCGTCAAATCCATCGCTATCTTCTACACTGATCGTCGTCATCATCAGAGGCCAACCGGCGAGTGTGACCAGCAGAATCAAACTCATGACAAACGCGAACAGAAATGCCAGTCCCCAGAGCAGACTGACAATAATGGCTCCCGCGCCCGGAATATGTCCAAACAGACCTATCAGCAGGCATAAGACCCAGAAAAAACCCATCCCCGCAAAAGGGAGCAGGGGAGCACTTACGAGTGAGAGAATGCGTTTACTGGAAAAGCGTAATGCGGCTATAAATCCGATATGCTCATCCTGTGCAAATTGGATCGCTGCAATTCTGGTAATCGCACCACCAAATAGCGACCAGATGATAATCGCCCAGATGAGTTGAGTTGTGGCATAAGCCAGTTCACTCCAGCCAGCTCCAGACTGAAAGAGTGTTAAGACTGGTCTGGTAAAATATGACATTGGTTCCAGCAGCCCGCGCCCTTCGATGGCAGAATTAATTGACTGCGAGAGATTCTCTCTGAGTGAGTGATGGGGATTGGGTGTCAGAAGTGAAGACTGACGGGGAAACAGAATATGATGTTGTAGAGCCTGGGCATTTTCTGCCTGATGCACAGGAGCAAATGGCAGGTTGTTAAACAGTTGATTTCCTAAAAATAACAACAAAATCGCTGTTGAGGCCAGCATGATTTTTTGAAAATCGACAGCCAGTCGAAAGACTCGAAATAGATGCAGCCAGGGAAAAAGTGTTTTATACGGTATCGGTTTTGAACTGAGAGAAGGTTTTTGATTCATCATATATCAGAATGATTATCCAGGGGCCCACAGATGAGAGAATTGGCGTTCCGACTGCCGCATGCCACTTAAGAATTGAAGGGGAAACAGCCAGTCAATTCTTAAGTGTCACATTATAGACACTCTGGTTGATTTGATGCTATCGTAGAATGCGTTTACCATTAATTTCAAGTGGATTTTGCCGAAGGTGCTAATTGCGAACCTTCCAATGGCACTGATTGCGTTTCATGAATTCGCGTTTTTACAGGCAATGTACAGGCTTGATAAATCAAAGGAATTGCAATCAGGGTGATGATAGTGCCGGCACATAACCCACCAACGACAACACGGGCCATCGGTGCTTGTAATTCCCCTCCTTCGCCCCATCCGAGGGCAATTGGGATCATCGCGAGGACGGTGGTGAGGGTGGTCATCAATATGGGCCGGAATCTACGTGTCGCCGCTTGGATGATGAGTTCTCTCAACGGTTTTTCAGGAAAACGCCTGCGTAATTGATTGATATAATCGACCAGGACAATTGCGTTATTCACGACGATTCCGGAAAGGACAACGATGCCGATGAAGGACTGAACATTTAAAGTTGTGTCTGTGAAGACAAAGACCCAGATGACACCAATCATCCCGAGAGGAACAGAGAACAGAATATAAAATGGATCACGCAGCGATTCGTACTGGGAAGCCATGACCATATACATCAAGATGATAGCCAGAACAAAACCTTGTTTTAACGCGTTGAAGCTCTTTTGTTGTTCTTCCCAGTCGCCCGCGACTCTGATTGAAAATCCGGAGGGGATCTGGATCGAATTCAGATGATGTTGCAAATCAGGAACAATACTACCTAAGTCTCTACCTTCTACATCAGCAAAGACTCTGAGGACACGTTGCTGCTCCTGGCGTTCGATCACCACAGGTGCCTCGTCGGTCTTAAATTCCAGCAGGTTGATTAAGGGTATCGTTTTCCCGGTTGCCGTGGTGACTCCCACCATTTGCACATCCGAGAGACGATCGCGATCTTCTTCTCGGAGTCTGACAACGACAGGAAACTCATCACCTTCTTCACGATAAAGAGTGGCTTCGGTTCCCTGGATCGTCGTCTCTAGTGTTTGTGCGATATCCTGAACGCTGATTTTCAATAGACCCGCTTTATCTCTATCAATTGAAGTGGTTAATTCTTCCCTTTGATCTGCGATTTCTGCTTCCACATTGATTAAGCCGGGGATCTGCTTCATTACTTCTACAACCTGATCAACAATTTTTTGCGACAATTGTAAATTGTGTCCTGCCACTTGCACGACGAGATCTCCACCTCCTCGTCTGCTGATCATCCTCATCAACATCATCTCGGTTTGCGCTTTCACCTGGACTTTCATACCTGCAATAGGTCCGATTGCGTCTTCAAGTGCTTTTCGAATTTCCTCGATGTCCCGTTTTCGTTCGCTACGTGGCAAGAGCTGAATACGCAATGTCGTGCGGTTCCAGCGGTCTGCATCATCAGCACTATCACCGATGAATGAAGCGAGTGCGATTGATTCCGGGACGGATTTGATTGCAACCTTTTCCAGAATCTGTGTTTGTTGATCCAGTTTATTAAGTTGAATACCAGCGGCCATTCTCGCAAAAATATTGACTGCGCTCTCGTCGGTTTTGGGAAGAAATTCTGTTTTGATACGCGGGGTTAAGCCCAGCGTTGCCGTAAAGCAGACCAGTAACAGAAAACTCACAATGGCAGATCGTTTCAGGCTGAAGCATAAAATTCGCTCATAGACTCGTTCCAGTAACATCAGAAATTTATGGTTTATGTTATGAAACGCTTCAACGACGCTGAACCAGGGTCTCGACCAACGCGAATGAATTTTCTTTGTCTCTACGGGGATCCAATAAGCACTCATGACAGGAGTCAGTGTCAGACTGGCAAACAGGGAGCAAATCAGAGAAAACGAAACGACCCAGGCCAGTTGGTGAAGAAGAATTCCCGTTGTTCCCTGAATGAAGACCAGAGGCAGGAAGATAATCAGTGTCGTCAGTGTGCTGGCGATAATCGCAGAGGAGACCTCTTCGGTCCCTTCTATGGCAGCTGTGATGGGGTCGAGGCCCTCTTCCCGTTTGCGGAAGATACTTTCCAGGACCACAATGGAATTATCGACCAGAAGGCCGACCCCCAGTGCTAATCCTCCGAACGAGATGATGTTCAGGGTATAGCCTTGAAAGTAAATCAGAATGAATGTTGCCAGAACAGAAAGTGGCATGCAGACGCCGATTACCAACATACTGCGAAAGCTTCTCAGAAAGAGGACCAGTACCAGAATGGCCAGAGCCATGCCGTAGAGTGCTGCTTCTTTAATGTTAGAGATTGATTGTCGAATAAAATCCGATTTGTCTACACGGAGACTTAGGTTGACATCAGGATTCGATTGGTTAATTCTCTCAATCTGTTTTCGAACACGGTCGCTGACGCTGATCGTGTTTGCGCCAGATTGCTTATAGACATACAACAGAATTCCCGGTTGTCCATTCATTCGCGTCAGCTCGGTACGTTCTTTTTTGCCATCGACTACTTCTGCGACATCCCCCACGCGTACTGTGGCACCTGTTTTTTCGCGTACCACTGTATCTTCAATTTGTTCCAAGCTAGTGAATTCACCTTGGCTGCGAATATGTAAGTTAAAATGACCTTCTTTGTAGTTTCCAGCGGGTTGATTGATATTGTCTTGTTTGAGGGCGTTGATGACTTCGTTCACACCCATGTTGAGAGATTCGAGTTTGCTTCGATCCAGGTTGATCTGAATTTCGCGTTCAATCCCACCTCGCATGCGTAATCTGGCGACGCCTTCCAATTGTTCAAACTGGGGGATGAGTTGATTTTCTGTTAGACGTGTCAGGGAGATCGGATCAAGTTCACTGTTCAAGCCCATATAAATAATGGGACTATCTGCTACATCAAAATGGCGGATATACGGGTCTTCTGCTCCTTCAGGGAGAGAATTTCTCAGCTTATTAAGAGAATCGCGGACATCATTGATCGCCAAAGTCAGATCGGTTCCCCATTGGAATTGCAGACGCACAGTACTGCTGCCATCCATGCTGCTGCTGAGGATGTTTTCGACTCCTGAAACCGAACTCAGTGTCTGTTCTATGGGGCGCGTGATGAGCGTTTCCGCTTCGTTTGGACCGGCGCCTTTGTAGATCGTAATGACACTGACGCTGGGGTTTTGAATGTCCGGCATCAAATCCACTGCCAGTTGCGATAAAGAAACACATCCCAACATGACCAATACCAGGGAGGCCATGAGTGTTGTGATGGGGCGCTTCACTGCCAGTCGGGTGAGGGACATATACTATTCTTCAATGATCTGTGGTTAATACAATCGATGATCCAAATCACAAATTGGTTTTTTGTGGTATTGGTGGCAGTGGTGTTTCAAGAACCTCTTCCATGGGGACTTCGATCGGCGTGACCTTCTGGCCTTCATCAACGAGTCGGTTACCGAGTGTAATGACGAGATCTTTTGAATTAATTCCAGAAAGAATCTCGACCAGTTCTCCGTCATTGATTCCAATTTCAATGTTCCGTCGTTCTGTAATGGGTGGATCTCCAACGATGACAAATACTGCCGATCCGGGACCATCTTTTCGCCGGGTTAAAGAAGCAACCGACAACACATTGGCTTTCTCTCGTTGTTCAAACACAATTTGAACGCGGGCATGCATTCCGGGTTTTAATGAGTAATCACTGTTGGGGAATTCAATATAAACAGCGGCTGTACGTGTCTCCGGATCTAATACGGGAGCTTTGCGAATTACGTGTCCTGAAAATGTTTTACCTGGGAATGTATCAACTGTGATATTGGCTTTCTGACCCTTTTTCACATCTTCATAATCCTTTTCGACGATGTGTACGATCGTGCGGACATGGTCTAGATTGACAATTTTCATCAATGCAACATCGGGTTTGGCTAAATCACCGATGTCAACCAGTCGTTCTGCGAGAAATCCGTTGATGGGCGCCAGGATTTTATTTTCCTGTAAACGCAAGCTACTCTGTTTCAGATCAGATTCTGCCTGCTCGACGCGTGCATTTTCAAGTCTGGTTTGTGCTTTCGCGATGGTTACATTGGCAACTGCTTCTTCCAACTGCTGATTTGTACTCACACCTGATTTCTGCAAAAGTTCCAGGCGTTGGAATGCCTTTTGTGCGAGTTCTTCGGAGGTCTCCTGTGCCTTGAGTTGGGCTTTCGCGACTGTAAGCGCCGCCTTGGATTTACTAACCAGTTCCTGATTTTCGGAGTCATTCAATTCCAGAATGACTTCTCCTGCTTTGATCTGATCACCAACATTGAAAGGCATCGATTTAATGTAGCCACTGTAGCGGGTTCGGATTTCGACCTGAGAACCTGCTTCGAGATTCCCTACCAGGTTAATCCGCTTGACGAGGGATTTTTCAGTTGAGCGTGTGACCTGGACGGCGATCGGTTGGGTGATAATCGTCTTGGGAGTGGTCTGCGTATCGCTGAGGGACTGTTCATAAACAAACCAGCCAATGATCATGGCTATTGCCGTACAGGTGGGTGCTATCAGTACTTTCATAGATTCTATTTCTCCGGTTGGATGAACCGCAGCAGGGGTATTTGTTCAATAAAATATCCATCGGACCAATCAGGAACGCAATCAAAGTCTAACTAAGATGGACTGAATATTTATTGAAAAACGCCCCTGATATATCACAGCAGAGAGGACTCTGTCGTTCAATCAGGCAGGTTGACACTTATCGTAATGATAAACTGTTTGGTTTATGAGGGAGGTACTATTCGGGCAGGATTGGAAGCTCAGGAGAGCAATCAACTCAACTGTACTATTAGAACTAGATCGGCGAGAGAATTCAAGATGTTTTGTGTGAGGGGGGGGTGTTTAAATCTTCTTTTGTTTATGAAATCGTTGCCATCTGTTTCCTGTTTTCATAGTCAGTCTTTGTTAAAATCCACGGCTGAGCGTGAATTATGCAACAATGATAAGAAAATCTGCGATTTTTAGATTTTACATCGTTTGACAAACCTGTGAAATTGCTTTGATAAGGGGAGTGTTATGGATTTAATGAGTACGATTGCCGGTTCGATGATGGAAGGTTATTTTCCAGCTGGTTGGGATCTGGCAAAGATAGATGAGTGTATGAATGCGGATCCAGCTTCGATAACAGATCGGCAGTCCTGGTGGCATGCAGACTTTGAACCGGTCATGTGTAGCAGTGTGACCGATTTTGATACGATTCTGGGGCATGAAATTGCGTTGACGATCAAACAGTCACGCGACGCCGGCGAGAAACTGGCATTGATTTTGCCGGTAGGTCCGATGGGCATGTATCGCTGGGCTGTATTTTTCCTGAAAGAGTGGGGAGTTTCCTGCGATCATGTGTATGGATTTAATATGGATGAATGGAGTGACGCTGAGGGAAACACGTTGCCGCCAACCAATCCTGGTGCATTTCAATATGCGATGCAGGAAGCCTTTTATGGGCCTCTGGGAGACTTGACGGTTCCGGAAAATCAAAGACACTTTGCTACGGCAGATGTCCTGCCATCGTATGCCGAGAAAATCGGTGAGTTGAAGTCAGCCGGTGCCAAGCTGGGAGTGATCTTCGGCATTGGTCGCGTCTGTCATATTGCTTTCTGGGAACCTCACTTTGCTGGTGAGTTTAATTCAGAAGAGGAATGGAAAAAACAAACGCATCGGATCGGAGCGAAACTGCACCCACTGACGATCGAGCAGAATGCAGTGACGAGTTTCAAGAGCCGAACGACTCTTGTTCCCGCGTATGCCAACACGATTGGTCCCGGTTGTTTTCTACAGGCAGACAAGATTATTGGTGGCTGTGATGGCATTTTCTCACGGGGAATGCAGTGGCAAGGCATGAGTGTCTGGATGACTTTGAGGCACGAGCCAACGAGTTGGATACCTTCCACTTATATGACCACGCAACCCGGTCGATTGATCATTCTGGATGAACTCGCCGGTCCGTTACAGGCGGAATGCAATTAAATCGATCCAGAAAAAACAATTAAGGCAGCTTCGATTCAACTTCGGAGTTGCCTTTTTTTATATGAAAAGTTGACCTGTGGAAACGCTTACTTTGAAGTCTGTTCCAAAACCGATTCATGTACGAAAATTGGTACGATGGGGTCATAGTGAATTGATAATGCGATGGCGTCACTGGGTCGACTATCGATTTCAATTAATTGACCATCACGGTCGACTCGCAAGACTGCATAGTAAGTATGATCTTCAAGATTTGTGATGACGATATCCTGGAGATTGCCACCCAGTGCTTCGATTGTGTTTTTTAGCAGGTCGTGCGTTAAGGGACGCTGTGGAGCCTGTTCCTGATTCACACGCCGATCAATGGTGGTGGCTTCGAAAATTCCAATCAGTATCGGAAAGATTCGATCCCCGTTCACTTCGCGCAGATAAATTACCTGCTGGTCACCCAGCTCACTGATAATAATGCGAGATAACTCCATTTCCACAAGCAAAAGAGCCTCCAGAGGTTGGACAGAGTTCATAAAATGACACCGCCAGCCAGAATGATTTTGATGTTAGTGAATCAGAACATCGATGTTTTTGATGTGAGTATTATACACCGACAGATCTCCAGATAACAGATTTCTTGTCTATTCGACACTTCGAAAATGACACTATTTTCCTTTTAACTGCGAGATTGTTTCCTGGATGCTCTGGTACTTTTTTTGTTGAACTTCCTTTGTTTCTTTCACACCGGCAACAACGTCTGCTGGTGCCCGGTCGACAAAGCTTTTGTTTGCCAGTTTTTTCTCGCTCGCTTCTATATGTTTTTTTACTTTATCCGCTTCTATCTGAAGGCGTTCCAGTTCTGCTTCGAGGTCTATCACCCCTTCCAGTGAGATAAATCCATCCACATCATTTAAAGAAAATGTCGCAGATCCACTTGGGCGCTGGACATCAGCGCCGGCCGATTCCAGCAGTGTTTTGGCAAGGTTATCAAACTGGCTGGCAACATTCTGCATATCGTCGGCGATATTTGGTTCGCAGCGCAGGAATAATTGCAGAGGTGTCGCGGGCGAAATTTTGTAAACCGCGCGAATATTGCGAACGGCGACAATCATTTCCTGCAGACGTTCAAAACGTTTTTCCAGTGCCGGATCTTGCCAGGTTTGAGGTGGTTCTGGCCAGGTAGCAACTGTGACACTTTCTGCAGCGGTTTCGGGAGTGAACAATCCACGTTCGGGTGCAATCTCATTCAAGCGTTGCCAGAGTTCTTCGGTGATAAATGGCACGAAAGGCTGAAGCAGACGCAGGAGAGCATCCAGCACGCCGACCAGCACACGTTGTGCGGCTGGTTTTTGATTCTCATCCCACAGACGTGGTTTGATCATTTCCAGATACCAGTCACAGAATTCATTCCAGGTAAAGTCGCGAATGGCACGCGTTGCCAAATCAAACTGGTAGCGATTTAAAACGGTTGTCATTTCTTCCGCAACACTGGAGAGACGGCTCAGAATCCAGCGATCTTCCATTGTTAAATCGTTTTCATCGAGAGGAGCAGGGGTGTAGCCTTCCAGATTCAGCATCGCAAAGCGGCTGGCGTTCCAGAGTTTATTACAGAAATTCCTGCCATACTCAAAACGTTCACTCACGATACGAGCTACTTTTTCTCCCGGGTCTGGATCAAACCAGGGGCTCGTGTACTGATACGATTTACCGCTTTTAGGGAATTTAATACGTGGTTTTTCTCCACCGCCGGGGATGGTTGTCTGGTGTTCCAATGTTTGCGGAACGACTTCGCCTGTTTCGGGATCTTCATAGCCAACGGGCAGTCTGACGTCCTGTGTTTCCCCCGCGAAGGATGCGATGGTGAATCGAACGGCATCAACACCATATTTGTCAATCAGATCCATCGGGTCGACGCCGTTTCCTTTGGATTTTGACATGGTTTGTCCGAAACCGTCCAGAATTTTTGGATGGATACAAACATGTTTGAACGGAATATCACCCAGATTGTACAAACCGGTCAGCACCATGCGGGCTACCCATAGAGTAATAATATCGCGGCTGGTAACGAGGACACTTCCCGGGTAAAAATAGTCGAGGTCAGGGTTTTTCTTCGGCCATCCAAGTGTTGCGTGCGGCCATAATGCGCTGCTGAACCAGGTGTCGAGGACATCTTCATCCTGTGTTAATTGGTGTTCGGCTCCCAGTTCATCTCCAGTGAGATCCGTTTCACTACAGATTAGCCAACAGGTGTCTTCGTCATTTCGCCGATAGCTGACGTCGTAACGGTCGTCAAATGCTTGTTTGAGATCCTCTTCAGAGCAGGTTTCACAATACCAGATAGGAATGCGATGTCCCCACCAGAGTTGACGACTGATGCACCAGTCTCGCTTTTCTTTAAGCCAGTCGAGATAAGTTTTGGAATAGCGACTGGGAAAGAAGCGTACGCGTCCGTCTTCCACAGCATCGATGGCCGATTGTGCCAGCGTATCCATTTTAACGAACCACTGATCGGACAGATAAGGCTCGATCGGTGTTTTCGAGCGATCACTGTGTTTGACGGGAATCTGTCGATCTTCGACTTCAATGAAGAAACCCAACTGTTCCATATCCGCGACGACTTTTTTGCGTGCTGCGTAACGATCGAGTCCCTCGTATTCGCCGGCTGCCTCGTTCATGGTCCCATCAGGATTGAGGATGTTTATCAGTTCCAGGCTGTTGCGTAATCCACAGGCATAGTCATTAGGGTCATGGGCGGGAGTGACTTTGACGGCTCCTGTTCCCAGTTCTTTATCTGCCAGTAAAGCGTCCGCAATAATCGGAATTTCGCGTCCATTCAATGGAATTCGTACATTCTTTCCAATCAAGTGCGTATATCGTTCATCCGAAGGATGCACACAGACGGCAGTATCGCCAAGCATCGTCTCCGGGCGGGTTGTAGAGAAGGAGATCCGTTCTTCACTGTCGACTACTGGATATTGAAAGGTCCAGAATTGCCCTGCGATGTCTTCGGAAAATACTTCATCGTCGGCGACAGCGGTCTGCAGGAACGGGTCCCAGTTGACCAGGCGTTTTCCACGATAAATCAGATCGTCGGAGAAGAGTTTCAGAAATGTGCGTCTGACTGCTTTGGAACACATTTCATCCAGCGTGAATCGTGTGCGTTGCCAATCACAACTGGCTCCGAGTTCTCTTAACTGATTTAAAATGCGTTTTTCGTATTGTTCTTTCCAGTTCCAGATGCGCTCGACCAGAGCATCACGGCCGATGTCGTGGCGTGTGAGATTTTCTTCTTCTTTCATCCGTCGTTCGACGACCGCCTGGGTTGCGATGCCTGCGTGATCGGTTCCTGGCATCCAGAGGGCTTCGTATCCCTGCATTCGACGCCAACGTGTGATCAGATCCTGCAGGGTCCCATTCAACGCGTGTCCCATATGCAGCGCTCCTGTGACGTTGGGGAGCGGAATCATAATGGTGTGTTGTTCTTTTTCCGGGTTGGGTTCGGCGTGGAAATAGCCTTTCTCTTCCCAGTAGGGATACCACTTCTTTTGTGCACTGGCAGGGTTATATTGTTTATCAAGCGATTCGGTCATGGGATACGGTTGAGTCTTGTTTTAAAGGCCAGGAATAGAGAAGCAACAGTAATTTCTAATAAATCGAGGATGTTTTGACAGCGGGAACTGGCTGATCAGACTCAGATATAGCAAAAATGACTGTTGCGGGCATTGTTGACGGTCGCGGTTTCTTAATTCTAGTCGAAAAAAGTCCCTTCATCCTTGTAGAGTTTGTATTCGACACTATCGACCAGTGCAAGCCAACTTGCTTCTATGATATTTTCACTGACGCCGATACTGCTCCAGACATGCTGTTCGTCTTTGCTCTCAATTACGACCCTTACACGGGCTGCAGTCCCTTCTGCTGAGTTGATGACGCGTACTTTGTAATCGACCAGGTGCATTTTTTCGAGTGCGGGGAAAGCAGGGCAGAGTGCTTTTCGAAGGGCCGTATCCAATGCATTCACCGGGCCATCTCCTTCGCCGACTACATGTTCCTCTTGTCCGTTCACTTTCAATTTAATGGTGGCTTCGGTCAGAGGTTCGTGTGAGTTGTCTGATTCCACATTCACACGATAGTGAATCTTTTCGAAATGTGGTTTAAAGGTTCCTGCAACTTTTTTGACCAGCAGATCGAAGGAAGCTTCTGCTGCTTCAAACTGATAACCCAGGTTTTCCAGGTCCTGAACTTTTTCCAGAATGTTCGTAAGAAGTTGGGGGTCATTATCGAGTTTGTACTTTGTAGTTTTGGCAACGATATTAGAACGGCCTGAGAGCTCGCTGACGAGCACTTTTCGTTCATTGCCTACCACTTCTGGTACTATATGTTCGTAGCTTTTGGCGATACGATTGACGGCGTGAACATGCATGCCACCTTTGTGGGCAAAAGCACTAGTGCCAACAAAAGGCTGGCTGGATCGAAAATTCATATTGGCCAGTTCATAAACATAGCGTGACAGCTCGGTCAGATTATGCAAGTTATTGTCGAGCAGAACGGAATACTCTTCTTTCTTTGTCACCAGATTGGCAATCAGACTGATCAGGTCTGCATTTCCACAGCGTTCGCCAATTCCATTGATTGTTCCCTGAACTTGTACAACCCCCTGTTCCACGGCTGTTAACGAATTGGCAATGGCAACGTCGCAGTCGTTATGGCAGTGAATACCCAGCGGGGTTTTGATTTCACTTTGAACGAGATTCAGATATTTTGTGATGACTTCAGGCAGGCTGCCACCGTTTGTATCGCAGGGGACGATGATATCTGCGCCCGCTTCGGCAGCCGCTTTGATGGTTTTTAAGGCATATTCCGGATTGGCGCGAAAGCCATCAAAGAAGTGTTCGGCATCGTAGATGACTTCCCGCCCACACGATTTGATAAAGGCAACCGAGTCGGTAATCATGGCCAGATTCTCTTCGAGCGACACGCGCAGCACTTCAGTCACATGTAAATCCCAGGTTTTACCAACGATGGTGACCACGGGTGCCTCTGAATCGCGAAGCGCCTGCATGCCGACATCATCTTTCGCGGCAATCTCTTTGCGGCGGGTCATACCAAAGGCAGTCACTTTGGCATGTTTCAAATCCATTTCAGCCACGCGTTGGAAGTATTCGGTATCTTTCGGATTGGAAAGGGGGTAGCCGCCTTCAATGTAATCGAAGCCCATTTCATCGAGCTTTGTGGTAATTTGCAGCTTGTCTTCTAATGAGAAGTTCACGCCTTCTCCCTGGCTGCCATCCCGCAAAGTAGTGTCATACATCTGAATTCGGGCCATCGTAGGGGCTTTCTTTTTCTGTTGTAATTAAAGAATCGCTGGTTTGGTTTCTTTGTCTGAATTTTGACTTCACGCTCTCATGCGATCTTGTAGAAAGTCTTGAGGAGTCCTGTTGTAAGCAATAAAAAAACCTCAGGGAGTGACCTGAGGTTTTGAAAATCTGTTAAATTAGTAATGATCCTCAAGTCATGACGAGCCTGTGATTTTGCAAATAATAATAATGCTGCTGACGTTGTCAGTATAAGAAACAGGCATGATAGACTGGAAGACCTTCAATTCGAGCAAGTACCTTGATTTCACGTTCTATATTGTGAAGATCATAAGCAGAGTGGCTGAGGTAGTCAAACGAAATCCTGAATTCATCTCTTTTTAATATGATGTTCTGGAAAGAACAGGTGATGAATCGTGAATTAGACTAATTCTTCTTCGTATTCTTCGTCATAATCATCTTCAAATTCGCCTTGTTTTGACGCTTCCCACTCGTCAAGTGTATACAGGACTTCGCGTGCCTGTGAGCCATTGTATTCGCCGACGATTCCATCTTCTGCCATGTAATCGATGAGTCGGGCACCGCGACCGTAGCCCACGCCGAGGGCTCGTTGGAGCAGAGAAACAGAGCCACGACCTTCGCGAATCACAATTTCGACCGCTTCATTATACAGGCTGTCTACTTTGCGATCAGAATCAGCGCCGTTGTTTTTCTTGGCGTTGGCAGCAGTGATTTGTGCCAGTTCGGGGCTGTATTCCGGAGCCATATCGCTAAAGAAGTCGATTACGTTTTCGATTTCTTCGTCACTGACAAAAGCACCTTGAGCGCGAGTCAGTTTACTGGTGCCGGGGGCCAGATAGAGCATGTCTCCGTTGCCGAGCAGGGCATCGGCACCATTTTCATCCAGAACAACTCGGCTATCACCGCGACTGGCAACCTGGAATGAGACCCGTGCAGGCAGGTTCGATTTGATCAGCCCGGTAATCACGTCAACAGTTGGTTTTTGAGTTGCGAGGACCAGGTGAATTCCTACAGCTCGAGATTTCTGAGCCAGTCGAATAATATGTCCTTCCACATCTTTACCAGAGGTCATCATCATATCTGCAATTTCATCAGCTACGATCACAATGGAAGGCATTTTTTCTGGCATTTTCAGGGCTTCTTCCGAATCCGGATCGATACCCGCAAGATCGAGTACTTTGTCTTTGCCGAGTTTGTTGAAGCTTTCAATATTACGCGCGCCACAACGTGCCAGGAGGTCATAGCGTTCTTCCATCTTGTCGACGGCCCACGCTAAAACGGCTTCCGCTTTTTTCATATCGGTAATGACGGGGTGCATCAAATGCGGGATGCGTTTGTAACCGCTCAACTCAACCATTTTCGGGTCGATCATGAGCATTTTGACTTCGTTGGGAGTACGCGTCATCAACAGCGAGAGAATCAATGTATTCAGACAGACACTTTTACCGGTTCCCGTACGACCGGCAATTAATAAGTGAGGCAGTTTGGACAAGTCGGCAGTCAAAGGGTGCCCGCTGACATCTTTGCCCATGAAGAGCGGAATACGACTTTTTTCTGCTTCATCAGAACAGGCTTCAATCAGTTCTTTCAACCGCACCATGACTTGTTTTTCATTAGGAACTTCAACACCGACGGTATTTTTTCCTGGAATCGAAGGCACGACTCGAACGGAAGGAACGCGTAACGCGACAGCCAGATCGTGGGCAAGCGCTGTGACTTTGGCAACACGCAGACCTGGTTTCAAGTTGAGTTCGAAAAGAGTTAACACGGGCCCTGTGTCAATTTCAGAGACCTGAATATCCAGACCAAAGTCAGCAAATGTGCTTTCCAGAACCTCGGCTGCTTCTTCCGCTTTTTTTGCCAAAAGCTCAAAGGGAAAAGCTTCGGCCTCTTCCAGAAGATCTAAGCCGGGCAGCTTATACGAGCTGTTTTTTTTTTGATCGATTGGTTTTGGCTGCCGTATCAGACGAAGGCCGGCAGGCGGATTGACTTTAATGGGCTTGCGTTTTTTGATTTTTTTAGCTTTTGGTACTGAGACTTCTTCCTCTTCGTACTCTTCTTCGTCTTCTGCTACAACATCTTCTTCCTCTTCGTATTCTTCTTCCTCTTCTTCATCAACATCTGAAGAATCGCTGCTTAAGGCCCTGAAGGGAAATGTGAGGCAGGAAAAAAAGATTCGAACGGGAAGCGTATCAGCTGTTAGTAAGAGTCCTGCAAAGAACATGGATATCAGCAGAATGATGGAACCAGCAACGGAAAATTTGGATTCCAGCAAAGAGAAGCCGAGCGCACCAATATAGCCACCACTACCGATTAACGGAGTGGTACCATTCGCTCCCAGCATCATTTGAGTGGCAATACAGGTTGAGGTCAGAATCAGGGTCAATCCAAAGAGTTCAACGAAGACACCGACTGCTTGCTGTCGTGAGAACATACGCATATCGATCACGATCAACGCGAGAAAGATGCCCCAGGCACCAACTCCAAATCCAGATCGTAAGAGATGAGCGGTGTGGGCTCCCGTAGTTCCACAGAGGTTTTGAGCGACATCACGGACAGGATATACTAATTGCGCAGGAGGATCGGCTGGATCATAGCTAAACAGGCTCAGTCCAAGAAAGACTGTGACTGCCAGCAATCCTAACGCAATGATATCTGTTTTAAACCGTTGAATGTCTATCATCAGGACCAACCTGTAATAGTGAATTGTGAGTAGTTCGTATGTATTATTTAATAGGGAATCAACTGCGCGCAAAGCGATCGCAAAAAAGTGGTCACTTTTTTTGGAGTGATCCAGATCTTAAGTTGGAGAAAAAATTGTTCCCGTCTGAGATTAAACCCAAGAACATCAACAGACGGGAACATTTTCACGACTATTGCCTCAATGGGGGAGTATTGAGGCGAACCAAACAAAAGTATGGATTCAGTTAGATTTTGATTTCCTTAACTATTCAAACTTAGCACATGAATGGAGGGCTGTCGGAATAAATCAACAAAGTGCGTTGTGTTTCCGCATCAGAGGTGGAGGCTGGTCCGGTTAGTGAAATCAGTAGAAGCTTTAAGGGCGGATTATGCTGATAATATGAATTGAGCCGATACCCTGGTAGTGACCTTTGTTGAAACTATCTCGAGCAGGCGTCGATGAGAGGCTTCGATGTCTCACGAGAGCTGGCTTATTTTGCTACGATATGTTCCTGAATCCAGGCGATCAGTGAATCTGCTACCTGAGCTTTTTCGCCAGAGTAGGTGGCGACGGTTTTCTGAGTCTGGTCGATGACTTCGACATAATTCTCTGTAGAACCGATGGCACTCACTCCGTTGAGGACAATTGCGTCGCATTTTTTACTATAAAGCTTGCGAACCGCATTAAACCGGGCGTCTTGCGACTCAAGGGCGAAACCGATCACCCAGCGGTTTCCTTTTTGTGTTCCCAGTTCGGCCAGAACATCAATCGTTTCAACCAGTTCCAGGGAGATCGCTTCTCCGGTTTTAGCGATTTTGCCTGCTTTACGGGTTTTGATGCGATAATCGCAGACGGCCGCCGTTCCGATAACGCCATCGCATTCCGAGAACAGTTTCTCGGATTGCGCGAACATCTCATCGGTTGTTTCGACCTGAAACACTTCACATCCTTCAGGCGGAGGAAGTATGACTGGACCGGAAACCAATGCAACTTCATGGCCTGCTTGAATGGCTGAGCGTGCCAGGGCATATCCCATTTGACCACTGCTGGCGTTGGAAAGGTAGCGGACATCGTCCAGATATTCGCGTGTGGGTCCGGCAGTGATAAGAATTCGCATGCGTTTTATTCACGTCAAGGAAGTGGCGACGAGCTAAATCAGATCAGCTCAGTATTTCTTTCATTCGAGATAATATCTCCGCAGGTTCTGCCATGCGGCCTTTACCCGAGATGCCACAACTTAACCAGCCTTCTCCTGGTTCTACAATCTGAATGCCATCTTCTTTCAGCTGCGCCAGATTTCGTTGTACTGCGGGTTTAGCCCACATGTCTGCGTTCATGGCAGGGGCTATGAGAATTGGAGCGGTACAGGTCAATGTGAGTGTGGAGAGTAGATCCTCGGCGAAGCCATGCGCCATTTGTGCGATGACATTTGCTGTTGCCGGAGCGATTACAAAAAGTTCCGCCCTCCGAGCCAGGCCGATGTGTTCTCCCTGGAAATGTTCCTGAGGCGAAAACACACCTTGATATACAGGTCGGCCTGTCAGTGCTTCAAAAGTGGTTGCACCAATAAATTTCTGAGCCGCCTGAGTCATAACGACGCTGACGGCTGCCCCTTGCTGGACCAGTTTACTGGTGAGGTCAGCCGTTTTGTATGCAGCGATCCCTCCAGAGACACCTAATAGGATTTCACGCCCTTGCATGAGTTGATTTCCGGTGCAAATGGATTTGGTGTATGAGTTAAATCATATCTTCTAATGAGGGGCCTTTGTCATCGTACTCAATTCCATCCAGCGGTTTGGCTTCTTCGACAATAGCCACTTCGCCAGACTGGTCCAGATAGATTTTGTCTTCCATGATTTCTTTGACCACAACTTCGAGGTGGTTTTTGGTTTGCAATTCAACCAGCGGTCTGGCACCCCGATTCAGAGCGACGATGCGCTTTTGGATGAGTGAAGACAATTTGAAACGACCGCCAACTTTGTTAACGATCTCTTCTTCTTTAAATTCTTCCAGCATTGATTTCTTGCTCCCGTTTTTTCAGGATGGTGCCAATTTCAGAAACAGCCCGATCCAGTTCGTCATTAATAATGACATGACTATAATGTTTGGCTTGCTCCAATTCCTTGCGAATTGTGGCTAACCGTTTTTCGATAATTTCTTCCGATTCTGTCCCTCGGCTCCGAATTCGTTTTTCATATTCTTCATCGGATGATGTTCTTACAAACAGCGTGATAGCCTGTGGGAATTGTTCTTTCAGTTTCAACGTACCCTGAACATCAATTTCCAGAAAAGGCCAGCCACCTTCCCGGGCAGCCCGATCTACCTCGGATTTTAACGTTCCATACCAGTATCCTAAACCGTGGACCTGTTCGCACTCCAGTAATTCGTTATTTTTTAGTCGTTCTTCAAATTCTGTGTCTGTCAGGAAATAGTAATCCTGGCCATCCACCTCGCCATTCCGCCTGGGGCGGGTTGTGGCTGAGATTGCTTTAATCAGTTTAACCGGCGAATCCTCGAGTAGCCGTTTCACAATAGTTGTTTTACCACTGGCTGTTGGTCCCGAGAGTACAATGATCGGTGTTTCCAGCTGTGTGTTTTGATGAGGATTTGGCACGTTACAAAATTCCAGAGGGATCGCTGTGTCGTCCTGGTATTTAACTGTTTGTGGACAATAATTTATATTATTCAACGTTCTGAACGTTTTCTCTGATTTTTTCGACAGCCAGTTTCATTTCGATGACTGCGTGTGAGATCTCAACATCGTTGGCTTTGGAGCCAATGGTATTGATTTCCCGAAACATCTCCTGAACCAGAAACTCCAGTTTTTTACCCTGGGATGCATCGCCTTTAATGATGGTATCGAATTGTTCCAGATGGCATTGCAGCCGACTGATTTCTTCATTGATATCACAACGATCCGCAAACAGACTGACTTCACGTATCAGGCTTTCTGAATCAAAGTCAACATCCTGGTCCTGCAAAAGATCAGTGAGCCTCTGGTGTAGACGATCACGATAACTAGTGACGACCCGCGGGGCTTTCTCTTTAACCACTTCCAGTTGATCGCATATTTTTTGATTACTGGTAATAAGATCGGATTGTGCAGATTCGCCTTCCTTGATTCGGAATTCGGTTAATTCAGTGAGTGCTCCTTGAATGGCCTGTTCGATCAGCGGCCAGTCGGCTTCCGGAGTATGCGATCGGGAGTAGTTGTCAATCACAATTCCAGGTAGTGCCAACAGGCTGTTCAAGTTGTCGGGCAGGGGGAGGTGGCAGACTTCCGTCAGGTGTTTTAGTTGAGACCAATACTGTTGTGCCACTTCTTCATCCAGCAGGTAGTCGCTCGTGCGGTCGAGATTGTCAATTCTGAGTGTAAGATTGACGGTTCCGCGCGTAATCGAACTCCGCAATAACTTATCAATCTGGCTGCCAAGTTTTGCGTAGAGTTCCGGATAACGGGACGATATTTTTAAATAACGGTTATTGACCGTTCGAATTTCAGCGTGAACCGATAAGCGGTCATCTTCTGCAGTCGAACTTCCAAAACCAGTCATGCCTAGAAGCACAACACACTCTTTTCTGAATTACAGGAATCGATGGATGTTAAGAGAACGGTCTCTTGGTTTCATTTATGTCAAAGCAAGCCGACTACTTTGGTTTTGATTCTGACTTGTTTGTGTCAGATTTTGCAGGAGCTTCCGGTTTTTTCTCTGCAGGCTTGTCAGCATCGTCAGGTTTGGCAGGTTCTGTTTTCTTATTAGCTGCCTCTGGTTTTTCGTCAGCTTTTTTCGCTGGTGCTGCTGGTGCCTCTTTATTCTCTTCGATTTTATTAAACGGCGTGCTGTCTTCTTTAACGGGTGGATCCGTGTCTGGTTTTTCCTCTGGATTTGTGACAGAAGGTTCTTCTGCGACTGCTTCAGAGCCGCCCCCGTATTTGCCTGAACTGGCTCTGGTTGTGATTCCCGAAATACCGGCCAGGATTACCCAGATGACCGCCATGACAATTGTGATCTTGGTAAAGACATCACCGGCTTTTGTTCCGAGAGCACTTTGCCCGCCAGAGCCGCCAAAGGCACCAGCCAATCCACCACCACGACCTTTTTGCAGGAGGATGATGATGATCAGTAGAACTCCGAACAACATTAACAGGGTCATTAATAAGGTAGCAGGATCCGTGATGGCATCCACTAAATTTGCAAGAATCATTATGTTATCCTGGTTAGCTGTGATGAGCCGTTGCTATTAATTGAAAAAATTAGTGAACGAGATTCCATGCGGAGAAAAAACGCACCTTTGGAATTTGAACCGCTGCATCATATCGTAGTGAGATACGATCTGTAAATCGATTCTGGTATCCGAGTGTAGACGAATCGAGATAAAATAGCGGCTTTCCATTAATTGGCAGATAATTCAATGGCGGCCTGAATAATGGGGATAAACTGTTCAGGTTTCAGGCTGGCTCCTCCGACTAGTGCACCATCCACATTTTCCTGAGAGAGCAGCTCTCTGGCATTATCTGGTTTCACGCTGCCGCCATACAGAATTCGAGTCGCATCAGCGATTTCTGATGAATAGTGGTCTTTCAGCCAGTTTCGCAGGTATTGGTGTGCTGATTCGGCCTGATCGGGGCTGGCAGTCAAGCCTGTGCCAATCGCCCAGACTGGTTCGTAGGCAATCACAATCTGATCAAAAGCGGAGGCATCAATTCCATCCAGACCGCCTGTCATTTGTGTATTGAGGACCGTTTCAGTCTGTTCGGATTCGCGTTCACTCTGGAGTTCTCCTACACATAGAACGACCTGTAGTCCGTCAGCAAGTGCCTTTTTGACTTTGAGATTGATGTCGACATCGGTTTCCTTAAGAATATGTCGGCGTTCGCTGTGGCCTAAGAGCACAGAACGACAACCGATGTCAGATAGCATTTCTGTCGCGGTTTCACCTGTGAAGGCCCCTGGTTTTTCGTGATAGCAGTTTTGGGCTCCGACACCAATTCCTGATGCGCCGACAATTTCGCCAATTGTGGTCAGGTAAGGAAAAGGAGGGCAAACCAGAACTTCGACCGCCTGATTCTCAGTGGGAACTTCTTTTACCAACGCCTGAGCCAATTGCGAACCAGACTCTCTGGTCGTGTTCATTTTCCAGTTACCAGCTACAAGAAAGCGACGCATAATTCATCCTGTGATTAATGAGTGTGAAATATTGAAAGTGTTTCGACATCGCTTTCGCTTCTGGTGAGAAAAGTGAGCAAAAAAACGATCCGTGTAGTCAGGGTCTTGAATTACGGATCGGTGTTGACACAGAGAAGCCATTGCGTGACAGGTAAGTTATTGAGTCGGAGCCTATGATTCAAGGATTCCAACTGAAAAACCTGAGATCCAGCCCTTTTTCACTCGTTTCTGAAGCTGATGTGGTGAACAGCAAGCGATTATGAAGAATTTTTCTCGAGCAATTACTCCATGATACCACTGCGAGGATAGGAGCCCATTGCCTCCAGTCGAACCACTCGTTTTTCCAGTTCGCTGATGGTGCGTTTGATTTGGGGTTCCTGAATATGACCCTCGAAGTCAATAAAAAAGAGGTAACCTGGTTCGTCGCCTCTTAAGGGGAACGATTCAATCCAAGTCAGGTTCACTTTGTTTTTCTTGAAGATTTGCAGTGTATCTGCCAGTGAACCAGCGGTATGTTTAATTTGTACTAAAATGGCAGTACGATCTGAGCCGGTTGGGTCACAGACTTCTTCTCCAATGACGGCAAAGCGGGTCACATTATTGACGTTATCTTCAATGCCTTCCACAATAATCTGCAAATCATATTCAACCGAAGCCTGATGGCTGGCAACCGCTGCTGCGCCTGGTTTGGTTGCCGCGAGTTGTGCTGCCGTTGAAGTGCTGGTGACTTCATGTAAGTGTGCCTGTGGCATATTTCGTGAGAGCCATTCACGACATTGCGAGAGCGCCTGCGGTTTACTGTAGATTTCTGTGATTTCACTCCGTTCACACCGTGCCAGCAGGTTATGATGGACGGCGATAAGGACTTCACCACAAATACGGAGTGGAAGTCTGGTAAACATATCGAGTGTATCTACGACGCGACCATCAGTACTGTTTTCGATGGGGACGACACCAAATTCCGTATTACCTCGGTTTACTTCTTCAAAGACAGATCCAATGGTGTTAACAGGGACCATATCTGCCTGATCCCCAAATCGTTCGAGGGCAGCCAGGTGTGTGTAACTATAAGCAGGCCCAAGATAGGCAACACGCTGCGGGTGAATCTGTCGCCGCGCAGAACTCAGAATCTGTCTGAAAACCCCTCGAATCGCATTGTTGGTCATGATGCCAGATGAGTTGAATTTTTCTATGTTTTCTCTTAACTCTTCATCTGATTTCGGGTCGAACATTGCTTTACGTGGTTCGGGATCCGCTTTAATCTGCTTGACGGTCATTGCACAGCGTTTATTGGCTAGTTTTACAATTTCGCGGTCAAGTTTCTTTAGTTCAGACTGAAGCGAGGCAGGGTTGCTTTTGCTGCTTTTTCGGACGACTGGTTTCTTGGCTGCGACTGTTTTTTTGGCTGGCGACTTCGAGGTGCTTGCTGAAGTGCGTTTTTTAACCGCTTTTTTCTTGGCCATCGGAATCTTTCAGGATGCGAGTCTCGTTTCTGTCTCTCAGAAAATGCACGGTAGACAGATTACACACCCTCCCTGGTTGTGCTGCATTGATTACTGCCAGTTTCACAATTGGATTACAATCCCTTAAGCATAATCAGTTGGGGATTTCTCCCGATTTTCACTACTGATATATTTTATAAAACATTACAGAGTAATGGGTTATGGTTGTCTTGTATAGTAAAAGTCTGAGGATGCTTCCAAAGACTTTTAGAATAACAGCTCAGTCTTCAATTGTTCTAGTTTGTACCGCCGCATTTAAGGACTGTCAAGCGGTTGAGCCTTTGCTGTGAATCGTTTAGACTTTATTCTGATAGAAGTACGCTACAAACTGCCAATATGTCATTTTGTTGTACAGACAGTCCTGATTAAGGCTGATGCCAATATGGCAGTTTTTATAGTTAGCTATTTGGGATGTATAAAGTCTTCTAATTTATAAGTCATTGTATATAAATAATTTAAGAGTCAATTTTCGCTACAGACTGCTGCTTGGCACACTCATTGCTAATTTGTAATACAGCAATCCGGTTATGAAAAATGAACTGGCTTCATTGAAACTGAAATCTAGAACAAGAGTGGTGTACGAGGCTGTGAGATTCGTCCTGAATCCGTCTTTTGTACACATCTGAATCAAGAATAAAAAAGAGGAGAAACAGGAATGTCGTCTCAAGGTGAAAAGATCATTGGAATTGATTTAGGAACCACAAACTCAGTGGTTTCCATTATGGAAGGTGGGGAGGCCAAAGTGATTCCCAACCTGGAGGGAAACCGGATTACCCCGAGTGTGGTCGCTTTCACGGATAAAGGCGAGACGCTGGTAGGAGAGCCGGCAAAACGTCAGGCTGTGACGAATCCCAAAAATACGGTTTATTCCGTCAAGCGATTTATGGGACGTCGGCATAATGAAGTGCAGAGCGAAGAAAAAATCGTTCCTTATAAAATTATTGGTGGCCCGGAAGATTACGTCAAAATTGAAGCGGGTACAAAGACTTTTACACCACCGGAAATATCTGCTTCGATTTTACGGAAATTAAAAGAAGCCGCCGAAAGCTATCTGGGGCACAAAGTCAATAAAGCAGTGGTGACAGTACCAGCTTACTTCAATGATGCCCAGAGACAGGCGACTAAAGATGCAGGACAGATTGCCGGTCTGGAAGTATCGCGTATTATCAATGAGCCTACGGCTGCTGCATTGTCGTATGGATTAGAGAAAAAGAACGATGAAAAGATTGTCGTCTTTGACTTTGGGGGCGGTACATTTGACGTATCCGTTCTGGAAGTGGGAGACGAAATTATAGAAACGTTGAGCACGAATGGTGATGGTCACCTGGGTGGTGATGATTTCGATGAAGAACTGATCAATCACATAGCTGATGCTTTTAAGAAAGAGCAGGGGATTGATCTGCGGGATGATGCAATGGCATTACAGCGATTGCGTGAAGCCGCTGAGAAAGCCAAGAAAGAATTGTCTTCTTCTCAAGCAACCGATATCAATTTACCGTTTATCACTGCAGACAGTACTGGTGCAAAACACTTGCAGATGCCAATTACACGTGCAGAATTCGAGAAATTAATTGACCCTCTGGTCGAACGTTGTCGAAAGCCAGTTGAGCAGGCAATGAAAGATGCTGGACTTGATGCCAGTCAGATCGATGAAGTCGTACTGGTCGGTGGATCGACTCGTGTGCCCCTCGTCCACGATTTTGTCAAGAAAATCTTCGATAAAGAGCCTCATAAAGGGGTCAATCCTGATGAAGTCGTTTCCATAGGTGCTGCGATTCAGGGTGGAATTATCTCTGGTGACGTTCAAGATGTTGTGTTACTCGATGTCACTCCACTTTCTTTGGGTATTGAAACCGAAGGGGGAGTGATGACCAAACTGGTAGAGCGCAACACAACCATTCCCGTCACCAAGGATCAGGTGTTCTCAACCGCGGCGGATAATCAAACCGCAGTGACCGTGCGAGTGTTCCAGGGTGAACGGCAGATGGCTACTGACAATCGTTTGTTAGGTCAGTTCAATCTGGAAGATATACCACCTGCACCACGTGGAGTACCACAAATTAAAGTGGTATTTGATATCGACGTGAACGGGATTTTGAATGTTTCGGCAAAGGATGTTGCCACCGGAAAGGAAACATCGGTCAAGATTGAGCAGTCCAGTGGTTTGTCTGAGGCTGAGATTGAAGACATGCAGCGTCAGGCAGAAGCACATGCAGATGAAGACAAGCAGAAAAAGGAACTGGCTGAAGCGAAGAATAATGGTTCCCGCATTGTGTACGATGTCGAAAAACTGTTGAAAGAGCATGCAGAGAAAATCGATGACTCTTCCAAGACAGCAATTGAAGCATCTGTGAAAAAAGTAAGTGATGCGATCGAAACCGATGATGTCGCTGCAATCAATACTGCATGTGAAGAACTGCAGCAGGCGACTCATGCATTTACCGAGCAGATGTATAAAGAGGCTGAAGCTGCGGGAGGTGGCGAAGGAGCGGCTCCAGATAGCGGAGCCGGAGCTGCAGCTGCTGAAGAAGAAGATGTCATTGATGCAGAATTTGAGAAAAAAGACTGATGCGAATCATATTCTGATTGAGGGGAGAGGGGCTCAAGAATTGTCTTGAGTCCCAGATGCCCGCGTTCAGAAAACTTATCGAGTATGATGGTTATTTTTTTAGACACACATCGTAATTCGCAGGCACCATTTCGACCCACCTCACCGAGCCTGTGACATAATACAAGTATCGTTGCGTAAAAATTTACTCGCTGGCTGCTAATTTCTTAAGATCATCCGAGCTGATAAATTGCTGCGCCGAGTTCAGATAGAATGGGAGGAGTCTAATGGCATTTCGATTTGAAAAACTGACAGTTAAAGCACAGGAAGCGGTACAGCGTGCACAGCAGACGGCTGAGGATTTTGGCCAGCAGGAAATAAAACCACTGCATTTACTGAAAGCGCTATTAGATGAAGAGCAGGGGGTCGTGAAGCCACTGATTCAAAAAATCGGTTGCAATCTTCCACAAATTCAGAAAATGGTTGACGACGAAATCGATCGTTTACCCAAAGTGACAGGCGCTGCGATGCAAGTAGGCCTTGGCCAGAGTCTGCTTGAAGTTCTTCAGGCAGCACAGGATCGTGCCGACCAGATGCAGGATAATTTTGTTTCTACCGAGCACCTTTTACTGGCTTTGACAACGGTAGAGGATCAATCTAAACGGCTCCTGGAATTAAATGGTATTGAAGAGGACGATGTTTTGTCTGCATTGCAGGCAGTGCGGGGTGGTCAACAGGTTACTGACCAAAACCCGGAAGAGAAATATCAGTCGCTGGAGCAGTATGGAAAGGATCTTGTGGAACTGGCGCGTCAGGGCAAGATCGATCCGGTCATTGGTCGTGATCAGGAAATCCGTCGCGTTATTCAAATTCTCTCCCGCCGTCGAAAAAATAATCCGGTGTTAATCGGAGAAGCAGGAGTCGGAAAGACGGCGATTGTGGAAGGGCTTGCACATCGAATTGTGATGGGCGATGTACCACAAAATCTGAAAAATAAACGAGTCATCGCGTTAGATATGGGGGCATTGATTGCAGGGACCAAATATCGCGGTGAATTTGAAGATCGACTAAAAGCAGTTCTGAAAGAAATCGAGCAGTCCAAAGGCCAGATTATTCTGTTTATCGATGAGCTACACACGGTTGTCGGAGCGGGAGCAGCGGAAGGGGGAGCAGATGCTTCGAACTTGTTAAAGCCCGCTCTGGCTCGGGGGGAGCTACATTGTGTGGGAGCGACGACACTCGATGAATATCGCAAATATATCGAGAAGGATCCTGCGTTGGAGAGGCGTTTTCAACCTGTCGTCGTGCAGGAGCCCACTGTTGAGGATACGATTTCCATTCTACGTGGTTTGAAGGAACGCTATGAAACACATCATGGTGTCCGAATCATGGATGACGCGCTGATTAATGCAGCGACATTGTCCGATCGTTATATCAATGATCGTTTTCTTCCCGACAAGGCTATTGATCTGGTCGATGAAGCGGCCAGCCAGTTGCGGATGGAAATGGATTCGATGCCTTCGGAGATCGATGAGGCAACGCGTCAGTTAACGCGAATGCAGATCGAAGCGGCTGCACTGGCAACCGAAACAACGGCAGAGAGTCAGGAGCGGCTGGAAGAGTTACGAAAACAGATCGCTGACCGAGAAGAGAGCGTCAATGCTTTAAAAACGCGCTGGGAAACGGAAAAAGAAGCGCTGGCAGGACTACAACCTTTGAAGGAAGAGATCGACCGGCTGAATACTGCTTATGAGCAGGCCTTTCACCGGGCGCAGCAAACGAATGCGAATGAAGATTATTCCACAGCCTACAATTCAGAGCAGGAATTGAATGCTGCTCGCCAGCGTCTGTCCGAAATGGAAGAACGAGTGACAGAACTGGGTGATGATACGGGTGAGCGTTTATTGCGCGAAGAAGTGACGCCGGAAGATATCGCGAAGGTGATCAGCATGTGGACCGGGATTCCCATTTCGAAAATGTTGCAGGGTGAAAGGGAGAAACTGTTGCGGATGGAGGATGAGATTCATCAACGGATGATCAATCAAAATGAAGCAGTCGAAGCGGTATCGAATGCCGTTCGCCGTTCTCGCTCTGGTTTACAGGACCAAAGTCGCCCGATTGGTTCGTTCATGTTTCTGGGACCGACGGGTGTCGGGAAAACGGAGTTATGTAAGGCACTCGCAGGTTTTCTGTTTGATGACGAACGAAATATGATACGCATTGATATGAGTGAATTCATGGAGAAGCATTCTGTATCACGATTGATTGGTGCGCCCCCGGGATACATCGGTTATGAAGAGGGGGGCCGATTGACGGAAGCAGTGCGGCGTCAGCCATACTCGGTTGTTCTGTTGGACGAAGTAGAGAAAGCACACCGTGATGTGTTCAATATTTTATTGCAACTGCTTGATGATGGGCGTCTGACTGACAGTCATGGCAGAACGGTAGATTTCTCAAATACCATTATCGTGATGACTTCCAATATCGGGAGTCAGACAATTATGGATTTGTCTGGTAAGGAAGATGAGCAACTCATTCAAAATCGTGTGATGGATGCACTTCAGCATGAATTTTTGCCTGAGTTTCTGAACCGGATTGATGAAGTCATCGTTTTCCATCCGCTGGGACGGGAGGAAATTCGCCAGATTGTCGATTTGCAGTTGAAGAATCTGTCCGCATTGCTGGAAGACAATGGGTTTGTATTGGAGGTCTCCGATACTGCCAAGGATCTATTAGCTGAAGAAGGCTATGATCCTTCATATGGCGCGCGTCCCTTAAAGCGAGCGATTCAGCAGAATCTTCAGAATCAATTGGCGAACAAGTTACTTTCGGGAGACTTTTCGGAAGGGGCCACAATTTTTGTGGATGCTCACGAAGGTTTGTTTCTGTTTTCTGAAAAGTAACGTATCATAACCACAACCTAACCTGGCGGGATTATCCCAGTTTCAGAGATGTCTCTCTCAAACTGCGTTGGTCTTTTCGGTTCATTATGTCTGAAACAATCGCATCTACGGGTGATTGGCTGTTGCCATTTAGCACTGAGCATGAAAAAACGACGCTTACTATAAACAGCCAGCGTCATTCTTTTATGGCTTCTGAGAGAAGTGGTCTCAGGCTGATTCTTCCAAAACAACAAAAGGGCTGATTTTACGAACTTTTTCTTTGATCGCTTCTTTTTCAGATTCGTCTTTTGCTTTTGCGAATTTGGTGCGGAGTTGTTTCAGTTTGTGTTTCCGGCTTCGACGTGAAGCGAGCTCACGTCCTTTTTCAACACGTCCCATTTCTCAAATATTCCTGATTCAGGTGAAAGTAATGTGTTCGAATGTATATATTTCGACTCAAGTAATGATTCTAACATCTCTTGTGGCAAGGGGCAACAATCAATGCAGACCATTTTACCAGAGATTTCGAGAGAAGGTCTGATTTTGAATTCGGGTTGACCTCATCTCTATTCCTTGGTATTTCAGTCATACCCCACTCTCTCATCTCTTTTTTTGTTGATCCTCACGCCCTCATTTCAAAAATCTTGCCCGGAATGGGGAGATTTACAGCGTGTTTTGAAGTCACTCCTCATCAATTTGGAAATCATCGGTTATGTTATTTCAGTCTCGTCTGGCTGTTTTTCTGATAATTGCGCTGGGTTTTTTCCTGGGTGATGTCGTGGGAGAAACGGCTTTTGCTCAGAGTCTGCCTCCCTTGCATCAAAACGAAGCGTCGTCTCAATCTCCGGCTTTACGACATCGCACCATTTTTATGCCTCGCGAGAATGAAATAAAACTGATGGGGCAATCGCCTCAGGTTCCGGATGTTTTAGACGCTGAGGCTCGGGATGCACTGGGGATTCCTCCACAGTTGCTGGACGAAGAACAGTCCTGGAGTGAATTACCTGAAGAAGATGAAGAAATTGAAACGTTTGTGCCTTTGATTGCGCATAAGCGTGCGACGGCAGGTACCACATGGTTGCCCGGTAATGGTGATGAATTAGGGATATTCAGTTTGAATTTATCGGAAACTTTCGATTTTCCCCGATCCGAGGGCTTCACTGTCACTCCCCGGTTTGGTGTGCATTATCTGGATGGTCCCGTGCGTACAGACTTACCGGCGCGTGTCTATGACACTTCAGTTGCTTTTCGCTGGTTTAAAAAATTCAATGATAAATGGTCATATGAACTGGAAGTCGCACCGGGAGTATACAGCGATTTTAAAAATGTGACCTCTGACTCTGTTCGCATTACGGGTCGAGGGCTGGCTTACTATATGCACTCGCGATCCAAGCAATTTGTGGTGGGAGTTGTTTATCTGGATCGTGAAGATCTGAGTTTGCTTCCCGCTGTGGGTATGATTATGTGGTTTAGTGAGGGCTCGCGTCTGGAACTGATTTTTCCGAAACCGAAGTTTACTTATCGGATTGAAAAGGATGAGTCAAAAGAACGCTGGCTGTATGTCGCTGGCGAATTTGGTGGAGGTTCCTGGGGAATCCGTCGGGGTACAGCGGGTGTTGACGATGTTGCCACTTACAGTGATCTGCGATTGATTGGTGGTCTGGAAACCAAACATACCAATGGCATGATCAGCCAGTTTGAAATTGGCTACGTATTCAATCGCAAGCTGGAATACAAATCACAAATGGGTGATTACGATATTTCTCCCACCGGTATGATTCGCTATCAACTGACGTTTTGAGGATTACAGGTCAGATTGAATATCGATCCAGGTTCGTTTCTCAAACGATTCGAGAACCGAGTCGGCAACGAGTTGGGCTAAAGCGCCATGATCGAACCCGGGAATGGCATCCCGTTCCTCCACGATCGCTGAAACAAATTCGTAGACCAGATCATAACGAAAGACAGTGCTCGGAACACCTTCGTGAGGCTGTCGCGGACTGCCCTCGATGATCAGATATTCTTCCGGAACCGGAAGTTTTTCCATTGTCTGTCCTGGTTTTCCGATCAAGATATTATTGGGATCAGTCAGTTGGTAAGCGGCGGAACCTTCGGAGCCATTCACTTCAGCCCATTCATAGCCAAACCCATCATTGTGATAGCCTTTCATCAATGTAGAACCTTCCCAGACACCGACGGCACCATTTTCAAATTGCCCGATGAGTGAAGACCAGTCATCCACTTCTGATGGTTCACAGGGCAAGCCGTCGTCAGTTTGATCCCGGGGAACGAACTGGGCCACGGCGCCGCAGATGCTTTTGATGGGGCCGAGTAAGTCCTGGGCGAAGTCGATGCGATGAATCGTCATATCAAACAGGTCGCCGGCACCTGCCAGTTTTTTGCTTTGTCGCCAGCCCCAGCTGGATTCAGGCCAGTCGAGAAACCGCTGACTGCGGAAGTGGCGAGGTGCTCCCAGCGCGCCTGACTCCACGAGGTGTTTTACATACCGCATGGAAGGAGCGAAACGATAAGTGAAGGCTGTCATATGGCGCAAGTTGGCATCTCGGGCAGCGCGATACATTTCCGCAGATTCAGCATAGTTCAAACCCAACGGCTTTTCGCACATGACATGTTTTCCGCCACGAATGCAGGCCAGTGCGATTTCATGATGCGTAAAGTTGGGAGTGGCGATTATGACTGCATCGATCTCGGGGTCACTGGCAATTTCTTCATAACTGGTGGTGACTTTTGTTTTTCCCCAATCGGCCTGTCGTTGTGCCAGTAATTCTGAATTGGGGTCGCAGATGGAGACCAGTTCCGCGCGCGGATCGATGTTAATGCCTGGGACATGATGATAATCGGAAACGGCGCCGGCGCCGATGATTCCAATACGAACTGAATCTGTCATGTATGATCCTTCGTGTGTGACTACTGAATATAGTAGAATTGATAAGTTATTTTTGATGCAAGCTGGCGAGAAGTGTGAGCCCTTCTTCCCGGGTATTGATCAATCCCTCCAATTGTGCATCTCGAATCTGTGTGAGCAGTTTTTTGAATTCCGGGCCTGAGTTAATGCCATAATCGATCAAGTCATTTCCCGTGATGAGCGGTGCTGGGTTCAAAATCTCTGTGGGAGTATGATCTCGATACTGGCGAGAAAATTCAAGCTCGTCCAAAGGTCGTTGTTGAGAAATCAAGTCAGCTTGAATCAAGTCAAACAAAAGAGGACAGTTTTTGTGTGATAGCAGTCGTTTGAGTTGAGAAAGTTTTAAAGCCGAGGCCGTCGTGAGACTCTCCCTGTGCTGAACCAACCAATAAATCAAGTCCAGCTCATGGTTCGAAAAGCGAAGTCGTTTACAGATTTGATGAATCTTGTCGAGCTGATCGGCTGGATTTTTTGCTGGCAGATCAAGTAGTAATGTAGCAAACGCGGTCTCAAAGTTGTTTGTACTCAGTCTTTCCAGACGTAGTAGTGTGAATTCCCAGAGGGGCAATTGTTCTGGATCTTCCCATAAAAAAGCCAGTTCAGGGATGATGGAATTTAATAAACCAGCACTCTGGGCCAGATCAATGGCATGGCTGCGATTGGGATGTATCAGCATTTTTCGTAATTCGTCGGCGATTCGTTCAGGACTTACTACACAGATTTCACATGCCATCGTTTGGATTGCTTCAAATGTGACTTCATCCAGTCGAAATCGGAGAGTGGAGGCAAAGCGAATGGCGCGTAACAGTCGAAGTTTATCTTCCTGCATACGTTTCAGCGGGTTGCCAATGGCTCGAATGATTTGTTGTCTCAGATCGGATTGTCCATTCACAAAATCAGAGATCGATTCTGTCACGGGATCATAAAACATGCCATTGATGGTAAAGTCTCTACGGTGAGCGTCTTCTTCTGCTGTCGTAAACGTCACGTTTTCGGGACGACGTCCATCGAGATAAGGGCCTTCCGTGCGAAACGTGGCGACTTCGACATCACAGTCCGGCTGAGTGCCTCGGACAATGATGACGCCAAAGCTGGCTCCCACTGCTAACGTCTGTCGCTTTCCAAACAGGTCGCGGACTTGATCTGGTAGAGCATTGGTTGCGACATCGTAGTCCTGAGGCTCTTTTTTCAGTAATAGATCACGTACACAACCACCCGCCCAGAGAGCCTGAAATCCGGCATCACGTAGTTTTTGGACCACTTTGACCGCGGTGTGATAAGCTTCTGTGTGCTTCATGAGTGTTGGGGTGTCTGTAAAAAAATGAGATTTGAATACTGTCGACTTGTAATCATAGCAAGTTCTGATCAGTTATCGACTTATGTCCGTGAGTTTTTGGACGATAATGTGGAGTTCCTCATTCAAATTCGTCACGAAGGTGGGGGTTTCAGGACAGAGAAAAGAGGCAGAAGGTTCAGAAAACGGACTTCGCAAAGAGTGAGGAATGCCGTAGAATGGATCGTTCGATATGGTTTTTCACCTGGCTCAATGGGTTCATTCATCAATGGCACTCAAAATGACCAGGACAGATGCAGGATTCAACATTTTGAGAGGTACACACGGCATACGCTTTGAAGGGACCCGGTTCTGGGTTCTCCACCGCAAGCGAGAGTTTGGACCATTTGATTATGAATGGAGCCAGGATTTCGCAGGGGTTGAGTTTATGTACCATGATCAGAAATTTGGCGAATATTGCAGTGCCGACGAGATTTTCGCAGACCTGAAGCAATTTTCCTTACCCATGCGTGTAGTTGAAGTTGCGAGCCTTACGATTGGCATGGTCTTGTACGGTGTTCTGAACGGGCTCCCCGAAGCGCTCTGGAAAGAACTTCTAAGGCAGCGACTGGATGAGAGCGGTTACCAACGCTTCGATTTCCGTGAGGATGGTCCGGAACGACTTACCGGATAGCAGATTGATTTCATGGCGGAGCGTCTTTTTTTCTTCTGACCTGCCAGATAAACGATCGCGGTGAGTCGGTCACTCTCTTTCAAATCAAGGGTATAAATAGCTCATAAGGTACATAACGATAAGATCTTATGATGTTTTCAACTGTTTTCTCTAAAATGCCGGTTGTTTTAAAACGCATGTTTAATACAATTGTTTGAAACAGGGTCTTGAAACTGCTGTTTTTGGATTTTTCCAGATAGGTTTGTCGTCAAGTTTGCATTCTCGCGATATAAAGATTTGGGATGAAGAACTCATGTCGTCTTGTAATGTTCGTGATCGATTACTGGAGGTGGCCGGGCCTGTTTTTTCTGAAAAGGGTTTTGAAAAGACCACGGTTCGTGAAATTTGTCAGAAGGCAGATGTCAATCTGGCCAGCGTCAATTATTATTTTGGCGATAAAGAGCAGCTCTATCTGGAAGTCATTTGTCTGGCTAAAGAGATGGGAGTTTCACGCGCTCCTCTTCCGGAATGGACGTCTGCCACTTCACCCGAACAGAAATTGCGAGACTGGATCACGACTTTAGTGAGACGGATGTTAGGAACAGGCGAACTCTCCTGGAGCAATCACTTGATTATGCGTGAAGTACTGAGACCGACCAAGGCTTGCGAACATCTGATTCAAGAATTATTTCGTCCCTTTGTGAATGTTGCAGACTCGATCTTGAAGGAGATTCTGGGGGAATCAGTCCCTGAATATCGACGAATGCAATGTGTATTCAGCATTGCTGCACAATGCCAATTCTATCGAGTTTCCGATGGTCTGGTGACCTTAATGCTGGGGCAGGCAGAGAAAGACACTCATTATAACATGGAGCAGCTAGTAGAGCATATTCTCCAGTTTTCACTGTCAGCAATTAAGAATCTGAAGCAGGAATTAACAGAGTCAGAAATCGAATCTTCTTCACCTGTTCATCGCATTTGAATCTTTTCAGACAGAATAGAAGTCATTATTTAAACAGACGATTTTGAATAGAAATTAACAAGAAAAATTAACAGGACAATGTAATAACCGGACAATGTAAAAAGTTTTCGTCGGTGAGATTCTGTGCCAGGAAATCGAATCCGCTCTTGTTCACAAATTGAATTGTGATGCCAACAATTTTTGTGACACGTTTCATTATAGAAAATAGTCATGTCAGATTTGAAAATAGAAAAGCCAAGAAGTTTTTATAACAGGATCAAACACATTCTGTTGCCGATTTTTATCATCGCAATTGGTGGTGGAAGTCTGGTTGTTCTTAAAGCCATGAAAAAAGATCCCGAGAAGAGCGATCAGCTGTTGGCGAATTCAGCGCCGCTTGTTTTGACTGAAATGATTGATCTTTCCGAATCGGGTATCACCATTACTGTCGACGGAGTTGTGGTTCCTTCCCGAGAGGTGAAACTCGCTGCAGAGGTTTCTGGAAGAGTGCTCTATACCCGTGATGGTTGTAAAGTAGGAAATATCGTTCGGAAAGCAACTGACCAGGAACGCGAAGTCGCGGGTACCGTGAATCTATTAATCAAGATTGATCCGGAAAATTATGAGCTGGAAGTAAAACGGCTTACTCAGGAACATGCACAGGCACAAGATGTCATTGATGAACTAGAAGTCGAGATCGATAATTCGAAAGCGGTCATTGACTTAGTCCATGAAGAGGTTCAACTACAGAAAAGCCATTTGAACCGCGTAGAGAAATTACGTGCAAAAAATGTCGTCTCAGATACCGACTATGAAGAAGCCAAGCGTACGGAACTTGCCGCGCGGAATTCGCTGCAAAAATTAACCAATGAATCTGATTTACTCAAGTCGCGACGTAAACGGATGGAACATGCTCGCGATTTGGTTGGCGTGCAACTTTCAAGAGCCAAGCTGGATTTGAGTCGCACACGCATCTATTCACCGATCAACGGTGTAATTGTCGAGGACTCGGTTGAGAAGGATGGCTATGTGAAAATTGGTGATCCACTGGTTACGATTGAAGACACTTCGGCTGTTGAGGTTCGTTCCAACTTGCGCATGGAAGAATTATACCAACTTTGGCAGCACGCTGCTCAAACAGCGAGAAAAAGTCAATCAGAGTCAGGGGCAACTCAAACCAATCGGCATAATCTGGGCTATCAACTTCCTCAACTTCCTGTAAATGTGCGCTATGAACTGGGAGGAAGAACGTTTGTCTGGAAAGGCAAACTTTCTCGCTATGATGGGATCGGTCTGGATGAAAAAACCAGAACGGTTCCCTGTCGGATTGTGGTTTCAGATCCTGAAGCTTCCGCAATTTTAGTTAATGGCCGTCCGACAGATCAGCTTGTAGGAGCGCCTCCTTTAACGAGAGGTATGTATGTTTCCATAGAAATTCCGCTCGAAGGTAATGTCGCCTTGCTGGAGATCCCCGAAACGGCGGTTCGCCCCGGGAATCTTGTTTGGGTTGTCAGAGAGGGGAAACTGCATGGCGAGAAAATTCGTGTTGTGGACACGAGTGGCGAACAGTTGCTGGTTGAACTGGGTGCTTCCGGTCTGAAAACGGGGGATCAGGTTGTGACGTCGCCCCTGAGTGTTGCATCAGAAGGAATGCTGGTTCGGAGAAAAGGAGAGGCGGAATGAAGTCGCTCATTAAATGGGCAATCAATAACTCGCCTGCGATGAATACCTTGATGGTCACCATTCTGGGAGTGGGGCTGGTTTCATTACTTTTTATGCGTCGAGAAGTTTTTCCAGAGTTTGAACTGGAAATCATTCTGGTAGCGGTACCCTATCCGGGAGCAAGTCCTGATGAAGTGGAAGAAGGGATCTGCCAAAAAATGGAAGAGGCAGTCCGCTCGATTGATGGTATCAAAAAAATCACCTCAATCGCCAATGAAGGCTCAGGTTCTGTCGTGTTGGAATTGAGGGCCGATGTACCCGATGTCCAGAAAATATTAAACGAGGTCCGTTCTGAAATTGACCGTATTCCGAGCTTTCCCGAACTGGCTGAAGATCCAGACATTCAGCAGATTACTTTCAGGCAGGTGGCAATCGATGTAGCGGTGATTGGTCCTGAGGAATCGGATGAGAATAGTGAGTGGGAACTGCGCGCCGTGAGCGAACGGATTCGGGATGAACTGCTCCAGCTAAAGTCCGTTTCGCAGGTCAATATCGCGGGTGCGCGAGATTTTCAAATTGATATAGAAATTCCAGAAGCCACACTTCGGAAGTATGGTCTGACTTTGCAAGATGTTGCCAATGCCGTTCGCAGGGAAAACCTGGAATTGCCGGGTGGAAAATTAGTAACAGACTCACATGTATTACTGCTGCGAGGAAAGAATAAACATCTGATTGGAAGTGAAATCGAGAAGATCCCGCTGGTAACAGAGCCCGGAGGGGTCGTGTTAACTGTTGGAGATCTGGGTCGTGTTCGAGATGAGTTTACCGATACGACGATGATTAGTGAAATTAATGGAAAGCCGGCTTTATCGGTTTCGGTTGAAAGAACTGCGCAAGAAGACCTGTTGCAGATTGTGGAGGAAGTCCGTGCTTATGTAAAAACAGCCAGTCTGCCTCCGGGTTATTCATTGAAGCTGTGGAGGGATCAATCTGTTGATGTACGTGATCGAATGCAGTTATTAAGTCGAAATGGTGTGCAGGGACTGATTTTAGTTTTTATTACACTGGCGATTTTTCTGGAGTTTCGGTTAGCGTTCTGGGTCGCGTTGGGAATTCCTATTTCGATGTTCGGTGCCTGTATCGTCTTGTACTATACCGGACAGACATTGAATATGCTTTCCATGTTTGCATTTCTGATGGCCCTGGGAATTGTTGTTGATGACGCGATTGTTGTCGGGGAAAATATTTATGAGCATCGACAGATGGGCAAATCCATATTTCAGGCTGCCGTTGATGGTGCGGTCGAGGTGTTGCCTTCGGTGTGTGCATCGGTGACAACAACTATCATCGCATTTATGCCCTTACTCTTTGTTTCGGGGATCATGGGGAAATTTATTGCTGTGATGCCTATTGCCGTCATTGCGATGTTATTGATCTCACTTTTAGAAAGTATCTTTATTCTTCCCTGCCATCTGGCACATGGGAAAATGGATTCAGAGCAGAAAGTTGGCTATGTGGGTCGTAAGCTGAACTGGTTTGTCGACCGCTGTTATCTGCCAGTTTTAAAATCGGCCTTAGATTATCCATCATCAGCCCTGGCGGTGGCAGCGGCCCTTCTGCTGTTGTCCGCCGGATTGATAATGGGAGGCTTTGCGCCGTTTAATATTTTTCCGAAAACCGATTTTCGGATGATCGAAGCGACCGTTGAATTTCCAGATGGAACTCCGCAGTCTGTGACGGGGGATGCAACACTGCATATCCAGAAATCATTTGAAGAACTGAACCGGAACTATCAAAAGCAACATGGAAACTCGCTGATCAAACTCGTTCGAAGAAATGTCGGTTTTGGAACAAGGGATGAGTCAGGCGGCGGTGTAGGGGGGAGTGTCGAAGGCAGTCATGTTGGAAAGGTCAGCGTCGAGATTGTAGAAGCAGAGGAACGCACGCTAGGTAGTGAAGAGATTATCGACTTATGGAGAAAAGAGATCGGAGAGCTTCCAGGAGTCGATCGTCTGACGATCAAGTCTCCCTCAATGGGACCGGGAGGCAAACCGATTGAATTCAAGCTGCTGGCAAGCGCTGAAAATCTGAATGACCTGGAAGCGGCAGTTGAAGCCAGTAAACAGGAGCTGGCAAGTTACCCGGGTGTGAAAGATATCAACGACGATTCGAGTCCTGGAAAATGGGAATTCCAGATTAAAATCAAAGATAAGGCCCGCGCGATGGGTGTTCCACTGGCGGATGTGGCAGAGACCGTTCGTGCTACTTATTACGGTGAAGAAGTGATGCGGCTGCAACGGGGTCGCCATGAAGTCAAACTAATGGTTCGCTATCCGCGAGAAGAACGGCGTTCTCTGATGGGCTTTGATGATATCAGGATTCGCACAGGAGATGGATCGGAACGCCCCTTAACGGAGTTGGCTGATGTTACCGTAAAACGAGGTTACTCTGAAATCAATCGAATTGATCAGAAACGGTCCATTACGGTGTATTCCGATTTGAATGAAAAAGAAGGGAATGCCCGCGAAATAGTACAGGCCATGAAAAAGCCGGGTGGCTTTATGGATCAGTTATTACTGAAATACCCGGATGTCCAGGTGCGCTGGGAAGGGCAGCAGGAACAGACGGATGAATCGGTCAATAGTTTAATCATTGGACTGATGATTGCTTTGGCTTCGATGTTTGCGTTATTAACAGTCGAATTTCGTTCGTATATTCAACCATTAATAGTGCTTGGAATCATTCCTTTTGGAGTGATTGGGGCCGTATTCGGCCATGCAGTCTTAGGGATGGAACTGACTTTGTTTTCATTATTCGGTCTGGTTGCGTTAACCGGGGTCGTAGTCAATGACTCTATTGTATTAATCGATTTTATAAATCATCGTATTGCAGATGGTCTTCCTTTGAAAACGGCATTACTGGAAGCAGGTCGTCGTCGTTTTCGTCCTGTTTTATTAACCTCGATGACGACGATCGTTGGTCTGGCTCCCATTTTAAAAGAGACTTCGTTTCAGGCACAGATTTTGATTCCGATGGCAGCCAGTCTGATTTTCGGTTTGATGCTGGCAACCGGTCTGGTTTTGTTTCTCATTCCCACTTACTATTATTTGTATGCCCGGCTTATGGGAGCACAGCCTGATCAACCCTGGGATCGAAAAATTGATGAATCGGAATCCACAACGGTATATAATGCAGAGGAAGACCAATTCCCGGAAATTGTGCCAGTCTGAAAGTGAAGCTTGCAGAATATGATCAAATGGATATATTCTTGCTTGTTAATCAGGCGTCTGGTTAGGATACGCCGACAGTTGGATCTGTGAGTCCGTTTGAACAGTCGGAAAGAAGTCCCGCTTCTTCTAGGTTGAGAATGATGAAACGCGTATTACTTAAATCGAAAATTCACCGTGCTACCGTCACCGAGGCCAATCTGGAATATAATGGCAGTGTGACCATTGACCAGAACCTGATGGAAGCGGCAGACATTGTTGAATATGAGCAAGTACAAATCTACAACATCACTTCAGGTACCCGACTGACCACGTATGCTATTACCGGAGAAGCAGGTTCTGGAGTCATTTGCATCAATGGCGCGGCAGCGCATCTGATTAAGCCTTTTGACCTGGTAATCATTGCCAGTTATGCAGAGTACAAAGGGAAAAAAGCGAGGAAGCACCAACCCAAGGTGGTTCTGGTGGATGGTCTCAATCATGCGGTTCCTGCAGAGACTTCGGTTGCCTTCGAGACTGAATAAGAGAGTGCCTTGGGAATATGCTTATGCTCATTTTTTAGGCACTTTTGACGTCCTGTTGTCGAATTAATCAGGCAAAACAGACTCGTTCGCAAAAATTTTCCGTCTGCCTCTTTTTTCATAGCCCATGACTGACTATGATAATGGTGCGTTCGCCATCTTATTGTGCATCCAGGTGCAATTTTTTCATGCTGTATTAGTGGGTCCTGAGTTATCTCCCGGAATGCCAAGCCGAATTGCGAGATTTCACAATTTAGTGATTTGCTTCTAGAGTGACTCTGTTTATTTTCCCCCCTGCGAATGAATAGGATTTCTGATACTAAGAATGGAAGACGATCGCCCAATTTTAAAAGAGATGGTCGGAGACAGTCAGGCCATGCGGAACGTCTATCGACTGACCCGCCGCGCTGCCAGTACCTCATCGACGGTACTACTGACTGGTGAAACCGGGACTGGTAAAGAATTGATTGCCAAAGCCATCCATGAGTTAAGTCCCCGCGCCACAGGACCTTTTATTCGAGTGAATTGTGGTGCGCTCAGTGAAAGCCTGCTGGAGAGTGAACTTTTTGGACATATCAAAGGTGCGTTTACCAGTGCCGTCGAAAATCGGACAGGGCGTTTTGAAGCGGCACATGGCGGTACGATCTTTCTGGATGAGATCAATTCGGTCAGCTTTACACTGCAGGTGAAATTATTGCGTGTGCTGCAAGAGCATGAATTCGAACGGGTTGGTGACACACGCTCGATTCAGGTTGATTGTCGCATAGTAGCGGCCACGAATCGAAATCTGTTGGATGAGATTGAAGCGGGTCGATTTCGTGAAGACTTGTATTATCGTTTAAACGTCATACCAGTAGATTTACCACCACTGCGCAATCGCTCAGAGGATATTCCGGAATTGCTCCACTTTTTTGCAAAGCAGTTTTCTGCAGGAGAGCAGATTCCGTTGCCTGATTTTTCTGATGAGGTATTATCGACTTTCAAAAACTATTCCTGGCCGGGAAATGTGAGAGAATTGCAGAATTATGTCGAGAGATTGATTGTGCTGTCTGGTGAAGATGGACCCTCCCTTGACTTATTACCGGGACATGTGACAGGGAAATCAGCTTCTCGGTCGCATCCTTCTCAGGGACTGGATCCGGAGGCTCTCTGTCGCGAACTGGTCAGTTTGGAATTGCAGCAAGTAGGGGATTCCTCTACTAATGTGCATGCACAGGTGGTGTCACAGGTAGAAAAGGAATTGATTTTGCAGGTTTTACGTTCCTGTCAGGGAGTTCAGACCAAGACAGCGACACGTTTGGGAATCAATCGTAACACGTTGCACAAAAAAATCTCCGAGTACGAATTAGAATCTGAAGCAAGATGACTTGCCCTTCACTTGCTGAACAGCCATATAATAGAGAGTCGTTCTGATTCTCCTCAGTGACAGAGAGCCCACCACTTTTATTCTGTCGTTTTTATGAAGTCTCAAACATGTTATCGAATGTGACTGTTTTCTGTTTTATGGCCAGTTATCTCGTGGCCTTCGGGTTAGAGCTGGCCAGATTTCTGCGTAAAAAAAACAAGTTCATTCGACCGCTTATTTTTCTCTTTTCCTTTGCAGGGCTGGTGGCACAGACCGCTTACATTTTTAATCGTGCCCAGGAAACACAACTTCCACCCTTGTTGAGCTCATCACATGATTGGCTCATTGTTTTTTCGTGGTTACTTGTTTCCATTTTTTTGTTTATCAATTTGATTGATGAGCAGCTTTCGATTGGTTTGTTTTTGTTTCCACTAGTTCTGGTTTTGGTGATTTCATCTTATTTTGTGGATAGTGTTACGAATCCACTGGTGGAACCAGCAATTCGTTCTTGGGCATTACTGCACGCTTCTCTGCTGGTACTGGGCGGGGTGGGGATCGCGCTCTGTTTTGTGATCAGCGCTATGTATCTGATTCAACATCGTCGACTGAAACAGAAACAGAACTTTTCTGAAGGGTTTCATCTTCCCAGCCTGGCGAAACTGTCACGTTTGAATCGCGGGGCGCTCATGATTTCTGCACCACTTTTAACCATAGGAATGGGAATCGGTATTGGATTAGGAGTTTATGTTCGTAAAGGGGCACAGTCGATTTCGTTCTATGACCCGGTGATTATTATCTATGAAATCGTCTGGGCAGTCATGATGATCAGCGTGATTTTTATACTCAGAACGAAGCAACTGAATCAAAAACATATCGCGCAATTGACCATCTGGACTGGAGGACTGCTGTTATTAACTTTTATCGGAATTCAAATTCTCACGAATGTGCGAGTTCTGAATTTTGATTCGTGGCACTCTCATTATTCAGTGCCTTTGCAGGAAATTCAGGGAGAATCTGCAGAAAGGATCAATTCGTGAATCTGCAGGTCGTATATTGTAATCACCAAACAGCGGGATTAGATATTCGCGAAAAGCTCGCTTTTTCGTCGAAAGAACAGCTGGATAGCGCCTATTCTGTCTTGAAGAAATCATATCCCGAAACGGAGATGGTTGTGATTTCGACCTGTAACCGGGTTGAGCTTTATACGGCTACCCAAGAATCTGAAAGCGGGCCTTCTCATCAGGATCTGGCAAAATTCTTTTCGGAATTTCATCAGGTTCCCGTCAGTGATTTTTTCGAAGATTTTCTGGAGCGTACCGGACCGGATGCTGTCAGGCATCTGTTTCAAGTGGCTTCCAGTCTTGACAGTATGGTGCTGGGCGAACCACAGATTGTCAATCAGGTGAAAGAAGCATACCAACGTGCGACTGACAATTCCTTATGTGGTCCCTTGACACATGCGTTGTTTCAGCAGGCGATTCGTGTTTCCGCTCGTGTGCGTACAGAGACACAACTTTCTGAAGGTCGCGTTTCGATTGCCAGTGTGGCAGTGGGCACATTCGGAAAAGGGATTTTTGAACGCTTTGATAATAAAACGGTTTTAATCATCGGCGCTGGTGAAATGGCTGAAGAAACGCTGATTTACCTGAAAGATGAAGGTGTGGATCAGATCGTGGTTGTGAATCGCAGTCTGGAAAATGCGCAAAAGCTGGCGACCAAAATTGGAGGTGAGGCAAGGCCTTATCAGGATCTGGAAGACTGTATGGCCAAGGCAGATGTGATTGTGAGTACAACGGGCTCCAACCAGCCAATTGTCGATGTTCCCTGCTTTCAGCGAGTTTTAGAGAAGTCTGGTAACAAAACGTTTTTTATTCTCGACCTGGGAGCGCCCCGCGATATCGACTCTGCTGTCGGTGAAATCAATGACAACATCTTTCTTTATGATATCGATGACCTGGAAGCAACTTGCGAAAAAAATCGGCATGCGCGACAAAAAGAAGTCGAAAAAGCACTGGCGATCATTGATGAAGAAACGGACCGCTTCATGCACGGTATTTATCACCGGGCCACGGGGCCAATCATTAAACAGCTCAGGGAGCAATGGCACGAAGTCCGTGAACAGGAAGTCGAAAAACTATTTGGCAGACTCTCACATCTGGATGAGAAAGATCAGGAATTGATCGAACGTTCTATTGAGCAGATTGTGAATAAACTACTGCATCCTCCGTTAGAGGTGCTAAGGCAAGAAGCCAGAGAGGGCACTCCGCACGGATTACTTGATGCTCTCAAGCAGCTGTTCCATATTCGGGACTGATCGAGTTCTTTTAAGCGTCGGTCTGGTCCCGGTTTTTCACTGGCAGATTCACCAGAATAGCAGCAACCACCGTTAACAGAATATTGAGGCAGTTTATGTATTTGGAAGCCTGGTGGTAGGACCTGAACTCTGCAGGGCGCGGGCTTCCGGGAGGAGTGATCATTGATTCCAATGGAGAATAGATCCAGAAGTAGTCGATCAGGCTGAGACCCAGAATGATCACAACCAGACAAAAAATGAGATTGGATCTGCGGTGAGAAATCTCTTTGATCTTTCGTATTCCCAAACCTCCCAGAATTGATCCCACTAATAAGACCCAGGCCATCGTATAATAGACGGGGAAGTGTAACGAAATGAGTTGATCTCTTACCAAAGAGTCAAATTGCTTAAAAGTCACATCCTGAACACCGGTAATGACAAAGATCACAGCCGCGCCAACCCAGGCTGATAAACAGAATCGAATTAAAACCAGACTGAAAGACTGCATAGTTCACTTTTAAAAAAAATAGATCTTCTGATAAGCATTCATACGTCATTTGTAATTTCAAATAGATATCCCTCAGAGTAAACAATTTTCCGAGAGACATGAAACCCATTTGATCTTTTGAGATCATGAATTACCAAAATAGATGGTGAAGGAATGGAAAAATCAAAACAGTTTGCCAGCGTTAATTGCACTGGGGGCTGTTAAACGTAAAGATTGTTAATAAATTCAGCAGATTCCTCAAAACATGCTTTGGGTGAGATAGAGAATCCTCAGTGTGTCGGTTACGATAGAATAACGCTGAACAAGATGGTGTAGTGGTTTAAACCAGAATTAGGACTGTATCAACACGGTGATCAAACATGAAACGAACTAAGATTCTAGTATTGAAACAACGTCCCGCAGGACAGAATGATTTAGTTTCAGGAACAATTTATTCTCGTCTGAGATGGGTGGGATTATTGCTGGCGATCGGTGTGAGCCTGTCATTTGCTCAAGCCGCTGAAAAGTCAAAAGAGATACCCAAGTCGCCTTTATCTCCTGCTGAATCATTAAAACAGACTGTGGTGCATCCTGATTTCGAAATGCAGGTTGTGGCGTCGGAACCCAATGTCATCAACCCGGTCGCTGTGGCGTTTGATGAGACTGGTGTGCTGTGGGTTGTGGAAATGACTGATTACCCACACGGCCCCAAACCTGGTGAATCGCCTAAAAGCCGCATCAAATTACTGCGTGACAAGGATCAGGATGGTTTCTACGAAACCGCATCAGTTTTTGCAGACAAGTTATTATTTGCCACCGGTGTCCAGCCCTGGAAAGGGGGATTGATCGTTACTCTGGCGGGTAAAGTTCAGTTTATGAAAGATACAAACGGTGATGACAAAGCCGACATCGTGGAAACATGGTTCACCGGTTTTAAAGAAGATAACTCTCAGCTGCGAGCAAATCATCCTACATTGGGTTTGGACAATCACATTTATATTTCCAATGGATTGCGTGGTGGATCGGTCATTTCCACACATCCCGAATGGAAGAAAAAAGCAAAACAGGTTCCGATTAATGGTCTCGATTTTCGTTTTCATCCACAAACCGGACATTACGAATCGATATCGGGAATTGGTCAGTTTGGTTTGACTTTTGATGATTATGGAAACCGTTTTGTCTGTACGAACCGGAATCCGAATAAACATATCGTTCTGGAAAATCGTTATCTCAAGCGGAACCCCTATCTGGCGGTGAAGTCTGTTTATCATGATGTCTCTACAGATGGTGAAGATTCCCGCGTGTATGCCATCAGTCGCCCCTGGACGACATCCACGCTACATGCGGGGCAGTTCACAGCTGCGTGTGGCGTGACGATTTATCGAGGGGGCCTGTTTCCCAAGGGTTTTTATGGGAACAGTCTGACTTGCGAACCGACGGCGAATCTGGTTCATCGTGATATTTTGACGCCGATGGGAGCTACTTATGATTCGAAGTACGGTCGTGATCAGGTTGAGTTTATTGCCAGTCGTGATGAGTGGTTCCGCCCTGTAAATATGGCCAATGGTCCCGATGGTGCATTGTACCTGTGTGATATATATCGCGCAGTGATCGAGCATCCCCAGTTTATGCCCGTGGAATTAAAAGAACGTTCAGATCTGAATGATGGCATCGATCGCGGGCGCATTTATCGCATTGTTCCCAAGAATTCCAAAATTGACAAAAGCGTTTATACGGCATTGAAAGATGCGACTCCGCAACAATTAGTCTCAGCACTGTCTTCGCAAAATGCCTGGCAGCGCGAAACGGCTGCTCGTCTGATTTTTGAACGACAGGACGCTTCGCTCTCGCCTCAATTAGAACAACTGGTTTCCAGTGGAAAAGTGGAACAGGCCCGAATTCATGCGTTGTGGGCATTGGAAGGACTGGGGAAATTAAGTGATTCTATATTGAAAACGGCATTGAAAGATAAATCTCAACGAGTGAGAGGGCAGGCTGTTCGATTAAGCGAACCACGATTGTCAAAAAATGCAGAACTGAAAAAAGAGGTTCTTTCGCTTGTTGATTCTGCGGATGGCCGACTGCGATTTCAATTGGCGATCAGTCTGGGTGAAGCAAACGATGCATCATCAATGGTTGCCCCGCTGGCAAAACTAATGCTTAATGGAGCCAATGATTCCTGGACGCGTGCGGCTGTTCTGTCTTCTACCCCAGAAAATACGGTAGCGATCTTCAAATCGTTTCTGGATCAGCTCACAACAAAAGGCAAGAAACAATCCAGTCAACCAGGAATTCCCGATGCAATTCGGGAAATGGCTGCTGTGATTGGTCCGCGTCTCAAAGCAGATGAAATTCAGGAAGCACTTTCGTTGATCTCCGGTCTGGATACCAATCAATATCTGGCGCTTCAGGTTGCCGGATTTGAAGGGTTGGGGACGAGTTTGGCACGCCGAGGTAAATCGATTTTACAATACCAAAAAGGTCTATCTTCGGCTGATCAAGAGAAGTTAAAAGCCTTCTATCAGAAAATTGTCGATGCTGCTGCTGATCCCCAAACTCCACTTGCTCAAAAACTAAGTGCGATCGGCGTCTTAAGATTTGTTGGTTTCGAGGCGAGTGGTAAGACACTGCTTTCTTTAATTCAGGACAATCCCTCACAGGCAATTAAAATTGCAGCCATTGGTGCAATCAGTCCCTATTCAGAGAATCAGATTGGCGTTGTTCTGATGAAGGGATTTGCCAAACAAACTCCCGGCATGCGACGCGCGATTCTGGATGCGATGCTGTCAAATTTGAATCGAACCAACTTGTTACTGGATGCAATTGAAAAGGATCAGGTTAAAATTTCTGAACTGGGTCCCTCGCGTTCGACTCGATTATCACGCCACCGTGATGCTAAAATCAAGAAACGCGCAGCAGCGTTATTTGCTGCTGCGATTCCAGCAGACCGTCAAAAAATTCTTGCCGCCTATCAGAAATCACTGAAGTTGAAGGCCAATCCACTACATGGCAAACAGGTTTTTGTTAAGAACTGTGTCACCTGTCATAAAATTGGAGATGTCGGCGTGAATGTCGCACCTGATATTGGAGATTCACGCACGAAAACTCCCGAGTATTTACTGACGAATATTCTCGATCCCAACCGGGCCATCGATGCGAATTTCTTCAGCTACACGATCATCACGATTGATGGAGTGGTTCATACTGGAGTCATTTCTTCCGATAGTGGTTCTGCGATCACATTGAAGCAACCTGAAGGAAAAACAATTACGGTGCTCAAGGAAGAAATTGAAGAAATGAAATCCAATGGCGTTTCTTTAATGCCTGTCGGCCTGGAAAAAACGATCAATCCGCAACAGATGGCCGATTTGATTTCGTTTATCAAAAACTGGCGTTATCTGGGCGGGCAGGTCCCCAAAGAAATTGCCAAACCTCAGTAGTTTTTTTGAGCTACAAAATTAACATGGCGTCACCATAGCTGTAGAAGCGGTATTTGGCTTCTACAGCTTTTTCGTAGGCCTGGCGAATTAATTCGGTACCGGCAAAGGCGCTGACCAGAACCAGCAGTGTTGATTTTGGCAAATGAAAATTTGTCAGCAGGCAATCGACAACCTGGAACTGGTATGGTGGGTAGATGAAAATATCTGTTTCACCGCTCCAGGCTTTGAGCGCGCCTTCACGGGCAACCGATTCCAGAGTCCGGACACTGGTAGTACCTACGGAAACAATTCTGCCTCCATTTTTTCGGGTTGTGTTGAGCTGTTCCGCAGATTCTTTCGACAATTCACACCATTCGGAATGCATTTTGTGCTCTTCCAAAGTTTCAGTGGAGATCGGTTTAAAGGTTCCAATGCCGACATGCAAAGTGACTTTCGCAATGCCAATCCCTTTTTGCTTACAGCGCTCTAACAGGGCCGGTGTAAAATGCAGGCCGGCTGTTGGAGCTGCGACGGCTCCGGGTTGGTTGGCGTACACGGTCTGGTAACGTTCCCGGTCTTCATCTGTCGCCAGTTCCCTGCGCATATAGGGAGGGAGGGGCATCGTTCCGAAATGTTCAAGAAGTGTATGATGGTCTTCGTCAGACTGGAGCGTCGCGGTCCAATAGCCTTCTGTATCTTTAGATTCCAACTTGAGCGAGATTCGTTTTTGTAACGCGCGTTGATGAGCGGGTTTCAGTTCGATGATTTCTCCCGGTACCAGCTTGCCTCTTGTTTTACTCATTAACTTCCATTGTCCAGTGTCGTTAGACCCCAGATAGAGACCTTCCCACTTTCCGCCCGTTGCTGTTCTCACACCAAATAAGCGGGCAGAGAGCACGCGCGTATCATTCAGGACCAGGCAATCTCCCGGCGCCAGAAAGTTTGGAAGATCGGAAATCGAACTATGGCTGATCGTTTGTGACTGGCGATCCAGAACCAGCAGTCGAGATTGATCACGCTGCTCTGAGGGTTCGGTGGCAATTAATTCCGGAGGAAGTTCGTAGTTGAAGTGATTCAATTCGGTCATCTGGTGGGTTTCTAGATTATGAGACTTCCATCGAGTTTGGAGTGATCTGCTCAAATTATGTCTGAAATTACTGTAAATGGCGGATTTTAACGAAGATTTTTATTTTCTCTTAGCATATTAAACACATTTTCGGAATCTAAGCTTGTCGATAATTTCAGCCTTCGAACAATAGAATTCAGGTCATGACTGATAAAACAGGAAGTTTGCTGACTATTTGTTGCCTTGAGAGAGAATCGACTGTTGACGAACCGAAAATCTCCCACTCCGATTGCGTTTTGTATTACCGGACTACAGCCCGGTGGGGCAGAACGTGCGCTGGTTCAAATTGTGAAGCGGTTAAATCGTGAGCGCTGGGATCCTGTTGTTTACTCTCTGACTGGCACAGGGCCTCTTGTTGATGAATTGGAAAAGGCAGGAATTCCGACAGAGATTTTAGATGCCAAATTATCTTGGGACGTACGTATTATCTGGAGACTTGCCCGAAAACTCAAATCACAAAAACCGGTTTTGCTGCAAACATTCTTATTTCATGCCAATCTCGCTGGAAGGTTTGCGGCACGACTGGCGGGAATCAAACATACTGTATCGGGGATACGTGTATCTGAAAAAAGGAAAAATGGACATCTACTACTGGATCGTTTGACGAACAGGCTGGTGGAGCTAAATATCTGCGTCAGTCAATCGGTGTCAGACTTTTCTGTTCAACACGGAAAGCTTTCGGAGTCTAAAGTGACAGTCATTCCCAATGGCGTCGATTACGATTTGTTTGATTCTGCAGAAGCGATGGATTTAAGTCTTTGGGGAATCCCTGCAGACGCGAAAGTTGTCTTGTTTGTCGGAAGACTTGATCCTCAGAAAGCACCTGGTAATCTTTTGACCGCTTTTGACCAGTTCGCAGAGCAGAATACTGAATTTCATCTGCTGTTTGTTGGTGATGGTCCGTTGAGAGTTGAGTTAGAACAGGATGTTTCTCAATTGGCTTGTGCAAAACGCATTCATTTTGCAGGCTGGCAATCTCAGATCCCTCAATTAATGAAAGCATCCAGTTGTCTGGTGCTGCCTTCTTTATGGGAGGGGATGCCGAACGTCGTTCTGGAAGCGATGGCTGCCGGTTTACCGGTCATTTCGACGGCCGTGGATGGTGTTTCGGAATTGATTCAGGATGGGGAGCAGGGGACGCTGGTGGCCTCTGGCAGTTCAAAAGAGATACTTGAGGCGCTGCTGGATTTGAGTTCGCGTCCTGCCGTATTTCAAAAGATGGCAGAAAATGCGCAAAATACTGTCAAAAAAGAGTTTACATGGGATTCAATTGCTCAGAAATACGAGCAGATCTATGAGAAACTTCTCACATCAAATGACTGATATTCGACAAAATTTCGACATCAAAATTGATTTTGGGAAACAAAATTTAAAAATCTAAAAATTCCCAATTCCAATCGTGATAAGTATCTAGGTCAATTCAAGTTCTTTCTTTTTTGATTTGGCTTTCAATCGTGCTTGACGATTCGATTCTGCCTGATAAATTCATCACTCTGTGGTGAAGAATGGTGGCAAGTGGGGATCAATGGCGTTAACGGGAACTTTCAACAAGATTTTGGATGGAAAACGTCGATTAGCGATCCCTAAAAGACTCAAGGAAGAGCTTGTCAACAAAGAATTCACTCAGATTTACATTGCACCTGGTACTGAATCATCTTTGTTGCTTTTTTCGGAGAAAGGATTTGAACAGCAGGCACAACGATTAAAAGAGTATTCCAAGAATGGACCGGAGGCAGCTCAATATCTCCGCCTTTATTATTCACGGGCAGAGAAAGTGGAAGTAGATTCACAAGGACGTATCTGCATCCCCGAACGTTTGGCTGATCTGGCTCTCTTGGAAACAAAGCAGGAAGTGGTGCTGATTGGAGTTCAGGACCATGCCGAGCTGTGGAGTATTGAGCGTTGGAATACCTATCTTAACCAGCATGGGCCTCATTTTGATGAGATGGCTTCTCAGGCCTTTGGTCAAATGCCCTGGTAGAAATTTGTCGTACTGTGGAACAGAACGGGAATGACTACCAATGTGACAAAACTGTTATCAAACACTAAATCGGGAATTTTTCAAGGAGGAAATATTGGAACTCTTCCGCTGGCTGCCGGGCTTTGCGGATTGAAGGTGAAATGGAAGTCACCTGCGTGTGCTCAGAATATTGGGTTGGGCCACCGGTCGTTCGTCTCCTGATACAAGTGGAATGGATGCTGCTTGAGACGGATGGCTTCAGGGTTCCCACATTGGACAGAAGTGAGATTTTCTCAGATTTGGCCGTTTCGATTTCTCAATCGGGATGAATTATTTCAGTACTCGATTGGATTTTTGAGATGTTTGGACTCTATTCTCGACGAATCCCATTCGGTTTGGAGTTGGCTTGCTTTCGTTAAATTCGATCTGGAAAATGACTTAGGCCCCTTGCTGTTTTGCATTTCAAAAAATCTTTATCTGATCTTGCCAAAAAAACGAGATTTTTCTAGACTTCCCACGCTCGAGTCTCAATTTGGTTCTTCAACTTGAGTCGCCAGCAGTCTCTCAGAGTTTCATTTCAAAAGTCTCTACCCCCCTTAATTCCATTATCATTTCAATTATCAGTCGAACAGATTTCCTCTGTGCGATGTGTGCTGGAATATTTTATTTAGAATCGTTACCAAGTGAATGCCAGGTATGTCCGGTGATCAGAAAAGGCCGATCCATTTACCGGTCATGCTGCGTGAAGTTATTGAGCAATTAGATTTATCTCCCGGTTTGGTAGTTGTTGACGGAACGGTAGGAGCCGGCGGTCACAGCCAGCATATTCTGCAGAAAATTGGTGTAGAGGGAACTTTAATAGGTTTAGATCGAGATGCGATGATGCTGAAATTTGCCAGAGAACAAATAGGATGTGATCAATTGCCGAGCGGGCAATGTCATCTCAGGCAATCCAGTTATGCAGCACTTCCGGCAGTTTTGGAAGAACTGCAATTGAATCAAATTGATCGAATTCTATTAGATCTGGGGTTATCTTCGGACCAATTGGTAGACGACGCGCGCGGATTTGGATTTGAATCGACGGGAGAGTTAGATTTACGGTTTGATACCAGAACAGGGATTCCAGCCTGGAAACTGTTGGAAACACTTTCCGAACCGGAATTGAGTGAGATTTTGGAAAAATATGGCGAAGAAAGGTTCAGCCAGCGAATTGCCAGCCAGCTTGTCAAGCAGCGAAAAATATCACCGATCCGATCGGCTGCTCAATTAATCAAAGCCGTTGAGCAAGCCATTCCCTCCAAAGCATTGGCATCAGCCAGGAAGAATCCGGCAACACGTGTCTTTCAAGCGTTACGGATTGCAGCGAATCAGGAACTCGAACAATTAGAAACCATGTTGGACTCTGTTTTACCACAAGTACTGAAGGCGGGAGGCCGAGCTGCGATCATCAGTTTTCACTCTCTGGAGGATCGCCTGGTGAAGCAGGCTTTTAAAAATAAGACGCTCTGGAAAAACTTAACAGCGAAACCAATGATAGCAACGCAGGCGGAACAACGAGTGAATCCACGTTGCCGAACGGCGAAACTGAGAGTGGCTATGAAAACATAATTATCACACTCAAATTGGCTGGTAGACAAACAGAATCCTGTTTGTCTGAAAAAGACATTCAATACGTTTAACGGGAAATGGTTTAGAGCCATGGCTGCAGAAAAAAAATCAGAAAAAAAATCGGATGAAGAAGATTGGGGCATTGAAAAACCCAAAACAGGAATCGCCATCGAAACCAAAGTGGGGCTTTGCCTGATATTCATCCTGCTGAGTGCGTTTGGTTTGGTTGTTTATCAAAAAATTAATCGCCCGCAGGAGAATCTGGCAGTCAACAACCCTGAAGGAAAAACATCAGAGACGAGTCAGCCACAGGCAGATGATCCGTTTGCAGATGGGAAATCTGATTCTTCAGATGAGGTGGAAAATCAGCCCGGTCAGTTGGATCAAGTGGCGGATAACTCTGGTTTTTCAACCCCACAAGAGGGAGAGAATCAGGAGAATCCGTTTGAGAAGCAGTCGTCAGAAACAGCGGCAAGCGATCCATTTTCCAATAAAGCATTTGAAAATCAAAGTGAACCTCAGCAGACGACAGAGGTTGCTTCGAATCAGGCAGAGAATGGTTTCCAGCAATTTGATCCACCGACGCGTTCGAAGAATGAATTTGCGAATCCTTCCCAGAATGAATTTCAATCAGAGCCCGCTACTTTTGATAATCCTCAAAAGGATGCATTTTCCAGTGCAGATCAATTTGCGCAACAGCCGGGATCAGTTTCAGAAGGGACGGTGCAGGAGAATAGTTTTAACAGCGAACCAGAATCGGAATTTTCGCCTGACACAAGCAGCGAAAATTCGGGCCTGATGAAACAGCCTGCTGATAATGAATTTGCTCAGGCAGCAGAGGGAGCAACCGGTGCCATTCAAGTTGAGGAAGATCCTTTTGGAAGTTCCACATCAGAAGCGGGGCAAAATATGCCCGCACAGCCTCAGCAAGCTGAGAAAAATGAGTTTGAAAATTTTGGTCTGGCAGACGAAACGAATTCAGCACAGAAACAAAATGTTGATGAATTTTCAGCAGAATCAGCGCAGGTGAAAATTACTGATATCTCCAGCTCCCAAGATTCTAACTCGTTTGAATTTTCACAAAATGAACCTCAGGCTTCGATCACTCCCACTGAGAATGCATTCCAACAGGAGAAGCCGGCTTCCGCTGCTCAAGAATTCGAACAGCCAGAGTCATCCGAGTTCAGCGAAGTGAAGACGAATCAAAACGAGGAGCGTTTTGGGAATTTTCGTGCGAAAGAGTTTTCAGCAGAACAGGCAGAAAGTGTAACGACCGTCAAGCGTCCTGCAGCTGCCATTGATTCGGGTTCGTTTCGTGATTCCGAGATGACTGCGGAGCAGAAAGTTCCTCAGGCTCGTGGGTTATTTGATGATCCTGCCCCTGTGAAGGAAGTGTCGACACAGGAATTTGGATCTGTTCAAGAGGAGTCATTCATTCAACAACCTGTTCAGAATGTACGCGGTGAGTATATGGTACAGAATGGGGAGAACTTCTGGACGATTTCCAAAAAGCTTTATGGGAGCGGACGCTATTTTCAATTACTGGCAGAAATCAACAGAAACCGTGTGAGTGATCCTCGCAAGATGAAACCGGGGTTGAAATTGCTGGCACCTGATCGTGCCTCGATTGATGCACAATATCAGGCGCGTCATAATGCAGCGCGGAAAACTGTCACTGAATTTGCAGGCAAAAAGACGATTCGCAAACAGAGTAAACCATCGGGCTTTTTTATCAGCCAGGATGGTCAGCCGATGTACCGCGTCGGCAGCAGCGATACATTGACCGATATCTCACAGAGACATCTGGGGCGTTCTTCCCGCTGGTATCAGATTTATCAGATCAATCGCCAAAAACTGCAAAACCCGAATAAGCTACAAATTGGCGCTGAATTACAGCTCCCTTATGACGCCAGCCGAGTCAGTCTTGTTCCCGGAAACTCATCCAGCCGATAGTGAAAACAGGCGTGTGTGTCCGTCTTTTTCATGGGATTCTAAACCGGCTGTAAATCGATCTCTGGTCGACCTGCTGGTTTGGGAAGGTGGGTTTCGATGTTATTCCGTTTTGGTAGTGCCATCCTATTAGCGGTTGCTATCTCTCTGGTCGGAATAGGTCTTGAAAAAGAAAGCCTGAAACTCAAACGTCAGGTCAGTCGTCAGCATTACCAATTGGAAGTGTTGATCAATGCGCATGCCAAGATGAAATTGGCTACACAGCAGGCAGGCTCTCCCGGTCAGGTTTTAAATTCCATTGAACGGGGCGAACTTGATGTGAAGTCAAACCGACGTCCCGCATCAACCAATCGTCGTGAAATGCCGTTGCTGCAATGGCATTTAAACAGATCCTCGAAACCGGATAAATAGTAGTGTTTTTGGAAAATGATCTAATTGACTTTTGAAGCAGGTGAGTAGTTTCTTGCATTCCGAAAACTCGAAGGTTCAAATCAGTTGGCGCACCTGGAGTCTCATCATCCTGGTTGTGTTGTCTTGGATTGTAATTTCCGGACGTCTCATTTTTCTCCAATATATCGGCCACCGTCAATTCGCATCAGTGGTTGCGCGGCAGCAGGTTTGTAAAGAAAAAATACCAGCCCGTCCCGGTGATATTCTTGACCGTAACGGGCGACTGCTGGCAACAACAATTGTCACCAATAGTCTATACATGGTACCGCAGGAGCTGAAAAATCAGAAAAACGTCTCAGAGGTCTGCACGGTTCTCAGTATCAACCAGGAATATTTTCAGGATCGACTGAAAAAGAACCAGGATAAATTGTTTCTCTGGGTCAAACGGCGACTGACAGACGACGAATTAGCAGGGGTCCGATCTCTCAATCTCCCTGATAAAGCCTGGGGCTTTCGTCAGGAATATCGTCGGAAATATCCACAGGGTGCGCTGGCTGCACATGCGCTGGGATTGCGAGATATTGATGGGAAAGGGCAGGGAGGAATTGAAGAGGCGTTTGATCATTTAATTAGTGGTCAAAACGGCCATCGTTTTCTGGTTCGTGATGCTCATGGTCGTGTGATTGAAGTGCGCAATGACGCACGTGAAGCAGCCCGTAATGGGGAGACTCTGGTTGTGACACTGGACTCGATCATTCAGCTTTATACTGAACGAGAGTTAGAGTCGATCCTCGAGAAATGGCGACCTAAAAGTGCCTGTGCAATTGTGATGGACGCGAAAACTTGCGAAGTGCTGGCATTGGCGTCTGTGCCCACATTCAATTTAAATCATCCAGAAAAAATTTCCGAGACCGCCTGGAAAAATACTGCGATTGCCTCCATTTATGAACCCGGCTCCACTTTAAAGCCATTTCTCGTTGCTGCCGCACTTGAGAGAGGCCTGTTGAAAACAGAGGAACAATTCGATTGTGAGCGGGGTGAATACCAAATGGGAAAGCGTCTGCTTCATGATCACCACAGTTATGGGATGTTGAGTGTGACCGATATTTTAGTCAAGTCGAGCAATATCGGGATGGCTAAAATCGGTGAAAGACTGACGAACGCCGGTCTGTACGAAGCCGTGACAGCATTTGGTTTCGGTCAGAAGACAGGAATACAACTGCCCGGTGAGCTGACAGGGATCGTCAGACCGTTGGAGAAATGGAATATCTATTCGACCGGCTCTATCCCAATGGGACAGGAAATTGCAGTTACACCGATTCAGTTGATTACCGCCCATGTGGCGCTAGCCAATCAGGGAAAGTTACTCAACCCTCGTTTGATCCGTGATCAGATCGATCACAATTACTATCCACGGTCTCATGAAGAACCGGAACAGGTTCGCCCTTTGGTGTCCACCCCGGTGATTTCTGAAGAGGTGGCTGACTGGCTTGTCAGGGTTCCGATGGTGGAAACCGTGGGCAGGGGGACTGGGAGAAAGGCGCAGCTTGAAGGTTATACTGTGTTTGGTAAGACAGGAACTGCTCAGAAACCTGACCCTCAAACGGGTCGGTATTCGTCGCAATTACATGTAAGTTCTTTTATCTGTGGTGCTCCGGCACACGATCCCCGTGTGCTGGTACTCGTGGTAGTTAACGAACCTTCCGTTGGGCCCAACCACTACGGTGGGACGATTGCTGGACCTCCGGCTGCCGAGATACTCAATAAAACATTGATGTATCTGCGGGTTCCCTTCGATAAATCGGGGCAAAAACCATTGAGACAAATGACTGACAGACCACGAAACGCATTACGTTAAAGATCCCGACTGGCTGAGTTTCTTTATTCAAGCTGTGTATTTTATCTGTTTTCAATGGTGGTTGCAGCGAGAGAACTTCACTCATCAACTTGAATCGATATTGACAAAAAACCCATATTTTTTGTATTAAGACTCAAGTTTCACTCCTCTCTCATTCACTTCCTTTCTTTCAGACAAAAAAACTCTCCACCAGATTCTACGTGGTTTTCATTTCACGAGATGGGAATTCTGTTCGTAGTTTCGGCAACGCTGCACACATTTCACAAATCTGAATTCCAGATACTTCGATTCATATCAAGCAACAATTTATTTTAGAGGGTCTCCCGTCATCCTGATGGGCTGCTAAGTTATGGCAGAAGAAAACATTAATCAACCAGAACCAGACGAATCTGCTAGCGTTGGGGTGAAAGAACTGCCCGACAGCGCGGCTGAGAAAACTGGGGTCGATGATACAACAGCGGAACAACTTTCGTTACGTGCAAAGCTGACGAAATTTGCCCGGGCGCGTTGGGAACCTCTGGCCATCAGTGCTGCTGTGCTGGTTTTGACCTTGGTCTATTTTTGGACGACATCGGGCGCACCAGAAAAAACGCCAAAACAAATATTAGCGGAAGCATTAATAATCCTGGAATCATCAGAAGATCAAAAAACGCGAAACGAGGCGCAGGAGATGGCCTATACTCTGAAGAAAATGGAGTACCAGGATCCAGATTTTCCCGGGGCTCTGTATTTTATTTTTGGAGTTGTTTCCTTTAGAAATGCAGAAGAACTCACTGGAGAATCTCAGGACCATCAATATTTGATTGCCAGTCGTTACCTCAAAGAGGCAGAGAAACGAGCTGTAGATCAAGACCATCGTCCGGAATGGACTTTTGCGCTGGGAACATGTCTGTATTTACTGGGTGCCATGAAAGATTCACGACCGCTTCTGGAGGAAGCGATCAAGACCTATCCGCCGGGAAAATTAAAGACTTCGATGTTATTGACTGATATCTATCTCGATGACAAAGCAGAAGCCGATTTAAATCAGGCTTTTGAATTGAATACAGAAGCATTGCAGACCGAAGAAATGAATCCTGTGACTCTGGACCGATTGTATTTGCAGAGAGCACAGATCTTTCTTGCACAAGGTAAGAACAGTGAGGCTCAACAGGTTTTGGCAAAAGTGAAGCAGAAGGATTCAGTGAATCAGGTAACAGTTGTGTTCCAGGCACAGACATTGATGGCTGAGAAGAAATACCGGGAAGCATTAGCCATTTTGGCTCCTGTGAAAGACAATCTGGGATTAGAGCGTAAGTTTTCGCGTCAAGCCTCTTATCTGATGGGGTTGTGTGCGGAATCCTTGAATGATTCAGAAGCGGCCATCGGATTTTATGAACAGACGACACACCGTTATGCGGGTTCACACGAAGGACTGGCTGCGTATTTGCATCTCGGCGATCTACTACGAAAAAATGGTCGAACAGAAGAGGCATTGATTGCCTATCGGGCCGCTTTGAGGTCGATTAACAGTCCTCAGGATTTTCGAAATCGCTGGATGAATCTGGAACAGGTGCAAGCTTATGTTCTGGATGCCTGGAATGACTGGGTTGACGAAGAGAAAATTCAAAATGGAGTAACCACTTTTGATACGGCAATTCAATTGGCAGATTTTCTGCCTCCCTTGCTACCAGAGGTTCAAGCAAGAGAACTTGCGGCTAACGCCAATCGGCGATGGGCCGAATATTATGAGCGACTTGTTGAGGCCTCACCGATGAGTCAGCACGAAGAAATGAAGCCCAAGCTGAAAGAGCGTTGGAAGCAAAGTGGTTTAGCTTATTATGATCTTTCCAGACTCCTTCAAACTACGGACCGCTATGGCGAAATTTTATCGGTATCAGCTGAGCATTTTCAGAAAGGGCAGGATTTTGAGACGGCAATCAAAGTTCTGACTCGTTTTATTAATACCAAGCCGGACAAAAAAATGCCTCAGGCACTCGTACGCAGAGGGGAGATATTAATTGAGCTTGATCAGTTGGATGACGCCATTAATCACTTTGAACGCGTAATGACCAACTATCCCACCGATGTCGCTTCTTTTGAGGCAAAGTATTTATTGGGTGTAACTTATCTTGAGAAGGATGAACTTGACCAGGCCAGCCGTATCTGGAATGAAATTCTGGAATCGAGCATTTTGACTCCGAAAGCAAAACAGTGGAAGGATTCTCTTTTTGCATTGGGAAAGCTGAATTACCATCGAGGCAAGATTGCAGACATTCAGACTGCCGAATCCAAAAACGATACGAAAACGGAAGAGCAACCCGTGTCGGAAGTGAAAATTGACTATTATGAAGAGGCCACGAAGCGTTTGAGTGAATATGTCAATCGTTATCCGGAATCAGAACAAGTTCACGAGGCACGTTATTTATTAGCACGATCATTACAGAATCAGGCTGGTCGACCTCGTCAGGAAATGAAATCTGCAAAAACAGAAAATGCGAGAATGGAGCTGAAACGTAAAGAATTTGCTTATTTAAAAATGGCAAATCTGCAGCTCCAGATTTTAAATCGTGAGTTGAGAAAACTGGAAACTCAGGATCGACTAGATTCTCTGGGGAAACGGTTGCTGAAGTCTGCTTGCTTTGGGACCGCACATCTGTTGTATCGAACAGAAGAATACAATGAAGCAATTAAATCTTATCATGATGCCGTTAATCGCTACCCTCAGTGCACTGAGGTCTTGATAGCCTATATGAAGATGTCCGGATGTTATGAAAGTCTGGGCAAAAAAAATGAAGCCAAGAGTATGCTCGAACAGGCAAAAATTATTCTGAAACAGATGCCTGATAAAGTGTTTGAGTCCAAGGCAACTAACCTGGGACGCGAGGAATGGAATCGCTGGTTAGACTGGTCTCGTGGATTACGTAAATCTAATGCCAAAATCAATCAATTACAGACAGGTAACGGGGTTTAGAGTTGTGTAACAGAAAATGAATTCAAGCCTGGAACCCTGAATCAGATTGCAGTTTGATTCAGATAATAATTAACCTGAATTTTATGTAGTTTCTTATGACATCCAAACAGAAAATCGATTACCTCAAACTTTTTTCGGTTCGCCTGGAATATTCAAAGGCGTTGTTGAAACTTTCGATTCAACAGCAGACGCTGATAAATCAGGACGACTATTCAGGCCTGTTAGATGTGTTAGGAAAAAAACAGCGTCTACTAGGTCAGTTAGATCAATATACCAGAAAACTGCCCTCTCTCTGGGAGCAGTGGAAGCGTGAGCGTAGTCTTCTGGCTTTCGAACAACGTGAAACGTGTGAAGAGATCTTGAGTGAATCTGAAGAGGTTCTGTCGAAGCTGCTCGAAATCGAAGACACCAGCACGAAGAGTATGGTTGATCGACGAGATCGTACTAAACAGCAGGTTCAGTCATTGAACCAGGGAGAAAAAGTGGGTGAAGCATACCGGGACAGTTTAGCCCCTGTCACTCATCGACATTTGAATATTGATCAATAGTGTAAGAAATTTTAAATGGTTTGTCTTTCGACGAAATGGTTTTGAATAATGAATACAAACGTAATTAATAATTCAGCATCACGAGGTGTGATCCAGGTTGTTTCTCAGGATCGGATACGACGGCTGGAAGTATGCACTCAATTTACTAATCTGGGATATTCGGTGATTCCGCTGGCGGATGTGGTTTTTTCACAAACGTCAGAATATCCGGATGCGGATATCTGTGTACTGTTAGATCAAAAAACGATTTCGGAAATATCTTTTTCTGTGGAACAGACCTCTGAGCAAAATTTGTTTCCCATGTTATTTTATCCCTCGTTAGCAGAGAAGCCTCAAAACGAAATTGTAAAACCATTAAGAAGCCATTCCCGTGAGTCACTGGTTCCGTTTGCAGAAATCCGGCCCCAAGACACTCTGGACAGTACCAGAAGCTTACTTGACTCGGCAATCAAATATGCGCGGTTATCGCGCAAGTGCTCAGGTTTGATTTCTGAATTAAATACTCGGTCAAGTCGCAGACTGATCGGGTTCAGTCAGGGGATTCAGACACTGAGAGATCGCATTGGAGAAGTGGTTCCTTTGAATATTCCCGTTTTGGTACAGGGGATATCAGGTTCTGAGTTGTCGCTGGTCGCAGAAATGATTCATGATTCGAGATTCTTGAATGACCAGCCTCTTATTAAGGTTAATTGCAGTACCTTAACAACGGAAAATTTTGAGCGTGAGCTGTTAGGTTATTTTTCACATGAAGAGAGTCAATATTCGAACGAGCCGGTCTGGAATCCTGGTCGAATCGAGCAGTCAGAAGGGGGGACTCTGATTTTTGATCAGGTTCATCTGGCATCGTTACCGGTTCAAGCCCTGCTGTTGAAGATATTAGAGCATGGTGAGTATATCTCTCCCGAAGAGAAACAGCAAAAGGTCGTGAACAGTCATATCATTTCTTTGAGTCATGTTCCTTTAACGGAATTGGTTTCTCAAAATCAATTTAAGAGAAAACTGGGTGGCATTCTTGCCGGATCAACAATTTCGGTTCCCCGATTGAATGATCGTAAGGAAGATCTGGCTCTGTTAACAGAACATATTTTAAATGAAGTGTCCAAAACAGAGGGCACGGTTTCCAAAATGCTGACTTTAGATGGCCTGGAAGCATTAAAGAAACACGACTGGATCGGAGATGTTCAAGAGTTACGCAATCTGCTTCGACATGTGAATCTGGTAGATAACGGACCTCGGCTTGATGAAGCCAGTCTCATGCCATGGTTGGGAACTGAGACGGTCACAGACGCAGATTCTCTGGTTGGAATGACTTTGCGGGAAATGGAACAAAAGTTGATTGAAAGCACATTCGCTCGTTGTGGTGGGAATCGAGAAAATACAGCTCAGATGCTTGATATTGGTTTACGGACGTTGTCGGGCAAGTTGAGATCTTACGGATACCCGCCACGAGGCGGTCCGGATTCCAAACGAAAATTTACGGTCAGGAGAGCAGCTTGATTGCCCATCAGGCATGATTAAATTGATGAGGTGGATTTCATGTTAGATCAAATTCTGAATTCTCAATCATTACCTTTGCTGGAAAAGATGGCGGCGTTCGCTGAACGTCGGCAGGAAGTACTGGCTGGGAATATTGCGAATATTGATACCCCTGAATATAAAATGCGCGATTTGCCTGTGAACGATTTTCAGGTGGCTTTACGTGAAGCGATTCAATTAAAAGATACTTTATCCCCCGGGGCGGCACAAACTTCATTGGGAATGCCAGCCACGGTTTCAAATAATCAGGCATTACAAACACAGCTGGAAAGTCTGTTTCCCCGCAGCCTGTTTCAGGCTCAGGAAGCTTCACCTCAGAATTTAACTTTTCAGGATGGAAATAATCGCAGTATCGAATCTCAGGTCATGCAGATGACCAAAAACTCGTTGATGCAACAGTTTGCTGTTGAAGTCATGATGGCACAGATGAATCAGTTAATGATGGTGATTTCCGAACGTCCCTGATTTTGATCCAGAATTATAGAAATAAGATATTTTAAGGAGCAAGACATGTTAAAGGGAATTGACATCAGCACTAGTGCACTGGTTGCACAACGTCAACGTATGAATACAATCGCCGGCAACATCGCTGCTGTGAATGTATCGCATGATCCTAACAGTGGGGAAGCCCCTTTTTATCGCAGATATCTTACATTTCAGGCAGATACTGAAAGTCTGGACCCCGAATCGACGGGTGTCGGTGTCAAATACAAGATTGAAATTGATACAGACAGCGAATTACGAAAAACATATAGTCCGGGACATCCTCACGCGGACCAAGATGGAAACGTAACCTATCCTAACATTGATGTTGTGAAAGAGTTTGTCAACGCATTAGAAGCCGGCCGCGCTTATGAGGCCAATATTTCCGCATTGGATATTTCCAAAGATATGTTTAATACGTCGTTAAGAATCCTGGCTTGATTTCAGGAAACCCCTATTTTAATGAATCATGAATTCATCTGATCTCAAGGAAGTGAAGAAGATGACAAATTCAATCAGTCAAATCGGAAACACATTTTTGCCTGGCATTCCACCTGTCGGAATGAATGAGAATGGGGCCGGTATTGCGACCAGCGGACATTCTTTCAAGGATATGATGTTGCAGTCACTCGATAATGTCAATCAGTTGCAGGTTCAGTCACAGCAGGCGATTGAAGGTGGTTTGATTGGTGAGGATATCACACAGGCAGAAGTGTTTTCATCAATCAAGAAAGCGGATCTGGCATTGAGAATGATGGTTCAAATGCGGAATAAACTTTTAGAAGCCTATAATGAGATTCAGAATATGCAAATGTAGAGCATATCGAAAATAATAAACATTCCCATTTTGACACGGATTAGTCGATTGGTCACCCGGTATGGATACTCTTAAAAAAATATATCAACAGTTTCTGGCTTTATATCATTCAATGTCAGGCAGTCAGCGCGCGATCCTGCTGGCGGTTCCGGTATTGATGATGCTGGCCTTTGGGGTTCTCTTTTTTCGAGACAGCAATTCCAGCTATGTTTCACTTTCATTGGGAAAAGATTTTACAACTCAGGAGGTGATTCATGCAGAGGAAGTTCTGTTGCGAGCTGGCCTGACTGATTTTTCCCGAAGGGGTCAACGAATCCTGGTTCCCCAGTCTGAAGTCCCCCGTTATAACGCTGCTTTAATTGAAGGGGGAGGCTTGCCTACCGACTGGGCTTCGGAATGGCAGGAACAATTCGAGAAATCAAGCATGTTTGTCAGCAAAGATCAACTGCAGGTCATGCGGGATATCGCGTTGGGAAATCAGTTACGTCGCATGATTCGAGCGATTCCTGCAATTGAAGATGCCAGTGTGATGTGGGCACGTTCCAAGAAACGCCTGCGCTGGAACAATACGACGCCTGAAGTGACCGCCACGGTGATGGTCACGCCGCTACCAGGAAAAGAATTAACGCACACGCTCATCACCAGCCTGCGTGCTGCTGTTGCCACGATGGTTCCCGATTTGACAGCGGAATCGGTAACCGTTTTCGATCAATCAACGGGAACGTCATATAGGGCGGATGATAAGGACGATGCCTTCGACAGCAAATTTATTTCCTGGGTCAACAAACATACGAAAAACTATCAGGATAAAATACTTGATTCTATCTCTTACGTTCCGGATGTCATTGTCAATGTGAACGTCGATGTAGAAAACCTGAAGCGATACGTTGAACGAAAACAGGAAATCAGTACCGAAGGGTCTGTCACTTTACAATCAAAAGAACAATCTACTGAACGTGATATTATTCAGAAGCCGGTTCGTGCAGAACCGGGTGCGAGATCAAATCAACCTAACTCACTGACTGTGGCTCGAGGAAATGAGAAAACTGAGAAAGTAACAGAAACGAATAATGAATCGACGACGGCACCTTCTTTTACCTGGACTGAAAAAGAATTTGTCGCAGCGATGCCCAGTACTGTGCAGGTTTCGGTTTCTATTCCAGAAGATTATTACTCAGCAGTTGCAGTGAAGCGTGGGGTCAAAAAAGGAGAAGCTGAAGCAGAGATTGCAGCCTTCAAGCAGGAAACGGATGCCATCAAAACTGAAATTGAGGCGAACATTAAGAAACAAGTACAGAAGTTAATACCATCACAGTCAGCGGCTGATGCAGTCAGTGTTATTTCCCATGTCCGTGTTGATGCTGATGTACCAGAATTAGAATTGCCTTTGACGGAAAGTTTTGGTGAATTTGTGAGCCAGTGGGGCAGTACGATTGGATTGGGCTTATTTGCTATTTGGGCTTTATGGATGCTCAACAAAAGCATGCCGCAGATTGAAGAGATCGATACTGAAAGCATCAGTCTTCCGACACCAATGGCACAGGTGGCAGAATCAAAAGAGGATGCCCCCCAAACTCCAAGTGAGTTGACACAACGAGATGAGGTTCAGCTTCAAGTACGCGATAACCCAGAAGTGGCAGCGCAGGTATTGAGTAAATGGATACAGTCGACTACATAACCGGGGATCACATTAATATATCGAGTTGGTAAATCGATTAGACTGTGGATTGAAAAAAATGGATGAATTACAAAAAGCAGCCATCTTGTTATTAAGTCTGGATAAAGCGCTTGCCGCAGAAGTTCTCAGCTTGATGAAAAAAGAAGATGTCGAAAAAGTGACAATGAAAATTGCCAAGATGTCTGATGTTTCTAAAGAACAGCAAACAACGGTTTTGAATGAATTCACAACAATTCGTAGTGAGCAGACCAGTATGGAGCGGGGTGGGCTGGATGCCGTGAATGAACTTCTGGAACAGTCTCTGGGAAAAGAAGGTGCAGGCTCGATTCTGGATAGCATTAACCAGTCCATGAATTCTGTTCCGTTTGGTTTTTTGCAAAAATCAGGTGCGACCAACTTGCTGACTTTTATAATTGAGGAGCACCCTCAAACCATTGCCATGATCATGTCACATTTGCCTAGTAATCTGGCAGCGGAAGTGCTGGCTGGTCTGCCTTCGAATAAGCAGATTGATGTGATCAAGCGGATTTCGAACATGGAACAAACCAGTCCGGAAGTGGTTCGGGATGTTGAAAAGAGTCTCGAACATCGTATGAAAAATACTTTCAGTCAAGGAATGGAAAACGCAGGTGGTGTCGAGCTGGTTGCAGAAATTCTGAACGTTACCGACCGGATGACCAATAAAGGGATTCTGGAAAACATGGATCAAGATGCACCAGATCTTGCCGATGAGATTCGGCGGTTGATGTTTGTCTTCGATGATCTGGTGAAACTGGATAGCAAGGCAATTCAATCCTTGTTGAAGGAAGTTGAAACCAATCAATGGGCTGTGGCGCTCAAAGGTGCTTCTGAAGAAATCAAACAGAAAGTTCTCGGAAATCTGTCACAACGGGCAGCTGATTTACTCCGTGAAGAGATGGAATATTTAGGGCCGATTCGCGTTAGTGATGTTGAGGCAGTTCAACAGCAGATTGTCGATAGTGTTCGACGGTTAGAAGATTCAGGTGAAATTGACATTGCTGCTGGAAATGAGAACGAACAATATATCACATAAATGACATAGTGCGAAAAGCCGGTCTCAATGCTGTCGTTTTTTTGATTTAAACAAATAGATTTATTGGTTTTTAGAAAAAGTCATCAACATGGTGGAAATGGAAACAACGAAATTGTTAAAAGCGGAAGCATTTCGAGCATTGGGTTCGAAGGTTGCCTACAATTTCAAAGACATTGAAAAACGCTGTGAGGATTACATTCTGAATGTGCGTGATCAGACACGCCAAATGCTTGTGGATGCCCAGCAGGAAGCCGAGCAGCTCAAACAGGATGCCTATCAGTCAGGCAAACAGCAGGGTTATGCAGAAGCCCAGGGCGAACTGGAAGCGTTGATCAAGACGCGATCTGAAGAGATTGCGAATCGCACGGTCGAAGAAAAAATAGGCATGATTTATCCTGCAATGCAAGCAGCCGTTGAAGGATTACAGCAGGAGCAGATCAATTGGCGGCGCGTCTGGGATGCGACAGCATTGGAAATATGTCTGAGTGTCGCAGAAAAAATGATTCGTCATGAGATTAAAACGCGTCCCGAGTCAGTGAGGGCTATGATGAGCGAGGCTCTCAAACTGGCATCGGGAACACAACACATCAAGTTCCAAATGAATCCGGTTGATGTGGCGCAATTAGCAGAAGGTACGAAAGCATTTATTTCTCAACTTACCGGATGCCAGACCTGTGAAATAATTGAAGATGAATCAATCTCATCTGGTGGTTGTATTATCGAGACACAACATGGAACCATCGACGCCACAATTGAAGCTCAATTAGACCGCATTTCTCAAGAGCTCATCATTCATACTCAGGAATAAGAAGATCGCATGTTCGATGTCTCTCAGCAGATAAAACAGATTTTACCTTTTCGCCTTTCCGGACGAGTCACACGGATTGTGGGTTTGACCGTTTCTGTATCAGGGTTTCCCGCTCCTTTAGGAGCAGTCTGTAGCATTGATCGAGAAAATGGGAAAGCAGTTGATGCGGAGGTTGTCGGGTTTCAGGATGAAGAAACGTTATTGCTCCCCTATGAAGAGTTAACGGGAATTCGACGTGGCGATCGTGTGTCTCTGATCCAATCGGTCCCAGCTGTTGCAGTGGGCCAGGAAATATTAGGGAGGGTTCTGGATGGTCGTGGTCGCTGTATCGATGGCAAGAATCAGGCTATGCTGTCACATCGTGCCAATCTGAAATCAAAGCCGATTTCTCCCTTAAGTCGCCCGCGTATTGATGAGCCGCTCAGTACTGGCATTCGAACGATTGACGGTTTATTAACATGTGGAAAAGGGCAACGGCTTGGAATATTTGCTGGAAGTGGCGTTGGCAAAAGTACATTGATGGGCCAAATGGCCCGACAGAGTTCCGCCGATGTAAACGTGGTTTGTATGGTAGGTGAACGTGGGCGTGAAGTGCGTGAGTTTCTGGACCGTGACTTAGGTCCTGAAGGATTGGCCCGCAGTGTTGTGATCGTAGCGACCAGTGATGAACCTGCTCTAATCCGTCTCCGCGCGGCTCATCTGGCAACGGCCGTCTCGGAGTTTTTCCGTGATCAAGGCCAGGACGTTTTACTGATGATGGATAGTGTGACCCGATATGCTTTGGCGCAGAGAGAAATTGGATTAGCTGCTGGCGAACCACCGGCCACCAGGGGATATCCACCCAGTGTCTTTTCTCTTCTACCAAAACTACTTGAACGCAGTGGCCGGACTGATTCCGGAAGTATTACTGGTTTCTACACGGTTCTGGTCGAAGCCGATGATGCCAATGAGCCAATTTCAGACACGGTACGTGGGATTCTGGATGGGCATATCATGCTTTCCCGAAAGCTGGCACATGAGTCTCACTGGCCGGCGATTGATGTACTGCTCAGTATCAGCCGTTCGATGAATGATATTACCAGCCCTGAACATCAGCAGTCAGCTGCCTATTTAAAGAAATTGATGGCCGCCTATCAACAGTCGGAAGATTTAATTTCGATAGGAGCTTATCAATCTGGTTCGAATCCGGAAGTTGACCTTGCGATAAAATTAAAGCCTTTATGGAGCGAGTACTTGAAACAGGGAAGTCTAGAAAACTCCAATTTTGAGGATGCAGCCGAGGGACTGAATAATCTGAGAGTTCGCGCAGAACAAATTAAGTCACTGAAACCTGAACCTGCAATCGAACAGGAAGTCGAAGGGGCGGGTAACACCACTTAAGAAGTTTAACGCAATCCAGTTTGAATGTAGATTAATATATATAGTAGCTGCACTTTATGAAAAAATACGTATTTCAATTTGAATCGGTACTCAAAATTCGGCGTCATAAACGAAGTTTGTGTCGTCAGTTGTTGGGTGAGATTCTGCAGACTGATCAACGACTGATGGAGCAGAAACAGAATTTGGAGCGATCAAGGAAAGAACAGTTTCAGGAAATTCGATTGAGACAGGCAAAAGGTGTGGTTGATATCGATGGTGCTACCAGTCTGCGATTCTATGCCGGGCAGTTGCAGGCTCAGATTCAAACCGTGACAGCAAATCGTAAACTTGTGGAAAAACAGATCGTACTCTGCAAACAGACTCTGGCACGTGCTGAACAAGATGTCAAAGCCATGGAGAAATTGTCTGACAAATACCGCGATCAGTTTCACTATGAGCAAAATCGAAAAGAATCGCTGCAGCTTGAAGAAACCTGGTCAGCGACTCAACAAACGGGAGTGGCAAGATGATTCGTTCTGTAGCCATAATAGTTAGTGTCTTTTGTGTAGCGACAATTATCTCAGAAATGCTTGGTTTGAGTTTTTTGTGGTATCAGGGGCACCTGAATTCAGATTCGATTCATGATATTCGAATGATTTTGACAGGTCAGTCTTTGGATGATGTAGAAATTGTCGAAGAAGAGACAACATTACCTTCTCTTGACGATGTGGCCCAGAACCGTGCGATGCGCATTTTGGAATTGGCGTCGCGTGAAGATGAAATTGATATGCTGAAAAGTTCGATTACACAGTCATCAGATTCGTTGAAACAAGATCGTCTTGCATTTGAGCAGGCTAAAAAGAAATACGAAGAAAATTTGTTACAACTCAAGAAAGAAAGTCAAACTGCCGCCACGAAAAAAACACAGAGTGTACTTGTTGCAATGTCTCCGGGTGATGCCGTGCAATATCTCATGGAGGTTTCCATCAAAGAAGACATCGATCTTTTAAAAGGAATGGATGGAAAGTTTATTGCCAAGATGTTAAAGGAATTCCTGGCGGCGCAAAATCCTCTGGTGATCAAGCGGGGCAAGGAGATTTTCAAAGAGATCTCTCAGGACCAACCTTTCCGTGGCATGTCGGATGAAACATTGGAACAGCTTACGGAAAACAATTGAGGTCTTCCCTGCAAGCCTAATGCCTTTTTTCGATAAAAATAGTCTATTTTACGTATTCTTACGTAATGTCTCAGTGCCGATTCTGACGAATATGATACTGGTGTAACAGTCGAAACCTCCTGTGCTCTTTACTGCGCAGTTCTCTCTGAGAATGTCATTCGACGATATCCGTACTTGTATTTTATCCAGAGGTGATGAGAAATGTCTGATTCTCACAAGCTTTCCCTACTTGATCTCCAAACGCCTGGTTTGAGTCAATATGGGAAAAAAGACCTTGATCAAAATCGGGGACCAACCCGTAATGCGGAATCCAGCTATCGCAAGCAGTTAAGCGAATCGTTATCTAAAAAACAATCCAGTCCGTCAATCGATAATAAAACGGAAACCGAATCCAGATCAATTGATCATCCTTCGGATAAAAAACGCACTGAAAACGATCGTTCCGATTCACGACTCACAGATGGGTCTCGAGAAAATCGAACGCAATTGGAAAGTCAACAGGCTGCGAGCAGGCAGGAAGAGAGCACCGTATCTGATGATGAATCTCAGATTGCTACTTCAGCCTCAGAAAAATCAACGACGGCCCAAGAGTCGGAATTTCAGAATTCCTCTGAATCGATTGATTCTGCGGAGGAAAGTCTCAATACACAACAGGAAATCAACCAGCCAGTCAAAGGTAAGGAGCCTTCCTATTCTCTGTTTGATTCGACCTTTGTTACTCAACATGAAGGGGAATTAAAACAAGAGACAACAACCGAAACAGGTGAGATTCCTCCCCCTGCGAATTTTCATTTTGCGGAAGATCAGCGTCTTGCTGATTTGCAGGTGCAAGTCACAGAAACCGGTTCAGATGAAGCGATTCCCATTCCAGAAGGGTTGGCTGAACTTTTGAAGCAGCAGGTAATTGATACATCACAAACCGTTTCTGGTCAGGAAGTTCAATCAGTCGATTCCAGCTCTGAAGATCAGGAAGTCAATTCGGCGTTACAGAAGACTGTAGAATTGATGGGTCTACAAGAAGGCGAAGCATCATCAGTTGATGCTGAAGCTTTATTGAATTCTGAAGATCTTCCCGAGTTGAAATTGACAGACGATTTAGAGCAGGTAATTCAGGAAAATCAGAAAATCAATTCGGGTGACGTGGTTGACTCTACGGGGGAGAATGAGATTGAAGTTCAATCAATCATTCAACAACAATCGTTGCACACCCGGAATTCAGGGCAATCCACATCTTCTGAAACGGAATCGGACAACGGAGAGTTGACGTTGGACCAGGAAGCAGTTCAAGCAATTTCTGATACGGAGATTGAGCAAGTTTCACAAGGATTGAAATCAGAACAGGCCGGTGTGAGTGAAAAGCAGACGCGTGAATCTGGGCAGGCAGAGCCGGAAACGAATGAAGTGAACCAGCGTACTGCAACTCTGAATCCCAATATTGCATTGGACACCCAGAACCGGATTCAGGCTGAAGCAGCAAAAACAAGCTCTGTTTTACGAGAAAACATCTCTTCCATCGACAATGATCAGCCTGTTTCTCTACAGACTACAGCCAGTCAATCAGCTTCTACTTCGAGTACTCAAGCCAATACACCAGTCGCTCCTGCTGTGGATGTCAAGCAGATTGAGCAGTTAGTCGAGCGGATTGTCGCCACTGTTCGCCAAACTCAGTCCACGGGACAGCAACTCAAAATTCGCCTGAGTCCCCCCGAGTTGGGAACGCTTCAGATTGAAGTTTCATTGAAGAATGGAGAGTACACAGCGAAGCTGGAAGTGCAAAACAACCGGGTTCAAAAAGTCATTAATGACAACATGGCACAATTAAAAGAGTCACTGTCAAAGAGTGGGATTGCCATTGATCGAATTGAAGTCAATATCAATACGGATTCCAGCGAAGACCATCATTCATCACAGTCCGAGGCACGATCAAAGTCGGGGAGTGAGTTTCAGTCAGAGCAGTTCTCTGAAAATTCAAATGATTCTGATCAGGGACAGGATGAGCGGACCTCGGTAGAGGATGCTGCCAAACGCGATGAAGAGGCCGAACAAGCGGAGCTGGAGAACCCACAGGTTGTTCGTTCGCAGGGAGTTGCGACGGAGAATGTGGAAGAAATAGATGTGCAAATTTAAGTTCACTAACAGAGTGAAAGGAGTTTCCGGATGGCAGTAGATGGAGTTGGTGGCAGTAGTGGTGCCTCGGCAATCAATGTGATTGAAAAAGATGAGGCCGGATTCAGCGGTTTGAAAGCCGAAGATTTTTTAAAGCTGTTGATTACGGAGTTGCAGAATCAGGATCCGACTGAACCGCTGGGTAATGAACAGTTATTGGCTCAGCTCTCCAGCATGCGGGAATTGCAGTCGAATATTGAGCTGTCAGATACGCTTACAGCAATTACAGCGGGACAGGGTTTAACACAAGCCGCGGGCCTGATTGGTAAAGAGATAGAGGGTCAGGACGGTCAACAGCCTCCTGTGGCCGGAATTGTTGATCGTGCTTTCGTACGAGAAGGCAAAGCTTATGTGGGAGTGGGTGGATTTGAGCTACCGGTTTCTGCAATCAGTAATGTTCAGCAGGCAGCAAGTGCTTAATTAGTTGGTGTTTACGATCATTTAGTAAATTGGGGTGAAGAAGAAGAACTCAAGAAAACCCAAAAAATGAAACATGATCAGGATGAGTTTAGACGATATATAAAGTAGCGTTGTAGCGCAGTTTCGGCTGATGTTGCGCGACTAAAACCAAAGGATTAGGTTTTTAACCTGGTTGAAAAACCGAGGAGTTGTCATGGGATTGACGTCTGCATTAAATACATCTTTGGGTGGTTTGGCCCAGAATGAAACCAGTATCGATGTGTTGGGAAATAATATCGCCAACGCTGGAACGAATGGATTCAAAGCATCGAGCGTGCTGTTTACGACCCAGTTATCACGAACGTTGAGTGTGGGTTCTCGTCCCACAACGACAAACGGTGGTACGAATCCTCGTCAGATCGGTTTAGGTGCTCTGAGTGCTTCCATTCGAAAAGACTTTACTCAGGGAAGTGTGACGAACAGTACCAGTCCTTCTGACCTTGCTATTCAGGGTGAAGGTTTCTTTGTACTGGACAGTCCCGATGGTCAGGTTTACTCTCGAAACGGTAACTTTGAACTCAACAGTCAGAGTTTGCTGACAAGCCAGACGGGTTTCAAAGTTCAGGGATATGGAGTTGACGAAGACTTCAATCTTGTCACCACAACTCTAGCAGATATCGAAGTCCCATTGGGGGATTTAAACGTCGCTCAAGCTACCAAGAATGTGGAGATCGGTGGTGCATTGTTACCAACGGGTACGCTTGGAACGTTAGGGGCGGTCTTAACAACCGCGGCATTAACGGATGCCGGTAATGCGAATGCTGCCATCACGGGGGCTACCTTGTTGACCGATGTGGAAGCTTCTATCGGGACTCCCCTTTTTACTGTAGGTGAGACACTGTCATTTGCCCCTACCAAAGGTGGTAGAACCCTTGATCCTATGACTTTACTCGTAGGCGCAGGAACGACAGCCGCAGATTTTACTGATTTTATAGATCGAACGATGGGTATTCAAAATGGAAGTGGTATCGCGAATGATGCTGGCACAGGTTCGCAGCCAGGAGTCAGTGTGACTGCTGGGGGGGCATTTCAAATTGTGGGTAACTCAGGGACAGTGAATGATCTTTCCGTAACGATTGGTAATATCACATCAAATGGTTCTACTGTCTCATTACCTTTTGTGAAATCGCAATCGGCTGATGGTGAAAGTGCCATTACTGACTTCATCATTTTTGACTCTCTGGGTGAACCCGTTACGATGAAAATGACCAGCGTGCTGGAGTCTCGCTCGTCCAATAATACGATCTTCCGCTACTTTCTGGAAAGTTCTGATGATAATGATGGTGATATTGCAGTATCCACTGGAACCATTACCTTTGACAGTAAAGGAAATGTCACCAATTATACGCCAAATACGTTTGGAGTAAGTCGCGTTTCGTCAGCTGCGGATGAAATGGATGTGACTCTCGACCTCTCGACAATATCAGGTATTTCATCTCAGTCTGCTGGTAGTACATTAAAACTGACCTTGCAGGATGGATCTGACCCGGGAACGATCTCCAGTTTCGTGATTGATGAAACCGGCGTTATCAATGGTGTGTTTGATAACGGTATCATTCGAACATTAGGTCAGGTCACTCTAGCTCGTTTCGCGAACCCTCAGGGGCTATTGGAAGCAGGGAACTCAACATTCCAGGAAGGGGTCAGCTCCGGTCCACCGTTTCTGGTAACACCCGGTAACTTTGGTGCTGGTACGATTCGTGCCGGTTCGATTGAGTTATCGAATACCGATGTCGGGCGAAACCTTGTGGATCTGATTGTGGCTTCTACGAACTATCGAGGAAACGCGCGAGTGATCAGCTCAGTGCAGCAACTGGTCGATGAGCTTCTGGTTCTGGGACGTTAAGCCGGTTTACAGTAGCGTCTCCGAGGCCATTTGACACGAATATAATAGAGTGAAAGGCGCTATAGTTAAACGGGATGCGCTCGAATGAGATCAGGATGAAGACTCCTCGTATTTGGAATGATGATATTGTTGTACCCGGGAGTATGGCGGCATGATCAAATTGACCCGGCTGAATGGTGAAGAGTTTGTGATTAATGCAGAATTAATCCAATGTGTTGAAAGCAGGCCAGATACCTTTATCACTCTGACTTCGACGGATCGACTGATCGTGCGGGAAAGTGTGGAAGAGGTTGTCAAGCGATCGATAGCCTACTCCAGGGCCATTCGTCTTGTTCCTGGCCTTTAGAAATCGATTCACAGATTAATGATAAGAGAAATCAAATTGTGATTTAGGTTTATGACTGTATAGCGGTCTGTGTTTGAGGATTCAACAACAGTTATCATTCATCAGGAACATTTGCAGAAATGGACAAGGCAACAGCCGGTGGACTAGTTTCAGGGGTCGCATTACTTTTGCTGGCGATTGCGATCGCGCCGGGATCCAGTTTTGCTGCGTTTATTGATATTCCCTCTGCCGCCGTAGTTATCGGAGGAGCGATTGCTGCCACATTCATCGCATTCCCCGGCGCAGCCATGCTGTTATTTCCCAGGGTATTGAAGAAAGTCTTTGTCCCCAAGCAACAAGAGTTGGCACCTGTAATAACACAGCTTGTGGAGTTTGCTGAAATCGCTCGCCGGGATGGCATTCTGGCATTAGAAGCCAAAACAGAAGAAATAGAGGATCCGTTTATTCTGTTGGGTGTTCAGATGGCGGTGGATGGAACCGATGTGGAATTGATGGAGCAGATCCTGCGAACAGAAATGGATGCCGTTGCTGGCCGTCATAAAAATGGAAAGTCGTTGATGGATACTGTAGGCCGCTATGCGCCTGCCTTTGGGATGATCGGAACATTGATGGGATTGATCATTATGTTGGGAAACATGGATGATCCTGAAGCCATTGGTCCTGGTATGGCAGTGGCGTTAATTACCACACTCTACGGTGCGATCGTATCCAACCTGTTTTTTCTCCCGTTTGCAGACAAGCTGGCCTACTATAGCAAACAGGAATTTCAGGTGCGCGAAGTTGTTATCAAAGGTTTAGTATCGATTCAGGAAGGGGATAATCCACGCGTGATTGAACAGAAACTAAATACGTTTCTACCCCAGGAGAAGCGTGTCGGAAAAGATAACCAGGACGCTGCCTGATTCTGTTCCCCTCTATCATAGAACTAATGTGGTCCTTTTACCGCTAAGCATTCTAAGTAGAATGATTGTGTGCCTGACTTGAAAAGGAGTGTTCTCAGATTGCAATGCCGGAAGAAGAAGGACCTCCAGGAGTTCCTGAATGGGTTGTCACGTATGGTGATATGATGTCATTGTTGCTGACGTTTTTCATCATGTTGGTATCGATGAGTGAAATCCGCAATGATGAAGGAAGCGTGCGCGCGATGTTGGATTCCGTGCGGGAGCGTTTTGGTAGTCAGCCGGGAGTCGCCGCCGTTCCAGGGAAATCACTTGACCCAAGCAGCAGTATGAGTAAACCGGCTTCGAAAGGTACGAGTTCTGACGGAGGTACCAAAGCGGGAAAAGCAAAGTCAGATGGTGGAGGGGGAGCGAATAAAACGGTAGAACGTATCAACAGTGGGACAGAGGTGGCTTTGGGGGGGACAGCCAGTTTTGATCGGTATTCTGCAGAATTAACTCCAGAGCTCATGGCGAAGTTGAATATCATCGCAGAAATTCTTTTGCCGACACCCAATCGCCTGATTGTACGGGGACATGCCTCACCGGAACCTCTTCCAAAGGACTCAAAGTACCGAGACTCTCAGGAGCTTTCCTTTTATCGGGCAAAAAATGTTGCTGAATTCCTAGAATCCAAGGGAATTGAGCCTGAACGACTGATAGTCAGTTCAGCAGGTGATGCAGAGCCTAGAGCCATCACACGAAACCCTGAAGAGCAATACTTGAATCGTCGGGTTGACGTATTTTTAATTGATACGTATATAGTCTCTCCTAAGACAGGCGATCGTTGATTTCTAATGATCGATTTGGCCTGATCGGGTGTTATTGTTGATGCACTCGGTTATTAATCACCAAGCCTGTAGAACAAATGGCCCGTCATAAACGGTGTCTCACAAGACAAGGGATTTGTCTTTGTTCACACAGGATGCGAGAGTTCAAGGAGGAGACTCGTGGCAACAGACACCGAAACAGAAGATCCTGGTGTCGATACGGATGTAGAAGCATCTGACGAAACAACAGAAGAAGCCTCTTCCGGTCACTCTAAATCGAAGCTCATCAAGGTCGGAGGGCTGTTGCTGGTTGTAATCATCCTTCAGATAGGTGTTTCCTATTGGCTGCTAACGCCGGATCAACCAAAAGAAGTCACAGACGAAGCGCTTTCAAAAGAAAGTGAAAATCTGCAGGTGAATACTTCTGAAGTCATGATTAATGACTTTAGTGTTACGAATAATATTGCGGAACCCGGGGCAACGATTCACGTGACATTCAATCTGGTCGCGCTTGTTGAACAGGGAGCAGCATCGGATTTTGAAGCGAAAGTCAAAGCGAATAATAAAGCACGTGTGAAGCAGGCAGTAATCGAGGTAGTGCGTAAAGCCAGTTTAGCTGATCTGAATGACCCTCAGTTGAGTACGGTGAAGCGTATGATGAAAGAGGCGATCAACAAAGTCCTCAAGAAGAGTTATGTGATTGAAACCGTGATCAGTGAATATCGTACCATGACGCAATAATGTCTGATAACTAACAGGATACAACCGTGGCCGAAGAGAATGACGATCTTCTGGATCCATCAGAAATCGAAAAGCTACTGAACTCTCAAGGAGCAGATCCTCCAGCTGGAGCGGATGCATCTGGTTCAGAGTCGGGCAGTGCAGGAGATGATCTTCTTGACTCTTCAGATATTGAAAAGATGCTTCAAGGTGCGAATTCAGCCGAGAGTAGTTCTGATGCAGAAGTGAGTCCAGTCGTCAATAATGATGATATTGATGCACTCTTCAATCAGCTAGCCCCGGGCGCATCATCTGGCGATCAATCAGCAATGCCGATATCTACCCATGAAGAAACAGAAGCCTTGCTCAATCAGGCGGAGGCCAATCTGGCGGCTGCCATCTCTCCCAATCTGGGGCCTGGAGATGGTATACCGGGGGATTTGGGAGGCACGAAATCATTTGAGTTTCCAAATTTTGAATCAATAGCGAGTAGTCCCGAAGAGGCAATGGCACTTTCGTCATTGCAGAACGTGGAACTGGATTTATGCATCGAACTTGGCAGAACAGAGTTATTGATCGAAGAAGTATTAAAAATGAAAGAAGGGGTTGTTGTCCCGCTGGATAAATTGGCTGGTGACCCCGTGGATATTCTGGTGAATGGCCGAATTATCGCTCGGGGTGAAGTATTAGTTTTGAATGATAATTTCTGTGTGCGTGTTGCAGAGATCATTTCACCCGAAATTTAGACTGCGGCAGGGGAAACTGATTTCCTGTCTCTCAAAGAGATTGACGACAAAAGGGTTTAATGATTCGTCTTTTCAATTTATTTGTTTTCATACTGATTTGCAGTCTGAGTTGCATATCAAGTGCAGTTTCAGGGGATGTAAATCCTGCTGTTCAAACTTCAGGATTTCGCCAGCCACAACGAACTGAAGCAGTGAGATTGCCAGCTACCGGGCGGGTTGTACGCTCCCTTCCTGATCAATATTCACAGCAGGCGATGCCATCCAGAGGGAAGAATCAAAGTGCTCAGGCTGAAGTGAAAGCCAAGGCCTCTCCTAAACGGATCACGCCCATAGACCGACAAAAGTCGGGTGATCAAAGTCAGGCTAAAAATACGGTACCTCGGCAAGCTCCTTCGATCTGGGGAACATTTGGTGCATTATTAGTAGTGATTTCGATTATTTTCGTTATAGCAAAGTTATTTAAAAAACATCATCCACTGGGTTCAACCAATCTGCCTCTGGAGGTGATGGAGGTTTTAGGAAAGCGTCCCCTGGATGCTCGTCAGACGATCCATTTTGTACGCTGTGGTTCTCGAATCCTTATATTAGGATCTTCTCCCGCTGGTCTGGAAATGCTCAGCGAAGTTTTGGATCCGGTTGAAGTTGATCTGATCACGGGGATGTGTCGAGAACGTGCAGATTCCGGTCGATCAAATAATACGTTTCTGAATCTATTTCAGGCGACTCAAAAGAAATCGAGTTTGAGAGAACAGAGTCCATCTGTTGACACGTTTCATCCGATCGAAAAACCAGAGTTGGAACAATCTTCCGAATCACCAGTGATGGAAGAATTTGCAGATTACGATTCAGCGGTCAGTCGATTACAAAACAAGTTACATCAGTCTTCTCGACAGTCGTTGAATGAAAATGCGGAGTCCGGACATGCTTAGGCAGGGGGAACTGCAACAACAGAAACCAGGTGCTGCCACTTTTTTGCGAAAAAAGGTGTTGTCTGCGGTTGCAGGCCTTCTGGTACTCGTTGTTAGTTCTCTTTCGGTACAGGCACAACCCGCCAGGACGAATCAGGCTCTTTCAAATCAGGGAAGTGCCAATCAAAATTCTCAAGCCTCTCAGATTCAGCCGACATTCACACAACAAGCGCCTGGCACGAATACATCTGGAATGCCAGACCTGCTGAATGTGGAACAAATGACATCACCTCAGGGGTTGACGTCGACGCTGAAAATCTTTTTATTGTTGACCGTATTAAGTTTAGCACCTTCCGTATTGATCATGACAACATGTTTCATTCGGTTTGTGATTGTCTTCGGTCTGTTGAGGCAGGCGCTGGGAACTCAGCAACTTCCACCGAATCAGGTACTCACATCGCTCAGTCTGTTTTTGACGATTATGGTGATGGCCCCCATTTGGCAAAAAGCCTACGATGAAGGAATCGTTCCTTACTCGAACCAGACTCAGCAATCGCCGGTTTCGCTCGAAGTCGCGTTTCAAAAAACAGTGGCACCTCTGCGTAAATTCATGAGTGATCAAATTGAATTAACGGGAAACAGCGATACGGTGTGGATGTTTCTGGACTATCAGCAACCACTGGCGGGTTCTCCAGGAGCAGCAGATTATAAAGTCCCCAGTAATTACGACGAAGTTCCGCTGACAGTTTTATTGCCTGCCTATATGCTAAGTGAGGTCAAAACGGCCTTCCTGATTGGTTTTCAGTTATATCTCCCATTCATAGTGATCGATATGGTGATCAGTTCTATTCTCATCAGTATGGGGATGATGATGCTGCCTCCCGTCTTGATTTCATTACCCTTTAAGATTTTGTTATTTGTTTTGATCGATGGCTGGTTATTGACTGTGGGAATGTTATTGGAAAGCATCAGGGCAGTCGGTTGAACTCTGGCGCTACCTTTGCGCGCAGCAATATAAAGTAGAGGTATGAGGAATGGATAGTTCAACAGTTCTGGAATTGGGACGAGAGGGATTACTAATCATGCTGGAAGTCAGTGGTCCTGTGATGCTGACTGCCGTCGTTGTGGGATTAGTGATCAGTATTGGTCAGGCTGTGACCCAGATTCAGGATCAGACAATCAGTTTTGTTCCCAAAATTGTCATGATGGTGCTTGCGATTCTATATACGTTGCCCTGGATTACTTCATTATTGGTGGAATACAGTACGAATCTGATAACTAATATTCCTTCCCGCCTTTGATCCTCTGAAAGCCAATGAGGCTGGACAAAAGAAAAACCTGTGAGTGCTCTTCTCGACCAATATGTGATGAATCCTCTCTTGCAGCTGGCTCCGGGGCAGATTCTGCAATGGGCGATGCTCCAGTTTTATGCATTCACGTTGGTCGTAGTACGGATCAGTGGTTTGATGATCATTGGCCCGGTATTCGGTCAACCGATCTTTCCTACAAATATCCGTATCTTGTTGATTTTGAGCCTTTCGATGCTCATTACACCGACTTTGCACGATCAGGTAACGGTGGGCTTTTACGAGATGGATATCAATCAAGATCACCGACTTAGTAGAGACGAAGTCCCTGTGCATTTGCAAGACCGGTTTGACAGTCTGATCGTCAACGCTGGCCGTCAGGGGACACAGGAACTATCTGTAAACGACTACAAATTTGTGTCAACAATGCCTACTTCGCTCTTAGATTATGCCTGGTCGATATTGGGAGAACTTTCATTAGGATTTTCTCTGGGTTTGGGTGTGTATATCATTTTATTAAGTCTTCAGATGGCGGGTCAGATGATTGATCAGCAAGCGGGGATGGCTTTAGGAGAAGTATTCAATCCTGGTTTTGACATGAATGCTTCGCTCAGCGGTCAGTATCTGTATTTCATTGGTATTTCCATTTTTTTAATCATGGAGCCGGTTAACGGCCATCTGTTAATGCTTTCCTCTCTGATCGATACTTTTCAGGTGTTCCCTGTCGGGGAGGGGATCGTTTCCACGAATACTCTTGATTTGCTACAGACATTGATGCATCAATCGTTGGTGCTCTCAATAAAAGTAGCAGCACCATTATTGGCTATCAGTGCTTTGATATCGCTGTCGATGGGATATCTGGGGCACACGGTTCCTCAGATCAATGTACTCGTAATCGGTTTTCCGGTACGCGCGATGATCAGCCTTGTCGTATTGATTTTTACTTTATCAGGAGCAGCAGATATTGTGGTGGAATCGATTCCGACGGCCATCGATCAATTAAGTCGTAGTGCCGTGATGTAAATCGGATTGAGACCTTTAAATTATGGCAGAAAATGATACAGGAGAAAAAACCGAACAGCCCACCGATCGCAGGCGAACTGAAGCCCGCGAGAAGGGGAACATTGCGAAAAGTACTGATTTGAACGCAGCCGGCATGATGTTAGCAGCGGCCGGTGCACTTTATTTTTTTGCAATTGGCCTCAATAGCGATATGAAAAATCTGATGGAGACTACGTTAACAACTCCCGTCTGGTTGCGCGTTGAGCCAGTACTGATCATCCAGCGTTGCGAGTCGATAGTGAAAATGTTCCTGCAGGGAACAGCCTTGACCATGCTCGTATTATTCATTTCGGCGGTGTTTTTGAATATCGTTCAAGTCGGATTTATGATCTCGCCGGATGTACTGCAAATCAAGTGGGAACGGTTGAATCCCATTGAAGGTGCCAAGCGGATCGTGTCTGTTCGTGGTTTGATGAAGCTAGGTGTGAGTCTGGGGAAATTGACTTTACTGGTGCTGATAGCGAGCTGGTTCAGCTATGTGGTATTTCCCAGTTTTGTCGCGTTAATGGGAGCGCCTCCTGAAACAATTCTGCGTGATATTTTTAATTCCACAGTTGAACTGGGAATTCTGCTGGCTTTGGCTTTGATTTTGTTGGGAGCGTTGGATTTCGCTTTTCAAAAATGGAAGCATGAAAAAGATCTGATGATGAGCAAGCAGGAGATCCGGGAAGAAATGAAATCAATGGAAGGTGATCCTCTGCTTCGTCAGCGTCGGCGTGAAGCACATCGAAAACTGGCGACGTCACAGGAACTTTCCAAAGTGGCGTCAGCAGATGTAGTGGTTACGAACCCGACTCATATTTCAATCGCAATCAAGTATGATCCCGAATCGATGCCGGCACCAGTTGTTGTTGCCAAAGGTGCCGGTGAGATCGCCTTTCAGATTCGTAAGCTTGCGAATGAACATGGGATTCCTATTATTGAACGTAAAAGTCTGGCACGACAGATGTATCGTGATGTGAAAACCGGTCAGGAAATTCCATTTGAACTATATGAAGTATTTGTGGAAATTATGGCCTATGTTTATAACCTGAGTGGGAAAACAATGCCAGAATCCAACTAGGGGTTCAAACAAATCTCCATTAGATGATTCGCGCAGATTACACTTGTTGTATGACCTTCATGCGATCTTGGAAATCGATCTTAATCGTTACTTTTCAGGAACAAAAGCGAGTTTTCAGGCAGTGTACTCTGGTGTTTGATCCACTTTCTCACCAAGATACTAAAAAGAGTATTCGGATTTTAAAATCATCAGCTTCATGACTAATTTAAGGGGGATCAATGCGTTGGGAACATCCAGTTCAGTTCGCATCGCAAAGTGATGTTGGCTTTCGACGGAGGAATAACGAAGATTCGATCTCCGTTCGCATTTGTAAGGAGCAGGAAAGTTGGCGGGAACATGGTCACTTCTTTCTCGTTGCTGATGGAATGGGCGGTCATGCCGTTGGTGAATTGGCAAGCAAAATCGCTTCAGAAACGGTACCGCATACGTTTTTTAAAAATAAGCCGGGACCGGTCGCCAAATCTTTGAAGTCAGCTATTGAAGTGGCTAATCAGGCGATTAATGAGCGAGGAATGGCCAATCGTGAATTCATGCGGATGGGAACAACCTGCAGTTCGTTATGTCTTTGTGCCGAGGGTGCGGTCATCGGCCATGTGGGAGACAGCCGCGTTTATCGCATTCGCAAGAATCGTATTGATCAACTGACATTTGATCATAGCCTGCAATGGGAACTCATTCGACAGGGGAGAATGAAACCGGAGGACGTTTACCTGAACGAGCCTCGGAATGTCATTACTCGTTCATTAGGTCCCGAGCCGACCGTGAAGGTCGACATTGAAGGACCGTATCCGGTGATGGAAGGGGATCAATACATCCTGTGTAGTGATGGGTTAACCAGCCATCTGAAAGATGATGAAATTGGAATGATTACCAATTATCTGGGGCCCAGCGATGCATGCCGGTTAATGATTAATCTGGCAAATTTGCGAGGAGGCTCTGATAATATTTCCGTGATAGTGGTGCGCGTGGGAGAGCTTCCCGGTGGCAATCTGTCTGAGGAACAAAATCCGGAAGATATGCCCGAACCTGAATTGGATCTGGAGAAGAGCTATGGTGATTGGTTCTGGCTGGCTGGTGTCTGGGGAGCTTCTCTGATGGTGGCGACTGGTATCGCCATGTGGATCTTGACAAAGTTTGACCAGGGAGAGTTCCTGGCATTTGGAGGGATGTCCTTACTGGTCATGTTGCTGGTACGAAAAGTGTTTTCGTTAAGAGAATCGAGTCGGCACGAAGAGTATCTGGATACAAGCAAAACCGTAGAATGGAAACCATATCGGTCAGAGCGATTAAAATTTAATATGGATTTTCTGCAGTACCTCACTACGATGGAGTCGGAGTTACAACGAGCTGCAATGGAAGAGGAATGGACCATTGAATGGTCGTCCCACAACAAAATTTACTATGCAGCCAAGGAAGAGTTGGAAAAGAAGAAGTACCTGAAAGCTTTTCGTGATTTTTCGCGTGCGATCGATATTTTAATGACAGGTCTGCATTCCTATCGTAAAGAGATGGTTCATCAGGCTCGATGGAAAAAAAGTTCGTCCTCACCACCTGCGAATGAGTGAGTCCAGTTCGTAACATCCTTGTGTGATTCCAGATCTGGGTTTCCAGCATAGAATTGGCAGCCAGTAGTAAGTTTGCCATTTTAACATTGGATTCCTGTCTCGTTTTCGATATGATCCGGCTCTTCATTCCGATTTGAAGGACTTATGACACGGAGGTCAGTGTGTTCTTTACTCAAACAATTCGTCGCAAATTAGGATTTGGCCTGGGAATTATATTCTGCATGCTGATTCTACTGGCTTATGGCGCCGTCTCTGGTTTGCAGTCCTATCGTGATACGGTCGATGAGTTTCAGTACTCACTGGATAGTCTCCCAGATCGCGATCGACTGATCGTCTCTATTGTTGCCCTGAATGATCCTCTGCAGAAAATCTTGTACTCCCGTCCAGAAGCCAGTTCTCATTATCAACAGATGTTTGCAAAACATTTGAATGAGGTACATATCGAAATACAGGAGTTTCTTCAAAAAGTAGATCGTTTACCTCCAGATCCTGCTGTTCGAACCTGGAGAGGTTTTATTAAGTCGCAACTTGGTGAACATAGCGCGAGTAAGAATACGCTGAAGAAACTTTCTCTGATGCAGGCTCGATTGGAGAATGCTCAGGAAAGACACAGAATAGCCGAACAAATGATAATTGAGGTGGCTCGTCTGGAAACGTTGATTTTGGAAGTGCGCGATGTACCTTCCGGTACGAAAGCCGTTCTGGAACGTGCGTCAAAAGTCTACCGTTCTCGTAACAAACTGATTTGGGTCACATGTCTTGTAGCTTTTATCGCTTTTGGATGCCTGATTTTGTATGGGAACCGGACCGTACTTTCTCCCATTCAGGATTTACACGAGGGAGCCCGCAAAGTTGCCCAAGGGCATTTTGACCATCAATTCAAGATAAAATCGAATGATGAGATGGCAGAGTTGGCAGAAGCGTTCAACCTTATGACGATGCGGTTTAAAGAAAAACGGGACGAGTTGAATCACAAAGTCGACGAACGCAGCAAGCAACTGGTGCGATCAGAAAGGCTGGCGGGGATTGGTGTATTGGCGGCAGGTGTGGCCCATGAAATCAATAATCCTCTTTCTGCCATTTCGATGGCCTCTGAGTCATTGCAAGGGCGGGTGTTGGAGCTGAAAACACATATTGATGAAACAGATATTCAAGTGGTGGAACAATATCTCGGATTGATTCAGCGAGAATCGATGCGGTGCAAAGACATCACTTCCAAGCTACTTGATTTTTCCCGTGGGCAAAACTCTGAGAGAAGCGTAAACGATCTGGTGAATGTGATCGAGGAAGTCTGTTCAATGGTCAGCTTGATTAAGCGACTGAAGGGGCGGAATATTCTGTTTACAAACAAGAATCCCTGCACTGCTGAGATAAACCCTGCAGAAATCAAACAGGTGATTCTCAATATTATGACCAATGCCCTGGAATCAATGGAAGTGGGGAGGAATCTCGAAATAGAAGTTCGTGAAAATGTGGATTCCGTAACCCTCATATTCAGGGACGATGGTTGTGGTATGACACAGGAAGTCAAGGAAAGTCTGTTTGATCCATTTTTTACACAGCGTGCTGATGGGACCGGTACTGGTTTAGGAATGTCGATCACTCACCGGATTATTAAGGATCATGGTGGTGAGATTGAAGTCGAAAGTGACGGGCCGGGGCAGGGCAGTACAATTTTTGTGGAACTTCCCAAAAAGGCTAAGGCACAAAGTAAGGCTGCGTAGGTAGTTAGGAAAATAATTTGAATTACAACTTTCCGGGATTCTCCGATTGCCACATTTTTTAAAATCTGATATCACACGTCCCTCCCCATGAATGATTCACACAAAGTTAACGATACAGGAGAAAATGGATGTTCTCTGTACAGCATATTGCTTTGAAAATCCCCCTTCCCGATTTTTCACGTAGTGTGCAGAGAAAGGTCCTGGATGTAGTCCCGGTTCCGGGGCTGCCCCATTGAGAGTCGAACAACTGGAGAAAAGGATGAGTTCGCCTGATTCGGACATGATTTCTTCAGCACCTTTCACCTATTCCTTCCTGAATACCATTCGATATAAAATTTGTTAAATGGCTTTCTCTTTGACAGGACGTCAAAGAAGGAAGAAGGAGCACAACTTGAGTAATTCGGTCAATAAATTACGAGTCTTGTTTGTCGACGATGAAGCCGCAATTCGCGAAGTAATGCGAATTGAACTTCCTCGAATGGGACATGATGTCACCATTTGTGAGGATGGTCAGTCGGCTTTGCTCGCATTGGATAAGATCACATTTGATGCAGCCATCGTGGATTTACGTATGCCTGGTCTGAGTGGCTGGGATGTTGTGGACCACATCAATAAAGTATCGCCCGAGACAGAGGTAATCATCAGTACGGGTCATGGCAGTGTTGATGAAGCTATTCAGGCTATTCGTCGGGGGGCTTATGACTTTCTACCAAAACCGTGTAAGTTGATCGATATTGCGACGGTTCTCCAGAAAGTGGCCGATAAGCGTTCTCTGGAAAACAAAAATATTGCACTTGAGTCACGACTCAAGATTGCAGAGGGGCCTTGCCAGATTGTAGGTGAGTCGCCTCCGATGTTACGAGTTAAAAAACTGATTGAGAAAATTGCGCCAACTGATTCTACCGCCCTTATTTTGGGTGAAACAGGAACTGGTAAGGAACTTGTAGCGCGACGAGTGCATGATTTGAGTCTGCGTGCATCGATGCCTTTTGTGCCTGTCAATTGTGGTGCGTTGCCTGAAAATCTGGTGGAGAGTGAATTATTTGGTCATCGCAAAGGCGCATTTACGGGGGCAGATACTCCTCGCAAGGGATTGATTGAAATTGCGAACGGCGGCACTCTCTTTTTGGACGAACTTGGTGAATTGGATAAAACAATGCAGGTCAAACTGCTGCGTTTTCTGGAGTCGGGTGAAGTAAGGCGTGTGGGCGACAGTGAAACTTTTCATGTTGACGTTCGCATTGTCTGTGCCACCAATCGCGATCTCAAGGAAATGGTCAATGAGGGAACATTTCGGGAAGACCTCTATTTTCGTGTAAATACCTTTGAAATTGATTTACCTGCTTTACGGGATCGTAAAAGTGATATATCAGAGATTTCTCGTGTATTGTTGAAAAGGCATTTGAAAAAAGATTCCATTCCGACCGATATTCTTGCACCGGAAACACTAGAAATTCTTCAGTCATCAGATTGGAAAGGCAATGTTCGCGAATTAGCCAATGCATTAGAACATGCTATTATTTTATGGGATGGTTCACAGATCATGCCGACCGATTTGCCCTCCCATCTCACCCGAGATTCCACAATTCCCTTTACTGGTTCTTCGATTAACTGGGTTGAACGTACCGAAGGTAAAACGTTACGTGATATCGAAATGGAAGTCATCTATCACGTGCTTGACAAGCATGATGGCGATAAGCCAAAGTGTGCCGCCGAACTGGGAATTGCATTGAAGACGCTGTATAACAAATTGAATCAGTATCAAACCCGGGCCGCTGGTTAATCAGGTTTGACAGATATGTGATTCTGCGCATAAAAAAACACTCTGGATAAAACCAGAGTGTTTTTTGTTAGTGCCTGACATTGTGGTCAACCCGTGACCGGGTTGACTACGACTTTCACGATAGCCTGTCACACTTGATAACAGACCATCGATTTTCGTGATGTGTTTTTTTTAGTATTTTCGAATGACACCAGTGACAACTCCAAGAATGTCGACATTTTTGGAATAGATTGGTTGCATACTGGAATTCGCTGGTTCAAGGCGAATACGATCACCTTCAGAATAGTAGCGTTTGAGTGTGGCTTCCTGGCCATCCACTAAAGCAACGACGATGTCGCCTTCTTTACATGTGTTTTGCTTGTGGACAACTACGAAGTCACCATCAGCGATCTGATCTTCGATCATGGATACGCCTTTGACTTTCAGGCAAAACTGATCATCCGGATCAAATAATGGTCCGAAGTCGATATGTTCGTCATCCTGGACGGCAAGAACAGGGCTACCTGCAGCAATTTGTCCAGCCAGTGGAAGACGCGTTCGCTTTTGAGAATGATCACAGAGTTGAATTGCTCGTGACATATGCGATTCACGGGTGATAAGCCCCTTCTTTTCCAGCGCTTTCAAGTGGCACATGACGCCATTGGGTGAGCGAATGCCAAAATTAGCACCAATTTCACGAACTGTAGGTCCGTAGCCTCGGTTAATAATTTTGTCTTTCAAGAAATCATAAATCTCTTGTTGTCGTTGTGTAAGGTTTGCTTTGGTGCCTGCCATAACAAAGTACCTCATTCCTTAAAAATGAAGAGTGAAATAAAAATACATTCCTAAAACGATCAGGAATTCAAAAATATGTCCCATAAAAAAGAAAAAAGAAAGAATTTGAAATAAAACACGATACAGCATCAGGAACTAATAGAGGGGACGTCTTGTGTGATAAGCACTGACATAAATTCTTCTGAAGTTGTATTAGGGTTCATTCTAGTATACTGTCGTCTACACGACAAGTATGGCAATTAAAAATTATCGACTTTGCAATTATTTCGAGTGTCTATTTTTCAAAAATGTTCTGAACTCAATAGTTGTAAGTCTTTAAATCGATATGGCTTGCATTCACGAGTCCAAGTTCGATGAAAAATGATGTTTTTCTGAATATTTGGCAGAATGTTCATAGGGAGTTCCTGCCATCAGTGTAAGTGAGTTGACTCAATTTCATAGTGCCTGCCAGAACTTTGACTGAATCGAAATAAGAAGATAGAGAACTCCCTTAGCTTATTTCTTTATAAATCGCCTGCACAAAGTACTGATGTCACTAGTAAATTGTATAGTGAGGGGCTTTTCTTACTAAAGAAGTCTGAGAGAAAATATAATTTCGTAAAAAAAATGTAGAACCACATAGATAAAATCACATTCTGTTGACCTGCATTAAAAAGTTGTACCAGCCCTTATGAAGGTTGGTTTAGGTAATTTCGCTG